>Ga0335077_10000023_pt1 | contig 162128 bp, 120 predicted proteins | sample Lox_Sample_31_FD_207151 | JGI IMG/M metagenome (GOLD analysis project Ga0335077, IMG submission 207151) | Soil microbial communities from Loxahatchee National Wildlife Refuge, Florida, United States - Lox_Sample_3.1 | ecosystem: Environmental > Terrestrial > Soil > Wetlands | place: USA... | reverse complement strand
TTTTCCCAGGCTCTATCTCGCTGCTGGTGTCACGAGCCTCCGCACCACTGCCAGCGTGGAGCCCTATGCGGACCTGAACCTGAAGAACTGGATCGACGCTGGCAAAATCCCTGGCCCGAAAATCCATGTGACGGGGCCGTATCTGGAGGGCGAAGGAAATTTTCGCTTGCCCGTCCACGAACTCAGCGGCCCTGAGGACGCTCGCAAGACAGTGGAATTCTGGGCCGATCAGGGGGTCACTTCCTTCAAAGCGTTCGTGCACATCACTACGGGCGAGCTTAGGGCTGTGATTGACGGAGCGCACAAGCGCGGCCTCAAAGTAACGGGGCATCTCTGTTCGATTACGTACCGCGAGGCTGCCGAACTTGGCATCGACGATATCGAACATGGATTTGTACTTGCTACGGACTTCAGTTCGGAGAAAAAGCCGGACGTGTGCCCGCCGAGCTCCGAGCAGTCGCGAGCTGCCTTCTTGGCGCTCACTCCGGAAAGTCCAGCGGTTCGCGAGCTATTCCAGCTACTGATACAGCATCATGTTGTTATCACATCAACTCTCCCAGTCATAGAGGCGTACTCCTCCGATCGACCACCACTCGAACAGCGTGTTCTCGATGTCATGTCGCCACAGGCGCAAGCTGGGTATTTGTCACAGCGTGCGCAGCAGCCCGTCACCCGTAGTCTGAAGAAGGAGATGGAATTGGAACGTGCGTTTGTCAAAGCTGGTGGAACATTGCTGGCGGGCCCTGACCCAACTGGAATTGGCGGTGTGGTGGCAGGATTCGGTGATCAGCGTGAAGTGGAACTCCTTGTGGAAGCCGGGTTCACGCCCATGGAGGCCATTCATATCGCTACTGAGAACGGTGCACGATTTCTGGAAGAACAAAACCGAATCGGCACCCTGGCTCCAGGGAAGCAAGCCGACTTGGTAGTTGTTCGCGGTGACCCCTCATCCAGAATATCTGACATCGAGAACGTGGAGATCGTCTTTAAGGATGGGGTTGGTTACGATCCTGTAAAGCTGATTGATTCAGTGCGTGGCCTGGTCGGGCTACGCTAGCGAAACCGCTTCCAAGCGGCTTTGAGCGCCTCCAGGCGTGGTTTCAGCAGAATATGGGACGAATGGGATGGAGAAAATGAGAGTCCCTGCTTCGAAAGGCTTTGTGCAGATTTCCGTGGCACTGGTTCTCCTCGTTCGAGGGCCAAACACACTTCGGTGAGAAATTGGGTTCGTCTGTTGCCGCGTTTCTTTCCCCAAGAAAGACCTGACTGCGATTTGCGGTGGTAAGGGGCCTATCCCTTTTTGCCGAGGCTCTCTCGCGTTCCTCTCGGCCATTTTTCGAAACCAGCGCCTTCCTGAAGGACATGGACAGTTGACCCTCGCCGAGCAGCCCCCGTAACATTCTCGCCAGTGTCCACGCCCTTGCAACCTATAGGCCCAACGATCTCACACTACCGCATCCTCAACAGGATAGGCGGCGGAGGTATGGGAGTGGTGTATGAGGCGGAAGACGTGAAGCTCGGTCGTCATGTCGCACTGAAGTTCCTCCCCGACGAGCTTGCGCACGATGGACAGGCTCTTGGCCGGTTCGAGCGAGAGGCCAAGGCTGCGTCCTCCCTAAACCACTCGAACATCTGCACCATCTATGAAATCGATGAGGCAGATGGTCGAGCCTTCATTGCCATGGAGCTGTTGGAAGGGCTAACGCTCCGGCACCGCATTGCGGGCAAGCCGCTGGAGATCGAGACGGTGCTCGATCTGGGCATCCAGATCGCTGATGCCCTCGAAGCAGCTCACGCGAAGGGCATCGTTCACCGGGACATTAAGCCCGCAAACATTTTCCTGACGAATAGAGGGCAGGCAAAGATCTTGGATTTCGGCTTAGCCAAGGTCACGCCGGAACTGCGGGCCGGAGGATCGGTATCGACGGCATCGGAGGGCGTCACAGAGGAGCTTACCAGTCCCGGCTCCACGCTGGGCACAGTCGCCTATATGTCGCCCGAACAAGTACGAGGTAAAGAGCTTGATGCGCGCACCGACCTGTTCTCATTCAGTGCGGTGCTCTACGAAATGTGCACTGGGACCCTTCCCTTTCCGGGCGAGACTTCTGGAGTGGTCTTCCACGCGATCTTGGAACGTCAACCCTTATCGCCTATGCGTCTCAATCAGGAAGTCTCAGCGGGCCTCGAACGGATTATCGACAAGGGGCTGGAAAAGGACCGAAATCTGCGTTACCAGAATGCTGCGGAACTCCGGGCGGACCTGCAGCGACTGAAACGCGACACGGAAACGGCGCGCATCCCGGTCCAAAGCGGAGGCGGCGAGTCGCGTGCGGCCAGACCCTCCGTGCCCAGGAGAGCGACACTGACCGGCGCGGGAGTCGTGCTGTTGATCCTGGTGTGCGGAGTGATATGGTTCTCGCGTTCCCGCGCCCACGGAGGTGCGATTGATTCGCTCGCGGTCCTGCCTTTCGTGAACAGCGGTGGCGATCCCGATACCGAATATCTAAGCGACGGCATCTCGGAAAGTCTTATTAACAATCTGAGCCAATTGCATCAGCTTCGTATCACACCGCGCACAACCGTCTTCCGATACAAAGGCAAGGAGGCGGACCCACAACAGGTTGGTCACGATCTGAATGTAAGGGCCGTCCTCACTGGCCGTCTGGTCCAACGTGGGGACACCCTGGTTGTTCAGACGGAACTGGTTGACACAGAGAAAGGTTCTCAAATCTGGGGAGCACAATACAGCCGCAAGCTCGCAGACGTGCTGGCTCTGCAGGAGGAGATCGCGCGCGAAATCTCACAATCCCTTCGGCTGCAACTCAGCGGAGAAGAGAAGCAGCAACTGGCCCGGCGCTACACCGACAACTCGGAGGCTTATCAGCTCTATCTGAAGGGACGCTTCTATTGGAACAAGCGAACGGAAAGCGGACTGCTCAAGGCAATTGACTACTATCAGCAGGCGATTGACAAGGACCCGACCTACGCGTTGGCATACGCCGGGTTGGCTGATACGTATATGCCCCTTGGGTACTATGGTTGGCAGCCTCCGAGCGAGGCTATGCCGAAAGCTAAGGCGGCCGGTCTGAAGGCCCTGCAGATCGACGGCAACCTCGGCGAGGCCTACGCTGCACTCGGCTTTATCTCTCAGACCTATGAGTGGAATTTGCCCCAGGCTAAGAAATACTTTCAACAGGCGATTGCCCTGAAACCCGACTATCCGAACGCCCATGGGTGGTATTCGGTGTATCTCGTCGCCAACGGACAAATTGATGAAGCGCTCGTGGAAGCGAAGCGCGGTGAGGAGTTGGATCCGCTCTCACCCCTCCTTAGCTACCAGGTGCAGTCGACGCATTACTATTCACGACAGTATGACAAGGCGATCGAACAGGGGAAGAAGACCTCGGAGCTTGACCCTAATTTTCCGCTCACCTACGTCATATTGGGCCGAACCTACGTGTTCAAAGGAATGTGCCGAGAAGCACTGGAGCAGTTTGAAATATATTCAACGGTACGAGGGAGCAGCCCTTGGGGTCTGGGTTCCCAGAGTTATACGTACGCCCGTTGTGGAGAACGAGCCAAAGCTTTGAAGATGATCGATGATCTGAGTGACCTTTCCAAACATAGGTATGTGACCGCAGCTTCTTTTGCCTTGGCATATCTTGGCCTTGGCGACAAGGAGCGGTGTTTCTCCTGGCTGGAGAAGGCGTATCAGGAGAAAAGTACCATCATCTTTTCGATGAAAATAGATCCTATCTGGGACCCTTTGCGGAGCGATCCTCGCTTTGCCGATCTACTTCGCCGCGCGGGCCTCGTGCAGTAATCATTTATGCGGTCGGCGGAACAGCATGAGACTATCGGAATCGAGCTATATGCGCAGATGTCCGTGGCTGTCGTTCTCCTCAGCGTGCTGGGGGTCAACTCTGTAAGAGCGAGAGGCGATGCGGCGCCAGCCGACCAGCACGCGGTGCTTGTCGCCAATATCGGCACCTATGGGCGGAGAATCTCGACAACATCTCCGCTTGCCCAGACAGGAAAAACCGGGGACAGACAGAACGTTTACCGGTTTTTCAGACGAAACTGAACGTACACGTCGTCTGTTCCCACATCCTCAGAACATCTTGGGAATGCAGCCCAAAAAAACCACTTTTCCACAGCCCCATTGTGACGGATGTCCTTGTCTTCCACAGGCAAACCCGGCAATCATGGTCGAGGCCGTAACCACCGCCAAACTCGAAATGCGAGACTACGCGGCGCTAAATCCTTTGTTCGACGGATTTTGGTATCTAAGTTCTTTGAAAAGCGGATTTTGCGGGGAATTTCGTGCTAACTCTCTGAATACAAAGATTCGGGGGGGGAGGGGGGATACCCCTTAAGCTACCAGCGAACAACGGGTCCCTCCACTGCGCAGATCATCTCCGCAGGTCATAGCTATGCGATGACCTGCTCCGGTCGGGGTGACAGAGCTGGGGTGACAGAGCGGGATGACAGAGTTAGGGTGACGGAGCAAGTCTCTACGCGCCTGAGCAGTGGTCGGTGGCTAGTGGTCGGTGGCCAGAGAAAGCGGGCTTGCTTTTTCTGACCACTGATCACCGATCACTGGCCACCAGCCACTGCTTTTCTAGTCGCCGTGAACGGCTTTCTTCGGATTCTGTACCGAGGTCGCTCCGGCCAGTTCGTGCGCGTGGCGGCCGTGGAAGAAGATTAGGTGGACGAAGAACATCAGGATCAGCACCGCGCCGAAGGTGCAGACGATGGTTGCTCCTGTTGGCGTGTCGAGCGCTACAGAGAAATAAACGCCCAGCCCGGAAACCAGCGTGCCCATGGTCCAGCCGATCGCGAGGCGTGTTCCGATGCGATCGGCGAAGAGCATCGCTCCTACTGAGGGAACTACCAGATAGCAGAAGACCAGCAGGACTCCAGCGATCGCTACCGACGACGTGACCACGAATCCGAACGAAGCGTAGAAAAGGAAATCCCAGAAGCGGATGCTCAGGCCCTTGGCTTCGGCTTGTTCGGGATCGGTCGAGATCAGCAGGAACTGCTTGCGGAAGATGTAGTGGAAGAGGCCGATTACGCCGTAGAGGATTGCGGTCTTCTCCACGTCGTGCATGGAGACGGCAAGAATGTTTCCGACCAGCATGTCTTTCAGGTGCTCGGTTTCGCCGGTGGCCTTGCTCATGGCAAGAATCGCGGTCGCCGACGCGACTGCATAGGCGATGCCGATGAAAGCTTCCTGTGGAATGTGGCCGCGGCGCGTGCGCGCGAAGGCGAAGATCGCCGCGCCGACGAAGGTGAATCCCAGGCTCAGCCAGTAGGCCCCGCCGCCGTGCGGGTCCATGCCGACCAAGATCGCGATGGTGGCGCCGAGTGCTGCGATCTGCGCCAGCGCGAGATCGACGAAGATTACTCCGCGCTCGACGACGTGAACTCCCAGATAGGCGTGAATGCCGGTCAGAATCAGGCTGGCCAAAAACGGAGCCAGCAAAAAGGGGAGGATTTCCATGCAGTGTCCTTTTGCCTCGTTCTATTGGGTCGCGCTAAATGCCTTCAACAGCAATCCAATATCGTAGTCGAAGAGCTCGAAATAATTTGTCACTTGTTTTTCTCCTCCGACCGAAGGGAGATAAACCACCACCTGCGAATTAGTCTCTCGTCCGATGGATTGCGGGGTCTTCAGGTCGAAGTAGGGCTCAACCAGCACCACATGGCAATTCTCGCGCTTCATCTGCTGAATCAGGTCAAGCGTATGCGAGGGCGTGGGTGGAATACCGGGACGCGGCTCCACGTAACCAATGACATCCAAGCCAAAATGTTTCGCGAAGTTCGGGAACGAACGGTGATAGGTGACGACCTTGCGCCCGCGGTAGGGCTTCATCTCGGCATCCCACTTCAGTTCGGCCGCGGACAAACGCTTGTCGAAATCCTGGAAGCGCTGCTGGAAGAATTGAGCGTCGGCTGGATCCATGTCCCCAAGTTTGGCTGCGATGCCGCGGGCAATGCGGCGGCCATTGTCGGGATCGAGCCAGTAGTGAGGATTGCCCAGCGGGTGCACATCGCCTTCGGCCCGCGTAAGGTTTCCCTGGGGAATTTCCAGAATTTCGGCGAACTGCGAGGGATCGAGATATCCTGTCGCTCCCACTTGAATGCGCGGGTTGCCGCTCTGCGTAATCAACGGAGGTAGCCAGCCGATCTCCAGCTGCAGCCCCACCACGATCAGCAGATCGGCCTGGCGCAGCTTCAAGAGAAAACTCGGCTTGGCTTCGACGAAGTGCGGGTCCTGATAACCTTTGGCCATCGACTCTACGCTGACATGGTCGCCGCCGACTTCTTCGGTCAACGCGGCCATGTCGGTCGTCGCGGTTACGATGTTCAGTTTCTTTGCCGCGGCGATCGAAGGGATGAACAGCAAGCCCATTACCAGCAGAATGACTCCAAATCGAGAAGACATGTGTCGATTCATGAGACTCCTAAATATTTTCATCGCACTGTCGATGTAGCGCCGGCCTCCATTGGGCATCTGGCTCTCGCGGCCGGCGAGCCAGGGCACGCGCCGCACGGCCGCCGTGACGGCGGCGCTACAAAAAAGCTCCCGAGCCCTAGAACGGGTGTGCCCCGTGCGCCCCCAGCGAGAATATGAACTGCATCAAAAACTCGTGTGTATCGATATTACCTGCATAATGCATAAAACGGTATTGCCCGCGTACCTGGCTGAACTCGCTAGGCCAGTAGGTGAGCAGAGCGGAGACGCCCTGATCGTTGAGATTGGCGAACTCGCTGCGCGACGAGCGATCGAAGCGTCCACCCAGGAACCAGCGCCTTCCCATCTGATAGTCGCCCGAAGTGTAGAACCCGAAGGCTTTCTGCTCCATCGGGAACTGCTGTCGCTGGCTCCACACGAACTCGCCGCGGCCGACAAAGGAATGGTAGATCGACCGCCGCAACGGCTTCCAACGCAGGGTCGCGTCAATGCCATACAACTGGGTGAGGAAGTCCGAGCCTTGATCGTTGTGGCCGCGCGCGTAGGAGAGGCCGAGATCGAGGTTGGTGGATTCGGAAAGATCTTTGTAGCTGCGCAGGTGAGCGACGGCAGCGACATCACTCTTGTTCGAGGAGACGAAGAGCGGACTCTGGGTTGTGCCTGAGTCTCCGCGGAAGAGCTGGCCGGTAGCCTCGAGAAAAATTCCCTTGGGCGCGGGCAAGATGCGCTGGACAGAAACCCCGGCATCGTCGATGCCGTCTTCGCCGCCGACCAGGTTATTCATCACCAGGGGACGATCCACCCACGGCAGGACATGGTTGTGCATGCCATTGACCTTGCCGAACGCCGAGCGCATCTTGCCGACCTTCATGACGAATCCCGCGGGAAGGGCGGTTAAGGTGATGTAGCCTTCTTCGACCTCGACTCCTTCCTCGCCAAAGGAGAAGAAGAAGTCTCCGCGCGCATAGGGGTCGATGATGGCCTGCATTCCGATCTCGGATTCGTGCATTTCGAGGGACCGCGATGGCTGCACTGGATTGTGCCCCGCCACACCGATGAAATCGCCGATGGCGCTGATGTCGGGATTAAGCGCCTTCGCCGCGCTGCCGCCGGCTCCGCCCAGGGACACCGGTTGCGAACTTGTATACGCTGGAGCAGGAGGCATCTCGGCGACTTGTTGCTGGGTCTGGCTCGCTGCCGGCGGTTGCTGCCCCGGTTGGCCCGCAACGGGGGCTTCTGGGGCTGGAGCGGCTGTGGGCGGGGGCGCTGACTGGCTCTTCATGGTTCTCAGCTGGCCCTCAAGCGCGATCACGCGATCCTCCAGATCGCGGATCTTTTGCATCAATGCGGCATTATCCGGCTGATCGCTGGTCGGCACAGCGCTGTTCTGCGGACTCGGCTGTGCCCAAACCGAAGCAGACAAAAGCGTTAAGACCAAAACCACATTCTTCATCGAAAAATCCCTTTCCCACAGACCGCCAAGCCAAACCCGCGGCCCTGCATGAGGCTCAAAAACTGATTGAATCGATTGTAGGACGGTTTCTTCGCGGGAAAGAGCGCCAGCGTTTCCTGCGTACACGCGTCGCCAATAACTTCACTGAAGGGTGAGATAAAACGGTTCTTGCAGATTCCTGAATGCTGACATCTTAAATCTTTCGCGTAAACTCTTTCTCGAAATTGTTCGCTCCCATGCCCAGGATCACCGCAGTCCTGCATACCGAAAACGACGCCCTTCGCCTCGGGCGCTGCCTCGAAACACTGCTCCCGTGTGATGAAATCCTGATTGTTGACCACGGCTCGTGTGACGATACCGCGCATGTTGCTCATGAATATGGCGCACGCGTAATGGCGACCGTGGCGGGATCCTCGCCCGACCGCTACCTGAGAACTGCCGAGGTCCATATTCAGGACTGGATTCTCTGCCTCGACCCCCGGGAGTCGCTCACCGAGGGCCTTTGCGCCAGCTTGTTTGAGTGGAAGTCGCAGCCGGTAAGCGCGTCCACGCCCTGTTCGGTTTTTCTTCGTGAAGAAACGGCCGAGGGATGGGTCGATCACCCCACGCCTCAGACGCGCTTAATCCCGCCAAACTGGAACCTCTGGAATGAAACCCTTCCCCTTTTTGAACCATCCGCTCCCATACTTGAGGGAGAGTTGCTGCGTTTCGTGTTTCCCTAGACGCAAGTGTCGATTAAAAACACAACAGATTGTGACCCGTGTCACATCCCGCTCAAGGCCCGATCTCTTAAAATGTGTGGTTGTGAATTTCCCGGGCCGTGATGAGCCCCGGAGGAGGAAACATGCGCGCAATGAAGTTTGTCTCTCCCGCAATGATTTTGCTTATCACCTTGCTATTCACTTGGGTTTTCGCCGCCGCCCAGGCGCCGGCTGACCAAACGACTCTCAAGCACGTTCCGATCACCCACACGCCTGCGTATTCGGGCAAAGAGATGTTCAAGAGCTATTGCGCCGTTTGTCATGGAACCGATGGCAAAGGCAACGGCCCGGCCGCCTCGGCGTTGAAGTCGGCTCCCGTCGATCTGACCACTCTGGCCCAGAAAAACGGCGGCAAGTATCCTTCCATCCACGTCGCTGCGGTAATTCGTGGCCAAGCCACTCTGGTGGCGCACGGCACACAGGACATGCCGGTTTGGGGACCTCTGTTTTCCAGCGTCAGCCAGGGCAGAGAGAGCGAGACCCAGCAGAGAATTGCCAACCTGACGGACTACATCTCGACGCTGCAGGCAAAGTAGCCGCACGCGATCGAACAGTCACGGAGGGCGCGGACACGCGCCTTCCGCGTTGCATCGAGTGTTTGTCTTCAACGAGGAATCTCTATCCCCACAGAGCATCGGGTACGGAGATCCCTCGGACCGCTGGTAAACGCGGTCCTTCGGGATGACGCCGAGCATCACTTTTCGCTGAACACTTCTTTCATTGAATCGGTAGAAGTCAGGAGTACAGCTGGATGGGCGAGACCACGCGCGTGATCGTGCCCGTGGGGCTGGGCTGATCAGGCTTCAGGCCGCAGCGCATGGAAGCAAACAGACCGATCAACTGGCCGAGCATCACATCCAGCACCGGACGATAGTGGTCTGCAAGATCGGCGGCGCCCACAGGCAAACAAAAGTCGGTCAGCGCGGAAACATCGCTGACATCCATCGCTGTCACCACGGCGCGCACTCGCCCCAGGCGCTTGCGGTCGATCTCGCGCAGGAGGTCAAGTTCATATCCGCGGCGTCGCGGATTGTTGGATAGGAACGCAACAAAAACCGTGTCGCCATCCACGCTCGACATGGGACCGTGCCGCAGGCCGAGCGGAGTCTCCGGCAGCGTGGTGACCTTGCCTCCGCTCAATTCGACTACTTTCAGAGAACACTCATCGGCCACGGCGCGCAGTGGTCCCGACCCGACAAAGCAGGCTCGAGTGCAGCCAAGCGTGGTTACGGACGCGGCGACCTCGGCGGCGGCAGGCAAGAATTGTTTGCCTAAATCGGACAGCCTGGCGACGGTCTCGCCGAACGCTCCGAGTTCCTCTGCCTGGGCCACGCATTGCCCTGCCAGAACCATGTTAGTGAACGAACTGGTCATGGCCAGTCCGCGATCGTTGACTTCATCATCGAGGACAAGCGTAAGAACGCGATTCCGATTCCGCGCGCCGAGCTGCGCCATCGGCCCCTGCTGATTGCAGGTAATGATCAGGTGTCGAATCTCGGGATGGCCCTTGATCGCGCGTTCCAGCAACGCCACGCCTTCGGGGCTCTCGCCGGAGCGCGAAAACGAAATCCACAAATACTCGCGGGCGGCACGATGGAAGTCTTCGAATTCCGTCAGCAGTGTCGTGCTGGGAATGGGCCAGACATCGCATCCCCAGCGCTGCCGGAGAAGCGGCGCAAGCGCGCGGCCGGTGTAGTCGGATGTTCCGGCTCCGACCAGATAGACGGTCGGCGAAGACGTGCTGCCGCGTCCGATTCCTGACTGCCGCAGAAAATCCGCAACTTCGCCGGCGCGTTCCAAGCAACCATCATAGGTCTTGCTCCAGGTTGCCGGTTGTTGCCAGATTTCGCGGGGCGTGTGCTCCAGGCCGCGCTCCACCTTTTCCTGTTCCGGCAACTCAAGCAGCGCATGCAGCGGATTCCCCACTTCGCAGTTCCTCCCGGTTCTCAAAAGACACTGTAGTCTATTACAATGACCACCCGGTTGAAAAGCAATCGAAAGGAAATGAAATAACGTTCGCAAGTAATCGGCAGCGGTTCTATCGGTACACGAGTCAGGATCCGGCAACGCAAGCGGTTTCCACAGCAACTAACCGGACTGCGCTGTGTTTCTGAATGCAAGGAGAGAGAAAACTATGAGCCGTGGTTCCCTAAGTTCCGTGCTTTTGGCAGCGGCGTTAGCCTCGTCTGTGGCTGGAGTTGGGTGTGCCGACCATCATGCGTATCGGGTCTATGATCCTTATTACACCGACTACCACACGTGGAATGACAGCGAGGTGGTGTATTACAACCAGTGGGTGACCGAGACTCATCGCGATCCGCATCGCGACTTCAGGCATCTCAAGAAAGATGAGCAGAAGGAATATTGGACCTGGCGCCACAACCACGGCGACCATGACCGGGATCACGATCGCGATCACCACTAGAGTCGAAGGCAGGTTTCGAAGGATTTCTGCGAGCTGCAGTTTGGAGCTTTCGAGACCTGCCGTTTCTATAAATTCTGCAGAACCTCGTCCGTCGTCGTAATCCTCGCTCCAAGGGCTTCCATCTCAGCAACTGCTCGTTTCCCATCTGCCGGACTTAAAGTCTCAATCGCATCGCGAACCAGCGCTACACGGCGACCGCGCTCGAGCAGTCCCTTGGCGGCGAAGCCCACGCAAAACTCCGTCACGACTCCAAAGACGACAAACTCCGCATGGCTGCCCAGCCGGCGCACCAATTCGTCCGCGTGCCGGCTCTCGAAAATGTTGAGCGTCTGCTTTTCCAATAAAATCTGCTGGTAGCGTGAGAGATCGTCGGGAAGCTGCGCCGATGCCTCATTGGGCACGCGCGCGACTTTGTCGGTCAATGCCTCGGGCACGAACTCCGCTCCAGCGCTTCCCTTCAAGCAATGCTCTCCAAAAGTGGCGAACTCGGGATCGCCCTTGGGATGAAAGCATCCATGCGAAACCAGGAACACTTTCTCCTGGCGTGCGGCGTCGGTCAGGCGGCGGATGTTGGGAAGCAATTTTTCCGCACCTTTCACATAGAGTTTGCCTCCGGGCAGCATAAAGTCGTTCTGGACATCGACCTCCCAGAAAATGAAATCGCGTGAGACCATGACTCTCCTTCCGAAAGGCCGAGCGTAGCATCGAGTGCGCTGGTCTGACAAACTGCGGACTTTCGGAGTCGACGAGAAATTTCTCGCGAAACGGCGATGGGTTAATCTAAGCGCCTAAGAAAATGAAATCCAAACCTGTCACTTACGATACAGTGCGTCGGTTGGCGTTGACCCTGCCGAACGTGGAAGAAAGCACTTCGTATGGCACTGCCGCACTGAAGGTGAAAGACAAGTTGATGGTCCGTCTGCACGACGATGGCGACAAGATCGTGCTCGCCATGCCCTTCGACCGGCGTGAGGAAATGATGGAGGCCGATCCGAAGACTTATTTCATCACCGACCACTATCGTGATTACCCGTGGATTTTGGTGAGTCTCGCGCGCGTGCGCGAAGACGCCCTTCCCGATCTGCTGCAGATCGCGTACAACGTCGCTTCCCGGCCCAGGAAACGTCGCGTATGATTTGCGAGGTTCGGAAATCGCGAGAAACGACTTCATGAGTCAGGACCCTGTCGCCAAGACTTCAAAGCCTAGTAAGCTGGTTATCCGCAATATTGGCTTGCTGCTGAGCGGAGATTTACACCAGCCCATCCTCGATGCCGATACGGTCATCGCGATCGACGACGTGATTCAGAGTGTCGGGAAAGAAAAAGATCTCGACACTGCGGGCGCCACAACGACGATTGACGCGAAAGGCACGGCGCTCGCTCCCGGGCTGATCGACAGCCACGTGCATCCGGTGTGCGGTGACTGGACGCCGCGCCAGAATCAAATGGGCTGGATCGACAGCTGCCTGCACGGCGGTGTGACGACCATGATCTCGGCGGGAGAAGTTCACACGCCGGGCCGCCCAAAAGATATTGTCGGGCTCAAGGCGATGGCGATTTTTGCGCAGCGCGCTTTTCATGGCTTTCGTCCCGGTGGCGTCAAGATTCACGCGGGCGCGCCGGTTCTGGAACATGGCATGGTCGAAGATGACTTCAAGGACCTCGCCGCCGCAGGAGTGAAACTTCTCGGCGAAGTCGGACTCGGCAGCGTGAAGGATGGGACCACGGGCCGGCGCATGGTGGAGTGGGCGCGCAAATACGGCATCCAGAGCACGATTCACACGGGAGGTCCTTCGATTCCCGGCTCCAGCCTGGTCGATAAAGATATGGTGCTCGAAACCGACGCCGATGTCATCGGCCACATCAACGGCGGGCACACCGCATTGCCCGACGATCAAATCGTTGCGCTGTGTGAACGCTCGCCGCGCGCGCTGGAAATTGTTCACAACGGCAACGAACGTGCCGCACTGCTGGCGCTGCGCACAGCGAAAGATCTCAAGCAACTTGGACGAGTGATCCTCGGTACGGATTCTCCGGCGGGATCAGGCGTGCAGCCGCTTGGGATTCTGCGGATGATTTCTATGCTTTCGTCGCTGGGCGAGATTCCGGCGGAACAGGCTGTCTGCCTCGCCACCGGCAACACCGCGAGAATGCGCAGCCTCAACTGCGGTCTGATCGCGCCCAGCCGCGAAGCCAGCTTTGTTTTCTTGGATACGGCACAACAGTCCTCAGGAAGGAACTTGCTCGACAGTATTCAGAAGGGAGACTTGGCGGGCATTGGCATGGTGATCACCGATGGTGCGGTCAGCATTCAGCGCAGCCGCAATACGCCGCCGGCAGCGCGAGTGCCCGAGGTGATGCATGCATAGATCGGTCTTCGCTGTAGGAGTGCTTCTCTCTGCGGTCGCCTTCGCACAGAATCCGATTCCGCCGGACTGGTGCCGCGCTCTGCCGCGTCCCGAATATAAGTCGCTCGAACGTGTACCGGTATCCGACCCATGGTTCGAAGTCTACAAGGTGGCACCGGGAGTTTTTGCCATCTACGAGCCGCACCAGGCGGAAGAAACCATTGGCTACCTCATTGTCGGCGATAAACGCGCGCTTGAATTCGACACGGGCATGGGGATCAGCGACATTGAATCGGTGATCGAGGAACTCACCAACCTTCCGGTTATCGTGCTCAACTCCCACACACATGACGATCACGTCGGTGGTAACTGGCAATTCGACACCGTCTACGGAACGGACACAGCATTTACGCGTCAGAGCGCAAAAGGCTCGCGCGAAGACGCGCAAGAAGAAATTACGCCCGACCAGATCTGCGGATCGCTGCCGAAGGGATTCAACGCCAAAACCTTTGCGACCAAGCCGTGGACGATCGCTACCTACATCAAGGATGGCGACGAGATCTCTCTCGGCGCTCGAACCATCAGAGTGATCGCAACGCCCGGGCACACGCCGGATGCAATTTCACTGTTCGACCGCGCGAACGGTTTGCTTTTCACGGGAGACACGTACTATCCAGCGCCTATCTGGCTCTATCGGCCGGAAACCGATCTCGATGCCTACGATAAATCGATCCGGCGGTTGGCGGCACTCGCCCCGGAGGTTAAGCTCGTACTCGGGGCACACAATATTCCGGTTGCGCCGCCGTCGGTTCTGCCACGCCTAGTCGACGCGTTCGAGAAAGTGCGGTCGGGAAAAGTTCCGGCCACGCCGGACTCGCCGGGAAAGGTTATGTACAAAGTCGACGGATTTGCTTTCTTGATGAACGCGCCTGCAGCGAAGCCGTAGCACCGGAGTTTCGTTGGTTATCGCGGGCCGTTCCGCCTCCGCAGCTGTTACCGCAAACCGTCCTCGCCCTTGATCTGATCTTTCGTTAGGCCGCCGACTCGCGGCAGAGGACGCCCGCTATCAGTGACCGCGATAGCTACCATGATTTCGTTCGCTCGCGGCGCATCGTTTAGGCGCACTTCCATCCCGTCGAAATGACTGCGGACGAACGCGGCGTCTTTGTGGCCTAGCGGAATGTCGAGCACAACTCCCATGCCGCCGCGTTTTTTTGAAGATGGAATCAGTGCCGCGCCCTTGCCCAGCACTCGCCGCACAGGCGTACCGAGTTTCGGATGCAGAATTGCTGCCGCATGTTCGAGTTCTCCATTCTCACCTACGGCGGCAGCTTTGCCGTAACTTTCCGCTGAAGGCCCCGCAATCCCGAGAGCCGAAACTGCGCGCTGCGTGAGCATCTCGCCGAGTTCTTCGCCGATCGCCATTAATTCTGAGAGATCGTTGACATATTTCCCAGCGCACGGATTCTCGATCACGGCCACAGCCGCCGCCCGCCGTGTGGGAGGAGAAACTTCCCTATCCATCTCCCGGTGCGTCTCTTCGACGAACGTAGCAATCTTGCGAATCCTGGCTTTCATTGTTCTATCGGTTTCCTCTGTGTTCCTCTGTGCCCTCTGTGGTGAGAGATTTTTATCCGGAGCTTATCGCAACCCGTCTTCGCCCTTGATCTCCGATGCCTTCAATCCGCCCACGCGAGCATGAACGCGCGGGCCCGTGGTCATTACGAGAGCCAGCACGATCTCGTCCGCACGGGGAGCGTCGTTTACACCGACTTCCATCGCATCGAAATGACTGCGCACGTAGGAGGCGTTGATGTGCGTGATGGGCACATCGAGGCGCGTCCCCGGACCCCCGACTTTTTTCGTTGACGCCACAATCGCCTTGGCTCCGCCCAAACTTTCACGCATCGCGTATCCGCCCGGCACATGCCATAATGCGCCGTGCTCGATCTCTCCCGCCGAGCCCACGATTGCGCCCTTGCCATAACCTTCAACGATCTTCGCGTCGCCACCCAGCGCGGCGACGAGCTCTCTCGCCATCGCAAGACCCAGTGGCTTCAGGTCGTCCATGAAGCTTTCGATCTTCTCGACATACGATCCTGCAAACGGATTGCGAATCACAGCCAGCGCCGCCGCTCGCCTCTGCGGCCTCTCCGCGCGCGGACCTCCTTCGTGAAAAATCTCCTCCACACACGTGATCTTCTTTCGGACGATCACGTTTCGCACGATCACTTCAGGCATGCACCAGGCCCCTTTCTTCGACGCGAGTCACCAGCGTACTCAATTCCAGACCGTCATGCAGCACGCGCGTCTCGCCATTCAAGCTCAAGGCTGCCGTGCGGATCAAACCCATCCGCTGCATGAGTGCGGCGGTTTTAACGCCAGCGGCCAACGCCTCATTCACTTCGCGCGTCGTCAGGGCTCCTACCGCCTGCGTCACCAACCTGTCACCTAGATCGCTGTCTGGCGCAAGTTCAGACGCAGGCACTCGTACAATCGCCGGATGCCGCGGCAAATCGACGGCGTTGGCGATGATGGTGGCCGCCGCATCCGCGGCCGCGGCGCGATCAGCTAGAACTGTAACCGCATCCGCGATTCCCAATGAGAAGCTACGCCCGCGCCGGCCGCTGGTCGCAATTCCCCGCACGGGGTGAGACGCAGACAAAGTTGCGGTGCCGAACAACGACGGGCGATCCGGCCGCTCCACCATTCCGACCACAAACTGCTCGCGCTCGCCAAGATGCACCGCGATGTCGCCGCCGTTGTTCACGTAGGCGCGAACAATTTTCCCCGCCTCCGTCATCGCTCCGAGAATTTCCTCTGCCACAGCCCCCGCCACTGCCGCCATCGGGGTGATGAAATACTGCGAGGCGTAGGGCATGACGGCCGCCGTCATTCTTCTCGCGACTTTACCTCGTGGCCAACGGTTTTCTGGACGGCATTCGGCACGCAAATAGTTCAACTCGCTGCACAACTCGTCGAGCACGGACACAAAACGCGAGCATGCTGCGTTATATGTCTGCTCAACTTCCCGCCTCGCGCCAAAGGCTTCGATAATCAAATCGATCGGCCCGTCCTGCAGATGCAGGCGGCGACCATCCGGCAACAACGCGATTTGCGCTCGCTGTTTCATTTCTTCTTCCGCGATTTCTCGCGTCGCGACTTTTTCTGCGACCGCTGTGGCTCCAGCGGCCAGGGATTCTCCGCGTTCGCAGCGAGCCGTTTTCGGCCGTCTTTCTCTCCCACAATCGAAGTCAGCGGCCGCACACTCTCCATATAGCCGCCCAGCGCCGCGTAATCGGTCAACTTCAGCGTGAACTCGATCGGAGCCACCAGCGCAGGAGTCGGCACATATCCAAAAGCGTTTTGCGGCATGCGCGATACATCGACCATGAAGGTAATGCCGCCGCCGGGCCACACGTAGACCGGAGCGCCACCGCAAGTCACGCGAGCCAGCGAATCCCGCACCGAATGGGTGAGCTTCACGGGATTCTCCGTCACTCCCGCCCGCAACGACCCTCCCGCGCCACCCATGAACATCACCGTACACAGCGCCGGCTCACAGTTTTCCTTAATGCGCATCACAGATTCGCGCAACACACGAGGCAAATCTTCTTCTTGCGGCTTGAGATCTTCGTCCAGCTCGAAATAAGCGTACTGCTCGCCCGTGGTGCTGACCATCAGCAGGCGCAAACCAGCCCACGCCTTTTTCGCATTAAACTTGCCGACGATCGATAGAGGATCATCAATATTGGTTCCACCCCAAGACGTCCCTGGCTCTGCCACCTGAAAGTACCGTCCGGGAGTCGAGCGGCGGCCTTTCAGCTTGATACCGGTCTCCGGCACGCCCAGCAGTTTGCCCGCCTGATGCTCTGACAGCACGCCCGTAATGTGGTCGTCGACGACCACGACTTCATCCACTTTTCCGAACCATTGTTTGGCGAACATACCGATCGTCGCCGAGCCGCATCCCACGCGCATGCGCTCTTCCTGAACGTCATCGACGATTGGAGCTTTGCCCCCCTGAACCACAATCTTGGCGCCGTTATCAATCTGCAGTTCGACCGCTTTGCCATTGCACAAATTCAAAAGGGCATCGCAGGTTGCAGTGCCTTCCTGTCGGCTGCCGCCAGTCAAGTGCCGCACGCCGCCCAGCGAGAGCATCTGCGATCCGTACTCGCTCGTGGTCACATGGCCAATCGCCTCGCCCTCCGCCCGCACCGTGCTGCACTCTGCGCCGAGATGGCGGTCGGTATCGATTTTTACCTTCACGCCGCAGTAGCTGAAAATTCCCTCGGTCACTACCGTGACCATGTCGACACCTGCGATCTGCGACGAAATGATGAAGGGCGCCGGCTTGTAGTCGGGATACGTCGTGCCCGCGCCGATCGCAGTAACGAACGTCTCGGACTGATCTGCGGTGTTTGGATGAATCAACGTTCCGTCCCAATCGCGGCTGCGCTCGAGAAACGGAACGACTGAGCTACCCCGCTCCAGCGCGCGATCGAGCACGACGTGAGGATCAAGCCGCACCAGCTTTCCTTCGTGATTTCCGTAGCGATCGCACGAGCCAGTCCGGCCCGGCTTGATGTAACACAACACCGGGCAGGCATCGCAGCGGATCGCGTCATCAGCCACGCGCGTCTCCGTTGGCCGTTTTTTGTGCCGCAAGAATCGCTGCCCGCAAACGATCCGGCGTCGCGGGAACTCGATGCACACGCACTCCCGTCGCATCGTGAATCGCGTTCAGAATCGCGGGTGCGGTCGGAATCACCGCCTGCTCGCCAATTCCCTTTGCGCCGAACGGGCCGATGGACGCGGGATCTTCGATGAGGATCGACTCGATTTCGGGAATGTCACCGGCAGACGGTATCAGGTAGTCATGAAGATTCTCGCCTTTGCCGGGGAAGAATTCTTCCATCAGCGCCATGCCTAGGCCCTGCGCCACGCCACCTTCGATCTGTCCCTCGATCAGCGTGGGATTAATCGCCCGGCCCACGTCATGAGCGGCCGTGACCTTCAGCACGCGGACGGTGCCGAGTTCGAGGTCAACTTCTACTTCCGCCATGTGCGCTCCGAAGCCAAACACCGCATAGGGGCTTCCCTGCCCGTTCTCGTCGAGCTTCGTGATTGGCGGATCGAAGGTCTCTTCACAAGTGATCACGTATCCAAACGCATCGACGGAGGCTGCCGCCAGATCGATCCTCTTTTTCTTGTCGCCTTCCATCACGGTAATTCCGTCCGAGACAAACTCGACCTGGGCGCAGTCGCAGGCATCAGCGAGCTTCAGGATTTCGCGCCGCAATTTGCTCCCGGCCATGTATGCGGCTTTGCCAGTCACGAAGGTTTGCCGCGAGGCCGAGGTCTTGCCGCAATCCGGAGTGATCGCCGTGTCGCCGGACACGAGATCAAACTGCGTAACCGGAGCGCCCACGGCGTCGGCGCAAATCTGCGTCACAATCGTATTCGAGCCTTGCCCGATGTCGACCGCTCCCTGATGCAGCGCAATGCGCCCGTCACGCTTCAGCCCGATCCGCACCGTAGATGGATTCGGCAGCGAGGTGTTGCCGCAGCCGTACCACATGCCTGCGATGCCAATTCCTCTTCGAAACGGCCCCTTCTCCTTAGAGTTGTACTTTGCCGCTGCAGCCTGCGCCTCTTGCCATTTTGGCCGCAGTGCCTCGAAGCAGGCGCGGATGCCGACGCCTTCACCCAGAACTTGCCCCGTCACGGTCGGTGAGTGATTTTCTAGAGAATTCAAAATGCGAAACTCCAACGGATCTATTCCAACCCGACTAGCAAGCTCGTCATAAAGCTGCTCCTGCGCAATGGCCGCCTGCGGAACGCCGAATCCGCGAAACGCTCCTGCCGGAACAATATTGGTGTGCACAGCCCGCGTCACTGCGCGATAGTGCGGTACGACATATGGCCCCGAAGCGTGCACCGGCACGCGCCCGGCGACGGTCGGTCCCCAGGAAGAATAGGCGCCGGTGTTGAAGTCGGCGGAAAAATCGAGCGCGACGATCTTGCCGTCTCTCGACGCTCCAGCACGCAGCTTCATTCGTGCAGGATGCCGCTTCGTGGTCGATATGATCGATTCCGTCCGCGAGTAAACCATCCGCACCGGACGGTTCAGCTTCCATGCCGCCAGCGCCACGAACGGCTGCACGGAAAGATCGAGTTTCGAGCCGAACCCGCCTCCCACAGCCGTCGGAATGATTCTCACCTTTTCCGGATCGATCCCCAGAATCGTCGCGATGTCGGCGCGGTCCATGTAGGGCGACTGCGTGCACGCCTGAATTTCGATTCCGTCGCCCACGCGCCGCGCGAAACCTGCCTCGGGCTCAATGTAAGCATGCTCGACGAAGCCCGTCTCATACTGGCCCTCGACAACGTAATCCGCCTGCGCGAGTGCTGATTCCACATCGCCCCGGACGACGCGGCCGCGCACCAGCACATTCTCCTCGCGGTTTTCGTGAATCAGAGGAGCTCCAGGCGCGAGAGCTTCCTCAATCGTTTTGAGCGATGGCAGTTCCTCCCACGTAACCGGGAACTCGGTCAGATCCAGCATTTCGAGCGTGACCGCATCGCCAACAATGGCTGCCACCGCTTCGCCTCGATACCGCGTCTCGTGATGCGCGAAAACTGGCTGGTCGGCAAATCTTGGGATCACTCCATAGCAGTCGATTCCCGGCACATCGTTCGCAGTCAGGATCACCTCGACTCTGGGGTGATCAACGACAAACTGCGCCAAATCGCCGAAGCGAAAGCGCGCACGATGATACGGCGAACGGACTGCGCGCACACCGAGAGCGTTCTCGGGGGTCTCGTCGGCGCCAAAGATTTCCGCGCCATCCACCTTTCGCTTGCCGTCAAGCCGAACCAGCCGTGCCCCAACGGCAGCATTCGCGTCCGGCAGGCTCGGCGCCGGGCGTTCTGCGCTCGCATCCAGAATTGCGTGCACAATCTTTCGATATCCCGTGCAACGGCAGAGCACGCCGCCGATTGCATCCAGCACTTCGTTTTCCTGCGGGGATGAATTCTTCTCCAGCAGCGCTGTCGCCGCTACCAGCATTCCCGGCGTACAGGCCCCGCATTGCGCGGCTCCGTGGCATAGGAACGATTGTTGCAGCCGGTCATGCAGGGGAGAGCGTGCGGCCAATCCTTCAACCGTCGTCACCTCACATCCTGCGACTTGCGCGGCCGCCACCAGGCATGAGCAGACCGGTTCGCCATCGAGTAATACCGTGCAGGCGCCGCAGTCTCCGGCGTCGCAACCCACTTTCGTTCCCGTAAGACCAAGGTCCTCGCGCAGAACTCGCGACAGGCGCCGCGCTCCGAGAGCTGCAATCTCGACCGGACTCGCGTTCACGAAAAAGCAAATCCGCTCACCCGACGATGCCGGATTCTTCTGCACCGTTGCCACGTCAGTTCGCCCCCACGCAGGCTTGGAGCGCGCGACGCACCAACGTCAACGACGCGTCTCGACGATATTCCGCAGTAGCGCGGATGTCGTCGATCGGCAAAAGGGGCCCGAGATGTTCCGCACGCACTGCCGCTCCAATCTCCTCAGATGCAGCTCCCAGCAAAGCATGCTCCAACGCTGCCATTCGTCGCGCGACAGCCGAGCACGAGCCGACGGCCACACGCGCTTCGGCGACTCTGCCGCGAGCATCCTGGCGCACCATCGCCACCACCATCGAAATGGAAATCACCAGGTAGCGCCGCGCACCCAGCTTCACAAAAGCCGAAGCCGCATCTTCCATCGCGCGCGGCACCAGCACGGCAGTCAAAATTTCGTCACGTCGCCGCACCGTCTTCCGGTTGCCGGCGATGAACTCCGACACGGGCACGCGCCGTTCCCCAGACGCCGACCGCAACTCCACTTCGGCATCCAGCGCAAGCAGAGGAGGCACTCCATCCGCCGCCGGCGAAGCATTGCACAAATTCCCGGCGACCGTGCCGCGGTTTTGAATCTGCACGGAGCCGACTTCGCGCGCCGCTGACTTGAACGCGTCAAAACCTCGCGGCAGAGGCGTGCGAATCACATCGCTCCAGGTAGTAAGCCCTCCGATGCGCACATAATCTTTTTGGAAGGTAATGCCGCGCATCTCGCGCAGCAATGTGATGTCGATGATGGTTCCGGTGGGCAGGCGCTCGCCCAGCGACGGAAAGAAGTCCGTTCCTCCCGCCAGTACCTGCCCGCCCGGAGACGCCATCCAAGCCACGGCTTCATCCAATGTTCTGGGTCTGAGATACAAAGAAACGCCCCCGCCAAGCCACGCCACTCGCTGCTTTCAGAGTTTGTATACGAACCATGCGCCTTTGTACAGCTACGGCTGGGTGGCGAACAGTTGCCGCTTCATTCGCTCGCCAAAATTGAAAATCGGCTTTTCCTCGCCCCTTGATGCGAGCCCGTGTCAATCGATGTGCACGTTCTTGCATGGGCCTTCTGTCCTCTACTGAATCGCTTTACAAAACATTAGAAAACTTACCGTCAGTTCAACATTTTAGGCGGGATGCCTCATCAGGGGGATTGACTTCCGCGCCGAACTCTGGCAAAACTTATGCCAAGATGTCGCGGTGGAATGTCAACTCGTCGACGCTGGCCATCCTTGGCGTCGTCGTGTTTCTCATGCTTCTCATCGTGGTGCTTCCTGACGTAGACCTGCCGGACACGGCATTCCATCGGGGTACCGCGCCTGTCGTCGTTCACGCGCAGGCCACCGCCGCTCCAGGAACATTCACAGTCGCCACTCTCTTTCAGTTTCCTGATTCTGATCAAGCGGCCCGGCCGTTTCACGATTGGGGAGCGACCGCGGTAAGCTCGGATCCAAACTTCCGTCCGATTCTGCTCCGTTCCATCCGGCGCTAGACTCCGTTCGCTGCGCTGCACTCAAGCTTGCTTCGCCTCGCGAAGCAGGGAGGGGGGCAGTCCGGCGGCGATACCGGGTTCCCGGGGGGGACTTCCCGGCGTCGTGCCCCTGCCCCGTTTTCTTTTTCCAGCTCTTAGCGAATCATCTGAAGGAGCATCATGAGTCTTGACCAAAACCAGTTACCTTACTCGATGGCGCAGCTTGTGGAGCAGGCCGCAGCCAGAACCGGCTTCAGCCCAGCCGCCATGGAGGACTTGCTGGAATGCGAGCTCAACACCGACCACTTGCTCGAATACATCAGTGCGGTGGTGTCGAATCGCATGAACTGAATCCTCCCCCGCAGGCTGGGAGTTGACGTCCCCCGTCAACTCCCCCCTCCCCCGCTCGCACAATTTTCTCCCTTCTGTGTTCTAATCTCCGCGTCGTTCTTCTCCCGATCGAAACTTGCTGATCCAAAGCTGCTGATCCAAACCTGTTGCGGAGCGTACATGCTGCCACTCGACGCGAAACGAATCTTTGCAGCGTTAGTAATTCTTGTTACGGCAATTCCGATATGCGCACAAAGCAGTCCGCCTGCTTCTTCCCCTGCCGACCTCGACGCCTATGTCGCGTCCTCGATGAAAACATTCGAAGTCCCGGGCATGGCCGTTGCGATCGTGAAAGATGGAAAAATTGTTACCGCTAAAGGCTACGGTGTCCGCAAGCTCGGGGATCCCACGCCCGTCGACGAGTTCACCATGTTCGGCATCGGATCAAACACCAAGGCCTTCACCACGGCGGCACTCGCTACGCTTATCGACCAAGGCAAACTCTCTTGGGACGATCCCGTATACCAGCGCCTACCCGGCTTCGTCATGTACGATCCCTACGTCTCGCACGAGATGACCATCCGCGATTTGCTCACGCACCGCAGCGGCATGGGACTCGGTGAAGGCGATCTGCTGTTCTGGCCGCACTCCACCTACACACGCGACGAAATCATTTACAAGCTGCGCTTCATGAAACCGGCTTCCAGTTTCCGCAGCAAGTACGCCTATGACAATCTGCTCTACATGACCGCCGGACAGATCATTCCCGCTGTCACCGGCACCTCTTGGGACGACTACATCCGCCAGCACATCTTCGCTCCGCTCGGAATGACGCACTCCAACGTCATCAATGCAAACATCCAGCCGGGCGACAATCGTGCTTTTCCTCACTCGCGCGTCGACGGCAAACTGCAGGTCGTCCCATGGGAAGAACTCGATAACGCCGGTCCCGCCGGAGCGATTAACTCCGGTGCCGCCGACATGGCCAAGTGGGTGCAACTGCAACTGAATCGCGGAAAATTCGTAGATCACGACGGACGTTTGTTCAGCGAACAGCGCTCACGGGAAATGTGGTCGCCGCAGACCATTCTGCCGACGGGCGATCCGCCGCCACCGCTCGCCGGACTCAAAAGCAACTTCGCCGACTACGCTCTTGGATGGGGCCTGCGCGACTATCACGGACGCAAGCTGGTCGGCCATACCGGAGGGCTCTCCGGCTTCGTCTCGCGGGTCATGCTCGTGCCCGAAGAAAATCTTGGAGTAGTGATTCTTACCAACGCCGAGGAAGGCGGCGCCTTCGATTCCATTCTCTACCACGTGCTCGATTACTACTTCCAGCTACCGCCCACCGACTGGATTGCCGCCTTCAAAACGCTCAAAGACAAAGAGGAGAAAGATGCAGCCGAGGCCATGAAGCATGCTGAAACTTCTCGCGCCGCCAACTCCAGCCCTTCGCTCCCGTTAGAAAAGTATACCGGCATTTACAGCGACGCGTGGTACTGGCCCATCACCATCAAAATGGAAAATGGCGGCCTGGTCATCTCCTTCGATCACACGCCGTCGATGATCGGCGACCTTCAGCACTGGCAATACGACACCTTCAAAGCCCACTGGCGCACCCGCACCATCGAAGATGCCTTCATCACGTTTACGCTGAACCCTGACGGAACCATCGACAGCGCCAGGATGGCCGCAGTTTCTCCGCTAGCCGACTTCAGCTTTGACTATCAGGACTTGCTGTTGAGGCCGGCCATGACTGCGACCGAGAAAAAATAAATGTGGGTGCCCATGTCTCGCCGCATTGGCGAGACATGGGAATACGACTCGAACGCAAAACAAAATCTATCTCGTGTCTGCTTCTGAAAATGCCGCTCTCCCCGCATCCGAAGTCCAATCGCACAGCTCGGCTCTCCGCAAAGAACTCGGCCTCTTCGACCTGGTCCTCGCCCAGATTCTCATCATCATCGTCGCCGACTACATGGGCACGGCCGTCAAAGCTGGAGCCTCTCATGTAGTCTTCTGGATCGTCGCGATCCTTTCATTTTTCCTGCCGCTGGCGCTGGTCGTCATCCACATGAGCCGCCTGCTCCCGGTCGAAGGGGGGCTTTATGAATGGGCGCGCATCGCCTTCAACGACCAGATCGGATTTCTCGTCGCCTGGAATCTCTGGCTCTACGTGATCCTCTACGTCGGCCTCGGCGGCCTCGTCACCGTTTCGTTCGCATCGTACGTAATCCCCGGCGCCGCCTGGATCGCCTCGAGCAAATGGCTGATCATCTTGTCGTCCTTCATGGTCATCGCCATCACGATGTGTATCGCGGGCCTCGGGCTTGGCATCGGGAAGTGGATCAACAATCTCGGCGCGATCGTCTTCCTCGTCACCATCGCCGCGCTCATTGCGACACCGTTTCTGAATCACTGGCGCGGCACACTCACGGAGTACCATCCCCTGCGACTGCTTGCACCACCCCTCACGTTGTTCTCGCTCAGCGTCTTCAGCAAAATGGCCTTCGGAGCGCTCACCGGCTTCGAATATGTCGCCGTCTTCGCCGGGGAATGCCGCGACCCGCAACGGCATCTTCCTCGCTCCGTCCTGCTCACCGGACCCATCATCGCGCTGATCTACATTCTCGCCACCAGCGCCATTCTCGCCTTCGTCCCGCCCTCGGGTGAAGACGTTGTCGCTCCTGTCGCACAGGCGCTCAGTCGTGGCGTCCAGGCCTTTGGCCTTGGCCGCATCGTCATGCCGCCCGCAGTGTTGTTTCTTTTCGTCTATTACCTCGCGACCTTCTGCGCCTTCTTCACGGTCAGCACACGTCTCCCCATGGTCGCCGGCTGGGATCATCTCCTGCCCGAGTGGTTCTCGCGCCTGCACCCGCGATACAAAACTCCCATAAATTCGGTCCTGTTTCTGGGAGCGGCCACGCTGGTCGTGGCGCTGGCCGCGCTGGTGGGAGTGGGCCACGATGAATCCTACGAACTGCTGCTCACCTGGAGCTTCACTTTCTACGGCATCGCCTACATCGCCTTGTTCGCTATCCCAATTTTTTCGAAAAGAAACCGCGGCCTTCGGCCCGTCGTGTGGGTACGCATCGCGGCAGCCTCAGGCTTGCTGGTAACTCTACTGTTCGTGGTCCTCTCGATTTTCCCCGTAATCGACGTCAACAGTGCATGGCGCTATTCCTTGAAGATTGCCGGAGTCGTGCTGGGAGCTAATTTCGTGGGCTGGATGATCTACCGTGCAGGGCAGCGAAGATCTTGAGATTTAGTTCTTGTCATTCCGACCAAGCGCGAGCGAAAGCGAGGGCGACCGAGGAACCTGCTTCATCTCGCTACTCGTCGTCACCCCATAGCCTGCCCTGAGCCTGCCAAACGGTCTTGCCGCATTCGCGAGACATGGGAAGTCCCGTCCCGACAATTCCCAGTGCGATTGTTACGCTTCGTAGAGTGTCATACCGCTTCCCTTGAATGACCCCGATTTCCTCTATGCTGGGCTCATGAAAGCCGAGAGTTGCCCCGTGCGAGCGCTTGCGCTTCTTCTTCTCTCATTCCTCTATTCCCTCGTTGGCTTCGCCGAAAACTCATCCGGAGTTGTGCGGTCGGTCGGCATCTCTCCTGATGGCAAGGTCGTGGCAGTTGCATTTCACAGCGGCAGACATTCATTTATTTATGAGATTGATGTAACTTCGGGGAATGCAACCCGCCTGACAAACCAAACGTCCGGAGTAGAGTCCAGCCCGTCGTTCTCACCCGACGGGAGGCGAATCGTCTTTACCTACTGGCCTGAGGGTTCGTCCAACTCGGAGACTGTTCTGGCGAACACCGATGGTTCAGGAATCCGGCACTGGTCGCCCTCGAACACAAACGACTTCTCGCCGGTTTTATCGTCTGACGGCAGGACCATTGTTTTCGGCAGGTCGGGCTTCTACGGCAGCTACTCGCCGATCGCACAGCCGCATTTTCATGCCTGGCGGTTTTATGCCAGCGATCTCGACGGCACGAACGTCCGTCAGCTTACCGATGAGAACTTCTATTCGGCCTCGCCTCTTTCTGTTTCGCCGGACGGCAAACGCCTGGTGGTCGTAACTGAAGGCCTCGAAACTCCTCAGCAAATCGCCATTTATGCGCTCGATCACTCGGGGAAGCCAGTGCTCACGCTACGGCCAAGCATTCCGAACGGAGCTGACAGCAAGAATCCCATCCTCGACTTTCCCAACTACATGCCCGACGGCAAGAGTATTCTCTTCATGGCCGCGAGTAACGGAAAACGCCCATGGAGTGGATTCGACTATGACGTCTATCGGGTGAACCTCGAAACCGGCACGCTGGAGAGGCTGACCAGGGGAAATGGCTTTGCTACGGATCTCCGGGTCTCAGCCGACGGAAAAACAGCCGTGTTCTTAAAGTGGCGCTGCGATTGGCAAGGAACACCCAAAAGAAGCTCTCTCTATCTCCTCGACGTGCCAACCCGAAAACTCACGCAGCTCAAGGTGGCGGGACTGAACTGAGTTTCGGTGACTGCAGGACAACTGGAGTCCTACCTCAAGAACACTCTCGCCGCATCCTCCACGCGCACCGTTGATTTCTTCCGCGCCCCAGTCGCCACGTTGTATCCGACGAGCACGTGATCCTCGATAATCAGCAACTCTTTCTCGCTGATCCAACCCACCAGCACCGCATGCGGCACAAATGCAACGCGCTTCGGAGGATCACCCAAACTTTTCACTTCAACCGCCGGCAACTCCGCCAAAGCCTTGCGGATTTGCTTCGATTCTTCAGGATTTGCCTGCCCGTCCTCGGCCAACTGGATCGCCTTATCAACGGTCGTTGTCGCGGTGATCGTCATTGCGACCGCGCTGACGTCCGGCGACAGCCTTGCATTCGAAGTGTAGAAGCTCACATCGTAGTCCGGATTCTTGTACGCCACCCGTTCGTCGAAAACCGTATACTTCTTGCCCGAAACGTGCGCCAGCGTCTGGTCGTCACTCTGATTTACCCATCCGCAGCAGCCGGTGTCGGGAACAGCTTCGATGATTGCATCGCCTCCGGAGCCGGCATCCAGCACGCGGTGCAATGGATCGCTCAGCGGCGTTTCTTTCCATTGTCCAGCGTCTTGCCGATAAATGCTGCTCGCCTTGTATGCAGGCTGATCTTTACCGCTCACAAACTGCGACAGCAGAAAAAACTGGTCGACACCTTCTTCCGGCGCCCACACCACGCCATACGGGCAACTCTCTTCGCACGATCCCGATGGACACGAGCAGTCCGGCAGCTTCATCGTTGCCAAGTTCTCGCGTCTTGCGCCGCTCAGATCGGTCTGCCGTGCCTCCCACGTTGTCGCCGTCGAGAGATCCATTTCTTCTCTCTGCAACCGTCGTGCGTGATTGGAGAACCAGAACAAATGCGAACCGTCGGCTGAGAGGAATATGCTCGGCGCCGACTCCGTTACCGTCTGGTTCGATCCCGCGGTTCCCTCTTCCCGCTTCACGCCCAAATCAATCGTTGAAGCCGCATGTCCATTCCATAACCATGCTTTGTGTGGAGATTCAACGTCATCTTTTCCAAGTGGCAGAGCAATGGGTGCCACAAACAGAATCTGCCCGGCACGATTCACCTGCACGCTTTGCGGAGCTTGCGCCATCTCGGCCGGGACCTTCACCGTCTGCTTCACGGCAAACGTTGCCGGATCGTACTCGACCATTTCGCCAGAAGCGCGCAGCACCCAGAGTCGCTTGGTCTGCGCGCCAGCCGAAACCGAGAGCGACGCGGCGGCCACGAGCACGGTAATCAGCGATCGGATTCTCAAGTTAGATTTGCCCTAGAAGGAAAATGTACGGCGAAAATGTCGTCATCCTGAGCGGCGGCAACGCCGACGCGAGGGACCTTACATTGGCTGGCAGCGAGTGTGCCCTGGAAAGGAACACTATGGTTCACGCCCTCGAAGGATCTCGCAAACTGTACTGATACATTAGCGGCGTACGGTCCCTCACGCGGCGTGCCGCCGCGTTCAGGATGACATCAGCCCGGGTTCAGCGTTGATCACACGCAGTCCTCAACGTTCCACCACCGGCAACTCCACGAAACTCGCATTCTCTGCCGAATGAAACACTCGCTGCGTCGCCTTTTTGTAATCCTCCGGCTTGGCCCAGAAGATATTCGGCACAAACGTCTGCGGATTCCGGTCATAGAGCGGGAACCAGCTCGACTGCACCTGCACCATGATTCTGTGCCCCGGCAAGAACACATGATTTACCGTGGGCAGCGTCCACTTATAAAGAAGCGGTTTGTCCGGCGTAATCGCGTGCGGTGTTTCGAGGCTCTCGCGATAACGCCCGCGGAAAATATCCATTGATACGGCCAACTCGTATCCGCCCATCTCTTCCTGCGGGGCAACTTCATCCGGATACACGTCGATGATCTTCACCACCCAGTCCGAATCCGTCCCACTGGTAGATGCCACGAGGTTCACCACCGGCTGCCCGGAGATTTTCACCGGCTCCTTCAACACATCCGAAGTAAACGCCAGCACATCCGTGCGCCCAGAGGCTTCGCGCTGATCGTCCACCAGCCACTGCGGCCAGGTGAATCGCCCGAAATATCCAACCGGCTGACTCGGCCGCGCGCGATACGGCACGGGCTTCGCCGGATCGGAAACATATTCGTCAAATGCTCCGTCGTTTTTCGCGGGCGCATTCCAATCGAGCTTCATCCCCGCCCGAAAATAAAGATGCTTCGAGGAGATCGAGCAACCACCCGCGCATCCTGACGGCCATGACTGCAGCCGCCGCCATTCATTCGTTCCGGTTTCAAATGCCATCACCGGCGCCACATCAGCCTTCGGCGAACCATCCTTCAAATACTGCGCGAGGAACGGACCCAAGATGTGCTCGCGAAAATACAGTCCGGTATCGCTATTGAACTTCAACGCGCCCAATGTGCTGCCGTCGCCAATCTCTTGCCCGTGATGCCACGGTCCCATCACCAGAAATATTCTTCCTTCCGTATCCTTCGGCTTGATCGCTTTGTACACCGCGGGTGCTCCGTAAATGTCTTCCTGGTCCCACAGGCTGTCGACCAGCATCACCGGAACTCTGATCGGCTGCGCGGCCAAAATCTTGTCCATCGCCTGCTGCTGCCACCACGCGTCATAGCTCGGATGCTCCAGCACTTTTCGCCAGAATCCCACCTGCTCAAGCCCATGCTTCTTACCCACTTCGCCCGCCGATCCCTCCATATAAACGTCGTAGTCGTCGTAGTGATCGGTCCACCAGTGCTCGCTGTTGTCGCGGGTAGCTTCCTGCTCGTAGATATACGGCATGTTCTGCTCGCGGAATGCGCCATTGTGGAACCAGTCGTCGCCCATCCAGCCGTCGACCATGGGATTCATCGGCACCGCCACTTTCAGCGCCGGATGCGGATTCACCAGCGCCATCAGCGGCAGAAATCCGTCATACGAAATTCCCAGGATGCCTACCTTGCCATTGCTCTCGGGTACGTTCTTCACCAGCCAGTCGATTGTGTCGTAGGTGTCGGTCGAATGATCGGCCTGCGTCGGATTCAGCGGTCCACGCAGCGGGCGCGTCATCACGTAGTCGCCCTCTGATCCGTACTTGCCGCGCACATCCTGCACCACGCGGATGTAGCCGCCCTCCACAATCACCTCCACCGCATTGTCGTATCCGTTGAGAATGGGCCCGAGATGCGAACTCGAAGCGTGGCTCAATTGCGCGCTCGCATTGTACGGGGTGCGCGTCAGCAGGATCGGCGCGTTCTTCGCTTCCCGGGGAATCACGATGACCGTATGCAGTTTCACCCCATCGCGCATCGGGATCATTACATCGCGCTTGATGTAATCGAAACTGTCAGTGGCCGGCTGAAGCGTGGCCGGTGTCTCGCTCGGCAATGAAGCCGCCGCCTGCGACGCGCATACTCCAGTCAGTACTCCTGCTAAAAAAATGACACACACGCATTTCAAACCGCACCTGATCCTGTTCATGATTGGTCCTTGAAAGCAGCGAAGAATGGTAACCCGCACTCAAACCCATTGCCAACTCTACTGTGATACGTCCAGTACGAACCATCATTGATAGAGACGCTCAATGAAAGACACGAATTCCCGCCGCCAGGCAATCCTGTAAACTCGCTGCATCGGATAACGGAGGCACATGCCATGAGATCCGCATTCGCCACAGTCCTGTTCATTTCGCTATGCGGCTTTTTCGCGACTGCCCAGGTCCTGCCAACGACAAGCGGTTCCTGTGGAGTTAGCGCCTCTGGCTTAATGTCGTGCGACTGGCTTTCCGCGCCTAAAATCAGATTCGACGACGAAGGTAAACCTATGATCGGCCCCGGCGCCCTCCCCGGGGTACACGTGATTCGGTATTCGCTTGCACCGCGGGCGCCCTTATATCGCATGGCTCAGGGCCGCGATGTCTTAATCGTGGCGATGGATGAGGGCGAGATCGTAAATGAAGCCAAGACATCACAAAACCATGTCAGCATCAAAAATGGCATGGTCATGCTGATGCCAAAAAAAGAGGCGTATGTATTGCGGAACGTGGGTGACACCGATCTCGATCTCCTCGTAATCGACGTAACAAAATAGTCCTCCGCCCAGCCGCCATTCCCACCGGTAACCACCATCCGGTTACCGCGAGAAAAGCGCATGTCGGCATTCCCCTTCGTAACGGACCCATGGCGTGTAACGGAAACTAAACTCTTCCGCAGGGGTTCAATCACTCATGACCAACAAACTCGGCAAGTCGCTTGCTGTTCTTGCGGTCAGCGGTCTCATTTCGATCGGCGCCGCTGCCGCGCAACAATCCAACACCTCGGGCGCCGGCGCAGGCCAGGTTGATCCCGGACATCCACGCGTGAATCAGGTAAACCAGCGCGAGACCAACCAGCAGAACCGCATTGCGAATGGCGTAAAGAACGGCCAGCTGACACCTCGTCAGACTGCCCACCTCGAGCATGGCGAGCAGCGCCTGCAGCACAACGAAAAGAAGGACATGGCCAAAGACAACGGCCACCTGACCAAGCAGGACCAGCACCAACTCAATCGCGAAGCCAACCACATGAGCAAACGCATCGCGAAAGACAAGCACACGGCGAAGTAGCCGACCTCCGCCATCGCGTGAAGAGAAGCCGCAGGTTCGAGCGGCTTTTTCTTTTTTCCGGACAAAAATCAACTTCGTCTCCCAATCCCGCCGAAAAGTGATAGGCTGTTCGATCCTCAGTCGACTGAGGACAGGGACGCAAACTGCCAGCCGTCCCTTATAATGACCGGGGCCCAGGCAGTTTCTCGAACGCCATCCATAAGATCCGGCTCGCCAACCTCAACCATGGCTGTGGAACGCAATGCGACAAGACCAGGGATTGAAGTTGCCGGCCTCACCGACGTGGGCCGCCAGCGCGAGAACAACGAAGATTCCTACCTTTACTGGGAAGCGCCCACCGACGCTGACTTCTCCCGCAAGGGCCGGCTTGCCATCATCGCCGATGGCATGGGCGGATACGAGGGCGGTCAGGAAGCCAGCCGCCTGGCGGTCGAAACCGTCCGCCATATCTACGACGGCGAATTCAATGGCAGTCCTCAGACCACGCTCCTCGGCGCCCTCGAAACCGCGCACAACACCATTCAGCGCTACGCCGAGCAGCATCCCGAGTTTCACGGCATGGGGACGACCTGCACAGCAGTCTCCATCGTGGATCGCCAGCTTTCCTTCGCGCATGTCGGGGACAGCCGCCTTTACCTCGTTCGCGCCGGGAGCGTCTCCCGGCTCACGCGCGATCACTCCTACGTAGGCCGGCTGGTCGAGAGCGGTATCGTCCGCTCCGAAGACGCCGAGTCCCATCCGCAACGCCACATCCTCACCGCTGCCCTCGGCTCTGGACGCGAAGTCGTACCCGACGTCCCCGAACACCCCGTCGTCCTCGAGAAAGGCGACACGCTCGTTCTCTGCACCGACGGCTTGTGGAGCCTCATCGGCGAGCAGGATCTCGCCCGCATCGTCCGCTCCGGCCCACCCGCGCAGTCCTGCCAGCAACTGGTCCAGATGGCGCTCGATCGCGGTGGCCCCGACAACATCACCTTGCTCGTCCTGCACGTCTCCGGGTGATCAGCCTCACGGTGCTTTACGTGCGCTGACCCCAAACCGCCCGCCCCGTACGGCATTTCACGTATGAACAAATTTGCAATCCGGTCTGATTTTCCACAGATGGAGTCCCTTTCGCTGCCCTTCAACTGCAATGTGATGCACATTCCTTTACCTGAAACAGATCTCTGCAATGTCGCTAAACGCCTGATTTAACGCGAGTAACAAGCGATTTTTGCGTGCCTCCGGATGGCATGCGGCTTGCAATGTCTTCGATGTAAATAAAGTCTATTACTTAAATAGACTTTATGGAATAATCGACGCCAATGAAGATCTCGCAAAAGGGACTCTACGCAATCCAGGCTCTCATGATGCTCGCCCGCCACCACCAGCAGGGGGCCATCAAGATACGTGACATCGCCTACGAAGAAGTTCTGCCCGAAAAGTTCCTCGAACTGATCCTGCTCGAGCTCAAGAACGCCCGCGTGGTCGACAGCGCCCGCGGAGCCAAGGGCGGCTACCGCCTTCGCCGCGACCCGGAAGACATCCGCCTGAGCGAGATCATTCGCCTGATCGACGGGCCACTCGCGCCCTTCGGCGACGCCGAGCAACTCCGCGAGCTCATCGACCGCGACATCGCTCATCGTGCGCTCTACCAGGTCTTTCTTGATGTCCGCGATGCCGCTGCACGCATCCTCGACCACACCACTCTGGCCGACCTCATCGTCGACCAAAGCCCGCGAGCCGGTAAGGGCGGCAAGCGCAACAAAAACCAGAAAACCGCCAGCATCCTCCCCATGGTGGTCGGAGGCACCAAGGGTGACTAACAAGATTCTTGGAATTATTTCTTTCCTAATTGTTGGCATGTCTGCGCTCGCACAGAACGCAACCACGATTCGTGTCGGCGCGTTCCCCAACATCACGCACGCGCAAGCCATGGTCGGCAAGGCCAACGGCTTCTTCGACAAGGCCATGGGTCCGGGCGTCAAAATCCAATGGACCAGCTTCAACGCCGGTCCCGCCGCGATCGAGGCTCTCTTCGCGGGCGCGATCGATATGACCTATGTCGGCCCCAACCCGGCGATTAACGGCTATGTCCGCTCCAACGGCGAGGCGTTGCGCGTGGTCGCAGGCGCGGCCAGCGGAGGCGCATCGCTGGTCGTCCGCAACGATGCCGGCATCAATAAACCCGAAGATTTTCACGGCAAGCGCGTCGCTTCCCCCCAATTCGGCAACACACAGGATGTCGCCCTGCGCAACTGGCTCAAGAAAAACGGCCTCAAGACCAACGACAAGGGTGGCGACGTGCAAATCGTCCCCATGGCCAACCCGGATCAGCTCACGCTATTCCTGAAGAAAGATCTCGACGCTGCCTGGGCGCCCGAGCCCTGGGCCACGCGCCTGATTCATGAAGGCAACGGCCGCCTCTTCGTCGACGAGCGTTCGCTCTGGCCCAACGGCCAGTTCGTGATCGGCCTGCTCGTGGTCAACACGAAATTTCTCAAAGAGCATTCCGATCTCGTTAAGAACTGGATTCGCGCCAACGTCGATCTGACCGACTGGATCAACTCTCATCAAACAGAAGCAAAAAAATTGCTCAATGAGCAGATCCAGAAAGAAACTTCCAAAGCCCTCCCCCCAGCCGTTCTCGATGAAGCCTTCTCGCGCCTGCAGATTACTTACGACCCACTACACTCTGCACTCAACACCGCGGCGCAGCAGGCCTTTGACGACGGCTTCCTCGGCCGCCAGATGCCCGATCTCTCCGGCCTCTACGACCTGTCGCTGCTGAACCAGATCTTGACGGAAAAAGGAAAGAAGGCCATTCAATGAGCGCCAATGTTCATCAGTTTCCCGGTCAGCTTCCTCTTCCCGTCGATCCTCGTCGCGTTGACCCGGGCTTCCCTGTCCGCTCGCGTGGCGAAGCGAACAGCGCCAGCCCGATCGTGCGCCGGCCCGCGGCTGCGGGATTCGCGAAAGTCTCGTTGCAGGATATTTGCCTGAGCTATCGCACCCAAAGTGGCGAGCGCCTGCTCGCGCTCGACCACATCAACCTGCAGGTGCAGCCCGGAGAGTTTCTTTGCATCGTCGGCCCCTCCGGTTGCGGCAAGTCAACTCTTTTGCATCTCGTCGCTGGCCTGCATCAACAAACCTCAGGCCAGATAGCTGTCGACGGCCATCCAATTCAAGGCCCCGGCACCGACCGCATCCTGATCTTCCAGGAGCACGGACTCTTCCCCTGGCTCACGGTCGGCGAAAATGTGGAGTTCGGCATGAAGATGAAGGGCGTCGCCAAGGCCGAGCGCCAGGAGAAGACACGCCACTATCTGCGCCTTGTGCACTTGGCGAAGTTCGAAAAGAGCTACATCCATCAACTCTCCGGCGGCATGCGCCAGCGCGTAGCCATTGCCCGCGCGCTCGCCACCGAACCAGACGTTCTCCTCATGGACGAGCCCTTCGCCGCGCTCGATGCCCAGACGCGAGACCTGCTGCACGACGAACTCGAGCGCATCTGGAGCGAAACCGGACGCACCATCATCTTCGTCACCCACAACGTGCGCGAAGCGGTTCGCCTCGGCGATCGCGTCGTCCTGCTCACGTTCCGTCCGGGCCGTGTGAAAAGTGAATTCCCCATCGACCTGCCGCGCCCGCGCCACCTCGAAGATCCCTCCGTCGCCGGCGCAGCGCGCCTGATCCTCGACGAACTTCGCGAAGAAATTAACCGCTCCCTTGAAGCTGAATACCAGGATGGGATCAAGCCGCGCGTCGACCCCAACGCCGTGGATGACGCTGCGCCCGCCAACGCCAAGAAAGCTGCACATTCTGCGCAAACCGCGCACACCGCGCACACCGGCATGGAGAAAGGATTCGGACTGTGAAACGCGCCTTGCACTTCGTCATCTTCTATGCCGCGCTGTTCGGCTTGTGGACGCTCCTTGCCGAGCTGAAGATTTGGCCGCCGTATCTCTTCCCCACCCCGTGGGGCGTGGCTGAAGCTCTCTACGCTGGCTTCCAGGACCACACCTATCTGATCGCGATCCGCGTGAGCATGCAGCGCGTTCTGATCGGCTATGGAATCTCCGTAGTGCTGGGGATGATCCTCGGCCTCGGCGTCGCCGGCAACAAGTTTCTCGAGGAAACAATGGGAGGCCTGCTCGTCAGCCTGCAGAGCCTGCCCAGCATCTGCTGGTGGCCGCTGGCGTTGCTCTGGTTCGGCCTGAATCAGAATGCAATTCTCTTCGTTGTGATCATGGGCTCGCTGCTCTCGGTCACACTCGCCATGGAAGACGGCCGCAAGCAGATGCCCAAAATCTTCGGCCAGGCCGGCCGCAATCTCGGAGCCAAAGGATTCAAGTTGTTCTGGTACGTCCTGCTGCCCGCAAGCCTCCCCTTCATCGTCAGCGGGCTCAAGCAAGGCTGGGCCTTCGCCTGGCGCTCCCTCATCACCGCCGAGATGCTGTATCTCAGCCTCGGCCTGGGCCAGGTTTTAATGATGGGCCGCGATCTGAACGATATGAGCGCAGTCATCGCCGTTATGCTCCTGATCATCGCCCTCGGCTATCTCGTCGACGGCATCGTCTTCAAGAGCATGGAGCGGCATCTGCAGCAAAAGTGGGGGCTTGCCGCCGCATCTTAATCGGCACTGCGCCCGCTCGTTTTCCCCTGAAAAAATTAAGATGGCATCCAGCAACGGATTTGTGTTGAGATAATGTCTAGTATGTTGATCGTGATAGTTTTAAATGAACTGAACTGACTCCCCCAGACTGAGCAATACCTGCAACCAAAAATAAAAAGGAGAGTACTTTCTGCCATGAAACCCAGCAAACTAATCACAACTGCCCTTTGGCTCGCCGTTTTCACCGGCGTCGTCTGGGCGCAAACCCAGACCGCGGCCAACATCGTTCCCGCTGCGGTTCCCGCCGCAACCGCCAGCGTCCCCTCGCCCGACGCCGAACTCCGCTCTGAAGTTGAGCAACTCAAGCAGCTCGTCCACGAGCAGCAAGCCCGCATCGACGCGCTCGAAGCCGGAGGCAAGGCATCCATCGAGCGTACCGTTGATGCCCCTGCAGTCGCCGCAGCGACGCCAGCCCCTGCGGCAGCGCCGGTAGCCGCCGCCAAAGCGCAGGATAATTCCACGCAGGCGCCATCAACCACGACGCCGCCGCAAGCCGCCTCGCGCGCCCAGAGCGTTCAGGCCGGCAGCTCGGATGAGCGCATCCGCAACCTCGAACGCCAGATCAAGGGCCTCGGCCCGATCTCCTTCAGCGGCGACGTACGCCTGCGCGCTGAGCCATTTTTTGGCGGCCCCAGCGACGAATCGCTGGAGCGCGCTCGCGGCCGCGTTCGCGTGCGCTTCAACGCGCTCGCCGACCTCGGAGAACAGTTCCGCACCGGCATCACACTCGCCAGCGGGGACGTCAACGATCCCACCACCACCAACTCAACTTTCACCGGCTTTTACACGCGCAAGCCCGTAGCCCTCGATCAGGCTTTCGCCGAATTCACTCCGAAGGATTTCAAACACCTGACCGTGGTCGGCGGAAAATTTCGCTATCCCTGGTTCAACACCGAACTCACCTGGGATAAGGATCTCAACCCCGAAGGCGCAGCCGAAACGCTGGGCTTCAAGCTCGACAGCCCAGTACTCAAGCAGATTGCCATCGTCGGCTTCCAGCTGCCCTTCGCCGAAATGGCCGGAACCGCTCCGCAGGACAAGCGCATCACTCAGCAGATCACCTATGGCGGCCAGTTGCAGACGAAATGGCAGCTCGCTCCCCATGTCCTGCTGAGCGCCTACTCTGGCTTCTACGATTTCCGCGGCGCTGACGCAGTGGCGCTGGCTCTGGCCAAGGCCAGTACGAAGAATCCGCAGACGCCCTTCGCCGGTTCGCTTCCGCTGGCCTCCGGCAACCCGGTGCAAGATTCCACTTACACCACCACCGCGACCACCATCATCACGGTCGGGGGCACCGGTTATCCTACTGGTGTCACGTCGATCACCAACGCGCAGTTTGCCTCGAAGTTCTCGCTCTTCGACAACATCGCCAAAATTGACATCGACACCGGTCACTCGAAATTCCCGCTGTCATTCATCGGCGACTACGTGCAGAACATGGGCGCCTGCGGCAACCTGCCCAACATCATCCCTGTGCCGGCCAATACCAGCACGCAGACCTTCAAGCAGTCGGTCAACGCGCCTTGCGTGTCGAAGCAGCGCCGCGGCTACTGGGCTGAGGGCCGCGTCGGACGCCTGCAGGAGAAACACGACTTCCAGTTCGGCTACACGCACATTTACATCGAGCGCGAAGCTGTGCTGGGCAACTTCAACTACAGCGACATTCGCCAGGGCACCAACGTCACGCAGCATCGCTTTGATTTCTTCTATCAATTCGATCGCAGCGTGCAACTTGGCGTCACCAGCCTCGTCGGACGCCCCCTGGGCACGACGGAGCCTTGGCTGACTCGCTTGCAGTTCGACACGATCTATATCTTCTAAGCGCCGTGCCTGAGGCGATTAGGAATATAGGCTGAAGGTGCTTCTCCTTCAGAAGCGCGGGCCGGCCCGGTTTTGGCACTCTCCTTTTCCGGGCCGGTAGCGCTAAGATCTACTGCTGATGCGCGTGGCTGATAAGTATGAGAGACTGCCGCGGCAATCAATTGAAGAGTAAGTGCGAATTTCAAAGCGCGTGTGAGCATATGAATTCTCGACGAACTTTTCTCCGACAGGTCTCGCAGGCAGCTCTCGCTGCCGCCGCAACGCCTTCCCTGTTCGCGTGGGCGGCCTCCGATTCGCAGAGCGCGCCAATCGCAATTCCCGGCGAAGACGGCCTGATCGTCCGCTCCTACCGCTTCTTCGATCTGGAGACGCCGGTCGAATACTTCAACACATGGCTGACGCCGGTCCCGCATTTCTTCGTGCGCAATCACATGCACGAACCGAGCGAACTCGATGCAGAGAGCTATCGGCTCGCCGTCGGCGGAGAAGTCGAGAAAGCGATCTCTCTCACCCTTGCCGATCTGTCGAAGCTCGAATCGCACTCAGTGGTCAACACCCTCGAGTGCGCCGGCAACGGGCGCGGTCTTTACCATCCGCAGGTTCCCGGCGTGCAGTGGGGCAAGGGCGCAGTCAGCACCGCAAAATTCTCGGGGCCGCGCTTGCGCGATGTTCTTGACCGTGCGGCAGTCAAATCCAGCGGCAAGCACGTCATGTTCCGTGGACTCGACGAAGTTCCCGGAAAAGTTCCTCCCTTCATCCGGAGCGTCCCGATCGAAAAAGCGCTCGACTCCGACACTCTCATCGCGACCCACATGAACGGCGAGCCGCTCACCAAGCATCACGGCTTCCCGGCGCGCGCGCTCGTTCCCGGCTGGATCGGCGCCGCCTCCTGCAAATGGCTGACGGAAATCAAAGTTCTCGACGCCGAATTCGTCGGCAACTTCATGAGCCCCGGCTATCGCTTCCCGAACGCGCCCGTCAAGCCTGGCGATGCCGTGAAACCGGAAGATACGCACCCGATCACTGCTTTGAGTGTGAAGTCGGTCATATCCGGGCCGAGCGACGGAGCAAAAATAAAGGCGGGCAAGATTTCAATTCACGGCGCAGCCTGGGCCGGAGAGGCCGACGCCGTTAAAGTCGAGATCTCAACCGACGCGGGAGCAACGTGGAAGCCAGCTGTACTCGGCAGCGATCATTCGAAATTCGCCTGGCGACTGTGGAGTTTCGACTTTAAAGCCAAGCCCGGCGATTACTCGATTCTTTCCCGCGCCACCGACAGCCAAGGACGTGTACAGCCAGAGCAGGCCGCGTGGAATCCCAGCGGCTATCTCTACAACGCGGTCGATCAGGTGAAAATCCATGTCGCATAAAAACGAATTCATTTACACAAGGGTGCCCCATCTATCGCGCGTTCTGTGCACGAGAAGTAGAACTTTTCGTTTGGACAAAATTCTGTTTCGCATCGTGCTGCTCTGCGCCATGGCAATTCCATTTCTGGCGCAAGCACAGAAGTCAGAGACCAAGCCCACGGCCGATCTTCCCGCAGGCGCCATGCAAGCGAAAGCCACAACGTCCTGTCTCGAATGTCACGAAGCCCGCATCATCCTGCAACAGCGGCTGAGCAAGGCCGCATGGACCAAAGAAGTCGACAAGATGATCAAGTGGGGAGCGGTGGTCGACGCGAACGACCACGATGCGCTGATCGACTACCTGAGCACGAACTTCAATCCAGATCAGGCGCCTTATGAGCCACCGCGAACTGCTGCAGAAAAAGAGTCAGCGCATCCGGCGGCGAAAAAATCGAAGTAAGCCGCTATTGCTTCTCCGTGCCCTCTGTGTCCTCTGTGGTTGCAGTTTTTTCCGGCCGGAGCAGAGGAAACAAGATCACGTCGCGGATGGTGTGCTGGTCGGTGAGCAGCATGCACAAACGGTCGATGCCGACGCCGACGCCGCCGGCCGGAGGCATGCCGTAAGAAAGGGCGCGGATATAGTCTTCGTCCATCTGGTGAGCTTCTTCGTCGCCGCGCTCGCGCTCTTTCAACTGCGCCTCAAAGCGTCGCCGCTGATCTTCCGGATCGTTGAGCTCGCTGAAGCCGTTGGAAATCTCCATCTGCCCTGCGAAAATCTCGAAACGCTCGGTCCAATCGGGCTCGTCCGGCTTCTGCTTGGAAAGCGGCGACACAGCCGTGGGAAATTCGTAAATGATCGTCGGCTGCATCAGGTGCTCTTCCGCCGCAGCTTCGAAGAGCGCCGCGATCGTCTTGCCCGCAGGCTCGGCCGGATCGTACGCGACATGCGCATGCGCCTGGTTGAATCGCTCGACAAGTTTCTTTACGCCTTCGTGGGAAGCAAACTCGGCCATCTCCGGCTTTGCGCCTACAGCTTCGGGCCAATAATGAATAATCGCATCGCGCATGGTCATGCGCGTCCAATTGGACCAATCAAGCTCGTGCACGCTCTCTTTGCCGTCCTCAGTGACGGTCCACTTTGACTTTGCGCTGCCGTTCACCGCTTTCGCCGCTTCGGTGATCACTTCCTGCGTCACGTTCATGATGCCCTGATAGTCGGTGTAAGCCTGGTAGGCTTCCATCATGGTGAACTCAGGATTCCAGCGCCATCCCAGCCCTTCATTGCGGAAATTGCGATTGATCTCATACACGCGATCGAGCCCGCCCACGACCAGCCGCTTCAAATAAAGTTCCGGCGCGATGCGGAGAAATAAATCCATGTCGAGCGTGTTGTGGTGGGTGACGAACGGGCGCGCAACGGCGCCGCCGGCGATTGGCTGCATCATCGGGGTCTCGACTTCGACGAATCCATGTCCGTCGAGCGTGCGCCGCACCGACTGCACCAGCTTGGTGCGCTTCAGGAAAACTTCGCGCACTTCCGGATTCATCACCAGATCGACATAACGCTGGCGGTAGCGCAACTCGACGTCAGTTAGGCCGTGCCATTTCTCAGGCAGAGGCAGCAGGTCTTTGCTGAGGAATGTTAGCTCTTCGACGTGCACGGAGAGCTCGCCAGTTCGCGTGCGAAAAAGATATCCGCTGACGCCGATGTGATCGCCGAGGTCGAGCAGTTTGTAGAGTTCGAATCCCTTTTCGCCGACGGCGTCTTTCTTGACGTAGATCTGCAGCTTCTGCCCGCCCTGCTGGATGTGCGCGAAACCCGCTTTTCCCATCAGACGGATCGCCATGATTCGTCCGGCCACGCGGACACTGACGCGCGCCGCGTCAAGTTCCTCGGCGGATTTTGGCGAGTAGTCGGCAAGGATCTGCGGAACCGAGTGGGTGAATTCGTACTTCGTACGGTAGACGGCCTGCCCGAGCTCCTCGATCTTCTTCAGCTTCTCGCGCCGCAGTTCGTAAATGTTCTCGTCGAGTCCCAAACGCTGACCTTTTTTCCTAGTGAGGAAGGGAGATTATAAACAATCGATTCGGATTGATTCAGACCGGAACGCTGTCGCTCAGCTTTTTCCACAGCTCTCCAGAAAAAGAAACGCCTCGAATGTGACGAACAACCTTGACTGAGAATTACGCCTGCGCACAATGGAATCATGTGCGCAATTCAGGCCAGATCGGTCTCACATCATCGCGGAAGCGTGCGGAGAAAAATGCAACATAACTCCTTTAGTTGTAAGATCTTGCAAACAAAGCATTCAGAATCAATATTTTGCAAAGGATGCCATATATCAAGAGCAGCTAACGCCAATGGCACCAATAATTTACGCCGCTTGATATGACGAACAAAAAATGTCCCGGGGGCCCCGGTTGCCCTAGCCACTCGACCCCAGTCGAGCCTTGTTGAAATTAATGTACCATGGTACATTGGTACACATGGCCACGAACACCAACGAAGATCCTCGCCTTGAAATCGAGCGGGTGCAGACCGGCGTTCGCATCGAGAAGCGTCTTCTGAAAGTCCTCAAAGCTTTTGCCGAATATCACGACATGACTCTGGGTGACGTGCTCGAAGGAATCGTGCTGCACGCGTTTGACGGGAAAACGCCGTTCAGCGCCGCGTCGCTCGAGCGCATTCGCGAGCTCAAGAAGTTCTACGAACTCGATCTGGATTCCAGCGCGAGCCATCGTCTGAAGGAAATCAAAAACAACTCTCCGAGAAAGAGAAAGTAGGAGGCACGCCAATACATGCAATCGAAGATCGGCTTGTGTGTTCTTAAGTACTCGCTGGGCATCGTGATCCTGATCGAAGCCGTGCTTTTCGTGCTGCCCAGCGCGGCGCATGATTTCGCCCGCACCCACATGCCGGGGCTGATCCGGATGGTGCTGGGATGGGGCGAGATCGCCGGCTGCATTTTGTTGCTGATCCCGAAGACAGCGATTCAAGGGGCGTGGTTCTTGTTTGCTGTCTTCGTCTTTGCAATTCTGATTCATCTGATGCACGGGCAGTTCAATGTAGGCAACGTGGTCGTCTGTGCGGCCGCGGCGCTGGCGATCGCATTGGGAAGGCCGTGACGCGCGAAGATGCCGACACCATTCAAAGCGCTGCTGGTGGAAGGCACATCCGGCGCGGGTAAATCGACGCTCATCGATGCGCTCATTCGCCGCCACGTTTCGACGGCAGAGCCTCGCAAGATTCGCAGCCTGATACATCTCGCGCAGTCGCACACTTATGGTCCGCTGGCCACTCCAGAGGACAAAGGAACCCTCACGGTAGAGGAGAACGCACAGCACCTGGACGGCATCGTGAAGACGCTGGAGTGGTTGCACGCTTCGGTTCAAGAGCACAACAAGCCGTGGTGCTTTGTTGTGATGGATTCGCTGCACCTCACCCACTGCGTGCGCCCCGGCGTGGTCAAGTGGGCGGATGTCAAGTCCTTCGATCGGCGGCTCGCCGCACTGGGATGCAAGCTGCTCTTTTTGCAAGTGACGCCCGCCACAATTTGGGAGCGCGGCATCAAACCGCGCGTGAACGAGCAATTCATCCGCGGCTACGCGCAAAAATTCGGGCGCACTCATGAAGAGATTCACCGTTATTTCGTCAACGAGCAGCAGACACTGATGGAATTGTTCGATCAATCTTCGATGTGCAAAGTCAGGCTTGCAAACGACAGCCAAGACCAAACAAAAGCCGATGCCACCTACAACTTCTGGTGTGCGAACTGAGAGCGCGATCTTGTGACCAACACAGCATTCATTCATCAATTCGAAACTGACACGTTAGCCGGCGAGTTCCATCATGTGGACCATGTGCGTCTGGCGTTTGCCTATTTGTCAGAGGTCCCGGTACTCGAGGCGTTGGAACGATTCTGCGCAGCCTTGAAACGTTATGCGGCCGCGCGGAACAAGGCAAAGCTGTACCACGAGACCATCACGCATGCGTATTTCTTCCTGATTCGCGAGCGCATGGCGCGAGCGGCATCGCGCGACTGGAGTGAATTCGCGGCACAAAATCCAGACTTGCTAACGTGGAAGCCGGGAATCCTGTCGCGCTATTACGAAGACGGTACTTTGCAGTCCGAGCTCGCCCGCACGGTTTTCCTGTTCCCCGACCGGGGCCTCTAAGCAGGATGCTTGGCATCGACCCCGCAGATTGTGTCATTCACGGAGGAGGGTAGGCTCTTCGTCCCGGCTCTCGCCGCATAACCAGTCGCCGCGCGAAAATGCGTCTGTTCCGCGATGCACGTTGCTGACATCAGGCGGTCCGTTAGTATTGGTCTTCTGTCTAACACGCCAACACTCGAGGTGCCGATGAAACTGAAACATGTTCTGCTGCTCCCTGCCCTGCTGTGCGCGGTATGCACGATGCAAGCGCAGGACATCCACTCCGGCAACGATCTGCTGCGCGCCATGTACAGCCGCTACAAAGACAAGTGGTACCGGACGCTGACGTTCACGCAGAAGAGCACGACCTACAAGGCGGATGGAACCAGCTCGGCCGAGACGTGGTACGAAGCGGCGTCGCTGCCGGGAAAGTTGCGCATTGATATTGGCACGCCAGACAAGGGCAACGGATACATCCTGGTCGATGGCAACGTGACGATAGTCAAGGATCACAAAGTCACCAGTTCCCGCCATCAGGTCAACATGCTGCTCGTGCTCGGATTCGATGCCTACACGCAAGATGCGGAGGCGACGGCGACGGTCGCCAAGGACGAAGGCTATGATCTCTCGAAAATTCATGAGGACTCGTGGGAGAGCAAGCCGGCGTATGTTGTGGGCGCGGAAAAGGGCGATCTGAAGTCAAAGCAGTTCTGGGTCGCGAAGGACTCGCTGCTATTTGTGCGCGTTATTGAACCCTCGCCTGCAGACGCGACGAAGATCGATGATATTCGATTTATTCACTATGAGCCGCTCGCAGGTGCGTGGATCGCGGCCGGCGTGGAAGTTTACTCGGACGGGAAGAAAGTGTTTTCTGAGGATTACACGAACATTCAGGCCAATGTGAAGCTGGATCCGGCGATGTGGGATGGGAAGAATTTCGATGGGACGCATTGGGAGAAATAAGTGATGGTCATGGTCATGGTGATGGGTCATGGGTGATGGGTGTTAGGTAATAACGGCTCGATTTGGTTTCGTGCACACAACTTCTTCGTAAGAACGCAGCGTATTGGACACAAGCGTGCCGCTCCACGCGAGGTTCCTCGCCCCGGAAAAAACGCGGGGCTCCGGAATGACGCACCTCTAATGCGAAAGCCTGCAGACTGGCTCGTAGCAGGCACCTCGCATAATTCAATTCCATAGCAGTAGAATGAAGGCGTCTTCCTAACCTCAATTTCTGCGAGGCGCCTATGGTCCAACTCAAAATCAATGGACAGATGCAGTCGTTCGATGGCGATCCTGAGATGCCGCTGCTGTGGTATCTGCGCGACATTCTCCGGTTGACCGGAACCAAATTCGGATGCGGCATGGGGCTGTGTGGCGCATGCACCGTGCTGCAGAACGGCAAGGCGATCCGCTCGTGCCAGAAGCAGATGGGAACCGCGGCTGGACTTGAGATCACTACCATCGAGGGCGTCACGGCGCAAGGGCCGAATGCTGCGCAGCGGGCGTGGCAAGAACTGAATGTTCCGCAATGCGGATATTGCCAGCCCGGGCAGATCATGCAGGCGGTTTCGCTGCTTTCGTCGAAGCCACATCCGACCGACGGCGATATTGACGACGTGATGTCGGGCAATATTTGCCGCTGCGGAACCTACCAGCGCATCCGCGCCGCCATCAAGACGGCCGCCCAGGAGCACGCATGATTACCGAAGAAAAAGTCGCACGGGAAAATGGGATCGAGCAATCGAGCACGATCGAGAATGTAAGCCGGCGGCGTTTCTTGCAAGGAACGTTTTCGGCTGGTGCGTTTGTGCTGTTCGCGAGGAAGTCTCCACTTCTCGCAAATGCGGCGAGAAGTGGGGCACCCACTGCTGGGGCGCCTTTGGGGTCCACCAGCATGATGCCGACTGTGGACGCGACTGCGTTTCATCCCGGAGTTTTTGTGGGGATCGAGACCGACGGCCGAGTCATCATCGTGGCGCATCGCACGGAGATGGGCAACGGCGTGCGCACGAGCCTTCCGCGGATTGTGGCCGACGAACTCGACGCCGACTGGAACCGGGTCACGGTGATTCAGGGCGATGGCGACGAGAAATACGGCTCGCAGGATACGGATGGGTCGCACTCGGTGCGCGAATTTTTCGACACTCTGCGCGAGGCCGGAGCGACCGCGCGGCTGATGCTGGTTCGCGCCGCGGCGCAGCAGTGGGGCATTCCCGAGTCGCAATGCGTGGCCGATCCGGTGCATGTGGTATCGGACAAGAGTTCTTCGCGCAAGCTGGGATACGGCGAACTAGCAGCGGCGGCGGCGAAATTGCCCGTTCCCAAGAAAGAAGAACTCAAGCTGAAGTCGCCGAGCGAATGGCGCTACATCGGCAAACCTTCGCCGGGATATGACGTCAGCGACGTTTGTTCGGGAAAGCCGCTGTTTGGCATGGACGTTCGCGTCGACGGCATGCTGTATGCGGCGATCGCGCATCCGCCGGTGTTGGGCGGGAAGGTGAAATCGCTCGATGACTCGGTGGCGCTGAAGGTGATCGGGGTGAAGAAGACGATTCCGATTGATCCGTTCAAGCCGCCGCATGCGTTTCAGCCGCTCGGCGGCGTGGCCGTGATTGCGGACAACACGTTTGCGGCGTTCAAAGGTCGAAGACAGCTCAAGATTGAATGGGACAACGGCGCGAACGCGTCTTACAACTCTGACGATTACAAAAAGCAGTTGCAGCAGACGGCGCGGCAGCCGGGCAAAGCTGTGCATACGAACGGCGATCCTGATGCGGAGTTCGCCAAGGGCGGGAAGATCATCGAGGCAGAATATTTCGCGCCGCATCTGGCGCATGCCAGTATGGAACCACCCGTGGCCGTTGCCGATGTGCAAGGCGAGAAAGTGACGGTTTGGGCGCCGACACAGAATCCTGTCGGCGTGCGCGAGGAAGTGGCGAAGGCGCTAGGGCTGAAGAAGGAGGACGTCACCTGCCATGTGACGTTTCTGGGCGGAGGATTTGGACGCAAGTCGAAGCCGGATTATGCGGTCGAGGCCGCGGTTCTCTCGAAGAAAACTGGCAAGCCGGTGAAGGTGGTCTGGAGCCGCGAGGACGACATCCAGTTCGACTACTTCCATTCGGTCGCGGCGATGTATATCAAGGCTGCAGTGAATGACAAGGGCATGCCGACAGCGTGGCTGCAGCGCTCGGTGTTTCCGCCGATCGGGTCGACCTTCGATAAGGATGCCGTGTACAGCGGGGCGGGAGAGATGTCACTGGGGTGGAATGTTGTTCCTTTCGATGTGCCGCACTTCCGCTCGGAGAATGGGCCGGCGCAGGCGCATGTGCGCATTGGCTGGCTGCGGTCGGTGGCGAACATTTATCACGCGTTTGCGGTGCAGAGCTTTGCCAACGAGCTTGCTGTTGCCGCTAACCGGGATTCGTACGACTATCTGATGGCGCTGCTCGGCGATGCGCGGACGATCAATGCCGACCAGGCGCTGGAGATGGAGAAGAAATATCCGTATGACATTGGGCGGCTGCGGCATGTGGCGGAACTGGCTGCCGACAAGGCGGGATGGGGCAAGAAGAAATTTGCCAAAGGCAGCGGTATGGGGATTGCTGTGCACCGCAGCTTTTTGACGTACGTTGCGACCGTGGTTGAAGTTGAGGTCGATGGTCAGGGTACGGTTCGTATTCCGAAGGTTGCGACGGCTGTCGATGCGGGGATTGTGGCGAATCCGGATATGGTGAAGTCGCAGTTCGAAGGTGCGGCGGTTTTTGGGACCAGTATCGCGCGCAGCGGGGAGATCACCGCGACCAAGGGCGTGATCGACCAGTCGAACTTTAACGACTATGCAGTGGCTCGCATGAACGATGCGCCGGTGCAGGTGGATGTGCACATCGTCGAAAGTACGGCGCCGCCGGCGGGCGTGGGTGAACCGGGCGTGCCTCCGGTGGTGCCAGCGCTTTGCAATGCGATTTATGCGGCGACGGGAAAACGGGTAAGAGAGTTGCCGCTTAGCCGGAATGGATTCGCATGAGTTGTGCTATGGATATTTCGGAAGGACTGGTAAGTAATCCGAATGGACAAAGCTAGCTTGTTAGTGACCGTCGGTTTCGCGTTGGTCGGTCTCTTTCTTGTTCTTCGCGCAGGATCTTTGTCAGCGCGTTACAACGCGTGGACGACAGGACTTCGCGAACGGCACCCGAACATTAATCCTCCTCCGACCCCAGAATGGCGTGCGCGAAATACCAAGATCATGACCGTTATATTTAGAGTCGCGGGTGCACTCTTTTTGTTGAGGGCGATATTGAGCGTCCTGGCGTCGACGAACGTGAAGCCGCACTAATACTCCTGATTGAGCAGTTGCGGATACCGTTGCATCCGCGCTAGGATTGGCTGCTGCACTGAGCCGAACCCATGCCGCAAAACTACGTTCCGATATTCATCTTTATTGCCATTGTGGGCGTGCTGCTGCCACTGACCTTGCTGGCCGCGAAGCTGGTGCGCCCGGACAATCCCAGCAAAACGAAGTTGATGCCCTACGAGTGCGGCATCGACCCGGTAGACAGCGCGCGCGGGCGCTACACCGTTCGCTATTACATCATTGCGATTCTGTTTGTGGTGTTTGATGTGGAGACGATTTTTCTCTTTCCCTGGGCCGTGCGCTTCAAGGCGCTTGGGTTGTTCGGGCTCGTCGAGGTACTGATCTTCCTGGTTATCCTGGTTGTGGGTTACCTCTGGGTTTGGGGAAAAGGCGCGCTGGAGTGGGTGTAGGGCATTGAGTCATTTAGTCATTGATCCATTTAGTCATTGAAATGACTACTCGACCCGCGTTTGCATCTTCAATGACTAAGTGACTCAATGACTCAATCCATGGATTCATCTGGCTCTGAAACTTTCTCCGCTTCGCGATGGACGCAGGGGAACTTTTTCTTTCCTACAAAGATTGTGGTCAGCCCGCAGCGCGTAATCCGGACGAAGTCGCGTCTGTTCGGAAGCAATGAAGAGAGCATTCCGATTTCGAAGGTCGCTTCGGTGCACATCAAAACTGGAGTGTTCTGGTCGGAGATCGTCATTGAATCGACTGGCGGGACCGACCCCATCACCAGCCATGGCCACCGCAAGGCGGACGCGCAGCGGATTCGGGATTTGATTGAAGGCTATCAGGCGCAGTCGCGATAGCGCCTGATGAACCCAAAGATAACGGTGCGGCAGGGATTCTTCGACTGCGTGAATCCTGCGCTTCGCGCAGGATTCACTCCGCTCAGAATGACATCTTCTCATTAAGACGCTCTGACCGAAGTTCAAGACCCTCTTCCGTTGACACCGCACTCTCAAGCTGATAAAAATTGACGTTCTTCGCAGCGCGGACTCGGGGACAGGTCTGTGCTTTGCGACTATGCCAGACGAGACCAAATCCCCCGCTGCGCCGCAGCCGGATGGCGAACCCAAGCCTACGGCGGAACAGCCCGCTGTTCCGGGCGGGGTGAAAGCTACAGCCTCAGGATCGGTTCAATCCCAAACAAAATCTGCGGCTGAGAAGCCTGCTCCAACTGCACCGGCAAAGCCGGCGGCGCCTGCAGCTCCGGCCACACCAGCAGCTAAGCCTGCCGCCGCGGCTGGACATCCCGCGCCTCCTAAGCCTGCTGGGCCTGTGCCTACGCCGTGGGATTCGCCGATGGTGGAGAAGTTCAAGCGGGAATATGGCTCCGGGATCAAGCCGCTGACCCACCTTGGGCAAAATTATTTGGAAGTCGACCGCTCGCTGATTCCTGAAATCCTGCATCTCTTACGTGACGACGAGCAGTTTGATTATTGCGTCGACATCACGGCGGTGCACTATCCGAAGCGCGAGAAGCAGTTTGATGTGATCTGGATTCTTTATTCGTTCGCGCGGAACGAGCGCGTGCGGGTGCACACGCAGATTGCCGACGGGGAGTCGATCGCCAGCGCGGTGCCGATCTGGGCGACGGCAAATTGGCTGGAGCGCGAAGTGTTTGACATGTTCGGCATCAAGTTCGATGGGCATCCGGATATGAAGCGGATTCTGTTGCCGGATGGGTGGAAGGGGCATCCGCTGCGGAAGGATTACGGGATCATTCAGCAGGATAACGAGTGGGTGCAGATTAATTTGGGAATCGAGAGTGGACAGTGAACGCGGGCCCACGCCTTGTCATTCCACATCTTGTCATCCTGAGCGAAGCGAAGGACCTGTGAGACTTGCTGGAGCCAGTGGTGCCGTCGAGGAGTGCAGAGGTCCTTCGCGGCAAAAGACGCCGCTCAGGATGACAAACCACAGATGAGTCATGGGTAAGATTCGGGGCAAACGACCAGCGACCGACGACCAACGACCGATTTGATGACCGATCCCAAGACACTTTCGCCGCCTTCGCTTGAGACGCACGTCGCTGCGCACGACAAGACGTTTCTCGATGCGAATGAGCTGGTCATTAATATGGGGCCGCAGCATCCGGCGACGCATGGAGTGCTGCGCGTCATTTTGCGGCTGGATGGCGAAAAAGTTCTGGGGCTCGAGTGCGTCATCGGATACCTGCATCGCGGCGTGGAGAAAATTGCCGAGAACCGCACGTATACGATGTTCAATCCGTACGTCGACCGCATGGATTATGTGGCGGCGGTCTCGAATGGCCTGGGATATTGCGAAGCGGTTGAAAAACTTCTGAGCGTGGAAGCGCCGCCGCGGGCGCAGTATATTCGCGTGATTCTTACTGAATTGAACCGCATCGCCAGCCACCAGCTTTGGCTGGGCACGCATGCGCTTGATATTGGCGCGATCACGCCACTGTTTTATACCTTTCGTGACCGCGAAGAAATTCTTAAGATCTTCGAGAAATACTGCGGCGCGCGGCTGACGACCCATGCTTTTCGAATTGGCGGGCTGCAGTATGAGGCGTACGACGGGTTTGAAAAAGACGTCAAGGACTTCGTCAAGTTCGTGCGACCGAAGATCGACGAATACGAAGAGCTGCTCACCACCAACCGAATCTGGGTCGAGCGGACGAAGAAAGTTGGCGTGATCTCCTCGAAAGACTGCATTGCGCTCGGTGTAACCGGACCGGTGCTGCGCGCCAGTGGCGTGAAATGGGATATCCGCAAGGCCCTGCCTTATGCGAACTACAAGAATTTCGATTTCGAGATCCCCACTGGGCAAAACGGTGATACTTACGATCGGTACATCGTGCGCATGATCGAAATGCGGCAGTCGCTGCGGATTATCGAGCAGGCGGTCGGGGGAATTCCGGAAGGGCCGGTGATGGCCAAAGTGCCCAAGGTGATGAAGCCGCCGGTGGGCGAGGTTTACCACTCGATTGAAGCGCCGAAGGGCGAACTGGGATATTTCATCGTGAGCGACGGATCGACTCAGCCTTACCGGATTCGCGTGCGGCCGCCGTCATTTGTGAATCTGCAGGCGCTTGACCTGATGTGCCGCGGCCAATTGGTCGCAGATGTGATCGCCGTGATCGGCACGCTCGACATCGTTCTCGGCGAGGTGGACCGCTGATGGGCGCGCTGCTGCAGTACATTCAGTCTTATCTATCGAGCGACAAGACGCCGGGCGCCGCCGGCAACTTCTTCTGGGCAACGGTCTACATCCTGCTGGTCTTTCTGGGCCTGTCCGTTGCGGTGATCGCGATGAACTGGCTGGAGCGCAAGATTCTGGCGCACATGCAGGTGCGGCTTGGGCCCATGCGCGTGGGGCCGCACGGGCTGCTTCAGCCCATCGCAGATGCCATCAAGCTGCTGCTCAAAGAAGACATCATGCCGGCCGAGGCCGACGGGCTGGTCTTCTGGACGGCACCGCTGATTGTGGTGCTGGCGGCGTTTACGGTGTTTGTGGTGGTACCGTTCGGACCGGCTCATGCTATTACCGACATGAACATCGGCATCCTCTTTATGCTGGGCGTTTCGTCGCTGAGCGTGCTTGGCATTGTGATGGCGGGATGGGCATCGAATTCGCACTATCCCCTGATGGGCGCGCTGCGCTCGAGCGCGCAGATGGTTTCGTATGAAGTGGCGATGGGGCTGGCGGTCGTGTCGGTGATCATCATGACCAGCCTGAACGATCAGGGCACGGGCACGCTGAGCATGATCGGTATCGTGCAGTCACAGATGGCTCAGGGTGAGTGGTTCGTGTTTAAGTTCTTCCCTCTCGGCTTGATCGGCTTTGCGATTTTTGCAATTGCGATGGTCGCCGAGACGAATCGCGCGCCGTTTGATCTGCCGGAAGCGGAGTCTGAGCTCACGGCCGGATTTCACACGGAATACAGCGGCTTCCGCTGGTCTTTATTCTTTTTGGCGGAGTATTCGGCAATGATTGCCGTGTCGTCGATTGCCGTGACGCTGTGGCTGGGCGGATGGCTGCGGCCGTTTCCGAACTGGTTGCATGGCGCAACGTGGGATCTTATATTTTCGCTCGTCCCTGGTATCACCTTCTTATTGCTTGGTGCGATCACGTTCTTCAATGTCGTCCGCATGCCGAAGCATCCCCTGTTCAAGATTCAGACGATAGGCCTTGCCGGATTTGGAGCTGTGCTGGGATTGATAGGGCTGCTGCTGTTTCTGCCGCCGGTGCGCGACCGTGTCGGCGATATCTTCTGGTTTTCGGCCAAAGTTGCCGGATTTATGTACCTCTATATCTGGTATCGTGGCACGTTCCCGCGTTACCGCTTTGACCAGCTGATGAAAGTGGGATGGAAGGTTCTGCTGCCGACGGGGCTTGGGCTTTTGATCCTCACGGCAGGCGTGGGTATGCGCACAGAAATCTGGAAGGCGATACAGGGGGCGACACAGCGATGAATCCTCCTGTAGCAACGACTTTCTTCTTTTATCTGCTGGCGGCGATCATGCTGATTGGCGGCGTGTTCGTGATCACGCGGAAGAACGCGGTGCACTCGGCGCTGGCTTTGATCGCGACGCTGCTGGCGCAGGCCGGAATTTACCTGATGCTCTATGCCCCGTTCGTTGCCGGCGTGCAGATCATTCTTTATGCCGGCGGCATCATGGTGCTGTTTCTGTTTGTGATCATGCTGATCTCGATCGAGCGCAGCCTGAAGGAGCGCATGCTCAACCGGCAGTGGGTGGTGGGCGGCCTCGCGGCACTGGCGCTGGGGGCGCTTTTTATCTCGGTGTATGTGAAAGGGAAGAATTTGTTTCCCACGCCCAAAGTTCCGGTATTTGAGACGAACAACACGCAGACGGTGGGCAATTTGTTGTATGGGCAGTATATGTTTCCCTTCGAGATTGCTTCCCTGTTGTTGCTGGTGGCGATTATCGGAGCGGTGGTGATGGCGAAGAAGAGAATTTGAAGTGGCAGGGAGAAGCAGGTTCCTCCCTTCCGTCGGAATGACAAAGAGTAAATGGATGCGTTAACTCACATCTCGATCCTGCACTACATCGTGCTCGCCGCTGCCCTGTTTATTCTCGGCGTAGTCGGCGTGCTGACACGGCGGAATGTGGTGGTGATCCTGATGTCGATTGAGTTGATTCTGAACGCGGTCAATCTGAATCTGGTTGCGTTTTCGCGCTACTGGCAGGCGATGCATGGTCCGCCGGCGCTGCATGGGCAGGTATTCGCGATTTTCGTTATTACCGACGCTGCGGCAGAAGCCGCTGTCGGCTTGGGAATTTTGATCGCCTTCTTCAGAAATAAGGAGACGGTCAACATGGATGAAGTGAATTTGATGAAATGGTAGGAAAGCGCTTTTGGCTATTGGCTCTTGGCTTATGGCTAAGAGCTAACAGCCAAGAGCCAACAGCGAAATGATTTTTCTCGACCACATCTACCTGATTCCGCTGTTGCCCGCTCTTAGTGCGGCGATCATGTTCTTTTTTGGCCGTCGGCTGCAGAAGGCGTCGGTTAGCGCGGTTTGCGTGGGATCAGTGGTGCTGGCATTCGTGATGGCCTGCGGGTGCGTTCTGCAATACAACGCCTGGGCCGAGGCGAACAATCATCAGCCTTTCGAAAAGATCGTCTACACGTGGCTTGGCACTGACACCGGGCACCTGAACTACACAACGCACGACGGCTCACAGGCCAATTTCCAGGCCGACGCGGGATTTCTTCTCGATCCGTTATCCAGCATCTGGCTCCTGTTTGTGACGGGAGTCGGAATGCTCATCCATATTTATTCCATCGGCTACATGGCGCATGAAGGCGGATATTACCGCTTCTTCGGATATCTGAATCTCTTCATGTTCTCCATGCTCACGTTGATACTAGCCAACAATTACGCGCTGATGTTCGTCGGCTGGGAGGGTGTGGGCCTGTGTTCGTATCTGCTGATCGGTTTTTATTTTCAGCGCAAGTCGGCGAGCGACGCGGCCAACAAGGCGTTCATCGTCAACCGCATCGGCGACGCCGGGTTCATACTCGGGATGTTTTTCATTGCCTGGTATTTCGGCTCGGTGCGCTACATCGATGTGAACCGGCTGGCGCAGAGCGGTCACTTCCTGCGCGGCGATGTCATTATTACCGCCGCGACGCTTCTTCTTTTTGTTGGAGCGTGCGGCAAGTCGGCGCAGCTTCCTCTTTATGTGTGGCTGCCGGATGCGATGGAGGGCCCTACGCCCGTTAGCGCGCTGATCCACGCAGCGACCATGGTGACCGCCGGCGTGTACATGGTGGCGCGGTCGAATGCGTTGTTTGTGCTGGCACCGAATTCGATGAAAGTGGTCGCCATCGTCGGCGCGCTGACAGCGATCTTTGCGGCTTCGATTGGGCTAGTGCAAAACGACATCAAGCGCGTGCTGGCTTACTCGACCGTCTCGCAGTTGGGATATATGTTCCTCGCGCTCGGTGTGGGCGCGTTTGCCGCGGGCGTTTTTCACGTCTTCACGCACGCATTCTTCAAGGCGCTGCTCTTCCTGGGCGCGGGTTCGGTGATTCACGCCATGTCGGGCGAGCAGGACCTGCGCAACATGGGTGCGCTCGCGGGCAAGATTCCGACCACGTATCGCACGATGCTCATCGCAACGCTGGCGATTGCGGGAATCCCCGGGCTGGCTGGATTCTTCTCGAAAGACGAAATTCTCTGGCAGGCATTTCGCAGCAGCCCGTATCTCTGGGCCATCGGCTTCGCCACCGCGCTGATGACGTCGTTTTACATGTTCCGCCTGATCTATCTGACGTTCTGGAGCCCGTCGCGTATCACCGATCACGAAGTCGAGCATCACATCCACGAATCTCCCAAGTCGATGACCGGTCCGCTGGTGATCCTTGCGGTGCTCTCGATTACAGCCGGATATCTGAATTGGCCATCGAATGCATTCGAGAGATTCCTTGAACCGGTGTTCGCGAATGTGGCTGTGGCAGCAGAATCGACACCAGCGCCAGCCGAAGGCGGCAGTCGCGCCACGGAACTCGGCCTTATGGGCTTGTCTATTGTCGTTGCCTTCGGCGGGTGGCTCCTGGCGTCGCGCTACTACAAGAACGCGGGTAAAGGTTTTACCGAGCCCATCGCGTCCGCCGCGCCTCCGGTCTACGACACGCTGCTTAACAAATACTACGTGGACGAGGGTTACGACTACATCGCAACCGGCCGCCGCAAAGTGGGCGATGTGCGCTTGGGTGTGTTGGGGCTGGGCGAGGCGAGTTCGTGGTTTGATACGTACATCGTCGACGGCCTGGTCAACGGCGCGGGATGGATTACTCGCGTCACCGCAACGATTTCCAGTTGGTGGGACAAGTGGATCATCGACGGCGTCGGGGTGAACGGCCCTGCGATCCTGGCGCGGATGTTGAGTTATCCAGCGCGATTGCTGGAGTGGGGCCTGGTGCAATGGTATGCGCTGGTGATGACCGCGGGGCTGGTTGGGTTTGTGTTTTATTACGTATGGCGATGAGCAATGAGCAGTGAGCAGTGAGCGAAATCCGATTGTTTGCTCATGGCTCACCGCTCATCGCTCATTGCTGATCCAGAGCTGAGCCAAGAGCAAGCAATGTATAACCACATTCTCTCCATCATTCTCTTCACGCCACTGGTGGGCGCGATCCTGTTGTTGTTTGTCCCCAAGGACAACAAGAACGCCATCCGCTGGATCGGCAACATCTTCGGCCTGGCCGGATTCCTAGTCTCACTGCCGCTCGTGCCCTGGTTCTGGGACAAGCGCTTCGAGGGCGGCTTCAAGTTCATCGAGGGCGCAGCCAACAACTGGATTCCCTCGATCGGCGCGGGTTATGTGATCGGCATCGACGGCATTTCGTTTCTGCTGATCATGCTGACCACGCTGCTGGGCTGGGTCTCGATTCTGTCGTCGTGGACGGCGATCGAGAATCGCGTGAAGGAATACTACATCTGGTTTCTGGTGCTGCAGACCGGCATGCTCGGCGTCTTTATGGCGCTCGACTTCTTCCTCTTTTTTGTTTTCTGGGAAGCGATGCTGGTGCCGATGTACCTGCTGATCGGAATTTGGGGCGGCCCGCGCAAGCTTTACGCTGCGATTAAGTTTTTCCTGTACACGCTGGCCGGTTCGGTGCTGATGCTGTTGGGAATTCTGTTTCTCTACTTCCATCATCATTCGCTTACCGGCACTTACACGTTCGGGCTGGAGGCCCTTTATCAGACGGCCCCGCGTATTTATTCCGACTACGGCCCGTACGCAGCGACACTTTTGTTCCTGAGTTTCTTTTTTGCCTTCGCCATCAAAGTGCCGATGTTCCCCTTCCACACCTGGCTGCCCGACGCACACGTGGAGGCTCCGACCGCGGGTTCAGTGATTCTGGCGGGCGTGCTCCTGAAGATGGGGACGTATGGATTCATCCGCTTCTCGCTTCCCTTTTTTCCCGATGTGCTCACGCATGGGCGAACTCGTTTCTGGGTGATGGTTCTGTCGGTGATCGCCATCATTTATGGCGCGCTGGTTTCGCTGATGCAGAAGGACATGAAGAAACTGGTGGCATATTCGTCGGTCAGCCACCTTGGCTTCTGCACCCTGGGAATTTTCGCACTCTCGCCGCTGGGATTGAGCGGATCGGTTTTGCAGCAAATCAATCACGGCATCTCGACTGGAGCGCTGTTCTTGATTGTCGGCATTTTGTATGAGCGCCGGCACACGCGTGAGATTTCAGAATATGGCGGCATTTCGAATGTGATGCCGATTTACGCGACGATCACGATGATCATGTTCCTGTCGTCGATGGGACTGCCGCTGCTGAACGGCTTCATTGGGGAGTTCACAATTCTCGGCGGGACGTTTTTTGTGAAGGAAATTGCCGGGCATGCGGGATGGTTCTGGGCCGCCTGGGCGGCGCCTGGCGTGATCCTCGCAGCGGCGTATCTGCTGTGGCTCTACCAGCGAGTCTTTTTCGGTACGGTGACGAATCCGAAGAATGAAAAGCTGCACGATCTGACTCCGCGGGAAGTCGCGACCTTCGTGCCGCTCATCATCATGGCTTTCTGGATCGGACTTTATCCCAAGCCATTTTTCCAGATTCTCGAACAGCCGGTGAATCATCTGGTGGCGACAGTGAATCCGCAGGGCGCAACGCCGAACGTCTCTGCGCGGACACAACCACTCGCACCCGTGGCGGTGCCGTCATCGGCGACTGTCGTGGCTACGTCGAGCAGCAACACGCGCGGGCAAGATGCCCCCGCGATAGCCGGAGGGACGCCGGCGCTACAAGCGAAGGGGGCGAACTAGTGCCCGTGCTCTCGCAATTCTCGTGGACGGATTACGTGGTGGCCCTGCCCATCACTCTGCTCACGTTGTTTGCGCTGGGCATCCTGCTCATTGACTTCATGCTACCGAAGGAGATGAAGTGGGCCAACGCGGTGACGGCGTTCATCGGAGTTCTATTTTCTGCTGCCGGGGTCTACAAGATCCAGATGATGCTCGACCAGAACGGCGCGGTCGCCACGTATGGCCTGATGGGCACCATGCTGATCGATCGCTTCGCTCTTTATTTTTTCTACCTCTTCCTGGCTGGGGCGGCGGTCGCGATCCTCATGTCGGTCCGCTACCTCGAAATTGAAGAAGAGAATCACGGCGAATACTACGCACTGCTGCTCCTCTCGGTCGCCGGCATGATATGCATGGCTGGCGGATTCGACATCGTCCTGATCTTCATTGGCCTCGAGCTGATGGCTATTTCGACGTATGTGCTGGTCGGCTTCCTGCGCCGAGACCGCCGCTCCAATGAAGCGGCTTTGAAGTATCTGTTATTAGGAGCGTTCTCCTCCGGCATCTTCGCCTACGGTTTGTCGCTGCTGTACGGTCTGACCGGCAACACGAACCTGCGGGCGATTCAGCAGGTGCTAACGCGGCAAATCCTGGGTACACCGTATCAGCCGATCGCGGTCATCGCGCTGGTCACGACGATTACCGGCTTGCTATTCAAGATCGCGGCCATTCCCTTTCACCAGTGGGCGCCGGACGCCTATGAGGGCGCGCCGACAAGTATTACGGGATTCATGTCGGTTGCGGTGAAGGCGGCGGGATGGGCGATGCTGCTGCGAGTTCTTCTGATCGGCCTGATGCCGATGCGCTCGACATGGGTGCCGATTCTGGTCTTCGTCTCGATCGCCACCATGACCGGCGCGAATCTCGCGGCGCTGACTCAGACGAATACCAAGCGGCTGCTGGCCTATTCTTCGATTGCCCACGTGGGCTATATGTTGCTGGGCCTGGTAGCGGGCACGACGACCGATCCGAATGGCGACGGACTCAAGGGCATTCTGGTTTACCTGCTCGTCTACACCTTCATGAACCTGGGAGCGTTCGGGGTGATCACGTCACTTCGCCATCGCAACGTGATTGGCGACGAACTAGACGACCTCAATGGCCTCTACTCGCGCGCTCCGGTTGAGGCTGTATTCATGCTGGTGTTCATGTTGTCGCTGGCGGGAATTCCGCCGCTCGCGGGATTTTGGGGCAAATACTTCATCTTTCTCAGCCTGATCGAAAGCGGCCACTATGTGCTGGCGGCGCTGGGAGTGTTTTACTCGGTATTCGGGCTCTACTATTACCTGAAGATCGCGAACGCCATGTTCATGCGGCAACCGGAGAAGGGCGAAGAGCGCTTGCCGGTCAGCTGGACAATGCGCGCCGCCGTGGCGATCTCAGGCATCGCGACGCTGTACATTGGCCTGCTGCCGGATGGTTTCATCCGGCTGGCAAACTGGGCTTTGGGGTTGCCTCAGGTTTCCAGCGTAGCTCGGCTGATCAAGTAGGGCGGCAAGAATTTCAGAGTCGAGAGTTGGCGCGCTCCCTTACCGGACGAATGCATCCCGGGCTCCATTCAACCAAATTACTGGTCGTGCCAGTGGAAGAGCTTGTGGGTGATCTTCCACTCGCCGTTCAACTTCAACAGGGTGAAGACGTCAGAAGCGCGGGCATTGGCGCCAGCCAATTTGCCGGACCAGCGTTGCACTTCGAGATGGACGACTGCAATGGTCTCGATGATCTCGATGCGCGCGAAACGCGGGTTGATATTCGGTGCCGGGCCGTTTGCAGTGACCCACTGGAACACGTGCTCGACCGATCCGCTATATTCAACGCTTTGACAGTAGCCAGAGATGGTCGCAAAAGGATGAAAAGCAGGACGCATGAGGTCGCCGTCGCCCGCGCGACAGCCTGCAATGTAGAGATGCATCGTGCGAGTGATGGCGTCGTGTTCGACGAGATAGCCATTGTTGGCCGGCTTGAGCGCGGGAAGACCCTCGGCGTCGTCAGCCGAGTTGTCGCCGGGACACCTGGTGCGTAAACGGCTCCAGGCCTCGATCTCGTGCCGATAGGCGAAGACCGTGTCCTGCTTCTCATGCTCACGGCGGTGGACGGGGAGTCCTTCAGTTGCCTCCCAGCGCCGCACGGTGCGTTCGCTGCGATCGAGGTAAGCCGCGATCTGCTTCCACGACTCCAGAGTCTTCTGCGGGGTGTTCCGCTCTGGCATGGCAAAACTCCCGCGCAAGACTATACCAGAGGACGCGCCGGCAAGCTGGGCTGTCATGCGTGCCAGTGAAATGCCTTCTGGATAATCTTCCACCCGGTCGGCATTTTAAGAAGCGTGAACAGGTCGGACATGCGGACGTCCGAACCGGCGAGGTTCCCCGACCAACCGGCGACCTCAAGGCGAACCACCGCGATGGAGTCGAGGATGTCCACACTCACCACGCGCGGCTCGATCCTGGGAGCGGGGCCATTCTTGTCGATCCAGTCGAAGAGGAACTGGGTGCCGACTGCGAGTTGTTCCCCGGCGTAGCCGAAGAATGACGCGTCCGGGTGGAAGGCAGGACGCATCAGCGCGCTCTTGCCTTGTTTGCTTCCGTCGATATACATCTGCATGGTTTTAACGATTCCGTCGTATTCGGTGAGGTATCGGCTCGTTGTCATGTCGGAGACGTTAGGAGTTCAGCATGCGGGGCGTCAACGGACAAGTGCGGCCAAAGTCGGCCGTGCATGCTCAGAGTGGGAGCCCTAACCACAAAGGACACGAAGTCACAATAAGGAATTCACACTGAGGAAGACGTAGGAATGGAGTGTTGCTTGTCCCAAGCGCCGTCTTCAGGATGTCTGGCCGGCGGCCTTCAGGGACTTCACGATAACGGGACGGCGCAGGACGGTCTCCAGCAAGAATCGCTCGGCGGCGATCGTTTGCGCTGCCGGGCTGCTCGCTGTGTAACCCTCGGCGGCGATGACCAGCGCTTCGTTCTTCGGCAAGCCCGCCAGTTTGCGCAAGGAGCCGTTGGTCCCGCGCGGAACAGGTGAAGTGTTTTCGATTTTTATGTGGCGAATCTGGCCGTCGTGCGAGGCGTCCAGAGCATTCGCCAGCCGCAGCACCGCGGCCAACTGAATCGTCGTCTTCTGTTCCGCAGGCAAAAGATCACGCAGCAGCTTGTGGCTGCGCGTGGGCAGTGCGCCGCAGTGAAAGCGGGCCACCACGGCGGCGCGGCTCATGTCCGCCTCATTCCAGCCCAGGGGCGTGCCGTGCTTCTTGATCAGCTGCAGCGATTGCTTGTGATGGCCCTTGTTGCCGCTCGCCTTGCCGACGTCATGCAGCAGCGCGGCGGCGAAGAGGCTGGCGCGCGGGTCAGACGGGATACCGTTGCTCTCGGCCGCGGCTAGCAGACCGGCGGTGTGCAATCCATCGTAGAGTTCGAGCGAAAGCCGCGCCACGCGCTCGGAGTGGGCAAAATCCGGATCGAGCGTACTCGCCCATAGCCGCATTCGGCGCGTCGCCAGTATCTGAATCTGCCTGCCGTTCGGCAGGCCTTCGCGCCAGAGGTTCCACAACGATTTTTCGCCCACGGTGGCTGCGCGATACTCATCTACTCGCTTTGTTCGCTCTCTTACGATTACCTCGTGCCATGCCTTGCGTGAGTCGGCGTCAGGAAAAACGTGAGAAGCAAGCGCTGTCGCCCATAACACATCGAGGTCATGAACCTCGCCCAACAGATCCTGCATGTGCTTCAGATCGCCGCTCCAGGCCTTGTGTTCGGCGGGAAGGAAATTTTCTACGATATAGCGAAAGCGCTTGATGCCGATGCGCAGTGTGTGTAGAGCCACCTGGGAGCGGTTGCGCATGGCTCGAGCGTGCAGTTCGCGCGCGGTAGTCCAACGCTCGAGGGCGAGATGCCTGAAGACTGCGCTGCCGGGACGTACGCGGGCCGCGCGCAACGGGAGTGACTTCGCCCACTGCCGCCATTGCTTGCGGTCAAAAGCCTCGAGGGCCGCCCGGGCTTCGCGTTTGTGTTCGGATTCGCGGTGGGCAAGGATGGCGAGAAGCGTTTTCGCAGCGGGATCCCGGTCAGGATGGGAGTTGTCGGCTTTTGCATGAGTATCGTTGGATTGGGCTGCGCCGTCCTGACTCTGCGCGGGCGAGTCACCCGCGCCCACATGAGCCGCGGCGGGATGGAGTTTGTCGACCCACTCCATCATGATTTGCACGTCGCGGAGATCGCCGAGGCGCTGGAAAAGGCGCTTGCCCGCTTTCTTCATGTCCTTCCAGTTCGAATCGGGGTCCATGGCGATCATGCCGTCGGCGAGCGAGCGGCAGCGGCGAATCGCAACCCGCAGGTCGTGCACTGGATCAGGAGCGAATCCCGCCGCGGCGCGATCGCACTCCTGGAGCACGCGCAGCATCCAGTAACGCAAGCCGGTGGTTTTAGCGGACTTCATAACCTGAGATCGTTAGTATTTTAGCGGAGTTTGATGCGGAGCGAGTTGCGCGGACTCAGCGAAGCCGATCCGCCTCGGGCTTGGGATGGCTGAAAGAGTTTGCTTTTGAAGGCGTTTCGCGAGGACGAAACTCAGTATCCAATAGCGAGGACCTTGGCTAAAACGAGAACATATCCCACGATCGAGACCACACCGTGGGTACGGATGGCGCGATACGACGCGGGCCAGGGGAACATGAGGACGCCATACAGGGACATGAATCTCTCAGGCCACAACAGGCCGGCAATGCCGAAGATCAGGTTTAATTGCGCAATCAGACAGACGAATAGATTTTCCATGGGAGCGCGGGGTGAACGTAACGCTATTAAATCGCACTTGTGATACGGACAGGAAGTGCACGAAAGTGCCTAGCACAATCAAGACAACTGGCCAAGAATCACCAGAAACCGAATGTATGGGTGCTTCCTTTCGCAGGTCATTCCGTTAGGTCCGGCCAATTACCTCCGTAACGTTTTAGGCCTTACCGTTTCGCCGTAACCTTGAGCTTTACAGTTGCGCTTTAAGGGGAGTCTCTTATCTCTGCCACCAACATGTCGCAAGGTGCCCGGGCTGCCTCAGCACGGGCGTTTGTGCACAGCCTGAACATCCTCATTAAGTACGCACGGATGTACGGCTATGACCACAAGCGCACGGAGGCGCAGTTTGAAATCACGTGGAACGAGCTGCAGCAGGGCTTGCCGACAACCGGAGACGCTGGATTTCTACTGGGCGTCTCGGACAACAAGCTGCTGCTGGATGGCATTCCGCTCGAAACCGGCAACGCGGAGCGCAGCTTTGCCACTCTGCTGACCACAGCGGGCCTCGCGAGTCTGCATTTTTCCAAAGAGGTTACGATCGAGGATTTTACCCGGCTGGTGCGGGCTTTTACGGTAGCGGGCTCGAAGGCTCAGGATGTCTCGAAGCAGATTAAGGAAGCGCTGGGCGCGGGCAAGCAAGGCAGCACCATCAAAATTAATGAACTGAAGTTCGTTGCCGCTGATCCTCTGACTGGAGACGTGAGCATCGCAGCACAGATTGCGGCGCAAACATTGGGACCAGAGTTCAAGCAGTGGCTCAATGATCCGCAGAAGTTGTTGCAGTTGATTGCGGCAGCAGAAGGCGCGAACGCGGGTGGCGGAGGCCAGGGACAGCCCGGAGTTCCGATGGTTCCGCTGGGTAGCGTACCAAATATGCCGGCAGGCGCGGCAGCGGGGGGTGCGGCCGCAAGCGGTGCGGCGGGCGCAGCACCGGCGTGGACCGGAGGCATGGTTCCGCTGCAGGAGCAGGAAGTCATTCAGGCCATCCGCCTGCTGACTCGCTTCGGGCAGGTGCAGCAGGATCCCACGGTTAAAGAAGAAGATTTGCAGAAGGAACTGACCGAGACCGATCCAAATACACGCCTGAACCTGCAGCAACTGCTGGGTAGCCTGGCGGCGAAGGCAACTTCCGCACAAGAGGAAGATACGCCCTTGCTGATGAAGGCGGCCGAGCACATGGCCATTCGTTTTGCGCTGGAGCGCTATCAGAAGGGCGAGATCAAGGTCAATGCGGTGCATCAGATGATGGAGCACATGAGCCGGCAAATGGATTCGCTGCGCTCCATTCTCAAGATGCAAGAAGAGAAGATGTCGAAGGCGGGGATACTGGTAGAGTCACACGCCGACATTCTGGACCGGATGTTCTGGGCCGAAGTGCCCGAGTCAGGCAAGAAGAGTGTGTTGATGTCGGTAGAGGCTCCCTGCGTTCCACCGCGCAACGTGCGGCAGTTCGTGGAGATGCTGCTCGATCGTGAAGATATGCAGGCCGCGACCGAGATTCTGAACAACTACTCGGGATGCCTGAATGCAAAGGATGCTGAGCCCCGGCGGAAAACAGCGATTGGGTTGAGCCAACTCGCAGATCTATACGCCAGGCTGGGCGGACAGCCAATGGCGCAGGCCGTTCGCAAGCTGAGCGAACAGCTGATCACGGAAAAAGACGCGGAGTCGCAGAGCCTGCTGAGCGCCGCGTTTGTGCGGCTCAGCCAGGAAGCGAGTTCGGCGAAGAACTATGCCGCAGTCAATGAAGTCTGCGCCGGCATGGAACTGGTCAGCGTGGAACGCCCAGTACTGATGAGCGATCTGCGGCCGCGAGTGGGCGTAGAGAACCGCTTGCCCGAGTTCATTGAAGAAGCTCTGCATCAGGATGCTGTGCCGCAGGATCTTCTGGCAGTGCTGCGGCGGACGTGCAGCGCCGGAGCAGAACATCTGGCAGATCGTTTCTTCCGCTGCATGCGGCGCGACGAGTGCGATCGGATGATCGAACTAGTCAAGCAAATGGGATCGCCCGTGCTGGCGCAACTGCGCGAAATCCTGCGCACAGGCCAGCCGCGGCAGGCTTCCGGCGTAGTCGGACTGGTCAGCCGGCTTGATGTAGGGACGTTGCTTGAACTCCTCCCGGCACGGCTGCCGGAATGGAACCGCTTCTATCACGACATTGTCGTACGCCAGATCGCGTATGGGGCGGCGGCCGATCGCGGAAGAACGTTGCTGGAGCTGGCGGAGGTTCTCGACCCGGTCGTGTTGCCGGAGGCGGTCGACGAGATCGGCATGAGCGGCGATCTGACCGCGGCGGCTCCGCTGATCACCATGGCAAAGCCGGGCGAAGCAGTATCGCGCTCGCCGTTTGTCCAGTTGAAGGCGCTCGAGTCGCTGGGGCGGTTGAAGGATGCTGAGGCGATCGGCACTCTGCGCGAAATTCTGGAAGCCAAGAAAACATTTGGCTGGATTCATCACAAGGAGTTGCGAATCGCCGCGGCGCAGGCTCTGTCGAAAACCGATCCGCGCTACAGCACACAGGTGATGTCGGATAGCGGATTTGAACCGGCCGAATTGGCGATTGCACCGCTGGACATGGCTCCAGCCTGCCCCTGGGTGCGGCAACGACGCTACGAGCGTCTGGTACTAGCCAAGACCGTGTCAGCGACCATTGGCAGTTCGTGGGGCAAGTCGAAGATTCAGATTCGCGAGCTCAGCCTGGGCGGCGGCATGGGAACGAAAGAAGACAATCTGCGTATCGGAAGCGAGGCCGATCTTGAAATATCGGTCGGCATGCGCTCAAAGATTCGTGCGCATGTTCTGCTGCGGCGCGCGCGCGTGAACGAAGTCGGATTCGAAATTGTGAACACCGACCTCGAGAGCCGCTACAAGCTGCGCCGGATCCTGGTCGATGCCTTGAATCACGCTCCGCAGAATAAGGGCGGGGAGTGGGGCGGAGAGAGAAAGGTCTAGTTAGCCCTGAGTCGCGAGTCGTGAGTCGCGAGGAAAAGCAGGTTCCTCACCACCGCTTTGCGGCGATTCGGAATGACATCATAATTCTCTTAGATAAAAAGCCTCCGCCGAACGCGGAGGCTTTAACTTTTCAATTCGACTCTCAAAACTTTGAAACTTGAAACTTTGCCACTTTCAAACCTGGGTTACTTCACCTTCAGGAAGATGATCGCCAGGGTGTACAGGGCCAGGGACTCGATGAGCACCAGGCCGAGAATCAGGGCGAACTGGATGCCGGGACGGGCGGCGGGATTGCGTGCCAGCGACTCGGTAGCCGCGGCAACGGCCTTGCCCTGTGCCAGGCCGCAAACGGCGGAGGCGATGGCCATGGAGAATCCGGCAGTGATGGCGACCCAGCTTGCCGCGCTTGTACCGCCGCCTTGTGCAAAGGCCGGCAGCGCGAAGCAGAGCGCTGAGAGTGTCATGAAGATACGGCTCAGGTGACGCATTTGGTGTTGCTCCTTTTATGAATTGCCGCCAGTGGGTGGTTGACGCCGTACCTTGCAGACGTCCTCACGCTGGAAGCTGTGGCCAGTGGCCAGTTGTCAGTGGTCAGTTACTTCGCTGACCATCGACAACCGATCGCTGCCAGACCTGCCGAAAATTCTTTTTCCTTCTACTGACCACTGGCCACCGGCCACCGATCACTGATTTTTAGTGTTCGTCGGCTACGGCGCCGCTTACGTAAATGATCGAGAGCAGCATGAACACGTACGCCTGCAGAATTGCGACCACGATGTGCAAGCCGCTGAAGATAATCGGCACGCCGATCGGGATCATGGAAAAGAAAACCAGAGTTATCAGGTCGCCGGCGAAAATGTTGGCCCACAAGCGGACGGTGAGCGACAGCAGGCGCGCGAAATGGCTGACCAGTTCGATGGGGAGCATGAGCAGCGCCAGAAGAATCTTAGCGATGAACGGCATACCCTCCATCGGCGGACCGAAAAAGTGCATCAGGTATTTGGGCCCGGCGTGCTTGAATCCCTGCGCGTGGTAGTAAAGAAACGAGCAAATGGCACAGCCCAGCGGCACGATCGGTACGCCCGTTGGCGACTCGAAGCCGGGGATCAAGCCGATGAGGTTCGATACCAGGATGAAGATAAAAACGATGGCAAAAAATGGCGTGTACGGCTCGCTGTGATGGCCAATGATCTCGTGGCTTTGGCCGAGAACAAATCCCTCAATGCCTTCGAAGCTGTGTTGCAGCGCTCCGGGAGAATCCACCGACAAACGCGAACGGACCAGCAGGAAGACGATCAGCAGAAAGGCGAAAACGAGCAACTCCATCGCGAACGAATCCGAGATTGGGTAGTTGGGATGCTTTGGCTCGATGTGCAGCGCACGCAGAAATGCCGTGACCGGACCGTGAAGCAGGTTGTTAAGGAGATGCGTGAACCAAAGTTGTTCGGGCATGAAAGTTTTCGGCTGTCAGTTCCTAGCTTCGCCGGGTTATCGGCTTATGTGATCCCATGTCTCGCAAAACCGGCGAAACATAGGGCACCCATTTCTTGAAGTTCGCGTTTAAACTTCGCGCGTGAGCCCTACGTACACCTCGTAAACCGCTTCACAGGCAATCGCCCCGACAGGCAAAAACAAGCCCGCAAACAGACCCCTGAGGCTCGCGGGGAAACTGGTTAATATAGCATACGCAACCACCCCTAACAATATGTAGCGCAAGAGGAAACGGGCGACGATTCCCTTGCCTGACTGGGACTTGCCGGTGTTGGTGACGCGGTCGGCGAGGTGGGAAACGGCACTTTTGAGCCAGCGGAAGTTGAGGTAAGAGATCGCGCAGCCGAGGAGGAATCCGAGCGCGGCGAAGCGGCCGAATTTGATGAGCGCGACCGCTGACAGCAGGGGCCCCAGAACCAGCATGAAGGAGTGGATGCGGTCTAGGGCGCGGGCATGAAAGGCATCAGGAACATCCTCGCCCGGCAAGGTCGTCGATTTGGAAGCATCGGAGTGCATCTTACTTTGAGTCGCGCAACACGGTCCGGATCAGTTCGATCAGGCCTCCGGCGATGCCGAGCAGCAGGCCGACGATGTTGATCCATGTTGTGTGCAGCCAGCGGTCGAGCGCAGAGCCGATGAGATATCCCGCGACCGTTGCCGCCGGCAACATGAAGGCGAGCTGGCTGTAGCGGCCGAATTGAACCCAGGGACTCTTCGTGGACTTGCCATTCGGCGGGTCGGAATTTTGACTTTCAGGGGATGCGGGCATCGGGGCTAGCGCAATTCTAGCGCGAAGCGATAGCTCCATGCCTTGTCATTTCGAGCTGGGTTTGGACGAGTTACTTTCTCCAGTACGGAATCGCTTCGGCCCCCGCCGCCAGCATGCCCAGCGAGGCGGGATTTGTGTCTTTGATGAACACTTTGCTGTCGGCCTCTCCTGCACCGACACGGCCGCCAATTTGTCCGGCCGCCAATCCGGTCTCGTTCGGAACGGTGTCGAATGCGTAGCCCGTGATAGCACCTGTGATGCGGTCTCCCTTGGGAGCCAACGTGAAGCGGATCCAGCCTTCATGCATCTTGCCGTTGATCAAAAAGCGCAGTCCCAGATACTTGTTTTTCACATTTACAAAGGGACCTTGGGCTGTACTATCTTTCAGTGTTTTATAGGAAATAGAGCCCGCGTATGCAATCGAGTGTCGCCCGCTTTTGAACGAGCCTCCTTTGTCGATAATCATGCCCTTGGGCAGGGCGTGGCTTACGATGGCGAAATTACCCGCTCCCATGGAAACGGTGATCCTGCCATAGCCGGCGTGGCCACCGCCCGAGAAGAAGTCAGTAAAGTGTGAGGCAATTAGCCAGAGATCGGTGACGCCATCTCGATTGAGATCGATAGAAGTAATGGTCGAGCGCAGTGCACCGGTGTCGACGGCGATATTTGCCGGGATATAGATGATGTTGTGCGTGGGCACCGATACCTGGGCGGAGGCGACAGCGCTAACCGCCACAACTCCAAGTGCGGCGGCTCCATACTGCTGCAAGCAGTGCTGAAAATCGAAGGTTCTCTTGTCTTGTGCAGGTTGGAAGGCGGCGCAAGATGGGTGGTGTTCGGAGCTACTGGAATTTTCCGGCATTCGACACTCCTCGGAAGGCTATGGGCAGATGCTGACCAAGTGGATTCTCAGGGCAGGATTTCCTTCTGTCAATGAGAAGAATGTCTCCCCGCAACATACAACGGAAGACAGGAAACCTCGCTGACACTTTCGCGGTAAGACCGGAACGCGATACAAAGGCAAGCAAGTTTGTAGCTCAACATTCGGAAATTTTATGACACACGGGCAACTGGTGGAACGGGCGGTGCGGTGGCTGCGGAGCTATCGCTGCGGCGTGGTGCTTTCGGAGCAGGCTTGCGTGAGCGGCGAGATGCCGGACGCCATCGGATGGAAGCAGGCGTGCCACTCGGTGCTGGTGGAATGCAAGATCACGCGCGCGGATTTTCTGGCGGATCGCGCCAAGCCGTTTCGTTTGAAGCCGGAAAAAGGCGTGGGCAGCGAGCGTTTTTATCTGACTCCGCCGGGCATGGTCAAGGTTGAAGAGTTGCCCTCCGCTTGGGGATTGCTGGAATTGCGGCACGGACGAGTGGAGACAGTGAAGGCGTCGGAGAAGAATCTGCGCACGGCGGCAGGCTTTCGTTACGAGATGAATTTGTTGTTGGCGAGTTTGCGGCGCGTGGAAGTTCGCATCGAGCCGCAGAGCATTACCGACTTTCTGAAGTGGAAGAACCGCATGGCGGAATACAACCGCGGCACACTGCCTGAGGGGCTGACCGCGGCGGAAGAAGAGAGGAATGTGTTTCTCGAGCCCGAGGTTTAGCCGGGGCTAAAGCCCTCTTCCATTTGTCGCCTTAACGCGGCCCTGAAGGGCCGTTCTTCCACGGCGGGTCCCATCGGTCGTGGTTGTTCCGTTAATCGCTCAATAAATCTCCATTGATCGTTTTGTCTTCTGAACTCTACTGATCATCCTATCTTCGGAACGCGGCAAGTTTTTCCGTCTTCAGAATTCTGACAACTTTAGAATTTCGTACCAGTCGTGGTCTGAATTGTTAGCGCGCCTTCGTGCGGAGCTTCGTCTTCGGCGCCGACGATCCAGATGTTACCGGGAGCTGTTACAGTGCCTGCGAAAAGCAAGTCAGAAACGAAATTCACACTCTTCTTGGTTGGATTCGGGCTGGGCTGGATGGTCCAACTCGTCCCGTCCCAATGCTCGAGTAGAGTGAACTGCTGGCCCGAGCCATCGGCGTCGAAATAGGATCCGAAAGCCCAGATGTCGGTGGGTGAATTTGCGGTGAGCCCGAAGAGGCGATTCGACTGATAAATGCTGTTGGGTCCGACATTGGGGCTGGGAACGACCGACCAGCTTGTGCCGTCGAAGTGTTCGATCAACGTGAGCGTGGCGTCTTCCTTCGGTGGCGCGTCCGGAGTGGAGAATCCAACCGCCCAAACATTGTTGGGCGCGAGAGCCAGAACGCCGTTGAGTTGATTTGCGCCATTGCCGACGCTCGGCGTAGGAACTGATTTCCAGGTGCTGCCATGGAAGTGCATTGCCAGCGTGCGGCTGTCATCATTCTCCGGGCCGTTGAAGCCGACTGCCCACACGTCATTCGTCGCATCGGCGCTGGCGCCAAAGAGAAATGCGTCGCCGGAGATCTGCGTGGTGGCCGTCCACTTGGTGCCGTCGTAGTGTTCGAAGAGGTAGAAGAGCTGCTGGCCGTCGTCGCCAAGCAGGCTGCCGATGGCCCAGATGTCGCTCGCAGAAGTTGAAGTCATGGCGAAAATGTCAGGCTGGTCCCCGGCGTTGAATTTTGGTCCGGGGAAAACGCTCCACTTCGAACCATTCCACTGCTCGATGATTTGCCCGCGCACGCCCTGTTGGTTTTCCGTTCCGCCGCCGAGCCATGCCAGCGTAGGAGAAATGTTGACCACGCCATTCAACTCGCTGATCACGTTTTGCATGGCCGGGCGGAAGGCGGTCCAGGCCGTGCCGTCGTAATGCATGACCGCCTGGCCGACCGCCCAGATGTCCGTTGGCGAATTGGCGGAGACGGCGTTGAGGCCGTTGTTGAAGTTGGGATGTGGTGTGGGAACGACTTTGAAGATCGATCCTGCGCCGGTTTGGGCGGCAGCGGACATGATGAGTGCAAAAGCGATGACGGCGGTGCGCGCGATTCTCACAGTTCCTCCGGACTTTCTGGTACAGGCTGGACTCGAACGGCTGACGTCGCGAAAAGCCTAGCGGGATGCGGCATTGCGGGTGTCACGGATTTGTAATTTCCGCGTGAATGGCGGAAGGAACTGCTTGTGGCTGACTTGGCGAATAGAGACGAAAAGAAAACCGGGCTGGTTGGCCCGGCTTCTTAGCGTCGAGTTGGATGCGGTTACATCGCAGCGCGGCGCGACTGGCGCTGAGGCTGCGTCCCGGTCATTGCGACCGGTTCCGGTTTCCCGGAGGCGTTTCCTCATGCCAAGCCCAAGACCGTGAATCGAAGACCGCGACGACGAGCGGCGAGGAAACAACGGCGTGGAGCGAGCAAACCGCGTGCCACGACGTAAGTTTAAGCAGGCTAGAAAGGGTCGATCGGCAAGGCGCAGATTTCGCGCGACTTAGGCGCGCGGCGAAACAGTCTGTCCGGACTCAGTCCGAAACGCCGTTAATGCTGCTGCAAACTGTTTCACAATTTGCACAAGAACTTGTGCATAGGAAAAACTGAGCCGCTACATGTCCCTGCGGCCTTCCATGGCCTTGAGCATGGTGATTTCGTCGGTGTACTCGATGTCGCTGCCGACAGGGATTCCCATGGCTATGCGCGTGACTTTTACTCCTGCTCGCTTTAGTTGCTGTGAAAGATAGACGGCCGTCGCTTCGCCTTCGACCGTCGGGTTCGTGGCGAGAATCACCTCATCTACATTTCCGGAGTCAACCCGCGTCAGCAAATTCGAAATGCGCAGCTGATCCGGGCCGATGCCATGGAGCGGCGAAATGGCTCCGTGAAGAACGTGGAAGACGCCGTTGAAGTGCTTGGTCTTTTCGATGGCCGCGATATTCGTGGGCTCCTCGACCACGCACACCAGGCGCTGGTTGCGGGTGGCGCTCGTGCAGTAAACGCAGGGATCGACGTCGGTGATGTTGTTGCACACCGAGCAGAGCCGCAGACTGGCTTTTACGTCACGGACAGCCGCGGCCAGCGCTTCGGCGTCATCGTCGCTCGAGCGAAGAATGTGAAACGCCAGGCGCTGCGCGCTCTTTGCGCCGACGCCGGGGAGCTTCTTCAGTTCATCGATCAGCCGCGACATGGGTTCGGCAAACTTGGACATGGGAAGTTTTGATTTTGTAATTGGGAAATCTAGTAATTGGGTAAATGAAGGCACCCGCGGTTCTTCAAATTGCCCGCTTACTAAATTACCAAATTACTCAATTGCCGGCGGGCAGGGTATAGTCGAAGTCGTAGCTGTGCTTGCCATCGGCTGCGATGTTGATTTTCATCGTGCCCGCGATGCCTGCCAGTTGGCCGGTGCCGGAGTCCGGAGCCACGCTGATGGTCAACTCCGGCTTGCCCTGCCGCATGATGCCGGTGTGGTACAGGACGAAGCTGCCTGTCTTTTTCTCGTCGGATCGGCCTTTCAGAGTGCCGGTGAAGGTCTCCATCGCGGTATACACGCCGGACTTGCTGGCGCTGACACCGTTTGTAAGCATCTGTCCTTTGCCGGTGCCTTCCAGATCGCCGTGGTATTGCTTTTCGAGCACCATGCGCGACAGGCCGTCACCGAGTTTGTCATCTTGAGGAGTCATTTTCACGTCGAAAGGTCCGGTGGCGTGCATGGATTGCTCTTTCGTTTGCGCGTGAATGATTGCTGCAGGAATCACGAATGCAACAACGAACGCGCATATTGATCGAGAAGTCTTCATCTGGAATGTTGGGTTGCGTATGAACCTGAGTAACAAATCTACAAGCCGCCAATTCCCAATCCGCCAAGCATGCCGCCGACTGTCGACTGCAGCTGAGAGTCCACCTTGCGCGCGGCTTCGTTGACCGCTGCGGTGATGAGGTCCTGCAGCATCTCAACATCGCCGGATTTGACCGCTTCCGGATCGATGCGCAGGCTGAGCAGTTGCTTTCGCCCATCCATCTTCGCGGTAATAGCGCCGCCGCCCGATGTTGCTTCCACGACAGTCTCCTGCATTTTTTTCTGCAGTGTGTCGTACTGTGCCTTGGCTTTCGAAACTATATCCTGGAGATTGAAGCCGCCCATAAACTCCTTTTGATCTGAGCCTGAGCCCTGGGATCTTAGCGGAAGAACCGATCGCTGTCCTTCGCAAATTGGTCTTGGGTCTTAGGTGTTGGGTGTTAGGAACCGCCAATGCGGACGTTTTTTATAGACCCAACACCCAAGACCCATCACCTTTTTTCTCTGTAATCAATCACGGTGCGAATTTGCGCGCCAAATTTTTCCTGCATCCGCCGCACGACTGGGTCCTGCTCGGCGCGTCCGCGGCCTCCTGGACCAGAGGCGCGCGGGCCGCCATTTTTCTTTTCTTGTGGCGCGACAGTGGCACCCGGAATTATTTTCAACTTTACCGCGCGGCCCAGCACTCCACTGGCAGACGCGATTACCAGACGTTTTGCCTCCGGTCCTAGCGACATATCGACCACCGTTTGCGATTCCGCAACTTTGATGATCAATTCGTTTCCCTGCACGCTCCACTCGCCGGATTCAAGCATAGAAACGAGAATACGCTGATTGCCGTCGGACAGCGCCTCCAGCACGGCGGACCGCAGTCTGTCGTCCGGGTCGGGAGCGGCAGCCGCAATGGTGACTGGAGGGTCATTGGGAGGTTCACGAGGTGGTACAGGCGATGCCTTGACTGTGACGACCGGAGCCGGTTCGTCAGCCGACTCGTCGCCAGCAGGACCTCCGCGTCTTAGCAACTGCGGATCAACACCACGATCTGTTCCCGGCTGCATTGAGCTCTCATGCAGCCGGGCAGGAGCGGCCGAGCCCATGATGACCGGTTCCTGCTGGCTCGATGTCGCAACGATGCGTGGACCGGGAGGCGTGGAAGCCTCAAGGTTGTCTTCCTGCCTGGGCGTGCCTTTGCGCGCCGAGTCGGCTGCAAACGGACTGACGAAGTTCGGCCGCGTCGATGGCGTCTCCGGGCGCCGCGCATCCTGCGCTCCCACGAGCGCAGGCTTTGCCGCTGGGCGCTGCGCCGGCACGGCACTCACGGCCACATCGCTCAGCAGTTGCTCAATCGGAATGAGTTTCTGGGCATGCGCCATTTTCAGAAGGCCAAGTTCGAGATGGAATCGCTGCTCCTGCTTGTAGCCGAGTTCTCCGTGCGTGCGCAGCATGATCTGCAGATGACGCGTGAGATCTTCTTCGCTGAATAGTTCGGCCACTCGGGCAACGCGGGTTCGCTCTTCGCTCGAGATCTGCAGCAGCGCGGAATCCTTCCCCGCAATCTTTGCCACCGTCGCATTGCGCAGAAAACGCACCATCTGCCGCGCAAAGTGAACCGGACTGTGGCCCTCGCTGATGAGATGGTCGACCTGCTTGAGAATCTCTTCGCTCTTCCCTTCCGCGACCGCCTGCATGACTTCTTCGAGAATATGCGCGGGCGCAGCCCCGACCAATCCGCGCACGGAATCAGCCGTCACCTTACTGCTCGAGGACGCAATCGCCTGATCGAGGATCGAGAGCGCATCGCGCATCGAGCCGTCTCCGGCCTCGGCGAGTAGCGCGAGGGCGTCTTCGTCGGCGGCAATTTTTTCTCGACCCACCAGATCACGCAATTGCCCGACGATGTCATCAAACTTCACCGCACGAAAGCTGAAGTGCTGGCAGCGTGAGCGGATGGTCTGGGGAATGTCTTCAGGCTGAGTCGTGGCGAGCATGAAGACGATGTGATCGGGCGGCTCCTCGAGCGTCTTGAGCAGTGCGTTGAAAGCGGCGTCGGTGATCTGGTGAGCTTCGTCGAGAATGTAAATCTTGAAGCGGTCGCGGGCGGGGCGGTAGCGAGCAGCCTCGCGCAACTCGCGAATCTCGTCGATGCCGCGGTTGGTAGCGGCGTCGATTTCGATGACATCGACCGAGTTGCCGGCGCGGATTTCAGTGCAGGAATCGCACACGCCGCACGGTTCGGGAACTGGCTTATCCTTCGAGCGGCAGTTCAACGCGGCCGCAAGAATGCGGGCGACCGTGGTTTTGCCGATTCCCCGGTGGCCGCTGAAAATGTAGCCGTGCGCGGTGCGCCCCTGCTCGATTGCGTTCTGCAGGGTGCGCGTCACATGCTCCTGCCCGATGACCTCAGAGAACTTCTGCGGACGGTATTTGCGGGCCAGGACGGTGTAGGACATGAGATCAATAGACGATTATACGGGATGCGGTTGGGGCGAAATCATGGAGAAAGCCAAAATTCTTCAGACTCCATCCGATCGATCATAAGGAAATGCGGGCTTGCGAATGCGCCCAGCGCGGGTTAGGCTGGAAGCTCAGTTCTTGTGCGGACGCGGCCGGAGCGCTCGTTCTCGGGCGGCTGCGACGGAAGGAGCCTTGCAATGCAATTGAAACTCTCCAAGAGAACCGTGGACGGGATCCTGGTGATCGGCTGCAGCGGCCGGATCGTGTTTGGCGAAGAGTCGTCTCTGCTGCGCGATGACGTGAAGAAGGCTATTCACGAGGGTGCGAAGCGCATCGTGCTCAACCTGGGGGAAGTGAACTACATCGACTCGGGCGGACTTGGCACGCTGGTGGCGTTGCACACCACGGCTAACAATGCCGGAGCGACGATCAAGCTCGCGAACCTGACCAAGCGCGTCGATGACCTGTTGCAGGTAACGAAACTGCTGACCGTGTTCGAAGTGCATCCGTCTGAGTACGAGGCGCTGGAGGCATTTCGCACCGCTGCCTAGTACGTTTGGATGACGTTCGATCAAGACTCGTAAGGCCAATCCGGTCAAATCTGGCGCAATGATCCTGCGAATCGAGCGGGCCATTCGTTCGATTCCGCGCGGGAAGGTGGCTACCTATGGCGGCGTCGCGCGCGTCGCGGGCTTTCCCGGTGCCGCGCGTATGGTTGCTCGCGTGTTGCGCCGTGGATTTGGCCTCCCCTGGCAGCGCGTCCTGGGTGCGGGCGGCACGATCAAGCTGACCGGTGAATCCGCGATGGAGCAGCGCTTCCGCCTGGAAGTTGAGGGTGTGCGCTTTCGTGGCCGCAAGGTGGATATGAAGACGCACGAGTGGAGAGCCAGACTCCGACGGTGAGACAAAACCTCTTCAGATCACTGCTGTAGGAATGTTTTCTCTATTCGCGATCGATCGGCTCATCTCTTAGCGTAGTCCGTGCCATTTGCCTTGACTCTCTGATTTCCCGAGGTTATGCTTCGGTTCCCTCCCCAGGGGCCACCGGTCGCCTCCGCTGTGTTCCGCGGACCTGAATTCATCTCGCCAGGAGAATCCCTTGCCGAAGCAGAGCAGCAACACTCTCACTCCACTCTCAGACTTCCTCGACAAAAAACTCTTGGCGTACGTCGCCGCAGCCAGCGCCGCAGGCGTGGGACTGCTCACGCAGCCGGCAGAGGGTAAGGTTGTCGTCACGAAGGCGAATCAGACCATCGATTTTCAAGGACGAACGAAATTGGATTTAAATAACGACGGCATCCCTGATTTCAACTTCAACGAGAGCGGATTGGGACATATTGCCAATGATCTGATCCATCCGCTTAATTCCAATCACGTGGTCGGGGCATCGGGTGGATATTGGGCGGCCGCTTTGCCGGCCGGCGCCATCGTCGGTCCCGGAGCAAAATTCGTGGGTCACGTTGCTGTGATGCAGCAACTGTTCAGCGCTTCGGGCTACCTCAGCTATCTGGGTCCGTGGGCGAATGCGAACAATCTTTTTCTCGGTCTCGAAGTTACTCTCAATGGGCAGAAACACTTCGGCTGGGCCCGAATTTTCTTTCCATCATTCAACCATGCGACCCTGCTCAGCTATGCGTATGAGACGGTTCCTGGTAAGCCGATCGCAACGGCCATGACGGCTGACAGTGAGACAAGCGTTCGGTCGCTGCCGAATGTTGCTTCACCCTGGCAGAACAATCCGTCACTCGGCGTGCTGGCGCGCGGAGCGGCGGCGATTGAACTGTGGCGCCGAGATGAGCAGATTATGTGATCGTCGTTCTCGATCACGGCCGGCCGTATTTCTTCTATGGGATGGCCCCAACGCTGCACGCGTTCTTCTCCCTCGAGACCGCGCAACGCTGATGTCCCATGAAAATCGTCTCCGACTTGGTGGGCAATGGTAGGGATGACAGGAAGGCAAAGTCAACCCCAGTTCCTAAGTTACGGGGAGCTAACCAAACTGAACCAGTGCCCGATCTTGAGCTTGCGAACTTAAGCAACGAGCCGTCTGTTGATCCAGCCCGGTTACGACCTCGATGAGATGGTCGCGGCTCAGAAAAATTCCTGGACGCCGTGGGATTTGACTCTCGGAGCGTCCAGTGAAGGCTGTTGGTAAAATTGTGGGTAGGCTTGAGTGGAATCACCATTCACTAGGTGCTTTGGAATGAATGGCGGGGACGACGGGACTCGAACCCGCGGCCTCTGCCGTGACAGGGCAGCGTTCTAACCAACTGAACTACGTCCCCACTCGCCAAATCAACTACATGCGCAATCGCCAGTGTTTATGCGGCTTTGTGCGATCTGCATTAAATGCCTGGATTGCCTGCGCCACCTAAACTCCGCTATTGCTGGCGGAACCGCCGGTAAAGGCCGATCCTACAGGTGCCGTGATGGCCAGTCTGCCGAGCGAACCAGATCGACAACCCTCGGCGAAACCGCCTACAGGAATTGAGCAACCTTCAGCACAGAAATATCCTACCAGCTTCACGCGACAATGGGAAAGTCCGCAACCGCGGAATTACAACCGCCGGAATAGAACTCGCTCAAGAAGACTGAACGACATCACTTCCGACCTGCTTGGGTGACCACGAGGTCAGCCCAATTTGAGCTCCTCCCCGAGATTCTCATGTCTCATATCGCTCCTCGTTGGGCGGGGTCCTCCAAACGGACTGATCGATTCCCTTCCGCTGACCGAGGTGTCATTCCTTGAATTTCCTGTCTGGCGCCCCCGGTAGCACATGCTCAAGAGAGTCCCTTCGACACCGGTTTCAACTCTCTTCAAAACGCTGTTCAGCAGAACCGTGGCTCAGGTCGCGAGCCCTCATCGCCAGCCTCATCTGCGGCTGTGGCTTCGAACTTGGGGTGTAGTCCGTGCGTCCAGCCCTTTCGCACGGAGCGCGAACTACGGGCAGGTTTGCCAACGCAACCGGCGTCGCATCAGTGATGGGCATCACTGCAATCATTCCAGGTTTGTGGCGCAATGAATGGTTCTCATCCCGCGATCGCGCGCCGTTTCCGCACGACTATTCGTCCAGACTGAGGTGAGAACCTCAAAGGTGGACTATGCAACCTCCAAAGAGCTCCCTGTTTTGTGGCTTCATCATTCTGTTCTGTCTGCCCGTTTTCGCGCAGCAGAGCGACGTCAACCGTTACACCTTATTTACCGGCTTCGACTACATGATCAGCCCCGCCCGTAACCTTACGGAACGAGGCTTCGAAAGTGATTTCGGCGTCACCGTAAAACCGTGGCTTGGATTAGGCGGTGATTTCGGCGCGCTGGGCAGCAACATCATCAGCGGCGCCGGCACCATCAACGGCGGCGAAACTGTCTTTGTGCCACTGCTGCCTCCTGGTGCAGCGAGTCTGATCAATGTACCTTTCAAGTCGACCACTTACACTTTTGCGGTAGGTCCTCAGCTCTACTTTCGCAAGTGGGAGAAGGTCACGCTTTTTGCCCGTCCCGGCTTTGGCGGAATCCACGAGAAGGCGGATATCGATTTGTCGCAGGTTGCGCCAACGCTGATCTTCCTGGGGATACCAGTCCCGAATGGACACCAGACCGACACTCAGTTGTTTTACGGCCTGGGAGGCGGGTTCGACGTCAATGTGTCGCGCAAGATAGGCATGCGGTTTGCCGCCGACTGGGTGAATACTCACCTGTTTTCCAGCTTGCTGACGCCGCGGCAAAACTATATCCGCTTCTCTGTTGGCCCGACTTTCCGGTGGGGCCACTTGAAGGAGTCGAGCGGCGAGCTGCCGTAGATTCGGATCGTTCCAATCGATCCGAACATATCGGGCGGCGGTGAAAGACATCTCCGCACGAAGTCAGGAGGACCCTGACTATGGAGCCTCAAACCCTCAACGATATCTTCTTTGCCATCGCAGAACGCGGGCACGAGCGGGTAATGTTGGTCCGCGAAGCGTCCCGGTGGGCACCCATTACTTCACACGAGCTCTACCGGAACGTGGCAGGAATGGCTCGGGCGCTGCAGAAATGCGGCCTGAACAAAGGAGACCGGCTCGCCATCCTGAGTGAGAATCGGCCGGAGTGGGCCATCGCGGACTTCGCGTCTCTCCTGCTAGGCGTTGTGGTTGTACCGATTTACTCAACGCTGACAGCGCAGCAGACGGCATACATCCTGTGCGATTCCGGAGCGCGAGTTGTTGTCGTCTCCTCGGAGAAGCAGCTCGAGAAAGTACTTTCCATCAAGGATCAAACTGCTGTTGAGAAGATTGTGGTAATGGATCCTACGGAAACTTCCGAGGCGTTGCCCATGCATCAGTGGATGGAGGAAGGCCCCACAGACCGCGACGCGGAACTGGAAGCGCGCGCACGCACGATCGCTGCCGACGATCTGGCGTCGATCATATACACCTCTGGAACTACGGGCACCTCAAAGGGTGTGCAACTGAGTCACGGTAATTTGACCACGAATATACTGCGCTCGCTTGAAGACTTTGATATTCGGCCCGGTTACGTGTGCATCTCGTTTCTGCCTTTATCGCATGTGACGGCGCGTCATGCTGATTTCGCTTTGCTGTATCGGGGAGTGACGCTGGCTTATTGCCCTGTCATCGAACAACTGCCTCAGTGCCTGCTGGAAGTAGAACCTTCGCTGTTTGTCGCGGTCCCGCGCGTCTACGAAAAGATCTACAGCCAGGTAGAGCAGAAGGCCAGAGGCTTTCCGAAACGCGCGATCTACCGCTGGGCGCTGGCGGTGGGCGACGCGCATCTTCCGGAAGTTCTGGCGGGGAAAAAACCAGGAACGATGAGTTGGAGACTGGCTAACAAGCTAGTGTACTCACAAGTTCGGGCTCGAATGGGCGGCAGAGTGGAGGCCTTCGTGTCCGGCGGTGCGCCCTTGGGAAAAGAACTGGCGGCCTGGTACGCGAGCATTGGAATCCGCATCCACGAAGGCTATGGCCTAACCGAAACCTCGCCGGTGATCGCGATTAATACACCGCGTGCTCATAAAGCCGGTACAGTGGGGCGTCCCTTGCCCAACGTCGACGTCCAGATTGCGGAGGACTCGGAAATTCTGGTGCGTGGTCCCTCGGTTTCCCGCGGCTATTGGAATCGGCCTGAGGACACAAGAAACGCGTTTGTGAATGGCTGGTTCAAAACCGGAGATATCGGCAATCTGGATGAGGAGGGATTTCTCTCAGTCACTGATCGAAAGAAAGATTTGCTCAAGACGTCGGGAGGAAAGTTCATCGCCCCACAGCCCATCGAGAATTCCATTAAGCTCAATGCCCTCATTGGAACCGCAGTCGTGCTGGGAGACCGCCGGAAATTTGCTTTCGTAATTATTTCTCCGCACTTTCCTCTGCTTGAAGAGTGGGCACGTGCGAACCAAGTTTCTTTTTCTTCGCGGCAGGCACTGGTTGCCCATCCCAAAGTGAAAGCCCTTTACGAAGGCATCGTTGCCGAGGTGAACCGGGGTCTTGCTCGCTACGAAACTTTGAAAAAGGTCCTGCTGGTGCCGGATGAGTTCACCGCCACCGATGGCACCCTCACTCCGACCTTGAAACTGCGACGCAAAGCCATCGAGGAACGCTATCGTAAGCAGATCGATGAACTGTACGAAGAAGCGGAAGAGGTTTCTTCGACGGCCTAGCACGGAATCATGGAGACGCACGAAGCCGGACCGCCAATTGCCGGGCGAGTGCTATGGCTCAGACTGCAAAACCAGTCCAGTTAAAATCCGAGACCGTGCAGGCGTTTTCGACTTACATCAGCGACGCCGAAACGGCAGCCGAGCAAATCCTGCACGCCGGCGGTCCATTCCTTTGGTCCGACACGGATTCGGAGAGAGCCCGGCATGTCCGAGAAGGGCAAGTCGTGGCGCAATTCTGGAGCGGCCGAGGACCAGTCAAAATACCGAATGGCCTGGTTCATGACTGGGTCGGAGCGGTCTTGATTCCTGGTTCGACGATCGAAGAGACCCTGGCTCTGATCCAGGACTACGACAACCATAAGAATATTTACAAGCCCGAAGTAATTGCCTCAAGGTTATTGAGTCATCAGGGCGACGATTTCCAAATCTACCTTCGCCTTCTGAAGAAGAAAGTCATTACGGTGGTGCTCGACACCGACCACCAAGTGCACTATCGATCTCTGGAGCGATCACGCTGCTTGTGTCGCTCGTACACGACTCGCATTGCAGAGGTGGAAGACGCAGGGGGCGCGACGGAGAGAGTTCTGCCGCCCGATACTGGCCACGGATTCCTGTGGCGTCTTTATTCTTACTGGCGATTTGAGGAGCGGGATGGTGGAGTATACGTCGAGTGCCGAGCGATTTCGCTGACGCGCGACGTGCCATTTGGCCTCGGTTGGGCGATCGACCCGATCATCCAGAAACTCCCGCAGGAGTCTCTGAGTAATACTCTGGCGGCTACGCGCACTTCGTTGCAATCCGGGATGAGGTAGTTCGCTCCTATTGCGAGGCGAGAGCTTCCGCCCTTCGAATGGCCTTCTCGTGCAGATCCCAGGATTGGATGGCTTTTCGACATCCTTCCCGCGCGAGGCTGGTACTGAGTTGCTTTTCTGCCTCGTCGAAGGTTTCTTCCGCGTCCGTTCTTGCGCGGTAGGCTGCCTCATCTGCTTCCTTGACCTTCCTTGCGCTCAGCCTGGCCTGCGGATCGATCTCTGCCGACAATGTCGTCGGCGAGTTCCGTGTCTTCCCATTGCTAGGCCCATGAGCGACGAGCTCTGCGTAGGCGACTCTCATGCTGTCCGGCCAGCGGTTTTTCACTGCCTGATTCAACTGATCAAGGATGGCGTTGGCCTGGTCAGCGGTCTTTCGCACCCTTTTCTTTTCGCGCAGCCACCTCATGACCGACCACGACACGGCCTCCGTCATCAATGTCTTCGCGGCCTCGACCTCAGGGATCCTTTCCATTGCGGCCTTCCTAAGCAAACAGACCATAGCTCAAGGCGTGACGGGAGTGATTGGAATCACATCTGGTGTTGATGCGCCGCACAATGGACGGGTCTGCTATTGACTGAACCTAGTTAAGAAACTACTGTATTGGTAATGCTGCAGTGCAGCAATCGGAGGCAGATTATGCGCAGTCAAACCAAGACCCACGATGAGCACTCGCCCCTCGACATTCTGACCGAACTGGCCGTCGAGGGCACGTCGAGCCTGGTGGAAGCACAACGTGCTCTTCTTAACCTGGCCCAACAGGAAAACGACATCATCCTTAACGGAGTTAAAGAACAAATTGGCGGCTTTCTGCCAGCGGTTGCGATGACGGACCTGGTCCGGCGCAGCCTCGAAACACTTCTCGGGATGCAGCAAGAGTTGCTGACCACCACCAGCAAACAGACGCTTCAGTGGTTGGAAGCGGAAAAAGCTGGAAAAGGCGAGCGCGGCACCCGAATGGTTGAGTTCGCCCGCGAGGGAGTGGAGACGTTCACTCGCGCGCAAAAGAAATTCCTCGACGTAGTGGCGCAAGAAGCGGCGAAGGCCACCAGCGGCAAGAAAGAGCACGAAGCCAAGGCGACGAAGAAGACTGAACTGGTCCACCTGGCGCGAGAAGCTGGAAACGCATTTATCGAGGCGCAGAAGAGACTGCTCGACGTAATGGGTCAGCAGATGAACGTCAACCTCGATGCCACAACTCGAACTCTGGAACTGATGTCGCCCTCGCGGCTGGCTCCCATGGCGAGTCTGACCGGTGAAGGCGTGCGGAACTTCGTAGACCGGGAAACGTCTCTGATCGGGTCACTCATCAAGCCGCCTAAGGTCGGCCAGACGAAGCAGGGGCGGAAGGCGCGCGTGATTCGTCATAAGGCTGTCCCCGCCTAGAATCCGTACCGGTTGAGTCGTGCCCTGACAGCGACCGCGCCTGCACTCACAAGGGCGCAGGCGCCGCAGACTTGTTCGTAAGGAAGCGGTTCAGCATCGTGTGCTCCCATTGCACCCACACGCGACTGGTGTAAAGCAAAGCGCTGCATTGTAGTGTGAGCCAGTCCCGGGTGCTTAATGGGGAACGGAACGCTGATCGATTGCCAAGCCATTGCCGAGCGACGTGACCTACCAGGGTGACACCCATCCCCGTATCCGACCCAGCGATGTCGCCCAGTATTCCTTCGAGAGTAAACATCACCTTGGACAACATGATCAGCGAGCCCGGAAACTTGACGCCCTGTATCGCGACACGTTCCAAAAGCCGCATCGCGTCGGCCCCGCTGGGCCAGCGGGAGGGGGGCATGCCGTCCAGAAAATTGGCAATTAGCTCTTGAACCATGTGCCCGCGCGGCGATGTAATGCGGATTCGATGTTCGCTAAGTGCTACGATTTCGTTGAAAGTACCCACAGGATCACGCAAGCCGACCATGAGGAACAACAGGGCGAGATGCCGGCGCTGCTCGCGCCCTAATCGTTCCCTGAGAGCCCAGTCAAGGATTGTCAGTTCGCCTGTCCTGTTGTTGTACAACAAATTTCCAGCATGGGGATCGCCGTGGAAGATGGCGGCGGACGCCGCCGCAAAGAGCGGCACTGCAACCAATGCCTCGACCAGCTGCTCGGCCAGTTTTTTTCGCTCCGCGACAGGCAAACGCGCGGCGGCGTTCGTAACCTTGATTCCTCGTTCCTCCGTGAGAGCCGTGATATTTGGCGTGCACAAAGGCCGGATCACGCGCGGTACTCGAACGCCGTGGATGGATCGATATAGCGTCCATGCTTCCAGCAGCGTCTTCTGCTCGCGAGCGAAGTTGACCTCATGCCGGAGCAAGCGTTGGACTTTCCGAAATGTATCGGGGATAAGATCCGCCGGAAATCCATAAGTGTGATGCCGGTCTCCGAAATATTGGGCCAGCCCCTGCAGATAGTCCATGTCTTCGGCGAAATAGTCGGGGATATGGGGTTTCAGGACTTTGAAGACACCACGGTGGCGTCGTCCGGTCTCAGGATTTTGCCACGTGAAGCGCACAACCGCACTTACGCTTGCCTCAGATAGAATCGTTGGTGCGATCTTGACAGCGAAGCGTTGGAGCTGCGGCCCAAGATTTTTTTCGATGATACTGCGCACGTCTTCCGGCTTGACGTCGCGAATCCCATTCTCCAACTTGGCAAGTGCTCTGCGCAGAGCCGGGCGGAGATGCTGATTTCGCGCTATGACCTGGCCTAGTTTCTGCAGGCCGGGCACCTTGGCGATGAGCCGCAGCAGGCGGACTTCGGCTGGTGTTCCGACGGGCAGGTCCAGCTGTTCGAGAAGTTTGGGAGCGAGGCGTGCAGGGGAAAGGTGCGCCACCACGAACATCATGGCGTCGCGCACTGGCGGACGCCACTTCAGGTAAGCTTCCGGCACCAGGGATTCTACGGGGACGATCTCGTCCACGATCCATCGTGCCATCGCGTGGCGCACGGACTGCCCTGCGGGGCTTCGCAGCCCGGCTTCAACGGCGCTGATTCTGTCCGTGGTTGAGCCCTTGGGCAAATAACTCTCAAGGGCCATGCGCAACTGGTCGGGTGCAAGTTGGCGATAACCCGCTGCGATGGCGGACGCGTCCAGCATAAGAAAGCTACCGTTCACACTATCGTCGCCTGCAACGGACTAAGCTGTGACTGCCGTCACCGGAGAGCGAGAGGGTCTGTGAGATAGTGGGTGCAGTTTGGAGAAGTGAAAATTCTCACCAGTCTTAATGAAGCGTTTTCCACGTTGTCGGTGCGCCGCCGATATGAGGTCTGGTTTATTCGTCTGGGATTGGCGGATGCTGGCGGGGCATGGTGGTTCCGTTATTTGCTGATGAATCCCGGACGCAGAGGTTGCGTTGGAAACCCGCGTGGGATGCCCGTTCAGATTTGGGCTACGTGGTTTCCGGCGGCGGGCAGGCCGCAGACTTTTATTCAGGGCTTCCCTATCGAGTGCCTGGATCTCAGCCGCAAAGGCCAGACTCCATTTCATTTTCGAACGGGCGATAACGCGATCCATGAGGATTCCTGCCGGGGAAACCTGGCAGTTGATGGTCACACGATCTCTTGGCATTTGCGCTACCGTTCCACGTTTCGCGTCACGTTGAGCAACAAAGGCTGGATTGGTTTCTCGCGAACGCCGCATTCCGATGCACTTTTTTCCGGGCAGATCACGCTCGATGGCCGGAGCTTCGCCGGCGACCCTCTGGGCTTTGGCGTGCAGGGACACAACTGCGGATACCGGCATCGCAACTTCTGGACGTGGGTGCATGCCTACTTTCCTCGGGCCGGCCGGTCCCCGACTACTGTGGAAGCGCTGGTCTATGAGATGCCGCTTGGACTGGTCTTTCGCAAAGCTGTTCTCTGGCACGATGGACAGCGGCATGTCTTCCGGGGTCTGCAGGAAACCGTAAGAGCCCAGGAAAACATGCAATGGAAATTCAATGCTGTCGCGCGAAATGGCATCCGTCTCGAGGCTGCGATTGATGGCCGTGGGTCGAGTCAGCATCATCTTCCTTATGTAAAGACAGATTGCTCCGGCAGTTTTGACGTGACGAACAATAGCCTTTCATCCGCGTCGATTGTGCTGCAGGGCGCGAAGGCAACCGACAGATTAGAAACCTCGGCCGGAGCCGTACTGGAGATGGTTGGCTGAACTACCTATCCGACTGAGCCGAGGCAAGGCGCTCGGCAACCACAGCGTAGGCCGCCGGGTTGAATGCCATCCCGATGTGAGTACCTGGCACCTCAACGTCCACTTCAGGATTCATCGTCATACAATAACGCCAGTCTACGATGCCGTCGTGACGCGTATAGATCGCGGTCTCCACCATCGTGTCGGGAACCTTGCGGCGGAGCGAGTCCAGGAAATTGCAGGTGCATCGTCCGGTGTAGCAGTCGGGCAGCACACCCCGGCCGTGCTCCTCGAGAATCTGGAGTCGAACTGCTTCCGCAGCGTGGAGAACCGCTCGATTTGCGACCGTGCCCCGGATAGGCGCGGCGAGCGTCGTCACTGACGCCACATCCTTCGGGCGCTGCCCCGCCACCGAACGGGCGATTACGCCTCCAAGGCTGTGACCGATGAGATGGATCTTGCGTCCGGTCTCAGCCAATGCCGTTTCGATCGTCTGGTTCAGACGGCGCTGGATCAACAGGTTTGGACACTCCGCGTTAATGCCGATGCCCGAGAAATAGGGCCGGTATCCGATGCGTCCCAGCCAGGCGTGAAGTTCCGTCAGGTAGAGATCGGTGCCAAGAAAACCGGGAATGATCACGACCGCGGAGCCATCCCCACGCGGCACGCCTAACCCGTAATACACGGGAGTTGCGTGCAGGATGAGAATCTCAGCCCCGAATAGGGCTTCGGTCCAAAGAGAAGTTTCAGCTTCGGGATGGTGTGGCGTACTAGACGGGCGCCGCTTCCTGGCGGAAGGACGCGCTGCTGCTTTTTTCTTCTGACGCGGCAAGTTCGTCCCTGGATCGACCCGGCCTCCGCATCGTGGCGGAGAGGGCACATGCTGCATTGCAATATTATACTGCACCATGCTTTTGATCCAGTACATTTTCGCAACGCGACGACTCAGACCAGACAGGGGGAATCTAGGTTAGAAAGGGGAGTCTGGATTAGGACTTTTTGCGGGAGCGCCGCTGTCCGCGCGCCGGCTTTGCCAGCCTGGCCTCGAGCTCCGCGACACGCTGGCGCAGAGTTTCAACCTCCGACGACTCGGCCACCCGCGGCACGCCGGCTGTAGCGGGAGCCAGGAACCGCTTCATCATGTCCACGGGTGACAGGATCGCAGACTGCACCTCGCTCAGCCGGTGCTGCACCGCATCTTGCAGCTTCTCATAGGTGTCAAAGGCCGACTTCAGATACCACATCAGGAACTCCTGCCGCACCTCATCCGACGCGATGATCAATTGCCGCAGCAGTTCCAGCGGCAGTCCCGTCGGTCTGTCTTTCGCGTCCTCTGTAATAATTTGCGTCAGCGTCACCCGAGTGAGGTCCCGGCCCGTTTTCGCGTCGACGACGCGGACATCTTTGCCAGAACGGACCAGCGCAGCGAGATCGTCGAGGTTCACATAGCGGCTGCCGGCGGTGTCATACAGCCGCCGATTCCCGTATTTCTTGATCAGGACCTCGGAAGATTTCATGGGTTTCCGCCAATGTTGCCTTGCACAACCATGCAGGAATATCTTGACATAAGCACACTGCTTTCGTATAGTTTAGCTGATGCTGCAATGCAGCAATCGGAGGTCCTCATATGGCCCCAGCAGTCAAGCATGAATCTCCCCGCACTCACCCGCGAGAGTCGTCGGTAGTTTCGCTACTCTCGGGCTGGGCGCAGCAGGGCGCGCAGACCCTCTTTGCCACACAACGGATCCTGATCGATCTGGCAATGCGGCAGAATGCAAGCGTAATGCACGCCATACGGCAGCAACTATCAGACCCGCAGCACTCTCCCACCGCCATCCTCAGCGAAGTCGCCGGGGACGGAGTGACGAACTTTCTGGAAGGACAGAAGGTGCTTCTCGATCTGGGCAAGGCGCAGAACGAACTCCTGATGACCAGCCTGAAGGAACGTGCCGGAGACTGGCCGGCAGTCCACGCGATGACGGACCTGCTGCGGCGCAGCGTGAAAACTTTTATTGACATGCAGGAGGAATTCCTGAAGATTGCCGGCAAACAGACTCACACTTGGGTGGACGCCGCCAAAGCCGGCAAGCCCTACCAACCTGAGCAGTTTGTTGACTTGGCCCGCGAAGGGATGGAGAACTTCGTGCACGCGCAGAAACAATTTCTCGACGTCCTCGCCGAGGAAACCGCGAAAGCTGCGGGCGGCAAGCACCCCGGCGTCGCCGGAAGGAAGATGAAGCAGACCGAGCTGTCGGAACTGGCGCGACAGGCCACCGAGTCTTTCATCGAGGCGCAAAAACGTCTGGTGGACCTGGCCGGGCGGCAGATGAATGCTCATGTGAAAACAGCGGGCAAGACCATGGAACTCCTGCGTCCATTCCCTTCTCTACACCTGAGCGAACTGACCCGGGAGGCAGTGAAGAGCTATGTCGAGGCCCAGAAGGCCTTGATGGATGTGATGGTCAAGGCCCCCACCGGAGCCAAGACCGAGCGTCATGTTAGAAAGCCGGCAAAGAAGGCCAAGGCGGCAGCTGTCGCAGCCTGACCGAAACTGCAATCCCTTGCCGCAGCCGGGACTGATATTGACAAGAGGCAAAGCTGTGGACAAGCGCCAACGTGATCTGGCCGGTTGCCATGGTCACGTTGGCGATCTTGCTGCGCCTTCGAGCGGAGAGCGGTCGCCGTTGTTGCGAGTGCCGCTTTGTCCTCGAAGCGACAGACACAAAGATCATCGTTGAACTCCTAATTCGTTTGCCACGCGGAACCGAACCGCGCGAGTCTATTTCTGAGGGAGAGCGAATATGGCTACGCTTACTACAGTATCCGCCACCAAGATTCCCGGCGGCAGTTTCCTGATCGGGGAACGCAAGCCAGAGGATGTTTTCACTCCAGAAGATTTCACTGAGCAACATCTGCTCATCGCACAAACCGCTGAAGAATTCGCGAACAAAGAGATCGTTCCCAACATTGAAAAGATGGAGCACAAGGATTTCGCCGTCATCCGGGAACTGGTGAAGAAGGCGGGCGAACTCGGGTTGAGTGGGGTTGACGTTCCCGAACAGTACGGTGGCATGGAGCTGGACAAGGTAACGTCTGCTATCATCGCCGATCGCATTGCCAAGTACGGCGGCTTCAGCACGACATGGGGCGCTCACACCTGCATTGGCACACTGCCCATTGTCTACTTCGGAACCGAAGAACAAAAGAAGAAGTATCTCCCCAGACTGGCGAGCGGCGAAGCAGTTGGAGCTTATGCACTATCAGAATCGTCGTCCGGGTCCGATGCTCTGAATTGCCGGACCCGAGCCGCGCTGTCGGCTGATGGCAAGCATTACCTTTTGAATGGCGAAAAGATGTGGATCACGAACGCGGGTTTTGCCGACTTGTTCATCATTTTCGCCAAGGTTGACGGCGAGAAATTCACCGCTTTCATTGTGGAGCGCAATTTCCCAGGATTTTCAGTCGGTGCGGAAGAGCACAAGATGGGCATCCGCGGCTCGTCTACCTGCCCACTCATCCTCAATGACTGCAAGGTGCCGGTGGAGAATGTCCTGGGTGAGCTCGGCAAAGGACACCACATCGCGTTCAACGTGCTGAACGTGGGCCGCTTCAAGCTGGGTGCTGGATGCATTGGTTCGGCGCGCAATTGCATCGAGGGCGCCATTGCATATGCCAAACAGCGCAAGGCGTTCGGGAAAGTAATTGCTGATTTTGGGTTGATTCGCGAGAAGCTGGCCAATATGGCAGCCGGCATCTTCACCGGGGAGGCGATGGCCTATCGAACGGTCGGGATGATGGACGCGGCCATTGCGCAGCTGGACGCTGGGCACACTGACATGGCGCCGGTCCGCAAGGTCATTGACGAATACGCGGTCGAGTGTTCGATCCTCAAGATATGGGGATCGGAGTTCATCAGCTACGTCGTGGACGAAGCGGTTCAGATCTACGGGGGATACGGCTTCGTGGAGGAGTACCCGGCAGAACGCAACTACCGGGATGTCCGCGTGAATCGCATCTTCGAAGGTACGAACGAGATCAACCGACTGCTCATCACGGGGTTTCTGCTGAAGCGGGCTATGTCCGGACAACTGCCGTTGATGGCGGCGATCAAGAAACTCATGGACGAGGTGCTCTCGGGAACCACAGAGGACGGATGGGAAGGGCCTCTCGCCGACGAGCGGAAACTAGTGGCGACGGCCAAAAAGATTGCCCTGTTTGCAGCGGGCGTTGCCACCCAAAAATACATGATGGCGATACAGGACCAGCAGGAAATCATGGGCGCGATTGCCAACATGGTGATTGAAACCTATGCCGTGGAGTCCGCCGTAGTGCGCGCGCAGAAACTGGCCGCGCAGACTGGCGAAGCCGGCGCAGCACTAGCCATTGCGATGACGCGCGTCTATCTGTCGGGCGCGATGGAAAGACTGGAAAGCGCGGCGAAACTGATCATCGCCGCATGTGCCGACGGAGACATGTTGCGTTCGCAGTTGGCAATTCTGCGCCGGCTGTGCAAGTCCGAACCATTCAACCTCGTGTTACTGCGGCAGACGATCGCACAAAGAGTCATCGAATCCGGCAAGTACATGGTCGCGTAACGGAGGCAAACGGAGCGCGACCAGGGTGGGCGGCATGGCAGCGCACAGCCAACAATTCGATTTCGATTTCATCGTGATCGGATCGGGCTTCGGCGGCAGTGTTTCCGCACTTCGTCTGGCAGAAAAAGGCTATCGGGTTGCCGTGATCGAGATGGGGCGTCGGTGGACGCCCCAGTCTCTTCCGCTCACTAGTTGGTCCATTCATCGCTGGTTCTGGCGCCCAAAACTAGGCCTGCGCGGCTTCTTCAACATGCGTCTGTTCCGACACGCCACGATCTTCCACGGTTGTGCCGTGGGGGGCGGATCCATCACCTACGCCAGCACTCTCCTTCCTCCGCCGGACAAGGTTTGGGACACAGGATCCTGGACCGGATTGGCGAATTGGAAGGACGAGATGCCTCGCCATTTTCAGACCGCTTCCCGCATGTTGGGCGTCACACAGAACACGATTATGGGGCCCGCCGATCACCTTCTGAAGAAGGCCGCAGACGCGGCCGGCTGCGGGCATACGTTCTATCGCACCCATGTGGGTATCTTCCAACCCGCTGAAGGAGAAGCGGGAAACAAAACCTCCCCCGATCCATTTTTCGGCGGTGAAGGTCCGCCGCGCACCACTTGCACCGCTTGTGGCGGCTGCATGATGGGTTGCCGCTACGGCGCGAAGAGCACCCTGGACCTCACTTACTTATACCTGGCGGAAAAGCACGGCGCGCGGATCTTTCCAGAAACGAAAGTGGTGAACGTCGAACCAATCGACGGCGTGAGCGATGGCAGCCGAGGGTACGAAATACGCACGGTACAGTCCACGGCCTGGATTCGCCGACAGCCCCGAACCTTCAGCTGCCACGGCGTGGTTTTCTCCGCGTCGTCTTTGGGCACGATGGAATTGCTGTTCCGCCTAAGAGATGCCGGTTCGTTACGCGCGATTAGCAGCCGCCTCGGCAGGCATGTGCGAACCAACTCCGAGTCGCTCATCGGGGCGCGTATGCCGGGGTGCACGGACGATCTGTCGCAAGGCATAGCAATTGGCTCCGGTATCTACATCGACGAACACACGCACATTGAAGCCGTCCGCTATCCCAGGGGGTCAGACACGATGAGTCTTCTCACCACGATTCTGACCGATGGTCGCCCGGGAGCACAGCGCATCCGGCTCTGGCTGAAAAACGTCCTGATCGCTCTTTTATGCCACCCGGTCAAAACGTTGCGTTTGTTCTGGCCCAAGGGATGGGCGCGAGAACACGTGATCCTGCTCTGCATGCAAGCGTTGGAGGGACACATCGAGATGCGCTGGCAACGCCCCTGGTTCTGGCCATTCCGCAAGATGCTGGTTAGCCGCGGGGATAAGGTGCCGACCTACATTCCACGGGCGAATGAGTTTGCCAAAACATTCGCGCAAGTTGCCGGGGGTACGGCGATGAGTATTCTTCCAGAAATTCTCTTCAATGTTCCCGGCACGGCACACTGCATCGGCGGTTGTGTCATTGCCGACTCTCGCGATCGCGGGGTTGTAGATGATCACCACCGCGTCTTCGGTTACCGGAATATGTATATCTGCGATGGATCGGTACTGGCGGCAAATCTCGGAGTCAACCCAAGCTTCACAATTACCGCGTTGGCGGAGAGGGCCATGAGTTTCATTCCTCCGGCCGCAGAGACAACCTGGAGTGACGCAGCGAAAGCGGCATGAGTGAGAGCACTGTGACGGTCACTCAGTCGGAGGCCTCCGGCGCCCGGCGCGGCTGAGGATGCGGCGCACCTTCTTGGGAGAAACGGAAAGACGGGCGGCCACGCGCGAAATCTTACGTCCCTCGCGCTCCCAGACCTTGGGAATGATGAGCTCGGCAAATTCCTCCGTGATCTGCTGGAACGTTTTGTCTCCCACCGAACCTTGCGACCAGGCACGCAGCGTGGGGTTGACCTTGCCACCGTATTGCACTCGGGCCTTCAATGTTTGCAGATCGTCCCACGCACCCTCGGCATGGACGCCTTTCGAAACGGTGAGCGCTCGGTCATACCAGTCCCGCGCCGACGCAGAGTCATCAAAGAAGCGATTGCTGTAAGTCAGCCCCTGCCAAACGTAGGTGTGGGCGAGGAGACGCCGGTTCTCGGTATGCTTCGCCAGTTCGATGGCTTCCTGGACATAATCCTGGGCGAGTCGCGCGTGGCCGCCGGGCTCAGTGCTTTCCCCGATCCCTTCTTCGACGCGGGCGTTTTCGATCATACACCTTAACAGCTGCGCCCTTGCCATGAGGATAACGTCGCGCCTCGCTTCGGCGAGGTGAAAAGCCGTCTTCGCCTCTCCCTCGGCATCGTCCAAATCCCCGCTGTCCAGGTGGAGGAAGCCGTGGTTCAAGTGCACGCTGCCCAATCCATGGTGATTCCCATAGCGTTCATAGATCGCCCTCGCCTCGTCAAGTTCACTCAACGCCTCGTGGCGGAGCTGCTCGAAGCGAGTACGGTACGACGGCTCGTTTTTTCCGTTGCGGGCATTACCACGCGCGGCAGCCTTCCTGCGCCGTTCCGCTTCCGCATCAATTTTGCGCCGCAGTTGCAGGGCGATGAGCCGCTTCACGTAGGCCATATTGTTCAGAGAGCGCGCTACGTTGCGATGCTGTGGATCAAGCTTGCGGTAGAGCGCGATCGCGGTGGTGAAACTCTCAATCGCGTGCTGGTAGCGTCCCTGGCGACGAGCGATCCGGCCATAGGAAGAATGAATGTTGCCCAGCGTGAGATAGTCGTCGGTCTTGCTCAGGATCGCTTCCGCACGTTGTAGAGTCTCGAGCGCCTGCTTGGCATCGCCTTTCTGGAAAAAGAGCCAGCTCTCGAGTACTCGCATCACTGCTGCCATCGGCGGGTGGCCGAGTTTCAGAGCCAGATCTCTGCCCTTCACCGCGAAGGCCAGGGCCTGATCGTATTCGCCCTTCATGCGCAGGCAGCGGCTCTTCCAGAAATTGGCGATCGACAGTAGCTCCTGATCGTCGGTCTCCTGTTCAAGACTAAGAACGAGTTCAAAGTGCCGAATGGCTTCATCCTTGGACTCCTCAGCCATCGCCACCATGCCCTCAGCCATGCGCAAATGCAGATAGTCATGCAGAGGCAAGCGGCTTCGAACTGCAGGAGAGAACCGATCGAGAACTCCCTTGACCAGCGCGGGGCGCTGAAATCCAACGTCTACCCACTGCGCCAAATAACCGGCGAATAGTGCAGCATTTTTCTTAGTGGGGTCAAACGCGGTCAGCAAATGCCGCTGTTCTTCCAGTCGTGCCAAGCCGCACCCGACGCGCCGGCACACCAGGTCTTCCTTCAGCTGCGCGAGAAACTCATCGGAGATCTCGGCGGAGTCGTGACTCATCGCACGCACGACCTTTTCTCTATTTCCTAGTCGATGTAATCATATGCCAGCAGCGTCAGGAATTCCGCGAAATCTGCATTGGTCATCATCCGCTCGAAAATTTCCGCCGCTTCCGACATGCGCCCGCCCTTCAACTTATTTTTCTGTTCGGCGATGGTGTTGCGAATCATCTCTTGCGTAACCTGGCGTCCGTCGCTCAGCCGGGCCCCATGTTTCACCCACTGCCATACCTGGGAGCGGCATATTTCCGCGGTGGCGGCATCTTCCATCAGGTTGTAGATGGGAACGCATCCCGAGCCGCGCAGCCATGACTCTAGATACTGCAAGCCCACGTCGATGTTCCAGCGCAACCCCTTCTCTGTGATGTCGCCTTTTGTGATGTCCAGCAAATCGGCTGCGCGCACGTGTACGTCCTCGCGCCGGCGAGCGATCTGGTTCGCTTCCGTCATGTGCGTGTCGAACACCTCTTTCGCGATCGGAACCAATCCCGGGTGAGCAACCCATGTGCCGTCATGTCCGGCCTTCACTTCGCGAAGCTTGTCCTGCCGTACCTTTTCGAGCGCCTTCTCGTTGGCTTCGGGATCGTTCTTGATCGGAATTTGTGCGGCCATTCCCCCCATGGCATGAATTCCCCGCCGATGGCAGGTTTGGATCAGCAACTCAACGTAAGAATTCAAGAAATGTTTGTCCATCGTTAGAGTGGAGCGATCAGGCAATACAAAGTCCGGACGATTTCGGAACTTCTTGATGAAGCTGAAGATGTAGTCCCAGCGGCCGCAATTCAGGCCCGAGGAGTGTTCCCGCAGTTCATAGAGAATTTCGTTCATCTCGAAGGCCGCCAGAATCGTCTCGATCAGGACAGTGGCGCGGATCGTACCGCGTGGGATGCCGAGTTCATCTTGCGCAAAACAGAAAACATCGTTCCACAAGCGGGCCTCCAGGTGGCTCTCCAACTTGGGTAGATAGAAATACGGCCCAGTTCCTTTGCGGATCAACTGTTTCGCATTGTGGAAGAAGTAGAGCCCGAAATCGAAGAGCGACCCTGAGATCGGCTTCCCATCCACCAGAAAGTGTCGTTCGTCCAGATGCCAGCCCCGTGGACGCACCAGCAACGTTGCCACACGGGGGTTGAGTTGATAACGCTTCCCTTCCGGACTCACAAAGCTGATGGTCCCCTCGACGGCATCGCGAAGATTGGCTTGTCCCTCCAGATTGTTCATCCAAGTGGGTGAATTCGAGTCTTCGAAGTCTGCCATGAAAACGCTGGCGCCGGAGTTCAGCGCATTGATGATCATTTTGCGCTCGACCGGTCCGGTGATCTCGACGCGACGGTCGAGCAGATCATGCGGGATGGGCGCGACCGTCCATTCGGCATCGCGGATGTGGACTGTCTCGGGCAGGAAGGCAGGTAGGGTCCCGGCGTCGATCTCGGCCTGGCGAATTCTCCGCCGCGTGAGCAGTTCGCGACGGCGCGGCTCGAACTCACGCTCGAGCCGGGTAAGGAATCGGCTTGCTTCTGGTGTAAGAATCTGGGTTTCCACGTCGGCGTGGGTCGCGATGATGGCCATGCCCCTTATGATACGGCTCTCTGTATGGGTGCGCTGCCTGCTGCAACAAAACGGACGACCGGGCCAATCCGGACCACTCGGTTTGGAGTCTTCTTCTGAATGCGGTCTACTGCAACCAGACCGGAACAGCGGCCCAGGAGATTTCTGATATGCGCACTCAAGACAACCTAGAGCATCAGTGGAACAACGACCTTCGCTGGAAAGGCGTGAATCGCCCTTACAGCACACAAGATGTCACGAAATTGCGTGGCTCGATCCAGGTCGAACACACCTTGGCCCGTCTCGGTGCGGAGCGTCTCTGGTGGCTGCTAAACAACGAACCCTACGTACCCGCTCTCGGAGCGCTCACCGGTAACCAGGCAGTGCAGCAAGTGCAGGCCGGATTGAAGGCTATCTACCTTAGCGGCTGGCAAGTCGCCGCCGACGCCAACGATGCCGGCCACATGTATCCGGATCAGAGTTTGTATCCGGCCGATAGCGTTCCGAATGTGGTACGCCGGATCAACAACGCTTTGATGCGTGCCGACCAGATCCATCATCTGGACGGAAAGAACGGCATGTATTGGATGGCTCCCATCGTGGCCGATGCCGAAGCCGGATTCGGTGGCACTTTGAACGCCTTCGAATTGATGAAGGCGATGATCGAGGCGGGCGCGTCCTGCGTGCACTTTGAAGATCAGCTTTCATCGGCAAAGAAATGCGGACATCTGGGCGGAAAAGTTCTAGTGCCGACATCAGAGGCCATCCAGAAACTGGTTGCCGCCCGTCTGGCTGCGGATGTGCTCGGTGTGCCGACGCTGATCATGGCCCGTACCGATGCCGACAGTGCTCATCTCCTGACCAGCGACATCGATCCGCGTGATCGGCACTTCATCACGGGGGAACGCACCTCGGAGGGATTCTTCCGAATCCGTGGAGGCTTGGATTCGGCCATTGCGCGCGGTATCGCTTACGCTCCTTATGCTGACATGATCTGGTGTGAAACCTCGCATCCTGATCTTGAGGAAGCACGCCGGTTCGCAGATGCCGTGCATGCGCGGTATCCGGGAAAGCTGCTCGCATACAACTGCTCGCCGTCGTTCAACTGGAGGAAGAACCTCGACGAGAAGACCATTTCCCGGTTCCAGTCGGAGCTGGCGAAGATGGGATACAAATTCCAGTTTGTGACGCTGGCTGGATTCCATGCCCTGAATCTGAGCATGTTCGAACTGGCCCGCGGCTACAAAGACAGCGGTATGACGGCGTACTCCCGCCTGCAGGAAAAAGAGTTCGCACGCGAGACGCAATACGGATATCAGGCAGTGAAACACCAGCGCTTTGTGGGAACCGGGTACTTCGACGCACTCACGCAAGTGATCGCGGCAGGTACTTCCTCAACTACAGCGCTGGAGGGATCGACCGAGCAGGAGCAGTTCTCAGAAATGAAGCCGCAAGTGCGACCCAAGCACGGCCCGGATGCTTCCTGCCAGCCGATCTTGGGGGATTGTCCTTCGGTGGTCCCCAAAATCATGCCGATGGAGGAGACGCTCTTGCCCTCGGGCGATTAACCTTCCATTCATTTTTCTCTCACGAAGCGCTCGGGACTGAGGAAGAGCTCAGGCCCGAGTTTTTTTTCCAACTTCTGCCACGCGCCACGCTTCGGAACTGGCTGCTTCTTCAAAATCGAACCCACAATCCAATAGGAACGCTTTCTACCCTCGCGGAGGCCAATCGACGGGCCTTCCCCGACGTCGTGTGACCTGAGTCACAGGGTTACGTGACATAGGTTGCAGACTGAAGCACTGCACAGTCTTAGCTTAAAAAACGAGGCTGGTCATCGTCCTGGCTGTGACTCAATCTGATCATTGCTCTCGAAGCTCGCCTCGCTCGCTGGTGCGAACTTCATGAGGCCTCGGTCAATGAAGCACTCAAGAGACTCATCCACAAGGGGAACATGGTTGGGTTCACACCGACGCTCTGATCTGCATGCTCGATGGAAAGTCACTTTCGAGAGCTGCACAAGGCTCATCGAATCGAGATTCGAAGGGACGCAACAAGCAGCGTATTCGCCAGGCCAGAATGAGCGCATGGCCACGGTCAGCTGCATCGTGAGGTAGCCCAATGAATGTCATGGAATGGTCAAAGTCCAACGTTGATTACGGCCGCAAACTCATGGAGTCCGCCGTGGAGGGAGCGCGTACGGGTGAAAGCAGATTCCTCAAGGAGGAATCGCTGGCTCCATTTCTCAGCGGATCGGCCCGCCATGCCGTAGCGCCAGTCCTCATTGGAGCGTGTCTAGGAGCAGTGGGCGGTTATCTGGAGAGCGGGCGTCGTTCCAAGACCAGAGCTCTTGCGGGTGCTCTATTGGGCGGAATTGCCGGCCTGGGTGCTGCCGTAATTTGGGACAGCCGGCATTTCACGGCAAGTGTTGCTTCCAGCGCCTGGAAGAGTATCGGCAAGACTCGCGACGAGCACTGGTTTGAGAAGAATCCTATCGACTACGCCTAGGAAGTCGGCTCCGGGGAAACATGCCTGCGCTAGCGAAGATACAAGAACCAATGGAGGCAGCAATGACCGCGAGCGAAACAGTGAAGGAGCGCATCCAAATCCCGCTCACCCCTGACAGCCTCAGCGCGGAGCGCATTGCTTACCTGGAAGGGATAGTCCGTCAGGCCAAAACCGCTGCTGCCGTGTTCACCCAATTCGATCAACAGGATGTCGACCGCATCGTCAAAGCGATGGTGCTGGCGGGACTGGAGCAAGCTCAATATCTCGCCCGCCTGGCCGTTGAGGAAACCCGGCTCGGAGTGATGGAGGATAAGGTCATCAAGAACATGGTGGCCAGCGAGTTTGTCTATAACTACGTCAAGGACAAACGTTCGGTTGGCGTCATCCGCGAGCTTCCCGAGCGCAATCTGGTAGAGATGGCCGAACCAATCGGAGTCCTGTTCTCGCTCACGCCAATTACGAATCCCACGTCCACGGTGCTGTTCAAGTGCATCATGGCCATCAAGACGCGGAACGCGGTCATCTTCAGCCCTCATCCGAAGGCGTGGCATTGTTGCGCCGAGGCTGTGCGAATCATGTACGAAGTCGCGCTGAAGCACGGTGCTCCGGAAGGCGTGTTCACCTGCGTCGAATCGCCCACCCTGGCAGATAACGCCTACCTGATGAAGCACAAAGACGTGGGCTTGATTGATGCCACCGGCGGACCGGGTGTGGTCAAAGCCGCATACAGTTCCGGCAAGCCCGCATTGGGCGTCGGCCCGGGAAATACACCAGTCTATTTGGAGAAGAGCGCGGACCTGAATACCGCGGTAGTCGACATCATTATTTCCAAAACCTTCGATAACGGAACCATTTGCGCCTCCGAGCAGACCGTGGTGATTGATAACGAGATTTATGACCAGGTGCTGAAGAAATTTGAGGACCTGGGCGCGCATATTTGCAACCAGAAGGAGACCAGGTTGCTGGAGCGCACAGTGATTGATCCGCAGACCGGAGTTATGCAGCCCATGGCGGTCGGACAGAAGGCTACCGACATCGCTCGCTTCGTCGGCCTGACGGTGAAACCGCACACCAAACTTCTAATCGCGCCAATTCAAGGCGTGGGCCGCGACTATCCGCTATCAGTCGAAAAGTTGTTTCCCGTACTTGCAGTCTATCGAGCGAAATCGGTCGGAGAGGCGCTCACGGTGTGTGTGGATGTGAACCACCTAGGCGGTCTTGGACATACTGCCGTCATCTTCTCGCGCGACGAGCAGATTATCCGCAAGTTCGGCGATGTGATCAATGCTGGGAGAATCATCGTAAATTCTCCCGGATCCGTCGGGGCGCTGGGAGCTGTGTACAACGATTTGGTGCCCACCTTTTCCTTTGGTTGTGGAACGGGCGGTGGTAACAGCACAACCGACAACGTCAATTTCTATCACTACCTCAATATCAAACGCGTGGCTCGGAGGACACAAAACCACATGTGGTTCCGAGTTCCGAATCAGATTTACTTCAACATGAACGCGGTGGAAAACCTGGGCCAGTTCACTTCTCAGTCGACCATCATCGTGACCAATCCCAGTTTGGAGCGAATTGGCCACGTGGACATTGTTCGGCGCCACATTTGCCCCAAGACTCAGGTGCACGTTCAGGTCATTCCCGACGCAGAGCCTGAGGTGAAGGTCATCCTGCAAGGAGTCGAGGCTCTGAATTTCTACAAAGCCGACCAGATCATCGCGCTGGGCGGCGGCTCGGTTATCGACGCAGCGAAGATCATGAAGCTCAAGTACGAGTCGCCGGAAGCCGACCTGGAATATCTGGCGGCGCCCTTCCTTGATCTGCGTAAGCGAGTAGTCGAATATCCGACGGAAAAGGCCAGCCGGGCGCGATTGATTGCCATCTCCACGACCAGTGGAACGGGAAGTGAAGTCACGCCCTTTGCTGTGCTTATTGACAAGGAGCAAGGGCGCAAGGTGACGCTGGCCGATTACTCGCTGACTCCAGACGTTGCCATCGTGGATCCGCAGTTTGTGATGTCCATGCCAAAAGGCCTGACGGCCGACACCGGCATCGATTGCCTGACTCACGGGTTGGAAGCCGGCGTCTCGACTTTTGCATCGCCCTATACCGACTCCAACGCCATGCAGGCGATTCGACTTGTTTTCAAGTACCTGCCGATTGCTTATGAGCATCCCCAAGACGAAGAAGCGCGCTGCATGATGCACAACGCCGCCTGCATCGCGGCAATGGCGTTCTCCAACGCCTCGGTGGGATTGAATCACGCGCTGGCCCATGCCTTCGGCGCGCGCTTCGGTGTCGCGCACGGCCGGGCCAACGCGCTCATGTTGCCGCACGTCATTGCGTATAACGCCTCCGTGCCGACCAAGTTCATGCCTTCACCCTACACACAGGGATATGTGGCCGACAAGAAATACGCTACGGTCGCGGACTTGCTGGGTCTGGGTGGTCATTCGGTGGAGGAGAAGGTGAAGAATCTGATCGCGGCGATCGAGCAGTTGCTCGACCAATTGGAATTCCCGCGGTCCATTAAGGAACTAGGCATCTCTAGAGAGGAGTTTGAGCGCGCAGTGCCCGAACTGGTCAAGATTGCGTGCGATGATCCCTCCTGGCGGTCGAACCCGCGGATGCCGCTGATGAGCGAGATGGCCGAACTGCTTTGGAAAGCGTATGAGGGGCGAGGCGTGGTCCAAATGGCCGATGCACCTCAACCACAAACCACGTGACGGATGGCGGTGTGTATGGCGATGACTGCAGTGTTAGTGACCATCGATGAAGAGCGAGCAGTTCGTGCATTGCGAGAGGCCGGAGCGAACCTGGACCGCTCACAAGGCGAAGTATTCCTGGATTTTTCTTCGGTGAGGCGGATCGATTCCGCCGTGCTGCAAGCACTCGAGGAATTTGCCTGTATTGCGGATGAAAGAACCGTCAAAGTCCTGTTACGTGGTGCACAAGTCGATGTTTACAAAGTGCTCAAGCTGGTCAAGCTTACTGGCCGTTTTTCTTTTGTGAGCTGAGGTGAGCGCCGGTTGCACAACTGAACTGGCTTCACCAACTGAAGAGGAGATCTGTCGTGCAGACCCATCCACCGAGTGACCGCCTTTCCTGGGGCGACACGGTTTTCCTGCATCTGGAACGGGAAGGTATGCCGCTGAACGTGGCTAGTGTTTGCCTGTTCGAGGGTCAGGTCTCCTTTGAAGATTGCATTCACTTTGTCGAGTCCAAGCTGCCGCTGCTGCCGCGCTATCTCAAGCGCGTGGTTCCTGCGCCGTTTGGGCTTGGCCTTCCCAGCTGGGAATACGATCCGGACTTCGATCTACGCCGTCATGTGCGCGAAGTGACACTCAGGCATGGCACAGAGCTTGAGTTGAAGGCACTGGCCGGAAAGCTTTTCAGTCAGGTCATGGATCGCCGCTACCCACTGTGGGACATCACCGTGATCCGCGGGTTGAAAGGAAATCGCACAGGGCTGATCGTCCGCATGCATCATTGCATGGCCGATGGCATTGCGGGCGTTGGCATTATCAACGTGCTCCTCGATGCGAGTCCGGATGCACCGCGCTTACCCCAAAGAAAACTAAAATTTCGGGTACCGTCTCCGCCTGACCCGTTGACCTCGCTTACCGCCGGAGTGCTAGATTCCTACTCCGATTTCGTCAAACGAATTCTCTCGGCACTCTCCGACCTGCTGAACATGGCGGAACGCGCCGGTGTGCAGGGAGGAAGCCTGGGCACTTCTGAATTTGCGACTCTGTTCCCCGAGATCACGGCATTTACCGAACGGCTGCGCTTCAACGTGCTCTACCGCGGACCTCAGAAATTCGCATGGACTGAAATCCCCTTGCCGGAAGTCAAGGCCATTCGCCAAAAAAGTGGGACGAGTGTCAACGATGTCATTCTTACGCTGGTGACTGCGACGATCCGGCGTTATTGCGAATTGCACGGCGACCGTGTGAAGGGAAAGCTGCTGCGGATTATGGTGCCGGTCAATCTTCGCGCTAACGGCAGCGCATCGGAACTTGGGAACCGGATCTCGGTAGTTCCCGTTACCATTCCTTTGGATATTCGAAAGCCGCGCAGACTGCTAGCTGCCGTCCACAAGCGAACCGAATTTCTCAAAGAGGTACACGCCGCCGAACTGGTGAGTCTAGCCGGTGGCTTGATCGGAATGCTTCCCACTTCGATGCAGGGAATGACCGGGCCGCTGATCAGCCAGTTGCCGGTTACTCCCTTCAACCTGGTTTGCACGAATGTTCCGGGTCCGCAAGTTCCTCTGTACTTACTTGGCCACAAGATGCTCCATTGCTACCCCTACGTTCCCGTTGGAGGCGAGATGGCGGTGAACTGCGCCATCCTCAGCTACAACGGAATGGTCTACTTCGGATTCAGCGGCGATGCCCATGCGGCGCCCGACCTGCGGCAAATGGAGAAGCTATTGGCCGAGAGTTTCACGGAGTTGCGAGATGCAACCGGAATTGGACCGCGGCCAGCAAGTAAGACACGGCAGAAGCGGCCAGAGGCGTCGACCAACGGCAAGCCAGTTCGAATCGCTCGAGCGACGATTCTGTCTGCCGAATCAATAACAAGCAGCTCTCCTCCCCCACAATCGAAACGCGTGCCGGAACCTCAGCCTACAAATGAACAGCACAGCGCTCTGGAACGGTTCAACGTGGCGTAGGAGACGCAAGACCTGGAGTTTGGACCGTGGTGGGTGCCTACTCAGCCTCGCAGTTCACCGACTGGTTGCTTCCCAGTCGCAACCTGTTTCTCGCCATCCACGTCCTCGGCGTCGCTTGTTTCTTCTACATTGTGGCGAGGCGATTGGTGCCACTCACTCGAGGCGAGCGTGATCCCCGTTTCAATCAGCCGTGGACTCGTCTGGGAAGATTGGTCAAATTCTGGCTGGGGCAGTGGAAACATCCACGCTACAAATTCGCGGGCACACTCCATATTCTGATCTTCACGGGCTTCATCCTTCTGGCGGCTCGTGCGTTTTCTCTACTGATCGTCGGCGTCTCGGAAGACTTTGTGATGCCCGGTCTCTCCGGAGCTGCCGGCCGAATCTACAACTTTGTAACCGACTACGCTGCCACGGTCGTGTTCGTTTGCATGGTGGTGGCTGCAGTCCGGCGACTCGTCTTCAAGCCCGAGCGCTATGCGGTCCCTGCGAAGTACGGCAAGAACCATACGGCGGACGCCGTTTTCCTTCTCGGCTTGATTGCAACGCTGATGGTGGCCGACAGCCTCTTTGCCGCCAGCCAGGCGGCTGGTGAAGCACAGCAAGGCAAACCGTCTGAAGCTTTGGCAATCCTCTCGCTGCCCTGGATCTTCCAGGCGGTGATTGGCTCCATGCCGATTGCCACACTGTGGGCCCTCAACGTCAGCGCGTATCTCGTACATGCGGTGACGTTTTACTTTCTGCTCTGTTACCGGCCATTCGGAATCCAGTTCCATGTAGAAACATCGCTGTTCAGCATTTACTTCGCAAAGCTGGAGCGAGGAACGCTGAAGCCCGTGCGATGGGGCGTGACCGACGAACATCTGGATCAGGTGAAATCTTTCGGCGTGAAGAAGTTCGAAGACTTCACCTGGAAACACATGCTCGACTTCTACTCTTGCGCTGACTGCGGCCGCTGCGCGGATAATTGTCCGGCCAACGCAGCGGGACGTCCGTTAGCGCCGCGATTCCTCACCACCAAAGCCAGGGATTACGCGTTCGAACACTATCCCGTATTTGGCAAGGCCAACCATAGCAAGCCGTTGATCGGTAACGTTTATTCAGAAGATGAGATCTGGTCCTGCACAACTTGCGGCGCTTGTGAAGAGGAATGTCCTCTGCTGGTGGAGTACATCGACAAGATCGTCGATCTCCGGCGCGGAATGATTGATGACGGAAATGTGCCTCAGTCGTTGCAAAAACCGCTGAAGGCTCTAGAGAGTCGCGGCAATCCATACGGGAAGATGGAGAAGAAGAGAGGCGATTGGGCAAAGTCCGTAGGTCTTCAGTTGAAGATTCTCAACGGACAAAACCACGCCGACATGCTGTACTTCGTCGACAGTGTGACCTCCTATGACGACCGCATGCAATCGATTGGTCGAGCCACTGCCAGAATCCTCGATCACGTAGGAAATAACGTCGGAATCCTGGGATCCGCGGAGAAAGACAGCGGGCATGAAGTTCGCCGCTTCGGCGAAGAGCTCCTGTTTCAGTCTCTTCGTGATCACAACACCGAGGCGATACAAGCCTCTGGCGTCGAGCGAATTGTGACCGCGGATCCACACGCGTACAACGCCTTGAAGCACGACTACAAAAACTTGCCACCCGTCGAACACGTCAGCCAGGTGATTGCACGCGAGCTAAAGGCCGGCAAACTTCAGTTCCAGCCTGTCGACAATCGAGAAAAGGTCTATGCCTACCACGATCCGTGCTATCTAGGCCGCCACAATCAGGTCTACGACGATCCACGCGCTGTCCTCGATGCAATACCAGGACTGAAGAGAGTAGAGATGAAGCGGTCGCGAGATCGGTCTTTCTGCTGCGGTGGCGGCGGATTGATGCTGTTCTACGAACCGAAAGAAGAACAGCGCATGGGCGTGCTCCGGGTGCGTATGGCTGCTGAGGCTGGGGCGAACGTAATCGTGACCGCCTGCCCGTTCTGCATGGTGAACATCGAAGACGCGATCAAGGTCGCAGGTTTCGAAGGAAAAATGACTGCTATCGACCTGACCGAACTTGTCGACCAGCAGTTGGTTCGCGATGTCAGCGGTGAGAAAAAAGCGGAATTGGAAACTGCAACTTGTGGAGGTTGAACGTGGAAATCCTGGTGTGTGTACGAAGAGTGCCTGACATGTCGGAAAACGAGATCGAACTGAATGCCGCAGGGGACGACGTTGAGCGCGATGAACTCGTGTACTCGGTGAACGAAGCGGACAACTATGCCGTCGAAGAGGCCCTGCAGATCCGTGACAGGGTCGGTGGCAGCGTCACCGTGGTCACGATCGGCGGCGAGGATGACGAAGAGGTCTTGCGCCGGGAATTGGCGATGGGTGTGAACCACGCCGTACTGATCTCGGACGAAGCCTTCAACGGATCCGATGGTCGTGGCATCGCGACCATTCTTAAGGATTTTGTTCGCAAGGGCCGCTACGACCTCATCCTGACCGGAGTTCAGGCGGACGATGGTGCCGCTCAGGTTGGTGGAATGCTAGCGGCATTGCTCGACTATCCGTTCGCGTCGCTGGTGAATTCCATCACCACCGACAGCGGCGGAAAACTCAAAGTCAGTCGTGAAATCGAAGGTGGCAATCGGGAAATCAACGAGATCGATCTGCCCTGCGTCCTCTCCATTCAGACCGGTATTAACGAGCCGCGTTACGTAGGAATGCGAGGCATTCGACAGGTGGCTTCCATTCCGATCCCTGCGCTGGGCGCATCGGAGTTGGGAGTTCAGACCGCTTCGGTCGGAGAAGGGGCCGCCAAGGTAAGGCGAGTGGACTACTTCATTCCTCCCCTCACCAAAGGAGCGGAGATGCTTCACGGCAGCCGGGAAGAGAACGCCGAAAAAGTTCTTGAATTGGTAGCAGCGCGAGGAGGGCTGAAATAATGGCTCGCATTTTTGCTTACATCGTTCATAAAGGTGGCATCGTTGACGATTCTGCGGCGGAACTTGCAAACATCGCGAAAAGAATAGATCCCACTTCATCTGCGACCGCGATTGTCACCGGCTGGGGTGGGGATCTCGATGCCGCCTGCAGCTCGCTCCTTGCTTCGTACAGTGAAGTCTGGAAGGTAGCGGCTGAAACGCTCGCCTATCCCAACGCTGAGTTGGTGCGGCAAGCGTTGGTGAGCATTCTGCCGCCGAGATGCATTCTGCTTGTCGCGCACGATCATTTCGGGATCGATCTTTCGCCAGGCCTTTCCATCAAGCTGAATTCAGCTTTTGTCTCCGATGTGCTGGGAATTGATGGCATCGACGGAAATTCCCTCCGGCTCGTGCGCCAGGAATTCGGCGGCCAAGTCAGCACGCACGTGCGCTGCGATATTTCCTCGGGCGCGGTGATCAATGTGCGCCCGGGCGCATTCAAGTCGGAGTCCTCGTCCCTACTCTCCGGTGTCGTTATCGATAAGTCAGCGGCCGTCGGCACTCTCACCGCAAGACGCCGATATCTCGAGACTATCGTCCCCGAAGCGGGGGATGTGGATATCACAAAGCACAGCGTCCTGGTTTCGGTCGGTCGAGGCCTTCAAGAGAAAGACAATGTAGCGCTTGCCGAGAAACTCGCAGAGGCATTGGGCGCAGCCGTGAGTTGCTCGCGGCCAGTCGTCGATGCGAAATGGATGGAGAAGTCTCGCCAGGTTGGGTCTTCGGGGAAAACGGTGAAACCCAAGGTCTATCTGGCATGCGGAATCAGCGGTGCTTTCCAGCACCTCGCCGGCATTAAAGGGAATCCTCTCCTCATTGCTATTAACAAGAATCCCAAGGCCCCGATATTTCAGGTGGCGGATATCGGAATTGTCGACGACGTCCTGGAGTTTCTACCGGAGCTAACCAACAAAGTTCGTGAAATGCGCGGCGTTGCCGCAAAGTGAGGTCGCATTCATGCTTGCCTACAAGACACTGAAACTGAGCCTGAAGTCTCTGAAAGAGTTTGCCCGGAAACGTCTGCCAGACGACGTGCTAATTGAACTCGATAACCGCGACGAGTGTCCGCTGGAAATCGTCCGGGACATGTGCAGCCCAGACAAGCTGGGCATTCAACTCCTCTTCATCCCGGAAGAATTTGGCGGCATGGGCGGCGGCACATTCGACGTCTACTGTATATGCGAGGAGATGGCGCGCATCGATCTGGGCATCGCGACTTCTGTGCTGGCGACCTTTCTCGGAAGCGACCCTATCACCGTAGGCGCGACGCCGGAACAAAAAAAGGTGTGGCTGAGCCGCATCGCTGACGAAGGATTACTTTTCGCTTATGGCGCTACCGAACCGGAAGCAGGCAGCGATCTGGGAGCTCTTCGCACCACGGCGGATCCGGTTCTGCAGGATGGCCACGTCGTGGGATACAAGATCAACGGCAACAAACAATGGATCAGCAACGGCGGCATCGCCGGCGCATACACGGTCCTGGCTAATACTCCGAGCGGGCCGAGCTGGTTCGTCGTTGAAAAAGGCGCCAAGGGATTCAACCACGACGAACCGGAAGACAAGCACGGCATCCGTCTCAGCAACACCGCCGCCCTCGCATTCAGTGATGTCTATGTCAATGCCGACCGTCTCATCGGCGGCGTCCCGGGACAGGGTCTGATTCAGGCCCAGGCTGTGTTCGGCTACACGCGCCTGATGGTCGCAGCGTTCGGGCTTGGTGCTGGATGGGCGGCTCTGGATCGCGCGATTCCCTATTCAACAAAGCGCATTCAGGCTGGAGCGCCTCTCTCGGAAAAACAAGGGTACACGCACAAGCTGATCGTCCCCCACGTGGCGCGGTTGGAAGCTGCGCGCGCCTACATCGAAGAGACCGCCGAGCGAATCGATGCCGGGGAAGGCAGCCTCAACACCGAGGGCGCGATCGCGAAATACATGGCGACTGAAGCAGGCAATCAGGCTGCGGACGCCAGTATCCAGGCGCTCGGGGGTTACGGTTACACGCACGAATACATCGTGGAAAAAATCAGCCGCGACGTGCGCATCACCACGATTTACGAAGGCACCTCCGAGATCATGGAGATGACCATCAGCCGAGACCGCTGGCAACTGCACTTGAAGAGCCGGGGCCAGCACTATCACGAACGCGCGCGTGAGTTGGAGGCCTTACATGCGCAGCACCCGGATGTCGGCGCAAACTTCGCCGCGCTGGCGCATCACGCCCTCGCCGAACTGATGGAGAGAGCACGCGTCACACGTCTTACTCGGTATCAGCACATTCTGTTGCGCCTGGGCGAGTGGATCGCCTATGCCGAATCTGCGGGCGCACTGGCGCGTCGTGCCGCGCGTCTGGCCGAGAACAAACTGAACGAAAAGGCAAATCGGCGCTTTGACGCGGAAGCGCTGGCATCAGTAAGCCGAATCTTCTCCCGAGAAGCGGCGCTCAAGGTCGCGGAAGAAGGCTTGCGATGGGTCAGCGGAGCCGGCGGCGTAAGTGACACCGAGATGTCCGCTTTTGAAACGAGTTTGAACTTGCCCGCGATTCACCGTGCACAAGCGGGACTGATTTCTGACATGGATTTTATAGCCGACGTCCTCTACGCCCGTGCAGCCAAGCCTGCACTCGCCGCATAAGCAGCAAGACGCCTGACTATGTGTCAACGCAACTGCCACCGGTTGCACAGGAGCGTCATCATGGAAGACACAGCTCATCGTGCGATAGCGATTGTCGGAGCGGGAGCCATTCTGCCCGATGCCGCCAACGTTGCGGCCTTCTGGGAAAACGTGAAGAAGGGCCGTTACAGCATCACCGAGGTTGCACCGGATCGTTGGGATCCGGCGTTTTATTACGACCCTGACCCCAGTGCTCCTGATAAGACATACTCGAAGATCGGCGGCTGGGTCCGCGACTGGACATGGGATCCGATGAAGTGGCATCTCCCGATTCCACCCCGTGTTACTGACGCCATGGATCTGGCGCAAAAGTGGGCCATCGCAGCTACTCGCGAAGCGCTCGAAGACTATGGCTACCCGAAGCGACCGCTCGATCCGGATCGCGTGGCCGTGATCCTGGGCAATGCCATGGCAGGCGAGAAGCACTATCTCACCGCGCTGCGCGTGTATTTTCCGGAATACACCCACGAACTCAACGAAATTGCCAGCTTCGCGGCTCTACCGGACGAGGTTCGCAGGGAGATTACTCGCGAGCTGCACAAGAGAATCGGCAAGCATCTCCCCGAAATCACTGAAGACAGCATGCCGGGCGAATTGGCTAACTGCATCGCCGGCCGCATCGCGAACACGTACAACTTTCACGGTCCGAACTTCGTTTGCGATGCCGCCTGTGCTTCTGCGATGGCAGCCATGACCGCCGCGGTAGAGGGATTGATTGAAAACGATTTTGATGCCGTGATCACCGGCGGCATTGACCGCAATATGGGAGCGCAGACCTTCGTAAAGTTCTGCAAGATCGGTGCCCTTTCTGCGACCGGCACGCGCCCTTATGCGGAGGGAGCCGACGGCTTTGTCATGGGGGAAGGCTCCGCAATATTCGTGCTGAAACGCCTCGCCGATGCCGAGCGCGACCAAGACAAGATCTACGCCGTGCTCCGTGGCATTGGCGCATCGAGCGACGGCAAAGGAAAAGGCATCACCGCGCCCAACCCAGTGGGGCAGAAATTCTGTCTCGATCGTGCCTGGAAAAATGCCGGACTATCGCCGGCAACGGCGACGTTGATTGAAGGTCACGGTACGTCTACTCGCGTAGGCGATGTCGTCGAAGCGCAGTGCATGACGGATCTACTGGGCAATCAAAATCTTCCCACACACTCGGTGGCACTGGGCTCAGTCAAATCAAATATCGGCCACCTCAAAGGAGCGGCCGGAGCAGCGGGTTTGCTGAAAACTGCGCTAGCTCTCCGAGACAAGGTATTGCCGCCGAGCGTGAATTGCGAACATCCCAGTCCGGAGATTGACTTTGCGCATTCACCTCTCTACGTCAATACCGAACTGAAGCCATGGTCGGTTCCACCCGACACTCCGCGGCGCGCGGGAGTGAGCGCCTTCGGTTTTGGAGGCACCAACTTCCATATGGTGCTCGAAGAGCACATTCCTCACAAGCTGACGGGAAATGGAAAGCGATCCGTCGCGGTCGGCGTGCTACCCCAAACTACTCTCAACGAGGTTGCCATGAATGCGAAAAACGTCTCCGCCGTGCCAGTGTCCTCTCCTTCCCTGTCCGCCTGCAAAGCACCGCTGCGTGGCGCGCTCGTGATCGGCGATGCCTCAGCGGCTGCTCTCGCCGACCGTCTGCGCTCTGTAATGAAAAACGCGCAAGCTGGCATCGCGCCCGCACTGACAGCACCGGCTGAAGCCGACCTGCGCGCTCCCGAACGTCTTGCGATTGACTTTGCCGATTCCGCCGACCTGGCAGACAAATGCGCCAAAGCTTTGAAGGCTCTGGCAGCGAACCAGCCTGTCCTTTGGAAAGCTCTACGTGCGCAAGGCATCTTCCGCGGCCAGGGAGCTGCGCCCAAAGTGGCGTTTCTCTATACGGGTCAGGGCTCGCAATATGTGAACATGTTGCGTCCGCTATACACCGCGGAACCGATCGTCGCTGAGACCTTCACGCAGGCGAATCGTGTGATGACTCCTCTGCTCGGGAAGCCCCTTACAGACTTTGTTTTCGTGGATCAGACCGATCCCGCGGCCGTCGCCAAGGCCGATGACGATTTGCGCCAGACCGCCATTACTCAGCCGGCTGTGCTGGCTATCGATCTTGCATTGACCCGCCTGTTAGCCGCTTACGGCATTCAGCCCGATATGACGATGGGACACAGCTTGGGCGAATACGGAGCACTCGTTGCTTCGGGCGCCCTGCCCTTTGAAGACGCGCTAGAAGCTGTCAGCGCCCGCGGCCGTGGAATGACCCGCGTCGCGGTGGCCGACAAAGGCAAGATGGCAGCCGTGTTTGCGCCGCTCGAAGAGATTGAACGAATCCTGAAGACGGTTACCGGCTACGTAGTGATCGCCAACATCAACAGCGAACATCAGGCGGTGATTGGCGGCGCAACCGACGCGGTTACCGAAGCCATGGAAGTTATCAGGAATGCCGGTTACGAGGTCTCGGAACTCCCGGTCAGCCATGCTTTCCATACTTCGATTGTCGCGCCGGCCAGCGAACCCTTGCGGCACGAACTCGAGCGTTTGCGTCTGGAATCCCCGCGCCTGCCCATCGTCGCCAACGTAAATGGCGAATTTTATCCCGCCGGTCCGGGCGTCGTTTCGCAGATGTTGGATCTGCTCGCCAAGCAGGTCGCTTCCCCGGTGCAGTTCGTCAAGGGCCTGCAAACGCTATACGAAGCGGGTGCTCGCATCTTCGTGGAAGTTGGACCGAAAAAGGCTTTGCAAGGGTTCGCCGAAGACGTCCTCGGCGTCCGTGGCGACGTGGTTTCGATCTTTACCAATCATCCGAAGATCGGTGACATTGCGTCGTTCAACCAGGCGCTCTGCGGTCTCTATGCGGCGGGCCTGGGACGAGGCACTGCGGCAGTCCCGGCGGAGGAACCGACTGCATCCGTTTCTTTCTCCGCCGCAGCCGTCGACAAACTTGCGCCCATTTCTTTGAGTTCTTCGGCCAGCGCATTCACACATGAGAAGTCCTCTTCGAACGGCGACCGCTACAGCGAACTTGGCCACTACTTCGCCGAGTTTCTTGACAAAGCCTGGCATGTATATCAAGGCGGGAAGGAACGTCCAACGGATTCTCCCGTGGTTATTACCGGCGCTGCGTTGGGGTTGCCCGGAACCGAACACATCTTCGACGATTCCAACATGACTCGTATTTTGCGCGGTGATCAATTCATCGATCTCATTCCCACTCGCTTACGCAAAGCCATGCTCGACAAGCACATCACCCGCCTGATGAAGAGCGACAACGGTGGGCCTACATTCGAGACCATCAACAACGTGGCGGACGTCATCAAGCTGGCAGGACGGGGTGGCGCGTTCGATGTGGAGAGTGAATTCGGTGTCTCCGCCGATCGCAAGGCCGCTCTTGACCGCGATACCCAGCTGGCGATGGCGGTTGGTATCGATGCTTTGCGTGATGCCGGGATTCCGCTGGTTATGCGTTACAAGACGACGACCAAGGGGACTCAGTTGCAGGATCGTTGGATGCTGCCAGACGCCTTACGCGATGACACCGGTGTGATTTTCGCCTCAGCTTTCCCAGGCTGCGACTCGTTCGCCGATGAGATGGCACGCTACTACGCAGACCACTCACGCCGCGAACAACTGCGAACGCTGGAAGGGTTGCTCGCCAGAACAGAGAAAGACAATGGCGATTCCATCCTCGAACAAGAGATTGAACGCCGCACCGAAGACCTGCGAGACGCTATCGAGAAAGAACCCTACGTCTTCGACCGGCGCTTTCTGCTTAGAACATTGGCGATGGGACATTCGCAGTTCGCCGAATTCATCGGCGCGCGCGGTCCCAACACGCAAATTAACTCAGCCTGCGCGAGCACGACCCAGGCAGTGGCCCTGGCAGAAGACTGGATCCGTGCCGGACGCTGCCGGCGGGTAATTATCGTTTCAGCTGACGACATTACCTCCGATCACACGATCGAATGGTTTGGCGCCGGATTCCTCGCCAGCGGCGCGGCCGCAACCGACGAGGTGGTGGAAGACGCCGCCACTCCCTTTGACCGCCGCCGCCATGGCTTGATCGTCGGGATGGGCGCGGCCGGCCTCGTGGTTGAGAGCGCCGACGCTGCGCGGGAGCGTGGTATTCAACCTATATGCGAGATCCTGAGTACGATTACGGCGAACAGCGCCTTCCACGGTACTCGCCTTGACGTGCAGCACATCGGCCAGATGATGGAAAACCTTATTTCCCAGGCCGAAACGAAAAGCGGTATTTCACGTAGCCGCATCGCACCTCATACAGTCTTCGTCTCTCACGAGACCTACACACCCGCACGCGGTGGCAGTGCCTCGGCGGAAATCCACGCATTGCGCCACGTTTTCGGCGACGCGGCGGATCAAATCGTGATCGCCAACACCAAGGGCATGACCGGTCACGCCATGGGGACCGGGATCGAAGATGTGGTTGCAGTCAAGGCACTCGAAACCGGAGTCGTCCCTCCTGTCGCCAACTTCAAAGAGGTCGATCCTGAGTTGGGCACGCTCAACTTGTCGAAAGGTGGCGGCTATCCCGTTGAATACGCCATTCGCCTCGGAGCCGGATTCGGCTCGCAGATCAGCATGACCCTGTTGCATTGGCTGGCACCGAAGGATGGTACGCATCGGCGCCCCAATGACTTGGGATATTCCTACCGCATCGTCGATGACAACCGTTGGAAGGCATGGCTTACTCAGGTTGCCGGATTCCCCAGCGCCGATCTCGAAGTGGTGCACCGTACGCTGCGAGTGCGCGATCGAGGATCGGTAGCACGGGTAGCAGAAGTTGCTCAGAAAGCCGCGGAGTCTGTCGTTGCTCCCCTTCCGAAAACTCCTGAACCCATAGCCGCCGAACCACTGCAGACCGCCCCGCGACCCATTGTCGAATCGCCAGTGCAAGTGAGCCCAGCTGTGCCCGTGCCGCTAACACCTCCCGCTCTGACGGTCGAAAGCGATTCGGTAAAAGAGAAGGTATTGGCGCTCGTCGCCGAGAAGACCGGATATCCGGTGGACATGCTCGATCTGGATCTCGATCTGGAAGCAGACCTAGGCATCGATACCGTGAAGCAAGCTGAAGTGATGGCCACGATTCGGGAAGCATACGGCATCGTTCGCGACGACACGATTAGGCTGCGCGACTTCCCTACCCTCGCGCGCGTCATTCAGTTCGTGCACGATCGAAGACCTGATCTGCGTGCCGTGCAATCCACTTCAACCGAGGCGCCGCCGCCAACAGCAACGGTTATCGAAGAGACCGAAGTACAGGCTGCCCCGCTGGTGCCGAAGGAGACTCCGGCCAATGACGGCGACTTGGTGAAGGAACGCATTCTCGCGTTGGTGGTCGAGAAAACCGGATACCCGCAGGAGATGTTGGACCTCGATTTGGACCTGGAAGCCGATCTCGGCGTCGACACGGTCAAGCAAGCGGAAATGTTCGCTGCCATTCGGGAGATCTACAACATTCCGCGTGACGAGAACCGCAAGCTTCGCGATTATCCGACGCTGGCTCATGTGATCCGGTTCGTTTACGAGAAGCGGCCCGACTTGGCCGCAGCGTCTACGGCAGCACCGCCTCGCCCGGCTGCACCTTCGCCAACCTCGCCCGCGCGGCCCGCGGCCGAGGTTCTTTCGCCTTCTGCAACGCCGGTCTCTACTTCCGCCGGCTCCGATGATCCGATTAAGAAGATGGTTCTGAAGATCGTGGCGGAAAAAACCGGCTACCCGGAAGACATGCTCGATTTGGATCTCGATCTGGAGGCCGACCTGGGTGTCGACACCGTCAAGCAGGCGGAGATGTTCGCCGCCGTGCGTGCCGCTTACAACATTCCGCGCGACGAGAATATGAAGCTGCGCGACTTCCCTACGCTCGCGCACGTCATCAAGTTCGCGCACGACAGGGTGTCTCTCGCAGTGACGGGTCCGGCCGCTCCCGCAAAACCAGCACCTGTGGAAGTGCAACCGGCGGCATCTGCCTCTTCGGTCCCGGTCCAGGCGCGCCCCGCGTTGGCGAGCTTTGAGGCCGCCAATCGAATTCCAAGACGCGTCCCGGTCGCGAACTTGCGTCCTCCTCTCGCCTTCTGCAAGGCCACAGATGCGAAGCTCGGTGCCGGCAGCCGCGTTGTGCTCATGCCAGACAAAGGCGGCGTTGCCGATGCTCTGAAGAAAACACTTCAGTCGATGGGAGTCGAAGTGCTTTGCATCGACGGTGCGCCAGAGATCGAAAAGCTGGCGGATCTTCTAAAGTCTTGGACCGCTGCTGGTCCAGTCCACGGAGTTTTCTGGCTGCCCGCGCTCGATCACGAAGGCGATCTTCGCAAACTGGATACCGCCGCCTGGCACGAGGCCGTCCGTCTGCGAGTGAAGTTGCTGTATGTCACCATGCGCGCTCTGTATGAGGACGTAAGTCACCTGGGCACGTTTCTTGTAACTGCGACGCAGCTCGGAGGGCATCACGGCTACGACGACATTGGAGCGGTGGCCCCGCTTGGTGGTGCTGTAACCGGCTTCGCCAAGACCTATAAGCGGGAGCGCGCGGAATCCCTGGTGAAGGCAGTCGACTTTGAATCGAATCGCAAACCGAGCGAGATCGCTGACCTCTTGGTACAGGAAACCTTGCGCGATCCGGGAGTCGTCGAAATTGGCTACACCGGCGACCAACGCTGGACGGTCGGTTTGCAGGAGCAACCCGCATCCGATGGCCAGCCCGGCATGGTGCTGGACAAGAATAGCGTCTTCTTGATCACGGGTGCGGCGGGAAGCATCGTCTCTGCCATCACCGCCGATTTGGCCGCCGCGTCAGGCGGCACTTTCTACCTGCTTGATCTAGTACCTAAGCCCGATCCTGATAATCCTGATCTCAAGCGCTTCATCAACGACAGGGAAAATCTCAAACGAGATTTGTTCGCCCGTATCCAGACGCGGGGCGAACGGGCCACTCCCGCTCTCGTTGAAAAAGAGCTGGCGAATCTGGAGCGGGCTCAAGCTGCCCAAAGCGCCATCGAGGCAGTGCGTGCGTCCGGCGGCACAGCACATTATTTCAGTGTCAATCTCGCGGATGCGGAGGCGATAGCCAAAGTCATTGACCAAGTGCGAGAGCGCAGCGGCCACATCGACGTGTTGCTGCACGCGGCCGGTATTGAACGAAGCCACGCTCTGCCAGACAAAGACCCACGCGAGTTTGATCTCGTGTTCGACGTCAAGAGCGATGGCTTCTTTAATCTGCTGCATGCAATCGGCGATATGCCGCTCGGCGCAACCGTGGCATTCAGTTCGATTGCAGGTCGCTTCGGCAACGCGGGACAGACCGACTACAGCTCAGCCAACGACATGCTGTGCAAGATCACGTCGAGTTTTCGCACCACCCGTCCCACAACACGCGCCATCGCGATCGATTGGACCGCATGGGGCGGAATTGGCATGGCCACCCGCGGCTCGATTCCGAAGATCATGGAGCTTGCGGGCATCGACATGCTGCCGCCGGAAGCCGGTATTCCGCTCATCCGGCGCGAACTCACTTCTGGAGCAACGCGCGGTGAGATTGTGATCGGCCAGCGCCTCGGCACACTGCTAAAGGAATGGGATACGAGCGGTGGACTGGATTCTGCGGGTCAAGAGTCTGCATGGAAGGTCTTACCGGCCAAAGGTCCCATGGTCGGCCGTGTCGCCGCTGTGAGTCTTTACGACGGCTACTCGGTCGAAACGAAACTCGATCCGACCGATCAACCTTTCCTTCACGACCATCAGATCGACGGGACCTCGGTTTTGCCGGGCGTCATGGGCATCGAGGCATTCGGTGAAGCTGCGTTGTGCTTCCTTCCTGGATGGCGGGTTGAGACGATCGAGGACATAGGCTTCCTCGCGCCGTTCAAGTTCTATCGAAGCGAACCACGCGAGCTTCGGGTCGAGACACGCATTCATCCGCACGGAGATCGTTTGCTGGCAGATTGCCGGTTGATTGGCTATCGTTCGCTGCCCAATCTGAAAGAGCCGCAAGCGACGACACACTTCATGGCGCGGGTGCGGCTCATAAGACAACCCATCGGGATGCGGACTGCGAAAGCAATCGACGCTCCAACTGGAACCTGCGTTGAAGCCGCCGACATCTATCGTCTCTACTTCCACGGTCCGGCGTATCAGGTTGTGGAGAGAGCTTGGTGGGATGGGAAACAAGTCATTGGTTTGATGGCGAAAGGCTTGCCTCCAAATCATCATCCATCCGAGCTGGCCACAGTCATGGGTCCGCGACTGATCGAGCTTTGCTTCCAAACGGCTGGCGTCTGGGAGCTAGGCATGCAGGGCCGCATGGGGCTGCCACAACGTGTGCAACAGATCTCCCTCTTCCAAGAGCCGAATCCGTCTGCTGGCCGGGTGTACGCCGTGGTGACGCCCGACGTGACTCGGAGAAGCTTCGACGCTGAAGTCCTGGACGATAAAGGAAATTGCTACCTGTGTCTCAGCGGCTATCAGACCGTGGCTCTCTCCGATGGAGTTGACAAACAAAATCTGAGAAGCCTTCAGGCCATCCTGACAGGGGAGGCACTCGTGGCTTAATGTACGCCGCGATCAAACCACGATTGTTCACTGAGGCACCCCATGCTAAATGAATTCCAACGCGTAGCCATCGTGAATCGCGGCGAAGCCGCCATGCGCTTCATCCACGCCGCGCGAGAGTTCCGTGACGAGCGTGCCATCCCGTTGCGCACAATCGCGCTCTTCACCGAACCCGACCGTCACGCCATGTTCGTCCGCGAAGCGGACGAAGCTGTGTCTCTCGGTGCTGCTCAATGCATCGATCCCGATACTTGCCGACCCAAGAGTAGCTATCTCGACTATGCCCGGCTCGAGCAGGCGCTGGTCGCCGCCAAGGCAGATGCAGTCTGGGTGGGTTGGGGTTTTGTGGCCGAACACGCGGCATTCGCCGATCTTTGCCGGGAGATGGGCATCGTGTTCATCGGACCGCCAGGAGACGTGATGCGTCGTCTTGGTGACAAGATCGCAGCCAAGCGGCTGGCAGAGCAGTCACAGATCCCGGTCGTGCCCTGGAGCGGTGGACCCGTAGAAACTGTTGCGGAGGCATGCTCTCAAGCCGAACGCTTGAGCTTTCCACTCCTCATTAAGGCGACTGCAGGCGGCGGCGGCCGAGGAATTCGTGTCGTACAGTCTGCGGCTCAACTGCCTCAGGCCTTTGAAAGTGCCCGCGCCGAGGCTGCCAAAGCTTTCGGAGATCCTACCGTATACCTTGAACACCTGGTACAGCGCGCTCGCCACGTCGAGGTTCAGATTATCGCCGATCGCTTCGGGACGACGTGGGCGGCAGGCGTGCGCGACTGCTCCATACAGCGCCGCCACCAGAAAGTGTTCGAGGAGGCGCCTTGTCCGGTACTCACCCCCAGGGAAGACGAGGATGTCCGAGCAGCCGCGGTTCGCCTGAGCAGCGCCGCCGGATACTGCAATGCCGGCACCGTGGAGTTCCTCTATGAACCTGAGATTCACCGCTTCTGGTTCATGGAGGTGAACACGCGCTTACAGGTTGAGCATCCCGTAACCGAATGCACGACCGGTTTGGATCTTGTAAAGCTTCAAATCCACGTTGCGCGCGGAGGGCGTCTGGAACGCGAGTGCCCGCCCAGCACCGGTCACGCGATTGAGGTACGGTTGAATGCGGAAGACTGCGACAGCGGCTTCGCCGCAGCACCCGGCTTGATTGAGTGCTTCCGCATCGCGACGGGCCCAGGTGTCCGCGTCGACACAGGTGTGGCAGAGGGCGAAGCCATTCCCGCCGACTTCGACTCCATGATCGCCAAGATCATCGCTTACGGCCAGAACCGGAGAGAAGCGCTCTCCCGCCTGCGGCGCGCGCTGCAGGATAGCATCGTGGTCATCAAAGGCGGCGCGAGCAACAAAGCGTTTCTGCTGGAAATGCTGAACCGCAGCGAGGTCCAGAGCGGACAAGCGGACATCGGGTGGCTCGACCGCCTGGCCGCGGCTGGCGATCATCTCGCGAATAAATACGCCGAAATCGCCCTGGTTCAGGCTGCGATCGACGCATATGATTCCGAGTTCGCTATCGAGCAGGCTCAGTTCTACGCATCAGCTGCGCGCGGTCGGCCGCAGGTGCGCAGTGAGATTGGCCGCACGTTAGCGCTGCGCTATCGCGGTCAAATCTACTCCATGAAGACCCATCGAACCGGCCCGCAAGACTACCGGGTAGAAGTCGATGGAACACGCATCGAGGCCCACATCGACCGCTTGGGCAGGTTCGAGTGCTGGCTCACCGCTCAAGGTCGTCGCTTCCACGTTGTCTCGATCGCTCAGGGAGTAAGTTCCAGGATTGAAGTTGATGGTGCCTCTCACCGTGTGGATCGCGATGATGGAGGCGTGGTTCATGCGCCAGCTCCGGCAGTGGTGGTTTCGATTGCCGTAAAGCCGGGTGACACCGTTGCGGTCGGAGACACGCTGGCCGTGCTCGAAGCTATGAAAATGGAAACCCAGGTGGTCGCTCCATTTTCCGGCAAAGTCCGAAGTGTGATGACGATGCCGAACGTGCAGGTCGATACCGGCGCCGCACTGGTTCAGATCGAAGTCACCGACGTGGACGAAACGATCGCACCACCGAACCGCGTGTCTTTCGGTGCTTTGCAAAGCGCCTGCCAGGGCGGAGAGGCTGTGCTACCTCAATGCCGCGAGAGCCTCAAAGATCTTCGCCAGCTTGTGCTCGGCTTTGATATCGATCCGGCGGGCTGCACGCGCCAGCTATCCGCATGGCGACAACTGTGCCCTGCCGACAGCGACGAAATCAGAGAGTCCGAGATGGCGATCCTCAGCATCTTCGTCGACATATGTTCTCTTTTTCAACGGGAACCAGAAGTCGACCATTTCCTTGCCGGGGAAGATCCCAGCGCGGAGGCTTACCTCTTCTCTTATTTGCGCGTGGTCGAGACCAATGGCGAAGGACTCCCGCAGGCTTTTGTCGATGCCCTGGGGCGGGCTTTGGCTCATTACGGTGTACGGACTCTCGACGGCTCGCCCAAACTGAAGGAGACCCTGCTCTGGATCTGCAAGTCGCACCAGCGAATGGACCAGCAAGCCGCATTCATTCGCGACATTCTGGAACAGCGCCTGCGGTTCGTCGGAGTGTCGGAGAAACAGCCCAATGGATCTTTCCGGGCGCTCCTTGATCGAATGATCTCGATCACCCGTGAACTGTATCCTTCGGTCAGCGACCTTGCCCAGGAAGTGCGCTACCGCTACTTCGATCAGCCTTTTTTTGAGCAGACCAGAAATAGAGTGTACGAGGAAGCGGAGAACCATCTCGCAAATCTCCAGGCGCATCCCGACGCGGCAGACTCGCGTGCCAGGATCCACGCCCTGATCGAATGTCCGCAGCTTCTCGCCGGACTCTTTGCCAGTCACTTTCCCAATGCCGACGCTGCCATGCGCCTCACGATGCTGGAGGTGCTCACCCGGCGTTACTACAAGATCAGGAATCTGCTCAATCTGAATTCATCAGCTGTGAGCGACAACTCTTATATCTCGGCTGAATATGACCATGAGGGCAAGCGCATTCATGTCCTCGCGACCTATGCGGAATATCGCGCGCTTACTGCCGCGGCACAGACCCTGCTTCCACTGATCGCGGAGGTGCCGGCGGATCACGATGTGACTCTCGATTTTCACGTTTGCTCTTCCAGCAAGCTGGGTACACCGGACGCAACACAGTTGGAAGTCCAGGCGATGCTGAATCAAGCAGCCTTCTCTCGTCCGATTCGGCGCATCGTGGTATCAGTGGCGGGCGCAAGTCCTACCCCGCGCGTGAGTGGTATGCAGCACTTCACCTATCGTCCCAGCGACGATGGATATAAAGAGGAGACGCTTTACCGCGGAGTCCATCCCATGATGGGCAAGAGGCTGCATCTCTGGCGCCTCAGCAACTTCGCGATCGAGCGGCTGCCGTCCGTGGAAGATGTCTATCTCCTCCATGCGGTTGCCCGCGACAACCCCAAGGATGAGCGTTTGTTCGCCGCTGCAGAAGTACGCGATGTGACTCCCGTTCGCGACGAGGCAGGGCGAATCGTGCAACTGCCGCATCTGGAACGAATGTTGAGGGAAGCGCTGGCGGCGGTCCGGCTGTTTCAATCGCGACGCAGACCGCAAGAGCGCCTGTATTGGAATCGCGTGTTCCTCTATGTCTGGCCGCCGCTCAATCTGAAGCCAGATGAGTTGACCGATATAGTGCGCAGACTTGCCCCCGAAACCGAAGGCTTGGGCTTGGAGCAGGTTATCGTTCGTGCTCGCATTCCCAATCCGGCAACCGGCGAATTACGTGACATGGTGGTCCGCATCTCGAGCCCGGCTGGGAGCGGCATGCTGATTACCTTCCGGCCCGCCGACAAGGTCCTTCCGCTCAAACCGCTGGCTGCTTACGATCAAAAGGTCGTTCGCGTCCGGCAGCGCGGAATGATCTACCCCTACGAAATCGTCAAGATGCTGACGCCGGCGCCAGCAGATACCCGGGCGGAATTTCCTCCGGGCGATTTCGTCGAACACGATCTCGATGCCGAGGGGCGGTTGGTCCCGGTCGATCGTCCTTATGGGCAGAACAAAGCGAACATTATCGTTGGAGTCATCCGCAATTTCACCAGCCGCTATCCAGAAGGCATGACGCGGGTTTTGCTGCTGGGAGACCCCAGCAAGGACCTAGGAGCACTCGCTGAAATGGAGTGCCGGCTCATTATCGGGGCGCTGAATCTAGCCGAGCAGAAGCATGTTCCCGTAGAGTGGTTCCCCATCTCGGCAGGCGCCAAGATCTCCATGGAAAGCGGCGTGGAGAACATGGACTGGATCGCCAGGGTGTTGCGCAGGCTGGTGGAGTTTACGCAATCCGGCGGCGAAGTGAACCTGTTGATCAATGGGATTAACGTCGGAGCACAGCCCTACTGGAACGCTGAGGCCACTATGCTGATGCATACTCGCGGCATTCTGGTCATGACCCCAAAGGCAGCCATGGTCCTCACCGGCAAGCGCGCCCTCGACTATTCGGGTGGCATTTCGGCGGAAGACAACCAGGGTATTGGCGGTTATGACCGCATCATGGGTGTCAACGGCCAGGCGCAATATTGGGCGCGCGACATCAACGAAGCCTGTCACATCCTGTTCCGCCATTACGACCACACCTATATTCTGCCCGGGGAAACATTTCCGCGCAGGGCAGAGACCAGCGATCCTATCGAGCGAGACGTGCAACTCTATCCTCACAACGAGAATGGCGAGGAGGGATTCGCCTCGGTTGGAGAAATCTTGTCTGACGAAACCAATCCGGGCCGCAAGAAACCTTTCGACATTCGCAAGGTGATGATGGCGGCCATCGACCAGGACCACGCGCCCTTGGAGCGCTGGGCCGGCATGCGTGCGGCAGAAACTGCGGTGGTCTGGGACGCTCATCTGGGCGGATATCCGGTGTGTCTCATCGGTATCGAATCCCGCTCTGTGCCCCGCATGGGTTTTGTCCCGGCTGACGGGCCAGACCAGTGGAGCGCGGGAACCCTCTTCCCGCAGTCTTCGAAGAAAGTAGCGCGCGCCATCAATGCGGCCAGCAATAACCGCCCGGTGGTGGTCCTGGCCAATCTGTCGGGCTTCGACGGTTCGCCCGAATCCATGCGGCGTTTGCAACTCGAGTACGGCGCAGAAATTGGCAGGGCCGTAGTGAACTTCAAGGGACCGATCGTGTTTTGTGTGATCTCCAGGTACCACGGTGGCGCGTACGTCGTTTTCTCGCGAGCCTTGAACGAACAGCTTGAAGTGGCAGCGCTGGAGGGTACGTACGCCTCAGTGATCGGTGGCGCTCCCGCCGCCGCAGTTGTATTCGCCGGTGAGGTTGACACCAGAACTCGCAAGGACGAGCGACTCCAGGCTTTGAATCAGGCGATGCTTCAAGCCGACGGCGTTGAGAAAGGAAAACTGCGAGCCCAGTGGAGCGAACTGTTTAAAGTCGTGTATTCGGAAAAGCTGGGCGAAATGGCTGGCGAGTTTGACCGCATACACAGCGTGCACCGGGCACTCAGCGTGGGCGCGTTGAACCAAATCATCCCACCGGCAAATCTGCGCCCGTATCTCGTCCATGCTGTGGAACGAGGATTAAGCGCAGAGAGCGCGAAAGCTGCAGAACTGGAGATTGTGGAAGCAGCCTAGCGGTGCGAGTATCGTGCGCTGAAGTAAAGTGGATGCCTACCATGGATGTCTACTGGCTGGAGCAATCCGAAGCTGATCTTCCGGCGCAGAATCAATGGCTGAGTACGAGAGAAAGAGAATCTCTTTCCAGGATGCGCTTCGCCAAACGGCACAACGACTGGCGGCTCGGTCGTTGGACTGCGAAACACGCGATGGCTGCCTGTCTCGGCTTCCCCCATGATCTTTGTGCCCTGGCCAATCTAGAGATATTGGCCGGACCGTCAGGAGCACCCGAAGTATTCTTGTCGAACCAGATTGCCCCCGTCGCGATTTCAATCAGCCATCGCTCTGGCGTTGCGATGTGTGCTGTCGCCTTGTCTGCAGATTGCGTCGGTTGCGATGTGGAGCTGATCGAGCCGCGAAGCGATGCCTTCACCGCGGACTACTTCACGGCCAACGAGCGGACCATGGTTGAAACAACAAGCGTGGAGGAACAACCATTGCTTGTGACTCTCTTGTGGAGCGCGAAAGAGAGCGCACTCAAGGCGCTGCACATGGGGCTCCGGCTCGACACGAAGTCTCTGGATGTCAGCGTCATAGAGGAACTCTCGCCGTACATAGCGACCGCTCGACATCTACCCTCGGTTGCCGGCCCACTTAGTTCTGACGACTGGCATCCTTTGTTCGTTCGTTATTCTGATTCGCAAGTCTTCTATGGCTGGTGGCGGCAGGCGAACCATCTGGTGCGGACTATCGTCTCGGCTCTACCGCTGCGGCCGCCGATCCATTCGGCCTCGTGAGCGCGAATCAGTAAACCATCATCGCCACAGGGATCGAAGAGACCAAGATTTCTGAAGAAATCAATGGCCGCCGAGGGCATCAAGAGCCGGCAGGGGCGTCGAGTAGTTCGGATCATTCACATTGGTCGTACCGTTCGAATCGGCGTTGTCGAAGATCGTAAGACCGTTCCAGATGTAGATCGAGTCGGGCAGATTCGTGCCGCCGTTGAACCAGCCCCCGTTCAATCTCGGAATGTTTACTCCCGCGGGATTCCAGTACTCGATTCCCATTCCCAAATTGTTCGGCAGCGCCTGAACAACAGTTTGCAGGTCGGTCAGGAATTGCGCCTGCAGCGTTGGGCTCGGCGGGTTGTACCACGGATCATTGGAGTCGAAGCCGCTTTCGTAGTGCTCGCCTGCCTCGATGATGAAAATCGGTTTCCCGATATTATTTGCGGCGGCAACAAGAACGTCGTGCTCCACTGGTTGATTGTTGGGATTCGCCTGTGCTGCCTGCGCATCGGTCAGCGGTCCGTGAAAGATCGGATAATAGCTATGGCAGATTGCGTCGTAGGGAATGTTGTTCTGATTCACGAGCGTGAAAAACTCGGTCAGGTCCCAGCCCGGCGTGATGTGAATGCACGTAAGCGGCGCGGGAATCGCGGGGCCGTTGGTCGTGTCGGCAGCAGCGTCGTGAATAGCTTGCATCCCCTGTATCTGCAGCGCGGCAAAACCGGAGAAGTTGCTGCTAGTCGGGCTCCCGATCGAGCCTAAGAAGCCCGTGTCAACTTCGTTGCCGATCGAAATGAGATCAGGCATGACTCCGGCTTGCCGATAGGAAAGAACTTCCGCTTTGACGTAGTTGTACACATCGGTCTGCAGCTGAGAGAGCGTGTGACCAGACCACGCTGGGGGGACGCTCGTCGAACTTCCGCCGTCGAAGAACAAGGTCAATTCAATGCTCAAGCCCAGATTCCGGGCGCGTTTTGCGAGATCTAGATCCTGCGCGTCAGTTTCGGCGTAGCACGCGTTACCGCTGCAACCCGGTTGCGACGGATCGGAGTAGGGGGGTGCAGACGTGGGCCGGAGTCGAATCATGTTGACGCCGTGATTCTTCAGAATTTGCAATACGTCGGTTTGAACTCCAGCATCTTTCCACCAAACCTGGCCGGTGGAAATGCGAGCTTCTTCCTGTTTCTCGAACAGAGCATTGTCGATGCCGCGAAAGAATGTTGGACGGAGGAGCCACTGCTGGCTCTGCGTCGGTGAGGCAGTCGCGGTGGTCTGATCGATGAATGAGCCCGACGAATTCGACACAGCATCCATGAGCAACCCAGTATTTTGGTTAAGAAGTGTGTAATAGCCGTTGGACGTCGCGGTCAGGGTCCATTGTTGCGAAGCCGCGCTGCTGCACGGATTCTGCAAGACAAACGTCACACCCGAACTGACTGCGCTGTCAAAGCACAGTCCGTTGCGCAGGTTCGCGATCTGCCACACGCCAGGAGTGGCTTGAGTGAGCGTCCATCGTTGGCTGGTGTTGGTGAAAGTCCGCGGCTGCTGAATGATATGATCGCCGTTGATTGTTGAATTGTTGTTGAGATCAACCTGCAGGCCACTGAGCTGATTCACGATGTAGTAAGACTGTCCACTGATAGGCGTGATGTCCACGGGCTGTGGCGGCTGCTGGTTTGGCCCCGCGACTATAAGACTCGCAGCAGCAGTTTTCCCATTCCCCGCTTCATTCGACGTGACGGCGCTGGTCACATTGTTTTGTGTTCCTGAAGCAGTCCCGGTGACGTTCACGGCAAAAGAACACATTGATCCCGCGGCCAGTGTCGCGCCTGAGAGCGAGATGGTGTTTGATGCGGCATCGGCCGTGATCGTGCCTCCGCAGTTCCCGGTCAGGCCATTTGGAGTGGAAACAACTTCTCCTGCTGGCAAAGTATCGGTGAATCCGACGCTGCTCAACGACAGGCTTGAGTTTGGATTTGCGAGATCAAAAGTCAGCGATGTGCTGCCGTTGAGTGCCACACTGGCGGAGCCGAAAGCCTTTGAGATCGTCGGCGGAAGCTTGACGGGAGGTGGCGCGCTGCCGGAAGAACCTCCACCTCCACAACTCAGACCCGCCATCGCGATAATGCTGAGGAGTCCGAGTCTGAGACAAGACCCGGAGTGCAAAGCGAACCGATCCGGAGCGGGCCTACTGGGCATGGTCGATCACTTCTTCTTTATCTGGAGGCACGGCCTCGGGCTTCACATTGCGGTTCATCTGGTGATAGAGGGCTTGCACCTGGTCTTTTGCTTTCTTAATCTCCTCGAATAGTTTCGCTTCCTTACGGGCCATGTCAGGCATTTGCAGCCGGCGGTAGGCCTGCGCGAGTTGATAATGCACCGAGCCATTGAGCGGATCGGATTGCACGGCCATCTTCAGGTACTTCACTGCCTCTTGAGGATTGTCGTTCAGAGCGAACTTTGCCAGACCTAGCTGCGCCTGAACTTCATTGGGATCGAGCTGAAACGCTTGCTTGTAATGGGCAAGAGCTTGATCGGGCTGCGACCGCAGCAAAGCGATGCTGGCGAACTCGCATTCTGTCTTTGCGCTGTCGCCATCCACGGCAAGAGCAGTCTCGAGTTGTTTCTGCGCCTCCTCTTCGGCGGCTGCATCACCTGGCGACGATTGCAAGATCGCTTCAGCCAATTCGAAGTGCACCCCAGAGAGGTGCGGGTCGAGCTGCAAAGCGAGCTTATAGTGCTCGATCGCATTCTTGAGATCGCCTTCGTTGACCAGGCGCTCCGCAATCACCTGCTGCATACGTGCAGAACCGGGCGCGAGAAGCGCCAACTTGTTGAGAGTGTCGTCGGCCAGCTCCGCATAGACGCGCTGTGCCATGAAAAGCACATCCACATTGTCCGCATCGAGATCGACCAGAGTTTTCATCACGGCTGCGGTCGCGCCTGAGTCGCCGGCTTCTTCATAGAGCTGTGCGAGCTCCAGCCCGGTGTGCAGTCTCAGTTGTTTGTCTTTCAGCTTGGGAAATGCTTGCTCCAGCGAGGCACGCGCAGCGGGATCGCCGAGTCTCTTCTCACTGATTCCCAAGAGTGCCTGCGCCTGCGCCAACGCAGGACGGATCTCAACCGCCTTTCGGCAATTCCGTGCGGCCGCTCGGTAGTCATGTTCAAGAAATGAAATCGTCCCCAGATTGGCGTAGGCTTCAGCGTTTCTGGGGTCGAGGGCCAGCACCGCATTGAATTCCTGGGCGGCGGCGCTGCGGTCATTCGCCTTCAAATATGTTTCGCCCTTTTGCAGATGTTCGTGGACATGAGTAGTATCGGGCCGAGTGTTTTGCGCGGGCGATGAAGCCAGAGCGATCGCGAGCATAACCAGAAGGAGTGAACAGTCCCGAATCTGTCCACATCGCGCTCGCGCGTTCAACATCAGCAAGAGTGAAAACTCACGAGCAGGTGTAGGAAACCCGCGCTGAAAGAACCTTGCCTGAGAGAATCTGGTCCGCCGACGGTTTGACATGCACGAACAATACCGCGGAATCGGTCTGCGGACGAGTGCCAACATGCTACTCCGCACTTAGGAGCCTGAATTTCACATAGTTTTCCGCACCTGACTGGGTCGACCGCTCACACACGATCAAAATCGTCAGAAAATAATCCGTGCACCCAGTTGCATGATGCGCATGTTTGAATTGAAGCCAGCAGGACCATTGCTAATGCCCGCAGTCCCGTCCGCCAAGCCTCCGCCGCTGTAACCGACGTTTGCATCGGGGTTGGCATAGTTGACGTGATTGAACGCGTTGTAAGCGTCGGCTCTGACTTCAAGTTTCAGTTTTTCGGCAATCAGATGAAACTCCTTGCCGATGCTCAGGTCGATGTTGGAATATCCGGGACCGATCAACGTGTTGCGGCGTGAATTGCCGAAAGTGCCGTCGACCGGGTTAGCGTAAGCGGCGGGGTTGAACCAACCGCCGATGCCGAAGTGCTGACTTGAGCTTCCAGAAGGCACCGTCACGTGCCCCGTCGATCCTGGGTTGCCGATCTGATCCGGGTAGAGCGTTGAACCTGCGTTCAACGATGGAATCAAGCCGCCATCTAGAGCGGTTGCGATCGAGTACTGAATCACCGGCGTGTACGGAACGCCTCCATGCCACTGGAAGATCGTGGAAATTCGCCACCCCCCGGCGATCTGGTCCAGCGGTCCGCGAAGCGCAAATTGCCGACCGCGGCCGAATGGCACGTCGTAAACGACCTGACCGACCAAGGTATTCGCCGCGTTGAAATCGGACAATCCGTAGTTAGCAGAAGGATGATACGCGTCCTGATAAATGTCGATGCCCGATCCGTGGCCATTGCCCGTGCCGGTGTCCAGAGACTTCGACCAGGCATAGTTGACCTGGTAACTCAGGCCGTGCCTGAACCTCTGCTGCAGGCGCAACTGCAATGCGTTGTAATTGGACCATCCCGTGTAATTCTGTGCCGTGATGGCGGTAAAGATGGGATTAGGATTTCCGCAGTTGTAGCCGGAACAACCGAGCGCGCTCGGGAGCGCCTGATTGATGTCGGTAGCAAAGTTCAGGTTTTTTCCCCGAGTATTGACGTAAGTTGCGTCCAGCAAAATGCCGCCTGTGAACTGATGCTGGACTCCGAGCAGGAATTGTTGGACATAAACCGTCGGCATGTCTCGCGGATAGTATTCGGCGCTGTTGTAGTTCTGTATTTCTGAGGAAAGAGTCTGCACCGTCGGGAAAACAACGGTTCCCGCAGGAGGACCAACGGAAAGTTGCCACGGTGAACTGCCATTGACGTATCCGCCATTTCCGACGTTGTGCGGGTTGAAGCCGAGGCCGAGTGCTCCATCGGTGTAGTTTTCCGCATCGCGCGGGGCGTCGAAGATTCCATAACTCCCCCGCAGAACCCAGTTGTCCTTCGGTGACCACGAGAAGCCTACGCGCGGGGCGAACTGCTTGTAGTCGCCGTTCTGGATCGCGCTCAGGTTCTTGATGTTTCCGCCGAAGGCCGTATCGCTCTGTCCACCAAAGAGAATGCCGCCCGTGCAACCGGCGCAGGCGCTATTGGGCAGAACTGGGTCGTAGTTGCCAAACAGGTTGTTGCTGACGGTCCAGCCAGAAAGCAGTTGCCAACGCAATCCAAGATTTAGCGTGAGACGAGGAGTGATCTTGAAATCATCGCTGGCAAAAACGGCGCCGCCCTTGAGGTGCGCGCTCGTTGGATCGGCCTCGTAGACATACCAGCCGAAAACGTCGCCGGCCAGAAAGTCAGCGTATGGAATTCCCGTAACGCCGCCGTTGAATTCGAAGTGGCCGGAAGTGATGTCGCCCCAACTCGTGTAGTTCTGATAATACTTGTCGAACTCGCCGCCGACCTTGATGGTATGGCGGCCTCGAATCAGCGTGAGGATGTCGCCAACGTTATAAACGCCCTCGCCTAGGACCGCGTCGATATTGCCGTTCCCGCCCGGGCCGGGCAACCCGCGACTGTATTCACCGGCGCCAAGCGCCATAGCTCCAGTGCCTGTCCCCGAGTCGATGGTCACGTGCGGAAAGACGTTGGCTGGTGCATTCGTTCCGTAGCCCGGCAGGAGGCCAAGCGAAGTAGGATCATTCTTGCCGAGTGAGGGCGGCTTATATTTGTCGAGTTCGCGGCTTCCGCCGACTCGGAATTCATTGATCGTAGTAGCACTGATGGTCATTACGTGCGAGAGCTGGCCGGTGAGATTGTCGGTATATCCCTTCTCGTAGGCAGTTGCGTCGTTTGGGAAAAGCGGGTCGGCTGGCACGTAAGAAGGTACCGCCGAGTGATAGTTAAACGTAAATGACAGCTTCTGCTTGGATGAAGCGTCGAAATCAGCCCTGCCGGTGTACCACTTGTCGAGATTCGGGCTCGTGCCGTTGAATACGAAATTGTTCTGCGTGGCGCAGGTTTGGGCGACGCCTGGTCCAACATTGGCAGGGCCGGGGCAGCCCGCTATCCATCCCTTTGCGGTCACACCAGGGAAATAAGTCTGCATCTTCTGCGCGACCGGATCATAAGTGCCCAGCAGAATACCGTTCGCGTCAAACGCCGATCCGGTGGCCCCGGACATGCCGTAGAAGTCTCCAGCCTGCATGGCCGCCGTCGGATAACTGTAGAGTCCCGCAGTGGGCGTAGCGGCGGGGTTACGCTGATAGTTGAAGAAGAAAAATAGTTTGTTCCTGATGACCGGCCCGCCGATGCTGCCTCCATAGTTGTTCCAGTGCTCAACCGATTTGGTTCCAGTCTGGTTGTAAAACCCACGAGCGTTGAAGGCGGTGTTCTGAATGAACTCGTAAGCGCTTCCGTGGAAGGTGTTTGTGCCTCCCTTCGTGATCACATTGATCGAAGTGAGGCCATTGCCGTACTCCGCTGGCGCATTGCCGGAGTTGACGCTCACTTCACCGATGGAGTCGAGCGGCATGAAGTAGTTGCTGCTGTTATAGTCACGCGGCGCAGTAGCAGCAGAACCATCGGCGAGAAAGTTCACGTTGTACGACTGGGTTCCGTTGACGCCGACTTGCTGTCCGGCGGCTTCGCCAGTTCCACCGCCGGCATTGACGCCAGGGATAAGCTGAGTCATCTCAGCACGCCAGTCCGTGCCCACAATGGGAGCATTCCGCACCGATTCAGTGGTAAGGTTCACCCGCTGATCGGAAGTTTCCGTCTCCAGCAATGGTGCATCTTCGTTGACCACGATCTCTTCGGAGACGGCACCCACTTGCAGGACCACGTCGACGCCAATCGTCTGAATCTGCAGAGTCAGTCCTTCACGGACGGTGTTGCGAAATCCGGATTTCGAAAAAGTGATCTTGTACGGGCCGGTCGGCATCGAAGGCACGTCATAAATGCCGGCGGAGTTCGTCGTTGTGACCGTGGCAACGCCCTTCTCCACGTTAGTGATGGTCACGGTAACGCCGGCGACGACCGCGCCGGATGGGTCGGTAACTGTTCCTTTGATCTCGCCGGTGTTTGCGTTCTGCGCAAGCACAACACTGGCAGTTAACGTCGCGATCAGCAAGGAGCAAGCTCGTGCAAAGTGGCGAACAATCCCTATTCTCATCGCGGAGCCTCCAAAATTGTTCCACTTAGAAACAGCGCGCCAAATCCTCATGGATTTGCGCAAGCTGGATGTGCGCAACACGCATCCCCGAAATCGACAGCGCACACCTATCCGCTACGGCGGCAATCGTAAGCGGAACCTCCGAGGGCCCGAATCCGTCAAAAGTTGGATTCACGCAAAGTATTTGTCTTGACAATGGATTACGAAGTGTGGTCGCAACCTACAGATGAATCAGGCCGCGGTGCAGAGCGGTGACGACCGCTTCGGTGCGGTCGTTGACGTTCAGGCGCAGGAGAATCGCGCTGACGTGACACTTCACGGTGGCTTCAGTAATTCCCAGGGTGGAAGCGATTTCCTTGTTGCTTTTGCCGCCAGCCAGAAGGGAGAGCACTTCCCTTTCCCGCACGCTCAGGTCGGAGTTTGGCATGCGCGAGGCAAGTGCCTTGGCCACTGGCGGCGGCAGAAAACGCTCTCCGCGATGCACTCGGTGCACCGCGTCAACCAGAGTCTGATAAGGCATTCCCTTGATGACGTAGCCTTGCGCACCTGCTTCCAGCGCCTGGTGGATGTCGGCGTCGCCGTCGTACGTTGTCAGGATGACAAAGCGCGACGACGAATGCACCCTCCGGATCGCGCGGATCGCGTCCACTCCGCTCATGCCGGGAAGACGAAGGTCCATCAGGGTGACATCCGGCTTATGCTTTTGAAACAAAGCGACCGCTTCTTCACCGGTACCGGTTTGAGCGACCACTGACATATCCTGGCGGGCGTTGACGATCGACGCCACTCCGATTCGCATCAGCGGATGATCGTCAACAACCATGACCTTGATCTTTTCCGCGCCGGGGTTCATACCTGAGTTCATAGCGGTGCTCACACGTGCGTAGTACTGTTCTCCTCCGTCTTTGCTTCTCTTACTACTGACTTGCGCGGAACGTAGACGATTAACTCCGTTCCCGATCCCGGACGGCTCATCAGATCAAGCTTCCCTGACATGCGGGAAATCCTCTCCCGCATTCCCAGCAAGCCATAGTGACCATTCGAAGACGAAGACACACGTTCAGGATCGAAGCCACGGCCATTATCTGCAATCCTCACGCTGAAGCGATCGATCTCGAATGTGGCCGAGACCTCAACCTCTGTGGGATGACCGTGCCGCAACGCATTGTTCAAGGCCTCGCGCAGAACCATAAGCAATTCGTGCGCCGTGTCCTGATCAAAGTCAAAGGGGCGCCCGGAGACCGCGTAGCCGACGGGCACTCCGAATTCGGCACTCATCTGCTGCGTCATGTCCCGCAGGATCGGCCCGATGGCGGCGGAGACATTCGCATGGCGCAGGTTCCATACCGCTTCGCGGGCTTCGTTAATAGTGGTTCGCAGTTGGGTGCGTGCACAACTCAACAGATTCTCTCCGGCAGAAGCATCGGATTGACCCAGGCTCGATTGAGCCTCAAGCAGCGCTGAGACTCCTGCGCAGCCTTGAATCAGGGTGTCGTGCATCTCGCGCGCCAGGCGATTTCGCTCGCTCAGCACGGCTTCAAACCGTGCCCGAACCTGTCGAAGGCGAAATTCATGTCCTCCCCACATGATGGCTGCAAGCAGCAAGACGCAGCATCCCAGAAACCACGACGTGCGGTAGAAGTGCGGTCGCTGCACAATCTCCGTCGAAGTCTCCGAAATCTGCTGGGGATTATTCATTTCAAAAGCGGCAACGCGGAAACGATAGGTCGCCGGAGGCAGGTTGGTGTAATAGGCGACGCGGCGCGAGGAAGCATCGGTCCAGCCCTTATCGAAGCCTTCCAGCATGTAGCGGAAACGCACTCGCTCCTGCGAACGAAGCTGCACCACGCTATAGTGCACTTCGATTTTTGAATTGTCGGGCCCAAGCGACACGTTAACGCGATTTGGCATTTCGACGCCGTCCGCCAATATTTGATCGATCACCACCGGCACCCGACCCGAAGGTTGACCCGCATCTGCCGAGACTCGCACCGGGCCTTTGTTGCTGGCAAACCATACTTCATCCTGCGAGGTCACCACTCCGCCGGGCTTTTCCGCGCCATAGAGCTGCGTGGTTTCCAGGCCATCGGAAATGCCGTACAAGATAAGCGAGAGAGGATGCGATGGATCGTCGGCGATGAGGTCCAACTCATGCCGATTGATCACTGAAATTCCGTTCGGTCCACTAATCCAGAAATTGCCTTTCCGATCTTTGAGCAGCTCAAAGATGCTGTTGCTGGCCAGGCCCTGTGCAGTCGTATAGTGAGTGAGCTTGCCGAAGCGCCAGCGGTAGAGGCCGCCGGTTCGAGTGCCGAACCAGAGCCCACCGTCGGAGTCCCCGCGAATCGCCCATATTTTTTCGCTCTTCAATGCTGCCGTCACTGCGTCTTCAACAAAGTGATCACCCTGGATGTGGCTCACTCCGCGGTCAGTCCCGATCCAGATTCCCGACTCGCGATCCTTTCCTAGCGAACGCGTGCTGAAATAACAGAGTCCGTCGCGCTCCTGATAATTGGTGAACTTACCCGCTTGCCAACGGCTCACGCCCTCGTCGGTGGCGATCCAAATGCTTCCGTCAGAACCTTGCAGGAACACGCGCACAAAATTGTTTACCAAGCCGTCTTTGGCCATGTAATGCGCGAGTCCTGAAGCGGTCTGGCGAAAGACACCTCCACCCTCGGTGCCAATCCACAGTGCGCCGTCGCGGTCGCGGAACACGTTTCGAACCCGCACGCCGCTGATTCCCGGAATGCTCACTCTTTCTGCTTTGCCCTTGTGATATCGAAAAAGATTCGCCGCGGCCACCCAGAGATCGCCATCGTGATCCTCGTACACGGTCTCGGCGTCGTAGTCGCCGGCATCCGGCAGCGAGACTGTCTGCACCGATGTCTTGCTCAGCCGAAGCATGCCCGCCTGAGTACCGATCCAGATGTTCGACTCGACATCTTCAAACAGATTAAGAGCGGTGTTACTGGGCAGATCCTCGGGTGCGGTGAGCTGTGAAAATCTCTCGCCGCTATACTTGTAGACTCCATGGCCGATGGTCCCAATCCAGAGAGTGCCATCCGATGTCTGGCGAAGAAAACGCACGGCAGCACTTACGTCCTTCACCTGCACAAAAGAATCTGCCGCTTCGACCTTGCGATGTAGACCTCCAATCGTGCCCACCCAGATGGTGCCGTCGCCGGTTTCCGCGATCGACTTGACGCGCGTCTGGCTGCCCACGCCCAGCAGCTTGTATTCGACCGCCGCATTGCCCGAGAGACGCAAGAGCCTCGAACCTCCGGCCCACAGATTCCCGTGACTATCCTCGCAAAGTGCATGAACCGCGAGTTGAGGAATCTTTTCCGTGTTGTCGACACGCTCGATTCGCTCTCCGGCAAAACGAAACAAACCAATATCAGTTCCAATCCAGATCGTGCCCTTGGTGTCCTGGTACACGACGCGAACGAAGTCGTTCAGGAGACCGTCTTTGACCGAGAAGGATCGGAATGCGCCGTCCTTGTAACGAATGAGTCCGCCGCCTTCAGTCGCGACCCACAGAGTGTCGTCCCGCGCGACCATCAGATTGAAGACGTTGTTCTCGTTGAAGGCAGGAGTGTTGTCGCGATCGAATAAGACCAGCCGGGCGCCGTCAAATCGCAACAATCCGCCTGTAGTGCCGATCCAAAGGTAGCGATCCTTAGTCTGGGCGAATGCCTGAACCGTTTGCTCGGGCAAGCCATCCTGCACCTGCCAAACTCGTTCGACGTAGGCGCCCGATGGCGCCTCGTGCGTGAGGGCGAGCGCACACGCCAACGGGAACCCGAGGAACAAGAATTTGAAAACTATGCGCAGCATGCGGTTGCCGGCAAGCCACCGTGATACCAAGCGGTCTATTGTACTGCCAAAAAACGCGCCCGATGCCCAGAGGTTAGAGCAGGAGAAAAGATCACTTCGCGCGCGTAAACCGGTCGAAAACAGTCATCGCCGGCAACGCTTTGTGCTGGTCGTCGAAGAGTCCGCGAATTGTCAGATCGCCCTGCACCGCCGGTTCCCACCAGAACACGCCTTTGCCCAAGCCCGACGGTGTTTGCATGACGGTGCGGTTCAATTCGTCAAGGAACTCCCGCTGCCCCTCCGGCGATTCAAGAAACGGCGCCGGCTTATTGATGTAGTTCCCCGGCTTCCAGTTATAGGCCGCCTCCACGACAATGATGTCCTTCTTGTATTCAGTGGCCATGAATTCGAGATTCTTGCGCAGCTCGTTCAAGCTTCCATGCCACCAGGGATAATAAGACTGCCCAATGACGTCGTACGGAATCTCATAGGAACTGAGCTTGTCAAAGAAAGCCTTCGTCCCCTTCATATCCGCGCCGCGGTCGATATGGATCATGATCCTCGGCCTCTTGCCATTCCCCCGCCCCGCATCCACGCCGTTGATGCCCGCATAGACAAGTTCGGCAAACTGGTCCCAGTTGGTCGGCAGCTTGCCGTCCGGCCATAGCATTCCGTTGATAATCTCATTGCCGATCTGAACCATATCGGGCAGAACGCCGGCATCGCGAAATATCGCGATGGTGTCGCGCGTGTACTCAAAGACCGCTTTCACCAGTTGCGGATGCGAGAGGTTCTGCCAAGCCTTCGGCGTCGGCTGCTTTCCCGGGTCGGCCCAGTCATCCGCATAGTGGAAATCAAGCAGAAATTTGAATCCAAGATCTTTGCCCTGTTTCGCCAAGGAGATCGTGTATTGCAGATTGTTCGGCAGCTCACTGGGAGTATGAAAAAGCCGCAAGCGGATCCAGTTGTAGCCATGGTCTTTCAGAATTTGAAGCCCTGGCTTGGCCTGGTCCCCATCTTTAAAGACGATTCCCTGCTGTTCAGCTTGAGCGAGAAACGAAACGTCCGCGCCGATCGCATAGTCCTGGCCGTGCCCCAAACTTGCGCTCAGCAGAAGCGCAGCAAGCAGCAGAAACAAAGGACGACTAAGGCGCATCGTGGTGATTCCTTTCTGACGATTCGTGACTCTTTTCCGGGGACTGCGCGCCGCGATTTCCGTCAGTTTGCTGGCTGGCATTCCAATCGACGGTTTTTTCTGCTGCGATCTCTCCCGTGGGCCGCTCGAGCACAAGGTGCAGTTGCAACTGTCGCGCCCGGCCGGCTCCCGGGATTTGATCTGTTACAGTCTGGCCGCCGTTCAAGTCAGCGAAGTCGTGCTCGCCCTGAGCGAGCTTCGTTTTGCCGTCGTAGATTTCCCACGTCAAGCGGTAACCGCGTAGTGGATACGACGGCAACTCGTCCAGCGAATTTGGCTTCACTGTAGCGCGAAAAACGGACGGCTCTGACTGCTCGTGGTCCCAACTCACTTCCACGCTCGCCGGAGCATTCAACTCCTTCCACACATCGTAGGATGGCCGCGGTTGCCGGTGCTGGTCCACGAGGCCGTGATCGACGTAGCCGCCATCCTCGCCGAAGCGTAAATTGCGCCGTGATTTGTAGTCTTGATAGCACCAGAAGATAGTGCCCGCGATCCAGTCCCGGCGCGCCATCTCGGGCATCTGGTCACGGATAATTCTGATTCGTTTGCGATCGGCCTCCTCTGGATCTTTCGAGAAGATCCCCGGCAGGCCAAACTCAGACACGATCGCCATCTTGTGCGGAAATAGATGATCGACGTGATCCAGCGCAGCCGGCAGCGCCTCTTCTGGCCCGTGCCAGCTGCCGAAGTACTCGTTCATCATGAGAAAGTCCGCATCGTTGGCCGCCGAATCTTCAGCGCGGCGCAGCTTGGGCAGGTTATCGTCCGCGAAACTCACGAATCGCTCCGGATCGAGTTGGCGAATAAAGTCACGCATCGCCCGAAAATAGGCGATTCCGCCCGGCGTCCCTGTGTCGCTCTCGTTGCATACGCTCCAGGCGAAGATGCTGGGATGATTTCCTGCCTGTTCGATCATCTCCTTTATCTGTTGCTGCGCGGTTGCGATCACATGCGGATCGCTCAACTGGCTCTCGCTGAACTGCCACACCGGAATTTCAGGAATCAGCAAGATGCCATGCCGGTCGGCATAGTCGAAGACAAACGGATTCTGAAAGTAGTGTGCCGGCCGTGTCAGAGTCGCCTGCAGCGAGCGCATGTCATCGTAATCATGCAACATCGTCCCGCGTGTCTCCGCCAGGCCTTCCCAGGGCGAGTCTGCGTGCCGGGTCATTCCGGTCAGCCTCACGCGCTCGCCGTTAATTAGAAGATGGCGATCACGAATCTCGATCGTGCGCAGACCGAAGGTGTCGCTCTGTTCATCCAGTACCTTGCCGTTTTCATCCAAGACTTCTGCGGAAATGCGATAAAGATGGGGATGATCGATACCCCACAACTGCGGCTTGGGAATCGAAAAGCTCACCTCAACTTCGCCATTCGGCTGGTCGAGCTTCAAAAGCTGGCCCGCGCTTCCAGCTACTTGATTGTTTGCATCATGGGCCGCCACGCGAAGGGAAACCGCGGGGCTGCCCTTGAGAGAACTCGCCCAGAAAATCTGATCATGCACGATCGCGCTGCCATTTCGCACTTCGCTGCGAATCCTCTGCCGCTGGATTTCAACCGAGTCCGACAGAGTTAGCCAGACATCCCGCACGATGCCGCCGTAGTCCCACCAGTCGAACCAGGCATCGCGAGGCGTCATCTGCCGCATGGCAAATCCCGGAATCGTCTCTTCCGTTATCCGATTATCGATCTCGATGGCCAGGTAATTCGTAGCTTGCAACTGATCCGTGAGGTCGATGGAATACGCAGTGTAGCCGCCTTGATGACTTCCTACCTGGACCCCATTGAGCCAGACGCGCGAAGAATAAAACGTCGCCCCGAGGTGCAATTCCGCACGCACGGCGGGGCCGACACCGGGCAACTGAAACGTATGGAAATACCACGCCTTGCCGAGGTAGTTCGCGTCTTTTCCCAGATTCCACGTGTGTGGGACGTTCGCCGACTCTGTTGCGGCCGGGGGATGGTTCGGCCATCCTGCCGTCGCGCCGGTATCGTGAGGATCAGCACAGAATTGCCAGTCGCGATTCAGGTCGATTCGGGTGGATGCCGACACTCGTGGAAGCAGAGTCAATAGCGACGAGATGACAATAAAGAAGGCCAGTCCGGCAATCCGATTCATGAACCCCCTGCACGTCCACTTCTAGAAAGTGCCAATCAATGAGGCAAAACTCGATCCATATTGAACACAGTTAAGCCCACGCGACAATCTTACTTGCCCCCGAAGGAACCGGTATCCGACGAAAGTTGGAGCGTTCGACCGGTAGCTGCCGATGCGGTCTGATGCGGGAAACCTCCCGAAACGCCAAGGCGGGTTTCCGGCAAAAAAGCATGCTTTCGGGCATTAGAATGATGAGTCGCGTCGATTGTTGAGCTGTGCAGGACGGGACTGCACCATTGGACAACGCTTTGCCGCCACGAGAGACATTGCGAACATCACACTTTCGCTCAGCCAGGATCATTGTCTTCGTTCTCGTATCTGTCCTCCCAATACCGGTCGTTGCGCAAACTTCTGCAGCACCGCCAGAGTCACAAAAAGCGAATGCCGAGACGCTATACAAAGACGCCGTTTCTGCCGACGAGCGTGGCGACTCTCAACGCGCAATTGCTCTCTACCAACGACTGATCACACTCCGACCGGACTCCGTTGAGGCCCGCAGCAACCTCGGAGTGCTTCTCGCACACTCGGGGCACTACGCTGAGGCAGCAGCCCAATATCAGGAGGCGCTAAAACATGACCCTCACAATTCGTCTGTCCGGCTGAATCTGGCATTGGCGTGGTACAAGCAGGGAGACTTCGCCAAGTCGGCGAACGAATTGGTGGAACTCCACAAGGAGCATCCCGAAACCAAACAAACGCTCTATCTGCTCGCCGACTGCTACTTGCGCCTCGGCCACAATGCGGAAGCGATCTCGTTGTTGACCCCGGTGCATCAATCCGATCCCGATGACCGCGCCGTCGCCTACGCGCTTGGAACCGCACTGATCCGCTCAGGGCAGATTGCCGAAGGCGAGCGCGCCATCGATCGCATCTTGAAAGACGGCAACTCGCCGGAAGCAAATCTACTGATGGGAGAAGCTCAATTCGCCGCGCAGGACTATCAGACAGCCGCCGCCACCTTGCGCAAAGCGATCGACCTGAATCCCGACCTGCCCGGCGCCTGGTCGCTCTACGGGCAAGCGCTGCTGCAGAGCAACGACAACGCAGGCGCGAAGACCGCTTTCCAGCGTGCGCTTCAGGCAGACGCAAACGATTTCTCCGCCAATCTGCATCTCGGCGCGATGTTGCGTTTCGACGGCAACACAACCGAGGCCTCGCCTTATCTGGAACGAGCCCTCCGACTTCGGCCGAATTCACCGGAAGCACAGTTTCAGATTGCGGCGCTGAACGCTTCGCTCGGCAAATTCGCGGAAGCCAGAAAACTTCTGGAGCACATGGAAAAACAATGGCCCGACTTTCTTGAGGTGCATGTGCAACTCGCGACTGTTTATGCGCAATTGGGCCTCAAAGCTGACAGCCAGCGTGAGCGGCAGATCGTGATGGCGTTGAGCGACAAAGCCAGAAAGAAAGGTCCCGAGCCGGATCGTTGATGTTGATGAAATCTGCGAGGAACGCCTTCTTGAAACGAATTCAACCTGCTGCACAGGTGGGAGCCATAGTAGCGGCTCTTTTCCTGCCAACAGCCGCCAACACGTTTACGCAAGACTCCGTCAGCCGACAAGTCGTTCCCGATACACGAAGCACCTGGGCGGCACAATGGATTTCTCACCCGACGGCTCCTCTGCGCGAGCCCGGTGTCTTCCACTTTCGCAAAATTGTTTCTTTGCCTGCGCAGCCTTCACGCTTCATCGTGCATGTCAGCGCCGACAACCGCTTCCTCCTCCACGTGAACGGGAACCGCGTCGGCGAAGGGCCTGCCCGTGGCGATCTCAGTCATTGGCGCTACGAGACTTTCGATCTCGCGGCGTTTTTGCGTCAGGGCGACAACGTGATAGCCGCGACTGTCTGGCAATTCGGCGAATACGCACCAATCGCGCAGATTTCGGATCGGCTGGCATTCCTGCTCGAGGGAGACACAAAAAGCGAATCAATCGCTAACAGCGATCCTTCATGGCAGGTCGAGCAGGAACTCGGGCACGCTCCGAAGCGACCCCTCACTGAGGGCATGTACCAATATTGGGCCGCCGGCCCCGGCGAACGAATCGACGGCAATACGTACGACTGGGAATGGAATGCAGCGGGCAATGGGCTGAACTCTCACTGGGTGGCGGCCGCACCCGCAATTCGCGAATCGGTCTATCCCAACGGAAGCGCGCCAGCGGTGGGCTGGCAGGATAGCCCGGTTCGATGGCGCCTCGTGCGTGATGAACTGCCGCCAATGGAGTATTCAGAGATCCCAGCGGGAAAGGTTGTGCGCACAGACCTCGAAGCTGCCAGGGGATTTCCCGCTTCGCCAGTTACGATCGCTCCGCACAGCAGTGCGGCCATCTTGATCGATCAGGGGATCGTCGTCTCAGCCTATCCCCAACTGACAGTCAGCGGCGGCGAGGATTCCAGCATGCAAATGGTGTTTACGGAGGCTCTCTATGACGCCGACCAGAAACGGGGCAACCGCAATGAAATCACGGGCCGGACGGCGATGGGCCTCACGGATGAATTCGTCTCCGGAGGCGGAGAGCATCGAGTGTTCGCGCCACTATGGTGGCGCACTTGGCGTTACGTCGAACTGCGAATCATCACCGCCAACGAACCGCTGAATCTCGAAAACCTGCGCGTTTTTTACACCGCGTATCCTTTTGTCGAGCGCGGTCAGTTCGATTCGAGTGACCCCGACCTCGCGCGTATCCGCGAAATCTGCTGGCGCACCGCGCGCCTCGATGCTCATGAAACCTACATGGACACCGCGGTCTGGGAGCAACTGCAGTACATCGGCGACACCCGACTGCAAGCGCTGATCTCCTACGCGGTGAGCGGCGACGATCGCCTAGCGCGGCAGGCACTGGAAGCTTTCGACAATTCGAGAATCCCGGAAGGCCTGACTCTGAGTCGCTATCCAACGGGCCTGGCGCAGCACATCCCCCCGTTTTCGCTGCTGTACATCAACATGCTTCACGATTACTGGATGTACCGCCCCGACGCCAATTTCGTGAAGCGCCTGTTGGCCGGTACGCGTCCCCTGCTCGCGTGGTTTCTCGCGCGACAGCGTCCGGACGGCATGCTCGCTTCCCTGCCTGGCTGGATGTTCATCGATACGCCCATCGATACGCCGGAGGGCGTCGACGATTTTCCGCGCAAGGACGCCGAAGGGCGCTCATCAGTTCTCACGTTGCAGTTCATCGGCGCGCTGCAAGCGGCCGCGGAAATGGAGCAGAACCTGGGCCAGCCCGCATTAGCCGAACGCTACCGAAAGCAAGCCGCACTCGCTGCGGCCGGAGTATATCGCTTGTGCTGGAACGCGAAACTCGGATTGTTGGCAGACACGCCCGCGCGCGACTCCTACAGCCAACACGCCAATTTAACTGGTGTTCTGTTCAATGTGATCCCAAAGCCTCAACAGGCCGCCGTGCTGCGCAAGGTTTTGAGCATAAGCCTCGGTACCGGCGACGCCAACTTGCCGCCAATTGCCAAAGTCAGCCTGTTTTATCAGTTTTATCTTGCCCGCGCGCTCGAACATGTCGGCATGGGAGATTCATATTGCGACCTGCTGCAGCCTTGGCGCGAAATGCTCACGAAGGGACTTTCCACGACGCCGGAGTATCCCGACCCTTCGCGCTCTGACACGCACGCATGGAGCGCGCATCCGGCCTATGATTTCCCGACGATCATCGCAGGCATCCATCCTGGATCAGCGGGATTTGCTACGGTGCGCATCCAACCCAGCCTGGGCAGATTGGGATTTGTGCAGGCGACGATGCCGCATCCCAGGGGAATGATTCGCGCTCGCTACAAAAGGCGCGCGAGTTCGACTGAGGCCGTGATTTCGCTGCCTGAGGCAGTGTCAGGAACTCTCATCTGGAAAGGAAAGTCCTATCCCCTTCACGGCGGCGAACAGAATTTCGTGCTGCCTTAATTCGGGCTGAGAGCTACCTCGGCTCCTTGACGTGGACGATCTGATCAGCCTGTACGTTTTTGAGTGATTGCTTCGTGCCCGAAGGCCAGTCGATTTCAATTTCATCCACGACCTTCGCATCGCCAAGCCCAAAGTGAACCGGGCCCGCGCTCGACGAAGCGTAGCCGGATGCCGTCGTAACGTGATTGAACTGCACCTGATTGCCCGCGACCACCATGATCTTCGCCCCGATTCCATCGCGATTGCTCTTCGTCCCTTGCAGTGCGAGTTCAATCCAATGATTGGAATTCGGACTGTCGTTCATCCACACTTCGGCGGGCGCGCTCAAAGCGGTCACCACGACGTCGAGTTTTCCGTCGTGGTTAAGGTCTCCGACGGCCGATCCTCGATGGCGTCGCGCAGTTTGCGGACCGAAGCCCGCCTCGCCTGTAAGCGCGATCCACTTCCCCGTGGAGGCATTGCGGAATACCGTATTCGGCTGATCAATTTGGCGACGGCTCGCCATCGCCGGCGATTGCACGTCGCCGCGCGACACAAAAATGTCTTTCCACCCGTCGTTGTCGAAGTCGGCAATATTCGGGCTGTAGCCTGACATAGGATTGCTCAGCAGCGCCATTCCGCTCTTTCCGGTAACTTCGGTGAAGGCTCCCTTGCCGTTGTTCTGATATACAGGGAACGTTTCATCATCAAGCGCGACCACGACAATGTCCGGGCGTCCATCATTGTTCAGATCGCGAAAATCGACGCCCATGCCTGAGATCAAATTGCCGTGTTCCGGCAACGCTACGCCGGCTTCAAACGCGACCTCGTCGAACGAGGGTATGAATGTGTCAGCACTCTTACGATTGTGAAACAGCGAGTTGAAGAGCTTGTCGTTGGCAACGAAAATGTCAGGCAAGCCGTCGCCGTCATAGTCAGCGATTCCCACTCCCATGCCTTTGCCGAGATGTGGGCGGATTCCCGATTTTGCCGACACATCGACGAAGATTCCATTGCCTTTGTTCAGGAATAGTTGATTCGGCGTCTCTTTGTAGAACTTCGGATGGCAATATTCCGCTTTGCCTTCGAACTTGCACTCTGGCTCGTGAGCGACATCCCAGCGCAGATAGTTCACCACAAACAGATCGAGCAAGCCGTCATTGTTTACATCCACCCACGCAGCACCCACCGACCACAACGGTCCAAACTCCTTGTCTGGCGCGGAAAGGCCGGCCTTGTCCGTCACATCAGTAAAGGTTCCATCGCCGTTGTTGTGGTAGAGCGTCGAGTGATGAACACCGCCAACAAAGATATCTTCATAGCCGTCGTTGTCGTAATCGCCGATCGCGACTCCCGTGTCGTAGCCCGTACCGGCCAGACCCGCTTTTTCGGTCACGTCGGTGAATGTCCCGTCGCCGTTGTTCCGAAACAATCGATTCCAGTACTTGGCGGACGATTTTTTCAGTGTAGAAATGTCAGCGCCGTTGGTGAAGAAAATGTCGAGGTTGCCATCGTTGTTGTAATCGAAGATGGCCACGCCCCCAGCCATCGTTTCGGGCGCATGGCGCTCCGGCGTCTCGCAACTGTCGAGCGAAAAAGCAATCGGATGCAGTGAAAAATGAATCGGTGCCTGCGCTGGCTCCGCCGATCGCAACGGCGTGAACGCAATGCCGATCGCCGCGATGACCAGAATCGTTGCCGAAAACAATGCCCGCGCGACCGACTTGCCAGTTCTCATGGCGTGATCATTGGGCGCTGGGATGGCTGAGTTTTTCAATTTCTTCTTTCTCGCGCTTCGCGTCTTCGGAGCGCCCGCTCGACGTGTACGCCCGCAGCAAATCCCATCGCACTCGAACCGTGTCCGGCGCTTTCTCCCGCGCCGCCTCCAGTTCCGTAATTCCCGCCGCGATATCGCCCTTGGCCACCAGCACCTCGCCCAACATCATGTGGGTGACGCCGCGCTTGGGATCGATCTTCACCGCTTCCTGCGCGAGCGGCAATGCATCGGCGACGCGCTCTTCTTTGATGTACTCCTCGGCGATGCGCAGCCGCGCCGGCACGCTGAACGGCGAAACCTGCAGCTCGCGCTGCATCTCTTTAATTCCATCCTCCGGGCGAAGGTCCATCAGAAACGCCCCGTACAAAAAGTGCACTCCGGGCTCGTCCGGGTACGAAGCTACCAACCCCGCGAACTTCTTCTCCGCCTCGTCCTGCCGTTGCGCCTCCAGCGCCAGCGTACCCTCTCCCGCAGCCCGAATCATGGCCCGCCGATCCGCTGGAATCTCCGACGGCAGCAGCGGCAACCGCAACGCCGCCAGCCCGATCGGCTCTATAAGTTGTTCCGTATTCTGCCCCGACTTGACGATCGCAATGAGCAACGTCATGCTCTCATCGAAACGTTCAAACCGGGTCTGCAGAATGGCCACGTAGTAGAAGACCGACTCCGCGATCTCCTTCTGCTCGCCCATGCCGAGCGACATTGCTCGCTGCAGATGATCCAGAGCCCGCGCGTAGTCATGCATCTGGAACTCGCTCATCCCTAGCAGCGCCCATCCCAGCCCGAGTTCCGGATCGATCGCTACAAAACGCCGCAGCACGTCGCGCGCTTCGGAGTACTGGTTTGTTCCATACAGAAGCGAGCCGAAACTCCACAGGCCGTCTTTCCAGTTCGCCCGCTGCGAGAGTGCCTGCCGGTAAAGCCGAATGGCATCTTCGCCTCGGCCCTCGTCGCGAGCGCGGTTCGCCTCCTGAGAAAGTTGATCAAATCCGGATGCTGTTTTGCTTTCGGACGAAGGTTTGGCCTGCGCCGCAGCGACGACACTCGCTGACACCGCGAACAACAGCGCCCCCAGCGCGAGCAGCCTCATTTGGAAGCGCCCGCGCGCTTTTCCGTCTTTGTCTTCTCTGCTGGCGGAACGAAGACGCCTTCTTTTTCTTTGAGCGTGGTAAAGGCCGCCATCTCCGCCTTGGCTTCTTCTTTTCGCCCAGAGCGCGAATAAGCCATTGCAAGATGACTGCGGATCGTCGCCCCGTCAGGAGCAAGCTGCTTGGCGGTTTCCAGTTCTTTCACACTCTCCGGCAGCTTGTCCGCGGCGAGCAACACCCGCCCCAGCACGTGGTGTGCGTCGGCATTCTTGGGCTCGAGATCGACCGCCTGCCGCGCGAAAATGGCCGCTTCATCAAGCCGGTCCGACTCCAGATCCATGCGAGCGAGTTCCAGCAGCGCCGCCGTGTTCTGTTGAGATGTCTCAAGCTCGCGGCGGAACTGCTTTTCTCCCTCCGCCTTCTTGCCCTCGTAGCTCAGCAGCGTTCCCAAGAAGTAATGGACATTGGGCGCGATGCCGTAGTGCTGCTCCAACCGATGCGCGAACTCATCCGCGCGGGCGAAGTCCACCGGCGGCAGCGCACTGTAAACGGCACTGCTGCCGGCGAGCCAGACCATCTCCCGCTGCTCCGGCGGATAATCTTCCGGTAGATTTTTCATCCGCAGCGAAGCGAGACCCATTGCCTCAGCCAACGCCGGCGAACCGCCGCGCCGCTGCACCTCGGTCGCCAGCAAGTAGAGCGACTCCACGAATCGCCCTTCCCTTGTCAGCAACAACGCAAAATGAAACACCGCCACATCGATCAGCTCGGGCGACCCCGCCCATCCCTTCGTCGCCCACAATCGGAAGTGCTCCAGTGACCGGTCATAATCGCGATTCTCGTACTCACAGAGCGCGAGAAACGCATACGCCGGCCCCGGCTTCGGAGCCTTCGTAATAAATCGCTTAAACGATGTTTCTGCCTCAGGAAATCGGTCCTGGTCGTAGTAGAGGCTTCCCAGCTCCCACCACCCCTCGCTCCACTCCGGACGCAGGCGCACACCCTCGCCATAGAGTTCAATCGCACGCTGCACGTGGTCCGACTGCCGCGCAGCGTCAGCCTGCTTCGCAATCAGCTCAAAATTTTGACTGGAATCAACCGGCGTCGCGGAGAGAACAAGCGCCAGAAGGGGAACCACGGCCACCATAGCGAAAATATACATGGGGTGGCCTGCGGGAGACCACCCCACGCACTTCAAGGATCGGCCTAGAACGTGTACTTCACTCCCACTTCGAGGATGCGGTGCCCAACGTGAGCGGTGGCGACGCCAAACGTTGGCGTCTGGGTGCAAGCCGTTCCTCCGGAGGTTAACGGACAAGACGTACCTGTCACTACCTGTCCCAAGTCGTTCAGATTCAGCTTAAGGTTGTTGTCATTGTTTACGAACGAGAGCAAATCATGGTTGAGGAAGTTAAACGCCGCGAACCGGAACTGCAGGTTCTGCCGCTCGGTGATCTTAAAGGTCTTGAGGAGCGTAAGATCGCTGTCCCAGTACATCGGCCCCGGCAGGTATGGCATCGCCGCAGTACCCAAGGCTCCGGCCGGTGCGGGTGCGAAACAATTGTCGTTAATGAAATTGTTTTTCCCCGTGACACCCTTAGCCGGATTGCATGTAATCAATGGGTACAAAGTGATGTCAGGAGTGCCTAGGAGGTGAACATTGTCCTGGTTGACTCCGCCTTGATTCAGCGCAAAGTTCAGATTAGTACCCGCCTGCGCGGTCAATTGCGCCCCGCTTGAAACCTGGGTGATTCCCGAAATCTGCCATCCGTTCGCTGCCCCCTGGAGGAAAGCATTGCCGGAATGCAGCTTGGGAACGTTGATCACATATGCCATGCTCAACGCATGCGCACGGTTATTCGGCAAAACACCCCACAGATAGCGAACCGATTGCTCGGCGGTCAGCGCGCCGGGCAGGCCGCCGTTGCTCAACTGCGCCCCGTCGCCGACCGCTTTCGAGAAAGTGTAGTTCGCCTGCAGTGTGAGTAGACCAACGTTGCGTCGCAAGCTGGCCTGGAATGAATCGAACTGTGCCTTGCCCGCCGTGATGCTCTCGTTGATCGTGGTGTAGTCGGGGAACGCTCGGAAATGCTGTTCGCAGGCAGTACTCCCGAGCCCATCAGGATTGCCCGTCGGATTGCAATCTGCGGCGAACGCTGCCGCGCTGGTAGGTGTAATTGCCCCCAGCGGGATCGCATTGTAGAAGTTGGTGTAGCTCTGGAGGAAGTCGGTATGGTTGCCGACATAGGAAGCCTCCAACCGGAACTTCGAGGGCAACTGCTGATCGATGGTCAAGCTGTACGAGGTTACCAGCGGCTGCTCGTCATTCTTCGGATCCATAACGAACACGCCCTTGTTGGCGCCCACCGGCAAGCCCGAACCGTAACGGGTCGGTGCTTCGGCATGAGAATCAACACTTTCCCACGTCGGGCATAGCGGATCGTTCCATCCGCAGGACCAACTCGACGATCCGGTGGCAGTCTGCGCTGGCTGCACGTAGTCGTTGCTCTGAACGGAGTCATAGTAACGATACTTGCCCCATCCGCCGCGGAGGATCGTCTTGCCGGTTCCAAAAATGTCGATCGCTGCGCCCACGCGCGGCGAATAGAAGAAGAGCCGGCTGTTTGCACCCGAAAGCGGAATGCTCGAATTCAGACCGTGCCACGAAATACCGGTCTGCGTATTCGAGGCATTCGGAATGCTGAAGTCGTAAGTCGCCGGGTTGAATACAGCCAGCCCGAACGGATCGGAATACGGCTTCGCGTAGTGCTCAAAACGCATTCCATAGTTAATCGTGATGCGGCGCGTCAGCTTCCAGTCGTCCTGGGCGTAAAGTGCCGCGATGTTCTGGGCGAGATTCGTCGGCGGTGGCAGAGCCTGCTCGAAGTATCCACCCTGCCCAACGCCCATCAACGCGTCCGCATACTCGTTTCCGGTCGTGCCTCCGCCCCAACCCGTAGCTCCGTACTGGAAGACGCCCATGAACTGGCCCCAGTTGTCCTGCTTGTTATAGAGGTGCTCGTAGTAGAAGCCGAACTTCATGGTGTGCGTCTTGTAGACCTTGGTCAGGTTTTCCGAAGCGCTCGGAATTCCCTTAATCGCGATCATGCTGGGGTGATAGTCGTGGCCTACGTCACCCAAGTTCGGGAACGTGCTGCCCCAGCTCAGGACAGCGGGAGTATTTGTCTGACCAAAGATGCCTGTCGAGTTGAATCCCACTCCCGCGCGAGTTTGCTTTGCAAGGTCAGACAGCACCGTCGGGAAGTTGACTCGCGTGTAGCCAAATCGCGACTCGCTCGTCATCGTCGGAGAGAAAACTTTCAAAAAGCTGACCGTCGTCGCGTCCGACGCATTCGCGCCAATCGCATTGCTAGGAGCGGGAACGGTCCAGTCGCCCGTATTGATCCAGAGCCCCATCGGCATGTTGGCGGTTTCACGCTGCCGGCTCCAGGTTACATAGACCTTCGTGTTGTCGCTGATGTCCCAGTCGCCGCGCACGACGTTCTGGTAAGAGTTCTGCGCAACCGTAAAGGCCTGAATGTAGTTAAAACCGGTAACGCTGGGATCGGAATTCGGCGCCGGCAAGTCAGCCGTCAACAGCTTCTGCGCATTAGGATCGATACAGGCCGAAGACAGGATTCCGCCTGTGATGGTGCAGCCGGTTCGAGCATCGAAACCGATTCGCGTTCCCGCAGCGGGCGCGGTCGGAACTGCTCCCAAGGCGCCGTGCGGAACCTTGCTTCCGTAAGTGGACAACGCGCTGAAGTCGCCATTCAGCATGTCCGGCGTCATCACGAATGAGCGGTCCAGCCCGCCGTCGAGCTGCTGGTGGTAGTTCTCATATCCTTCAAAGAAGAACAGCTTCTTCTTGCTCTTGTTGAAGCCCGTTCCCGGAATGAAGAGCGGGCCACCAATGTTGAACCCAGGATAGTAATACGCGCTCCCGACCTTCAACGTGCCCGGGGTCAAGCCTTGTGAGAACTCCGTCTCTTTGTTCAAAGCGTCTTCCGCATTCAACGTCTGATTGCGAGCGTAGAAATAAGCTTCGCCGTGGAACACGCTGCCGCCGGCTTTGGTAACTGTATTCACAACCACCGGGCCTTTGGCGTTCTCGGCGCTGAAGTTCGAAGTAAGTACCTTCACTTCCGAGATCATGTTCGGGTTCGGATTCACCGGCGTTGCGTTTCCCGCCGCGCCGGGATCGAAAGAGTGCTGGCCATCCTGCGTGATGTCCACGCCCTGTCCATTCACGTTCACAGCGGCAAGACCGCCAGCCGAGTTACCGACTGCGAAGCCATTAATACCGACTACCTGGCCGTCATACGCAGGCTTGTTGATGGCGCTGTTCGCCGTGAGCGTCGCGCCCGGCAGCAGCTTCAAATACTCCGTTGCGTTGCGTCCGACCAGCGACAAATCCTGCAATTCCTTCGAGGAGATCAGCGCGGACTTTTCACCGGAGTCCACGGTCGCGATTTCCTGCGTCACGGCATCGACTTCAATCGTCTCGTTTGCCGCGCCGACTTTGAGGCCCACGTTCATTGTCTTGGTGTCGGAGCCGTTGAGCACCACGCCCGAGCCCACCCACTTCTGGAAGCCCTTCATGTTGACGATGACCTGATAGGTTCCAGCCGGCAACGTCGACACGGAGAAGTATCCATCCTGGTTGGTCATCACCTTGCGCGTTTCGCCCGATGCGGCGTTCTTCACGACCACTTCGGCGCCGTTGGCAACGGCGCCGGAAGCGTCAGTAACCGTTCCGCTCAAAGTGGCAAACTGGGATTGTGCGAACGCTGCTGGCAGGGTCAGGGATAGAACTGCGGCCAACACGAAAATGGCACGATATCGAGTCACGACACGCCTCCTCAGCCGTAAACGCTTACGGCTTGCCCGAACGGCTAACATATAAATACTAGGCACTGGGCACTGTCAAGAAATTTCCGCAAAGAAAATCGTTCTTCTAGAGGTTCCACGGGTTAAAACGTTTCACTAGGTCGCAACTTCTGGCACAGCCCAATGCAGACTGACCGCCCTCAAACGGGCATCCCATGGTCCTGATAGAATGCCCGCGATGTGACCGGCCGAGGCCTCATTGTCGCAGTTCTGACCTTGATAGCAGTACCCTGTGCGGCTCAAACTCCTGCTTCAAACGCTCCATCCGGCAGCGTTTCATCCCCCGCGCCCAAACCATCGAATCCAGTTCCTGCTCCATTGGTGCCCGCCGGTGATCATCCCATGCGTTTTCACGATATTGCAGCAACCGTAGGGATTACGTCGATGCCCAACTCCCGGCCAGATCGCCGCTATGTAGTAGAGACCATGGCGGGTGGCGGCATCGCCGCCTTCGATTGTGATAACGACGGCAGACTCGACCTCGCCGTCATCAACGATTCCACCATCGACGCCTTCCTGAAGGGCGGCGACCCGATGATCACGCTTTACCACCAGGACGGCGACTCCAACAGCCTTCACTTTACTGACATGACTCGTTCCGCTGGCCTCACCACGTTGGGATGGGGCACCGGTATCGCCGTCGGCGACTTCGACAACGACGGCCTGCCCGATCTCTACGTCACCGGCTACGGCCACAACGTGCTCTACCACAACCTCGGCGGATGCAAGTTCGAAGACGTGACGAAAAAAGCCGGCCTCGAAGTCGGCGGATTCAGCACGGGCGCCGCCTGGGCCGACTATGATCGCGACGGCCACCTCGACATCTTCGTCGCCCGCTACGTGAAAACCGAGGTGCATCATCTACCGAGTCCATCGCAGTCGTTCGGCTATAAAGGCGTGCTCGTCGAAGTGCCTGACAATATGGAAGGCGAAACAGATTTCCTCTTCCACAATCGCGGCGATGGCACCTTCGAAGACGTCTCCGCCAAAGCTGGAGTCAACGATCCGCACAAGTTGCACGGGATGGGCGTCGTCTGGGCCGACTACGACAACGATGGCTGGCCCGACCTCGTCGTCACCAACGATTCCGGATGGAATTTTCTATACCACAACCAGCACGATGGAACATTTGAAGAGGTCGGCATTCTCTCCGGCGTCGGCCTAGGCCCCTTCGGTCAAAACTACGGCAACATGGCGGCCGATTTCGCCGACTTCGATCACGACGGCAAACTCGATCTCTTCGTCTCGCGCTACGGAAAACAACCTGCGAGCCTTTATCAAAATCGCGGTGAGCAGTTCGTCGACATCGCCGATAAAGCCGGCATCGCCGGGCCAACCACTCCGCCGGTGAAGTGGGGCGCCGGCTTCGCAGATTTCGACAACGATGGCTGGCCCGACATATTGTTGGCTAACGGCAACTTCTCTTCTTTAATGGATACGCTGCCCGACGAAATCCGCTACGTCGAACCGCTCCAGCTCTTCCGCAATCTAGGCAACAAGACGTTTCAAGAGGTCGCCAATGTCTCGGGATTGAACGACGGCGCGCAGAAATCACGCCGCGGAACCGCCTTCGGCGACTTCAATAACGATGGCAACCTCGACGTGGCAGTCTTCAATGTCGATGGCCCGCCCTCCTTATTTCTGAACGAAACACAGAATTCGAACCACCGCGTGCTCTTCCGCCTGATCGGCGCTAAGAGCAACCGCGCCGCGATCGGCGCCCGCGTCATCGTCAGCACTCCGAAGATGAGCCAACTTGACGAAGTTCGCGGCGGCGGCAGTTACAACTCCAGCAACGACACACGCCTTCACTTCGGACTCGCATCTGACACGGTCATGAGCAAGGTCGAAGTCCAGTGGCCGAGCGGCCAAAAGCAGGAGTTTCATGACATCGCCGCCGACGCCATCTACGAGATCACCGAAGGACAAGCGATGAAGAAGATCAAAGATCTGCCAATCAAATGATCTGCCCACGAAATGTCGCGATTTAGGCCTTCACACACTGTAATTTCGCCCTGAAACCCACACTCCCGCACAGCTGTCCTCAGCCTTCCTTGCGATAGACTATAGGCAGAGCCATGCCACAATTCGTCCACCTGCATCTGCATACCGACTATTCCCTGCTTGACGGCGCCTGTGACGTGGAAAAGCTCTGCCAGCGCGTGCAGGAGCTGGGCATGCCCGCCGTGGCCATGACCGATCACGGCAATATTTTTGGCGCGGTTCACTTCGTCAACGCGGCCCACAAGCATGGCGTGAAGCCCATCGTCGGATGCGAGTTGTACGTCTGCAAAAAAGAAGACCACAACATCCAGCGCACGCCGCCCGAGGGCGACACCTACAACCATCTGCTCGTGCTCGCAGAAAACGAAGAAGGCTACCGCAACCTGGTCAAGATCACCTCGGAGGCCTCGCTGCACGGCTTTTACTACAAGCCGCGCGTGAGCAAGAAGTTTCTGGCGGAGTACTCGCGCGGCCTGATCGCGCTTTCCGGATGCCTGAAGGGCGAAGTTGCCGAGCGGCTGATGGAGTCAAACTACGACGCAGCGCGCGCGGCGGCGTCACAGTACGCCGACATCTTCGGCAAAAATAATTTCTTCCTCGAAATTCAGGATCAAGGTCTGGAGATGGAGCACCGCATCCATCCCGGACTGTTCCAGCTGGAAAAAGATCTAGGGCTGCCGCTTGTCGCCACTAACGACAGCCACTATCTCTGCGAAGACGACGCTCACGCTCAGGACGTGATGGTATGCATCCAGACCGGGAAATCGATTCGCGATACAGCGCGCATGAAGTTCGAAGGTACGCAATTCTTCGTCAAGAACCACGAAGAGATGTACCGCGTGTTCAAGGATTCTCCCGACGTTGTGAGCCGCACGCTCACAATTGCCGAGCGCTGCAGCCTGCGTCTCGAAAAAGTAGCGACTCCGTTTCCGCAGTTCGATGTGCCGCGCGGATACACCATCGACAGCTATTTTGTGCACGTCACGCGCGAGGGCTTCGCGCGGCGGCTGGATACGTTGCGTCCGCTACACGAGCAGGGCAAGCTCAAGCATTCCCTCACCGACTACGAGCAGCGCCTGGAACGCGAACTCGGAATCATCCAGCAGATGAAGTTTCCCGGATATTTCCTGATCGTCTGGGATTTCATCCGCTACGCGAAGGAGCGCGATATTCCCGTCGGCCCCGGCCGTGGATCGGCTGCCGGATCGCTGGTTTCCTACGCGCTCGGCATCACCGACATCGACCCTCTGCAGCATGAACTGCTGTTCGAGCGTTTCCTGAATCCCGAGCGGGTGTCGATGCCCGACATCGACATCGACTTCTGCATGAACCGCCGCGGCGAAGTGATTCAATACGTCACGCAGAAATACGGCCGTGACAACGTCGCGCAAATCATCACCTTCGGCACCATGGCCGCGAAGGCCGCGATCAAAGACGTAGGCCGTGCCATGGACATCCCTTACGCCGACGTCGACCGCATCGCCAAGATGGTGCCGACGACGCTGAACATCACGCTCGATCAGGCAATTGAGGAATCTCCGCAGCTCAACGAGGCCTACGAGAAAGACACGCAAGTGCGCGAACTTCTCGACACCGCGCGCAAGCTCGAAGGCCTGGTGCGCAACTCCGGTGTGCACGCCGCGGGTGTAGTGATCTCGCCCAAGCCGCTTACCGAACTTGTCCCGCTGCACAAAACGAAAAACGACGAGATCGTCACCGCCTTCGACATGGTCGCCATCGAGAAGATGGGCCTGTTGAAGATGGACTTCCTCGGCCTGACCACGCTGACGATTCTCACCGACACGCTGAAGCTCATTGAGCAGACGCGCGGAGAGAAGCTGACGCTCGAAACCCTACCGCTCACTGACCAGGAAACCTACGAGAAGGTTTTCTACAAAGGACTGACATCGGGCGTCTTCCAGTTTGAATCCAACGGCATGCGCGACGTGCTGCGCAAATATCAGCCGAATTCCATCGAAGACTTGACCGCTCTCAATGCTCTCTATCGTCCCGGGCCAATCCAGGGCGGCATGATCGACGACTTCGTCGACCGCAAGCACGGACGCAAGAAAGTTGAGTACGACCTGCCTGAGTTGCAGGAAATTTTGCAAGAAACCCTCGGCGTGATCGTGTATCAGGAGCAGGTGATGCAGATCGCCAACCGGCTCGCCGGATATTCCCTCGGCGACGCCGATCTGCTCCGCCGCGCCATGGGCAAAAAGAAGCCGGAGGAAATGGCCCAGCAGCGCGAGCGCTTCATCGAAGGCGCGGCCCAACGTAAATATCCGGCAAAGAAGATCGAGAAGATTTTCGATCTCATGGCTCAGTTCGCTGGATACGGCTTCAACAAGTCGCATTCCGCGGCATATGCTCTGCTCGCCTATCACACCGCATATCTGAAGACGCATTACCCGGTCGAATTCATGGCGGCGCTGCTGACTTCCGTGACCGGGTCGACCGACGACGTGGTGAAGTACATCAACGAATGCCGCGAAATGGGGATTGCCGTCGAGGCGCCGGATATCAACGTCTCCGACGCGAACTTCACGCCGCACGGCGAGTCGATTCGCTTCGGGTTGGCGGCAGTAAAAAACGTCGGCGGCAATGCGATCGAATCGATCGTTGCCGCGCGCAAGAAGCTTGGGAAATTCAAATCGATCTTCGAATTCTGCGAGAACGTCGACCTGCGCCTGCTCAACAAGCGCGTGGTCGAATCGCTGATCAAGAGCGGCGCCATGGATTCGATGGGCCGCCGCGCCCAGTTGATGGCCGTGCTCGACAAAGCGATGGAGCAGGCGCAGAAAACGCAACGTGACCTGGAATCCGGCCAGCATGGCCTGTTCGGCGTGTTTGACCAGGAAGAAGCCGCTACACAAAATGACAAGCTCCCCAATACGCCCGATTGGGACGAACACACGCGGCTCTCAGCGGAAAAAGAAATTCTCGGCTTTTTCATCAGCGGCCACCCACTAGAAAAATATCGCGACAAGCTGCAAGACTTGCAGGCTCTGAGCACCGAAGATCTCGCCGCGATGAAGAATTCCACCGGCAAAGACGAAACGATCGTCACCGCCGGCATCATCACCAACGTTCGAGTGTTGAAATCGAAACGTGGCGACTTCTACGCCCAGGCCTCGCTCGAAGATATGTCAGGATCGATCGACATGATCGTCTTCCCCGAGGCATTCAAGCGCATCGGCGAAAAAGTAAAGCTCGAAGTTCCGGTGCTGGTTAAGGCCGGTGTCCGAATTGAGGAGGGCGCGAATCCCAAAATCACCGCAGCGGAAATCATGCCGCTCGAAGATGCCAAAGTTCCGCTGCCCCGCGCGATTCGCATTCGCGTGATAAGCGACGACAACGGGAGCCTTTCGGTCGTCGACAGCCTGCATGCGCTCTTTCTCGAGCGCAAGGGCGAGGCCAAGGTGTTGTTCGACGTGGAGCGTCAAGGCGAATTCATGGCCGTAATGGAAGCGGACGGCTATAATGTCCTGCCGGACCGCAATTTCATCGCCCGCGTGGAACAGCTCTGCGGGCGTGGCAGTGTAAGGATTATCAGTTAGTTTTCCTTCGTGCACCTTCGTGTCTTTAGTGGTTGATGAAGTTTTTCTAACCACCAAGTACACGAAGGAAAATCTTACGATCTTATGGTGCCGACCGAAAAAATGCAGCAGGAACTGGAGCAGATCGAGCGCCAGGTCGCCGATCTGGAATCGAACGGCCCCGACGACGCCACGCGACGCCAGATCGCCCTGCTGCAGGAGCGCATCGATACGCTGCGCCGTGAAATGAACGCGCCCGCCAGTGCATGGCAAAAGACCGAACTGGCGCGGCATCCCCAGCGCCCACAGTCACTCGACTACATCGAGCGCATCTTCACCGACTTCAGCGAAATCCACGGCGACCGCGGCTTCGGCGACGACGCGGCCATCGTCTGCGGCATGGCGCGCTTTCACGGCGAAGAGGTGCTGCTGGTGGCCACGCAAAAAGGGCGCGACATGAAGCAGCGCGTCTTCCGCAACTTCGGCACGCCGCATCCTGAAGGTTATCGCAAGGCGATGCGCATCATGCAGTTTGCCGAGAAATTTCGCCGTCCGATTTTTACGCTAGTGGATACCGATGGCGCCTACCCGGGCATTCACGCCGAAGAGCGCGGGCAAGCCGAAGCCATCGCCTACAACCTTCGCGAGATGGCGCGCCTCGAAGTGCCGATCATCGCCACGGTCATCGGTGTAGGAGGCAGTGGCGGCGCACTGGCCATTGCGGTCGCCGATCGCGTACTGATGATGGAGAACTCGATCTACTCCGTCATCTCCCCGGAAGGCTGCGCCGCCATCATGTGGCGCGATGCTAGCAAAAAAGAACTCGCCGCCGAAGCCATGCGCATCACCGCCAACGATCTTCGTGAACTCGGTGTCATCGACGACATTATTCCCGAGCCCGAAGGCGGAGCCCATCGTGACCACGAAGCCGCCGCTGCCCTTCTCGACGTGAGCCTCCAGAAACACCTCGCTGAACTCAAGAAAGTTCCCGCTTCCGAATTAGTCGTGTCACGATATAATAAGTTCCGCAACATGGCCCACTTCTTCAAGACTGAGTAGAACCGAAGTGTGACGCCGCATTCCCAGTTCCCAAACAGGTTCCTTCCCCTTGTGGACCGCGCCTTTTGGTCGCGACAGCGGAGCGCCATCGCCGTATAATCATATGTTTCTCCCTGCACTCTATTAACCACGTGTTCAGCCCGCTGAACCAATAGGAAGGTATCGGAAATGGCTACCACCGATGTAACGCCCCGCGAATCATCCGGCGGCATGGGGCGCAAGCGCATCGTCAACGACATGAGCATTCAGGTCGCGACGGTCAACGGTTCGGGTTCGCAAAGTTCCAACACAGTCCTGCTGCGCAGCATTTTTCAGATGGGCGTTCCCGTCTCCGGCAAGAACATGTTCCCCTCGAACATCGCCGGCCTGCCCACCTGGTACACCATTCGTGCCAATAAGAACGGCTACATCGGGCGCAAAAAAGAAATCGACTTTCTGGTCGCGATGAACCCCGAGACCGCCGTCGAAGACACAATGTCACTCGCGCCGGGCGCTGCGGTGCTATACGACGAACCGCTCGCCTTGCACAAGCTGCGCGACGATCTGATTTTTTATTCGGTGCCTTACGACAAGCTGGTCGCCGCGGTTTGCCCTGAAGCCAAGCTGCGCAAGCTGGTCAAAAACATGGTGTACGTGGGCGTGGTGGCCAGCCTGCTCACCGTCGAAATGGCGGAGGTCGAGAAAGCCATCCGCAAGCAGTTCGCCACCAAGGTCAAGGCTGCCAACCTGAACCTGGCCGCAGCCCAGGCCGGATTCGATTACGCCAAGCAAAATATCAAAAAACAAGGTTCGTTCTACATCGAACGCATGAACAAGACCGCGGGGAAAATCATCATCGACGGCAACTCCGCCGCCGCCCTCGGTAACATGTTCGCCGGGTGCACGGTCGTCACGTGGTATCCGATCACGCCCTCGTCATCGCTGGTCGAGACGATGATCGAGTACATGAAGGAATATCGCATCGGCCCGGATGGCAAAGCGACATTCGCAATCGTCCAGGCAGAGGACGAACTCGCAGCTATCGGCATGGTCATCGGCGCAGGTTGGGCGGGCGCTCGCAGCATGACGGCGACTGCAGGCCCCGGCATCTCGCTCATGGCCGAGTTCGCCGGCCTCGCGTATTACGTAGAAGTCCCCGGCGTCATTTGGGACATTCAGCGTGTCGGTCCCTCCACCGGACTGCCCACGCGCACTTCGCAGGGCGACATTCTTTCGACGGCATTTCTCTCACACGGCGACACCAAGAACATCATGCTCTTCCCCTGCTCGGTGGAAGAGTGCTTCACCATGGCGACGGATGCGTTCAATCTCGCCGAACAGTTTCAGACCCTGGTCTTCGTCATGTCCGATCTCGACCTCGGCATGAATAACTGGATGTCGGATCCATTCCCGTACCCGACGGCGCCCATTAAGCGGGGTAAGGTCTTAAGTAAAGAAGACCTGGACAAACTCGGCAGCTTCGCCCGCTACAAAGATGTCGACGGAGACGGCATCGGCTACCGCACGTTGCCCGGCACGTCGCATCCCAACGCCGCTTATTTCGCGCGTGGCAGCGGCCACAACGAAAAGGCGCAATACAGCGAGCGCGCCGACGACTTCGAAAACAACATGGAACGCCTGAACCGCAAATTCGAAACTTCGCGGTCATTCGTTCCCCGCCCTGAGATCACTAAAGGCAACAACGCCAAAATCGGGATCATCGGCTACGGCACCTCCCACTGGGGCATCACCGAAAGCCGCGATCAGCTTCGCGACGAATACAAGATCGAAACCGACTATCTGCGCCTGCGCGCCTATCCGTTCACGCGCGAGGTGCATGACTTCATCGAGCAGCACGAGCACATTTACGTCGTCGAGCAGAACCGCGACGCGCAGATGCTCAGCCTGCTCAAGCTCGATCTGAAACCGGAATTGATCGGCCGTCTGCGCAGCATCGCCCACATCACCGGCCTGCCACTGGACGCACGCTCCATCACCGACGAACTGACAAGCATGGAAGGACATGGAATGGAGGGGCGCACACCTCGACCGTCCAGCCAATGGGCAAAGTACTCAGAGGACTAGGGGCATCAGCTCTGGCCCCGGACGAGGTCCGGGCTCCATTCGTGATAACGAACGATAGAAATAGAAGAGGACGGAGAGAAAATATGGGCACCACCACCGTAGAACCCGGGTCCGCAGCACCTGGACCGAAGACCAACCGCATCGGCCTAACCGTCATCGACTACAAAGGCGGCAAGACGACGCTCTGCGCCGGCTGCGGCCACAATGCCATCTCCGAGCGCATCATCGAAGCCATGTATGAAATGGGCGTCGAGCCTGAGTTCGTGATTAAGCCCAGCGGCATCGGCTGCTCGTCGAAGACTCCGGCCTATTTCCTCAGCCGTTCGCATAGCTTCAACGCGGTCCACGGACGCATGCCCTCGGTTGCCACCGGCGCGCTCCTCGCCAACCGCAAGCTCGTCTGCATCGGCGTGAGCGGCGACGGCGACACCGCCTCCATCGGCGTCGGCCAGTTCATCCACCTCATGCGCCGCAATCTGCCGATCATCTACATCATCGAAGACAACGGCGTCTACGGTCTCACCAAAGGCCAGTTCTCCGCGACCGCCGATCTCGGCTCGAAGCTGAAATCCGGCGTGCTGAACGATCTTCCGCCAATCGATACCTGCGCCATGGCGATTCACCTTGGAGCAACGCTGGTCGGGCGCTCATTCTCCGGTGACAAGAGGCAGCTCAGCGCCATGCTCAAGGCCGCCATCGCCCACAAAGGCACGGTCATGCTCGACGTGGTTTCGCCCTGCGTGACCTTCAACGATCACGAGGGCTCGACCAAGTCCTACAAATACGTGAAGGAACACGAAGAAGTTCTGCAGGACGTGAGCTTTGTCCCGCACTTCGAAGACATCGACGTGGAATACGACGCCGGCTCAACCATCGACGTAACCATGCACGACGGCTCGCATCTGCGCCTGCGCAAGCTTGAAGAAGATTATGACCCCACCGACAAGATTCGCGCCATCTCCCGCCTGACCGAGGCGCACGATAAGGGCGAAGTGCTCACGGGAATTTTCTACGTGAACCCGAAGGCGCCGAACTTCATCGACATGCTCAACGTCGTCGATCAGCCGCTGGCCACTCTGCCCGATTCGCTGACGCGCCCGCCAAAAGAAGTGCTCGACGCGGTAATGGAAGAACTAAGGTAGAAAGCTCGGCCTCGCACGGAAGTCCGCGGCTACGCCGTCTTCCGCTCCGCCCGCCCGCTATGCGCGGGATTCTCTCCGGGTTCCGGAAAGTCGGTATCAGCATCTTTGAGCATGGGGTCCTGGTCGCGGTGCCCCAACTGCTCCTGCAGGCCGATATTTCCCGGAATCTTGTGATCTTCCGTCTCGGTCGCGCCCTTCGCCGTATCCTGATCGTTCACTTTGTTCGGCATGGAGTCACCTCACAAATTTAGGGCCTTGACGCCCTGGTTTTGACCACAACTCCGCTGTTGACAGACTAGCTTATTCCTAAAGATTTCCGCAGGAAATAGTTGTAAATTAGGAGACTCTAGGCCGTCGGAGGAGTATATGAAGCGGATTCTTTTCCTATTGATTGTGTGTGCACTGGCCGTGGGAGCGGCGATGGCAAGTCCATCCCAAGGTTCGCTGCAGAGGGTGAAAGCGCATCATCACGTCAACCACCATAAGGCGCATAAAGCAGGAAAGCACCACGCGAAGCGTGTACGCCATAATACCGTCTAGCGCTCGCCCTTCCGACAGAGCGTCTTTACGACGGCCTTCCAGCCGAAGACACTCCCAGCTTGCGCAGCCGGTCGCGCGCCTGCAGCGCCTCCGGCGAGTGCGGATAGCGTTGGATCAAGTGCCGCAGCTCGCTCACCCCGTCATCCTGCTTGCCCAGTTCGATCAGAGAGAATCCCTTCTTGAGCTGCGCTGAAGCGGCCTTATTTCCGCTGGGAAAATTCTGTAACACCTGGTCGTAGCTCTGCGCCGCCTGCTGGTAGTTCGCCTGCTTGAAATAAATCTCGCCCAGGTAGAAGTAGCAGTTCCCTGCCAGATCGGTATTGGGATAAAACTTGACGTAGTCAGAAAATTCCTGCACGGCGAGATCGTTCTTGTTGCCGTTGTAGTCGCGCAGCGCGTTGTTATAGAGCACGTCGGGTGGCGGGGCCGACGCCATGGCCTGCTGCTGTTGCTGCTGCTGGGACTGCTGCGCCTGGATGCTCTGCTGGGCTGCCTGCATGTCCTCGAGTTGCTTACTGACCTTAGCCAGACGCACCTTCAACTCGTCGAGCGTATCGTTCAGCGCCTGAATCTGCCCGGAAAGTTGCTCGGTCTTCGATCCCGCATCGCCCTGCTGCCTGGCCAGCGTGGTTTGCAGGCCGTTGAGGGCACTAGAAACTTTGTTGACGGCGTCGGTGTTCTGCTCGACCAGATTTTTCATCACGCCCATGCGCTCGTCAAAGCTGCGCTGCATGGCCGTCATCTGCTCTTGCAGTTGTTGCACCTGCGTTTGCAGTTGCACCATCTCCTTGCTCACCGGAAAGGCCGGCTCAGCCGCCAGCCACAAAGTGGAAAACAGCGCCAGATAAGCAAATCCGCGTTGAAGTTTCATAGGGTTTCCTGATGAGTCTCCAGATCTTCGATGCCTCGACTATCCCACAGGTTGGGATGATCAAAGGCGCAATTGAGCACTCAGCAAATTAGCAGGTAGCAATTGGCAACCGGCCCCTTCCGGCTGAATACTAACTGCTACTTGCCAACTGCTCCGCACCAGCTCGGGCGAAGTCACGAGCTCGACCTCGTCCGAGCCGGCACAAACGCCATTACGGCTGATACACCAGATGCCCGCGGCGATTCTGCTGCCAGCAAGCCTCATTGCTCTCGCTGCAGAACGGCTTCTCTTTGCCGTAGCTGATCGTCTTGATGCGGTTTGCGCTTACCCCGGCCGCAACCAGCGCGCTCTTGACGGCAGTGGCGCGCTTGTCACCGAGTGCGATGTTGTATTCGGTCGATCCGCGCTCGTCGCAGTGCCCTTCCACCGTGAAGCTCATATTCTGGTGTTGGTTGAAGAACTGCGCATCAGCCTGAATGGAAGCCTGCTGGTCACCCCGAACGTCAGCCTTGTCGTAGTCGAAGTAAACATCCTTCACGTTCTGGCTGAACAGGTCCTGGTCAGTCGGCGACGGAGCCGGTGGCGGTGGCGGCGGAGCCGAAACCGTAATGCGCGCGCTCGCTTCCTGCGTTCCACCTGCGCCCTTGGCGACGAGATGGTAGGTCGTCGAATCGGTCGGCGATACCGACTGTGATCCGTTGGCCTGCACCGCGCCAATACCGTCGATCGAGACGTCGGTCGCATTCGTGGTCTGCCATGTCAGCGATGCCGATTGGCCGGCCTGAATCGTATTCGGATTCACCGAAATCGAAGCCGTCGGTGCGGCAGCCGGGGCTGGGGGTGGTGGCGGTGGTGGCGCTGGAGCTGCTTTTTTTCCGCATGCGCCGAGCAGGATCAGACCGCTGAACGCGACAGACAGCAGGAACCACTTCACACTTTGTTGCTTCAATTTGAGCCTCCTTGCGGGACCCCGAAGAATGCTTGCCTTCGAGGTCAGACGAAGTGTCATTTATTTATTTCCAACTGCACCTATTTCCAACTCCAATTCGGTTGAGTGTTGCGCCCGGTAAACGTTAGTTGCTGCACTTTACTTCCATCGGCCAGCATCGACCAGATTTGCAGGCTTCCGGAACGGTTTGACTGAAAAACGATGTGCCGGTTGTCCGGCGACCAGGATGGAAAATCGTTGCGCCCGCCATCATGGGTCATTTGCACCCATTGCTTGCTGGCGATATCCATCAGGTACAAATCCGACGAACCGGGTTCCCCCGGCCCGTACTTCCGCACCCAAGCGAAAGCCAGAAACTGCCCGTTGGGCGACCAGTTCGGCGATACCGCATAGCCCTGATCGGTCATGCGCTGCAGGTTCGTGCCGTCACCTTCCATCGTATAAATCTGCGGCAGGCCGGTGCGCCCGCTCACGAAAGCGATCTGTGAATTCGTCTTGCGATTCCACACCGGGGAAACGTCCGGTCCCTTGGCATTGGTCAAGCAATGCAGACTTCCGCCCGCAGCGTCAGCCACGCAGATTTCCGGCGCACCATTGCGCGAGGAAGAAAACGCCAGCTTCGTCCCGTCTGCCGACCAGGCCGGAGAAAGATTCGTTCCGCCGAACCGCTGAAAACTGACCAAACGGCTCAGGTCGAGCGAGTACATCATGATCTCCCAGCCGCTCTTGGTCAGCGAACTGAACGCAAGGCGGGATCCATCCGGTGAAATGCGCGGCGAGAGCGAAATCGAGCTCAGATGTGTGACCTGGTGCTGGTTCGATCCGTCGTAGTCCATCGCCCATATTTCTTTGTGCCCGGAGCGGTCGCTGACAAAGTAAATCTGGCTTTCGGCAATGCCTGCAATACCTCCGCCCACCCGCGCGATGATTTCATCGGCAAACTTGTGCGCGATCATGCGCGCTGCAGCGTCAGTGGCGTTGTCGGCATATTGCTTGCCCAGAATCTGCGGGTTCTGGATGTTCTTCACGTCGTACAGCCAGCCTTGCACGGTGAGTTTCCCGCTCGCCACACCCAGATTTCCAAAAGCCAGCATGCCCGCGTTCGGCGGAGGCGCATTCCACGCGATAAAGTTCACCTCCATCGGCTGGCTCGGTGTTTGCAGCGGATAAAAACTCTTCGAGACGAGTTCGATGACGCCGGAGACGTCAAGGTCATTCCACAGTGTGTCGTTGAAGGTCTTCAGCAGCGCGGCGCTTTGCGGGTCGCTGCCGTTCGCCTTGAAGTCGGGGAGCGCGAGGCGGACTTTTTCTACGCCCAGGCTGGTTCCGGTCTTGACCCAATCCTGCGCCGACGCAGTGAGTGCAAATGTAAGAAAGAAAGCCAGGGCGAGCGTATGCCCGTTGCGCAACCACCGCTGGCAGCCCGGTGTTACACGTTGGCCTGATTCCATCCGTTTGAAGAGAAAAGATACTCCGTACGACAATATCGTAACCCGATATATATTCCTGAGCAAGCCAAAATTCCTTATCAATCCCAATCTCCAGGTCATGTCATTCCGACATCAAGCTCAACCCCGAATCAT
>Ga0335077_10000022_pt1 | contig 166002 bp, 131 predicted proteins | sample Lox_Sample_31_FD_207151 | JGI IMG/M metagenome (GOLD analysis project Ga0335077, IMG submission 207151) | Soil microbial communities from Loxahatchee National Wildlife Refuge, Florida, United States - Lox_Sample_3.1 | ecosystem: Environmental > Terrestrial > Soil > Wetlands | place: USA... | reverse complement strand
TGGATGGAGGGGTGGCCGAGTGGTTGAAGGCGCACAGCGCGCCGCAGGGCGCGCGTCTTTACATAAAGCTGCGTGCGCCTTCTAAAAAGGTCTGGATGGAGGGGTGGCCGAGTGGTTGAAGGCGCACAGCGCGCCGCAGGGCGCGCGTCTTTACATAAAGCTGCGTGCGCCTTCTAAAAAGGTCTGGATGGAGGGGTGGCCGAGTGGTTGAAGGCGCACGCCTGGAGAGCGTGTATACGGGAAACCGTATCGTGGGTTCGAATCCCACTCCCTCCGCCACGACTTAAGTTGTCCAGCCCGAAGACATGAGTGACAGAACGTACCTAAGACATAGGTGACAACCTCGGGCCGAATGGGTTGTCCAGGGGCTGCAGGGTTTTTGCTCCAGATCGAAGTAGCCAAGATCGTAATGCATGAAGCTGACGAGCCAGATGCCGTCGTCGACTTCCTTGATGCCGAGGCGCTGGCCTGCGAGCACGCTCGAGATGTTGATCTTCTTGCGATGCAGGCAAATGCGGCCACAGGTGGTGACGAGGATGTCGCGGTCGTGGAACGGATAGCTAAGTTCGGGCAGGCCGTCGTAGGGGCGCGGTGAGGACGAATAGAGCTCGGCCGGGCATTTCATGGCAAGCGCCTCGTGCGGGCGTTCGGTGTTGAACTCGTTTTGGAAGGTATCGAAGCGCGCCTGCTGCTGCGCCGGGCGGGCGGGTGGCTTCCTTCTTGAGCGTCAGATGCATGCGCTCATGGCGGCCGTTTTGCTGCGGATGCCCGGGCTTGATGCGCTCGATGGCGATGCCGAGGCGGAGCCACCAGACCGAGAGCCTGGAGAGGTTGAACAAGGCATTGGGACTGGCGAAGGGAACACCGTTATCAGAGCGGATGGCGATCGGCAGACCGCGCTCGGCGAACAGCCGCTCGAAGGCGGTAAACGCCGGCTCCTCGCGGGTGGATTCCAGCGCCTCGCACAAGAGCAGGAAGCGCGAGGCATGATCGGTGACGGTGAGCGGATAACAGTAGCGGCCGTTGCCGAGCTTGAACTCGCCCTTGAAATCGGCGCACCATAGTGCGTTGGGCGCGGCGCCCTCCGACAGCGGCGTTCCGGTGGCGCGGTTGCGTGTCCTGCCCCTGCGTCTGACCAGGCCATGACGGTCGAGCACGGCATGGATGGTGCTCCTGGCGGGAACGCGCACATCGCCGGCAAGCCGCCGGACCAGCAGCTCGCGGATCTTGCGCGCGCCCCAGTGCGGCTTCTCGCCCTTGAGCCTGACGATCAGGCTCTTGATCGCCGGCGGCAGTTGGTTGGCGTAGCGCACCGGCCGCCGCGAGCGGTCGGACAGGGCCTCCAATCCGTGCTCCTTGTAGCGGTCGAAAATCTTGTAGCCGGTCTTGCGGGATATCCCGAATTCCCGGCACATCTCGGTCATCGCCTCGCCGTCCAGCACACGGGCGACAAAGCGCAGGCGCTCTTCCATCACCGAACTCGCTCTCCACGGCATCAACACCTCCCACCAAAGGGCGAAAAGTGTTACCCATGTGTCCGGTACGATATGTCACCTATCTCTCAGGCCGCTCAAAGCCCTAGGCTTTATTTCAAGCCCGCAATCGCGCTCTTTGCGCCATGTCGAGAAAATCGTCATCGTGCAGAGTCAGAGACGGATTATTTTCGAAATCTCACCGCGAATTTGCCCGTGAGTCTCCTGACTGCAATTCGGTGGTACAGGCGTCTCTGAGAATCCATTCAACGACGTGATAGCTGCTCCTCAGCAGGAGGGGACATGTCGGATCAGGAACAGCTGGCGAGGCTTGCAATCGAGTCGCAATATGCGCGCCTGAGCGAGGCGGTACGCCATAGAGACTTGGACGCGCTTCGCGCGCTTCACACGTTTGCGTACAGCGAGCTCCAGATTACCGGGGAGGAGCGCGACTTGGCGGAGGTCATGGCCGAATGGCGTGCCGACCTCGCCGACGTGATCGAACCAAGCCTTAAAACCGAGATCCAGGGTTTTGATCTCGATGGCGACGAGGCCAGCGTCACGATTTGCTCCGTGCGAGCCTTTATCACCTCATTCGCTGCACTGCGGTTCAGCAATCGGATAGAGACAACCGGCCGCGACTACTGGATCAACACCGGCGTCGGCTGGCGTCTGAGCCGCTCGGAACGACGAGCGATCAAGTCGTGGGTCGACGATAAGCTCGATGCTGAAACGAGGTTCGAGCCGCTGTTGACGGCGGAGCAACGCGCAGCCGTCGTGCGCGATCTGTGCGTCCACGCCCTTCCGTTCAAGAGCGTCCACGCCGGCAACGGCTTCGATGACCTCACCGGCCTCGATCGGCTCATCGGGGACGCACGTCTTGTTGCGCTTGGCGAGGCGACTCACGGCACCGCCGAGTTCTTTCAGATGAAGCACCGGCTGCTCGAATATTTGGTGGAGAGAAAGGGTTTCACCGTCTTCGCCATCGAGGGAAATTGGCCCGAAGCACAAGAAGCCGACCGTTTCATCAAGACCGGCGAGGAGGGCGACGCGGCTGCCGCGCTCGCGGCCATGTATTTCTGGACCTGGCAGACCGAGGAGGTATCCGCCTTGCTCCACTGGATGCGTCATTACAATGTGAGGCGAGGCGAGCGTCCCATTGTCTCTTTTACCGGCTTCGACATGCAGAATCCGAATGTGGCGATGAACCGCGTGATCGATTTCCTGGACCGTACCAGTTGCGCCGATCGAGACGTCGTGCGTGCGCTCTATGATGGGTTGGACAAGCCGAGCTCTGAAATCCCGGAAGGGGAGAAGACACGGCTTCGAGACAGAGCCAACAAGGCGTTTGATCTCGTCGAGGCACGGCGCGAGACGCTGGTAACGGCCTCGACGCCGGAGGAGTATCGCGACATCCGCCAAGCCGCGCGCATCGTGCTGCAAGCTTTCGCAAGGCGTGCTGGAATTCCCGGGGCGGAACGGGACCGCGCCATGGCGGAGAATGTGCGTTGGCTGATCGAGGAAGCATTCCCCGGGCAGAAGGTCGTGTTATGGGCGCACAATGGCCACGTCGGTACCGATATGGGCAGCAGCGAGAAGAGCCTGGGCAATCATTTGCGCGATCGCTATGGCGATCAAATGGTCGTAATAGGATTCGCTACACATCATGGCGAGGTGCGAGCGAGGCGCAGGGGAGAAGGCGGGACCCAGCCTAGTCCGCTCGTTGCCGCGCCACTCGCGCCGATCAGGAAAGTCAGTGTCGAGGCGCTGTTTCAGGAAACGGGTCTGCCTCGCTTCATTCTCGATCTCCGCTACCTGCCCAAAGACAGTGCGGTGAGCACCTGGCTGTCAAAACCGAGATTGCATCGGATGATCGGCGCCGTCTACGATTCCGATCGAGACTCCAAGTACTATGCACTCGTGCGTCTGCCTGAGATGTACGATTGCATCGTATTTATTGCGGAAAGCACGGCGGCGAAGCCGCTGCGCCGGTGAACGCATCAACTGCAACCCTGCTCACAGTAGAAGTTGGCACGGAACAGACTTCCGGCAACATCCGTTCTTCGATCGCTATTGGAGCAGAGCCGACATAGCGAAGAAAATAACACCGTTGAACCAAAGCGGATTTTGTTGTGCTCTTTCATACGTGTCCGTTCGGCAGGCCACCTTGGAGTACGGGCTGTTTGTCTAATAGGGGAGCGCACGCGTCATATGCAGGGCGAACATGCTCAGAGGAATGAGGTCCATCAACATTGCTGTTGCTAGCAGCGCGCGCGCAACACGTGCACGGATCAGGAGGAAAGTCGCTCCCTCGATCACCAGCAAAACCGGGCCGAGGACCATGCGAGGAATGGCCGCGAAGGCGACGAACAGGCCAAGCAGTACACTGACGGTCTGAGGCGGCTGGTTCGGCGGGCTGGCGCCGCCTGCCAGGTAAATCACCGCCAGCCAGCTCACCGGCCCGATCGCAGCGATCAGGAGTTCGATGGCCAGCAAGGTGCGCGGCGCCTTTTCGATGAATAGCCTCAGCAAGAAACAGGTCGGTACGAGGCTGAGGAATCCCGCAGCCAGCATGAACAGGACCATGTCGCCGAAGGCGACCATGCCGCCCGAGGTCTCCTTGATTTCGTCCGGGATGCGCAATTCATTGACGGCGACAGCGGCGAGGCCGCCGGCGATCGAAAGAGCGTAGCCTGCAGCGATCAAGGCTATCCTTTTCGCCGTACTCATGCGCCTACCCCAGCCTCCGACAAAACTTTCGATTCACCTTGAGACGCTGATAAGATGATCAGCCAACTAACGCAACTTGCTGCACCGATGGCGCGACGCGTTCTCCAGCGCTCTATGATCGAAGCAGATGCGCGACAATTTGCAAACTGAACCTTCGCCACCGGCGGCGATCAGCGGCAAGCACGTTGTCGCTTGGGTTCTCGGCATCATCATTTGGGTGATGATTTGTGCTAGCTACTGGTTCGTGGCAACTCGGGACGACTACGCGAAACTCAATGCGGCTCGCGCTTGCTACGGCGCGAACGACCTTACCCGCAGCAGCAATCCTCAATGCGCTACTATCAAGCCATCTGACGCACTATTCTACAAATCGGAAATTGATCGCAAGGCTCGCAATTCGAGGCTCGCATCAGCATTCGGTGGTCTGGTGGCTGCCATACTGATTATGGTCAGCCGACGAAAACGCAAAAAGTGACGCGGGCGAAAAGCCACATGACACTCAGCGACGTAATGACTGTTGGCGGTATTGTATCGACGCGAATGGTACTGAGCCGACATCGACTCAGAACTCGTGATATCCGCTTTCCTTATTTTTTAGCCAAGCTTCTGTCACTCAGAGGTTCACAGGAAATGATTTATATTATCGGTTTTTGGACTCTTTTGACTGATCCATTGCGCTGACAACAAAACTATCAGCCGTCGATCAACGGGTCGGGCTTTGCCCAGCGCTTGAGTGCCTCGCGGTCGGTGACGACGATTTCCTTCCCGCCACCGATCACGCCGTGCTCCGACAAGGTCGCCAAATTACGCGAAAGATTTTCGGGCGTCATGCCTAGGCGCGAGGCCAGTGTTCGCTTGTCATGAGGCAGCACAACACGTCCGCTGCCACCTTGTTGACGATCGATTTCGAGAATCCAATTGGCCAGACGCTCCGCGCTTGTCCTCAATTTATGGTCTTTCAGAGAGCGCACGACGCTGCGATAGCGGACCGCAAGTTCGTTCACGATGGCGCGGGCAAAGGCTCCATCGCGACTGAAGATGTCACGCACTGTTTCAGCCGGAATCATGAGAATTTGCGACGGGACCAATGTGCGTGCCGATTTGAGATAGACTTCGTCGCGAATGACCGCGGCCAGAATAAAAGTTGAGACCGGCCGAAGGATATCGAGCGTGACTTCGCGGCCATCCCATTCCGCGAACAGTTCCACCGATCCATCAACAATGATGTGAAGGAAATCCGGCAATTCGCCTTCGCGGATGAGAACAGCGTGCGGCGGAAACTTCTGCAACAACGCCGCAATCATCAGCGAATCAAAATTCGCGTCTGTCATGTCTCGACAGAGCGGCAACTGGCGGACAAGATCGATTTCGATGTGGCGCATGGCTTGAAAGATACAGAATAACTCCATCGCAGTCTTGATAAATATCAATTGAAAGTATTGAAAAAGTCATTTCCAAGAATTGCAAATGTAAAATGCAACTTATTTTCATTCTGCAGAGGATATTCCAACGTCAGCTTTGACGTACGTCAACACCGAACGTAAGGAGGATCCGTACCGATTGTCTCTGCTGCCATTCCACCCAACGGAGCGATGACAATCATGGCTGAGCAAATTCCGACACACAGCGATCAGAGCCGCGCACTTTGGCTTTCAACGATCGCATTCACCGTCTGTTTCGCGGTGTGGACGATTTTTGCGATCATCGGCGTGCGGATCAAACAGGAACTCGGCCTCAGCGAAACCCAATTCGGATTGCTGGTCGGAACGCCGATCCTAACCGGGTCGCTAATCCGGCTCGTGCTCGGCATTTGGACCGATCAATATGGCGGTCGCATCGTCTATACGCTCGTGATGCTCTCAGCCGCGGTCGCAACCTTCCTGCTTTCCTACGCGCAAACCTATCCGCAGATGCTGTTGGCAGCGCTCGGTGTCGGCATTTCCGGCGGATCGTTCGCGGTTGGTATCGCCTATGTCTCGCGCTGGTACCCGACGGCACAGCAGGGCACCGCGCTCGGCATTTTCGGTGCCGGCAATGTCGGCGCGGCGGTTACGAAATTCCTCGCCCCTTTTGTGCTCGTTGCTTATGGCTGGCAGACGACCGCCCAGGTCTGGGCGGTCGGCATCGCCGTCATGGGCATCGTATTCTGGTTCACGACCAATGATGATCCGGTGCTGCGCGAACGCCGCGCGCGCCGGGAGAAGCCGCACAGCGCCTGGCTTGAGTTGGAGCCCCTGAAGAATGTCCAAGTCTGGCGGTTCGCGCTCTATTATTTCTTCGTGTTCGGCGCTTTCGTCGCGCTGTCGCTGTGGCTGCCGCAGTATCTCATCAACGTCTACGGCGTCGACATCAAAGCCGCGGGTATGATCGCCGCGTTCTTCTCGTTCCCGGCAAGCGTTTTCCGCGCCTACGGCGGGCATCTGTCGGACCGCTACGGCGCGCGGCGTGTGATGTATTGGACATTCCTCGTGGCGGTCGCCTGCACCTTCGTGCTGTCCTATCCGCCGACGGATTACATCGTCTACACCGTCTCTGGCCCGCGCGCCTTCCATCTTGAAATGGGCGTCGTGCCGTTCACCGTAACCGTCTTCGTGCTCGGCTTCTTCATGGCCTTGGGCAAAGCGGCAGTTTACAAGCACATCCCGGTCTACTACCCGCGGAACGTGGGCTCCGTCGGCGGTCTCGTCGGGATGATTGGCGGGCTTGGCGGATTCGTGCTGCCGATCGCGTTTGGCGTGTTGCTCGATCTGACCGGCCTCTACACCAGCTGCTTCATGCTTCTGTTCGCGCTCGTATCGTGCGCGCTGATCTGGATGCACATGGCGATCCGGCAGATGGAGCGCGAGGTCGCCGAGCCCGAGCTGCTCAAACTCCCGCAATTGCCGGAGATGCAGCCGATCCACGAGCCGAAGCATGTCGGCGCCCTCGCGGGCGCCGTGCTGGCGGATTGGCGGCCCGAGGACAAGGCGTTCTGGGAGAGCACCGGGCGGACGATCGCGCGGCGGAATCTGTGGATCTCGATCCCCGCGCTGCTGTTGTCCTTCGCCATCTGGCAGGTGTGGTCGGTCGTTGTCGCCAAGCTGCCGTCGGTGGGATTCAAATTCACCACCGATGAACTGTTCTGGCTTGCCGCGCTTCCGGGCATCTCTGGCGCGGTCCTACGCATTTTCTATTCGTTCATGGTGCCGATCTTCGGCGGCCGCCTGTGGACGACGGTCACCACCTGGTCGCTGATGATTCCGGCCGTCGGTATCGGCTATGCGGTGCAAAATCCCGAGACGCCGTACTTCATCCTGCTCGGTCTTGCGCTGCTGTGCGGGTTGGGGGGTGGCAATTTCGCCTCGTCAATGGCCAACATCTCGTTCTTTTTCCCGAAATCGGAAAAAGGCAACGCGTTGGCACTCAACGCCGGCCTCGGCAATCTCGGCGTCAGCGTGGTGCAGTTCCTGGTCCCGATCGCGATTACCGTCGGCGTGTTCGGCTGGTTCGGCGGCGATCCCGCGATGGTGAAAAGCGGCGATCAGCAGGTGCCGCTCTGGCTGCAGAACGCCGGTTTTATCTGGGTCCCCTTCATCGCGGCGAGCGCGTTCGCCTGTTGGTTCGGTATGAACGACATCGCCTCGGCTAAGGCCTCGTTCTCCGAGCAAGCCGTGATCTTCGAGCGCAAGCACAATTGGCTGATGTGCTGGCTCTATACCGGGACCTTCGGTTCGTTCATCGGTTACTCCGCCGGATTCCCCTTGCTCGCCAAAACTCAATTCCCCGCTGTCGATGCATTGCCTTATGCATTCCTCGGGCCACTTGTGGGTGCACTGTCGCGCTCAGCGACCGGCTGGGTGTCGGACAGATGGGGCGGCGGCCGGGTGACGTTCTGGGTATTCATCCTGATGATGATCGGAGTCGCCGGCGTTCTGTATTTCCTCGGCATCAAGGATCAGCCGAGCGCATTCTGGGGATTCTTCGCGATGTTTCTCGTGCTGTTCTTCGCGGCAGGCGTCGGCAACGCATCGACCTTCCAAATGATCCCGAACATCATGCGCAAGGAAATGAATCGTCTCATGCCAGGCGCGGACGCGGCGGCGCGCATCCGCCAAGCTGAAAAAGAATCCGCCGCCATCACCGGTTTCACTTCGGCGATCGCGGCCTTCGGTGCCTTCTTCATCCCGAAGAGCTACGGCACGTCTATTCAGCTCACCGGCGGCGTCGAGCCGGCACTCTGGGGATTCTTCGTCTTCTACGTGAGCTGCCTGCTCATTACCTGGGGCTATTACACGCGGCGCGGCGGTTTGCTTTACGACGTCGAGCGCCGGCCGCCGGCGGCCCCCATGCCGCCCGCCGTTGCCACGCGCCCCGCCTGAAAGGAAATCAGACGATGAGCCATTTTCTCGATCGCCTCACGTTCTTCAAGCGTGCTGGGGAATCGTTTGCTGCGGGCCACGGCATCACCACGCGCGAAGACCGGCGTTGGGAAGACGGGTATCGCAAGCGCTGGCAGCACGACAAGATCGTGCGCTCCACGCACGGGGCCAACTGCACGGGCTCGTGCTCGTGGAAGATCTACGTGAAGGGCGGCATCGTCACCTGGGAAACGCAGCAGACCGATTATCCGCGCACGCGGCCCGAACTGCCCAATCACGAGCCGCGCGGCTGCTCCCGCGGCGCGAGCTACTCCTGGTATCTCTACTCCGGTAACCGGGTGAAGTATCCGCTCGTGCGTTCGCGTTTGCTCAAGCTCTGGCGCGACGCGCGTCTGCTGCGCACTCCGGTCGGGGCGTGGGCCTCGATCGTGGAAGATCCGAAAAAGCGCGCGGCTTATGTCAATAAGCGCGGCCTTGGCGGTTTCGTGCGCGCGACCTGGGACGAAGTCACCGAAATCATCGCAGCCGCCAACGCCTACACGGTGAAGAAATACGGACCAGACCGCGTGATTGGTTTCTCACCGATTCCGGCAATGTCGATGGTGTCCTATGCCGCAGGCTCTCGTTACCTGTCGCTGCTCGGCGGTGTGTGCATGTCGTTCTACGATTGGTATTGCGACCTGCCGCCGTCGTCGCCGCAGACCTGGGGCGAGCAGACCGACGTCCCCGAAAGTGCGGATTGGTACAACTCCGGTTTCCTCATTCTGTGGGGCTCGAACGTTCCGCAAACGCGGACGCCGGATGCGCATTTCTACACCGAGGCCCGCTACCGCGGCGCCAAGAGTGTGGTGATCTGCCCCGATTATTCGGAAGCCTCGAAATTCGCCGATCTCTGGATTTCGGTGAAGCAAGGAACGGATGCGGCGCTCGCCATGGCGATGGGTCACGTCATCCTGCGCGAATTCTATCTCGATCGTCAGGCGGAATATTTCGAGGATTATGTCCGGCAATATACCGACATGCCGATGCTGGTGCGCCTGGCAAAGCAAGGCGACAAGTTCGTACCCGATCGGATGCTGCGCGCCTCCGACTTCACGGACAATCTGGGCGAGACCAACAACCCCGAATGGAAGACAGTGGCATATGACGAAACTGCGGAAAGCGTTGTGGTGCCGCGCGGGTCGGTTGGTTTCCGCTGGGGCGAAAAAGGCAAGTGGAATCTGGAGGAGAAGCAGTCGGACGGGCAGGACACCAACCTGCAACTGACGTTTGCGAATGACAAGGATGAGCTTGCCGACGTCGCATTTCCTTATTTCGGCAACCGCGAGCACGATGCCTTCAAGGGCACCGATCATCCGGGCGTGCTCGTGCGGAAAGTGCCGGTAAAACGCATCGCGCTCAAAGATGGCGAGGCGATAATCGCGACGGTGTTCGATCTGTTCGTCGCGAACTACGGCCTTGACCGCGGTTTCGGCGGCACCCATGTCGCGAAGAGTTACGACGAGAACGTGCCCTACACGCCGGCCTGGGCGGAGAAGATTACCGGCGTGCCGCGCGACCAGATCATCACCGTCGCGCGCGAATTCGCACTCAATGCCGAAAAGACCAAAGGCCGCTCGATGGTGATCATCGGCGCGGCGATGAACCATTGGTACCATTCGGACATGAACTACCGCGGCGTCATCAACATGCTGGTGATGTGCGGATGCGTGGGCCAGTCGGGCGGCGGCTGGTCGCACTATGTCGGGCAGGAAAAATTGCGCCCGCAATCGGGCTGGCTGCCGCTGGCCTTCGCGCTCGACTGGGGTCGGCCGCCGCGCCAGATGAACTCAACGTCGTTTTTCTATGCACATACCGACCAGTGGCGATACGAGACTCTCGGCGTCGATGAGATTATTTCGCCGACCGCGCCGCCCGGACCGTGGGATGGCGCGCTGATCGACTACAACGTGCGCGCGGAACGCATGGGCTGGCTGCCGTCCGCGCCGCAGCTCAAGCAGAATCCGCTCACCATCGCTGGGCAAGCCGCCGTCGCGAAAATGGAGCCGAAGGATTTCGTCGCGAAGGCGCTGAAATCCGGTGAGCTGCAGATGGCCTGCGAAGACCCGGACAATCCTGACAATTGGCCCCGCAACATGTTCGTGTGGCGCTCCAATCTGCTCGGCTCGTCGGGCAAGGGGCATGAATATTTCCTCAAACACTTTCTTGGCACGACGCACGGCGTGCAGGGCAAGGACCTTGGCGAGACCGGCAAGAAGAAGCCGAAAGAGGTGACGTGGCACGCCGAAGCGCCGAAAGGAAAGCTCGATCTGTTGGTCACGCTCGACTTCCGCATGTCGACGACCTGCGTCTATTCCGACATCGTGCTGCCGACCGCGACCTGGTACGAGAAAAACGATCTCAATACCTCGGACATGCATCCCTTCATCCATCCGCTGACGGCGGCGGTCGATCCGGTGTGGGAGTGCAAGAGCGATTGGGAGATCTACAAGGCGATCGCCAGGACGTTTTCCGAAGTCGCACCGGAGATACTCGGTGTCGAGAAGGACGTTGTATTGACCCCGATCCTGCACGACACGCCGGCCGAAATCGCGCAAGCGATCGACGTCAAGGAATGGAAGAAAGGCGAGGTAGAGGCCATTCCCGGCAAGACTATGCCTTCGGTCGCTGTGGTCGAGCGTGACTATCCGAACCTCTACAAACGCTACATTGCACTCGGCCCACTCATGTCCAAGCTTGGCAACGGTGTGAAAGGCATCGCCTGGAACACCGAGCACGAGGTCGATCTGCTCAAGCGGCTGAACGGAGCCGTGACCGACGAGGGGCAGACCAAGGGTCTGGCGAAGATCGAGACTGACATCGACGCGACTGAGGTGATCCTGACGCTTGCGCCGGAAACCAATGGCGAGGTCGCTGTGAAGGCGTGGGAGGCTCTGTCGAAAACGACCGGCCGGGAACACACTCATCTCGCGGTTCCAAAGGAAGACGAAAAAATCCGCTTTCGCGATGTCGTAGCGCAGCCGCGCAAGATTATTTCGGCGCCGACCTGGTCGGGGCTGGAGTCCGAAAAGGTCTGCTACAACGCCGGCTACACCAACGTGCATGAGCTCATCCCATGGCGGACGCTGACAGGCCGGCAGCAGCTCTACCAGGATCATCTCTGGATGCGCGCGTTCGGCGAGGCGCTCTGCGTCTATCGTCCGCCGGTCGATCTCAAGGCCGTGAAGCCGGTCATCGACTCCAAACCGAACGGTGAAAAACAAGTGGTGCTCAACTTCATTACCCCGCATCAGAAGTGGGGCATTCACTCCACATACACCGACAATCTGCTGATGCTCACGCTCTCGCGTGGCGGACCGATTGTTTGGATCAGCGAAACCGACGCCAAGAAGGCGGACATCGTCGATAACGACTGGATCGAGGCCTACAACTCCAACGGAGCATTGGTGGCGCGCGCGGTGGTTTCGCAACGCGTGAAGCAGGGCATGTGCCTGATGTATCACGCGCAGGAGAAGATCGTGAACGTGCCGGGCTCGGAAGTTACCGGCCAGCGCGGCGGCATCCACAATTCAGTGACGCGCACTGTCGTGAAGCCGACGCACATGATCGGCGGCTACGCGCAGCAGTCATACGGTTTCAACTATTACGGCACGATCGGCACCAATCGCGACGAGTTCGTCATCGTCCGCAAAATGTCGAAAGTCGACTGGCTCGACAAACCCACAGCTGATCAACCCGAACCCTTGGCGATTGCTCCCAAGATGGAGGCCGCAGAATGAAAATCCGCGCGCAAATCGCAATGGTGTTGAATCTCGACAAGTGCATCGGGTGTCACACCTGCTCGGTCACCTGCAAAAACGTATGGACCAACCGTGAAGGTATGGAATACGCCTGGTTCAACAACGTCGAGACCAAGCCCGGCATCGGTTATCCGAAGGATTGGGAAAACCAGGATCGCTGGAATGGCGGCTGGCGCCGCAAGCGCAATGGCAAGATCGAGCCGCGCATCGGATCCAAATGGCGTGTGCTGGCCAAGATTTTCGCCAACCCCGATCTGCCCGAGATCGACGACTACTACGAGCCTTTCACCTTCGATTATGAGCATCTGCAAAAAGCGCCGGAGCTGCAGGCCTCGCCGACCGCGCGACCGCGCTCGCTGATCACCGGCGAACGCATGGAAAAGATCGAGTGGGGTCCGAACTGGGAAGAAATTTTGGGCGGTGAATTCTCCAAACGTTCGCAGGACTACAATTTTGATGGCGTACAAAAGGAAATCTACGGCCAGTTCGAGAACACCTTCATGATGTACCTGCCGCGGCTGTGCGAGCATTGTCTCAATCCGGCGTGCGTTGCGGCGTGCCCGTCCGGCGCGATCTACAAACGCGAAGAGGACGGCATCGTGCTGATCGATCAGGACAAGTGCCGCGGTTGGCGCATGTGCGTGTCGGGTTGCCCGTACAAGAAGATTTATTACAACTGGTCGAGCGGCAAATCCGAGAAGTGCATCTTCTGCTATCCGCGCATCGAGGCCGGCCAGCCGACGGTGTGCTCGGAAACCTGCGTCGGCCGTATCCGCTATCTCGGCGTCGTGCTCTATGACGCAGACCGGATCGAGGAGGCAGGAAGCGTCCCGAACGAGCAGGATCTCTACGAGGCGCAGCTCGGCATCTTCCTCAACCCGAACGATCCTGCGGTGATCGCGCAGGCGCGAGCCGACGGTCTGTCGGAAAGCTGGCTGGAAGGGGCGCAGCGATCGCCGATCTGGAAGATGGCGATGGAGTGGAAGGTCGCGTTCCCTCTCCATCCGGAATACCGCACCTTGCCGATGGTCTGGTACGTGCCGCCGCTGTCGCCGATCCAGTCGGCCGCCGCTGCCGGCAAGATTGGTCACGACGGCGAGATGCCGGACGTGCGATCCCTTCGTATTCCGCTCAAGTATCTCGCCAATCTTCTCACGGCCGGTAAGGAAGAGCCCGTCGCGCGCGGCCTCGAGCGCATGCTGGCCATGCGCGCCTATATGCGAGCCAAGACTATCGACGGCGTGATCGATGAGAATATCGCAAAGCGCGTCGGCCTTACCGGTCTCGCCATCGAGGATATGTACCAGACGATGGCGATCGCCAATTACGAGGATCGTTTTGTCATCCCCACCGCGCACCGCGAGATCGATGAGGACGCCTACGACCTGCGCGGCTCGTGCGGCTTTACTTTCGGCAATGGCTGCTCTGGCGGCGAGACCCAAACAAATCTGTTCGGTACGCCCAAGCGCGCCAAGACCCCGATGGAGGTCATGTGATGACGCGGACGTTCAAGGCGCTTTCGGTGCTGCTCACGTATCCCACCGCTGAAATCCAGACGGCGATTCCGGAACTCGCCCAGGCGATGAATGAAGAAGCATTGCTGCCGACCGCAATCCGGCGACAGTTGGATCTGTTGTTGAAGGAAATCACGAGCGGCGATCTCTATGACCTGCAGGAGCGTTATGTGCTGTTGTTCGACCGCACCCGTTCGCTGTCACTGCATCTGTTCGAGCATGTGCACGGCGAGAGCCGCGACCGCGGCCAGGCCATGATCGATCTCAAGACGCTGTATGAAAATGGCGGGCTCGAAATCGATACAGCCGAACTGCCGGATTTCGTCCCGCTCTTCCTGGAATTTCTATCTACCCGCCCGCGCCCCGAGGCCTACGACTTGCTCGGACAGCCCGCGCACGTCTTCGCAGCGCTCGCGGATCGGCTGCGTAAGCGTCAATCGTCTTACGAGGCTGTGTTCCGCGCGCTTGTGCATCTCGCGGCCACAAAGCCCAAGGCCGATGTTGTCTCGGCCCTGCTGGCAGAGCCTGATCCGGATCCCTCCGATTTCGCAGCGCTCGATGCCGCCTGGGAAGATGAGCCTGTCAATTTCGGGCCGAGCGCCGGCGGCAGTTGCAAGGACAGCTTGATCGAGAAAATCCGCGCCGGCCGCCGGCCCGCGCCGGGCATGGCTCAGACACCCGCCCGGCCGACGATGCCGCGCCCGTAGGAGAGCACTATGCGCGAGACACTGACTTACATCGTGTTTGGCTGGTATCCCTACCTTTGCCTGACCGTGTTCCTGGTCGGAAGCCTGTTGCGCTTCGACCGCGAGCAATACACATGGCGGAGCGGATCGAGCCAGTTGCTGCGCCGCCGGCAGTTAATGTGGGGTTCGAACCTGTTTCACGTCGGCATCCTCGTCATCTTCCTCGGTCATTTCATCGGTCTGCTCACGCCGATCTGGGTTTTTGACATTCTCGGTATCTCGCACACGTTCAAACAATGGATGGCGATCATCGTCGGAGGTGTCGCGGGCGTGATGTGCTTTGTCGGGACCACGCTGCTGGTGCATCGGCGGTTGTTCGATGCGCGCATCCGCAAAACATCGTCGTTCGGAGATATTGCAATTCTGCTGCTGCTCTACGCGCAGCTGATCCTGGGCCTCGCCACCATCTTTGTGTCGCTCGGGCACCTCGACGGCCATGAGATGGTGAAGTTCATGACTTGGGCCCAGGGAATTCTGACGCTGCAACCCGGCGTCTCCACGCTCATCGCCGATGCGCATCCGATCTTCAAGTTGCATCTCTTCCTCGGCATGACGATTTTCCTGGTGTTCCCATTCACCCGTCTCGTGCATGTCTGGAGCGCACCGATCTGGTATCTCGGTCGCCGCGGCTACCAAGTGGTGCGAACGAGGCGCAACGGTCGCCTCGCCGGTCAGCAGCCGCATGCAATCCCTGCGGAGTGACCGCGATGTCGCGCTCGGTGCATCAATCAATTCTGCCCAAGGGAAACGGCGTGAGGGTCAATGGCATCACTATCCCGCGCGATATGATTGCCCGCGAGGTTCAGCATCATCCTGCCCGCACGCCGGCAGAATCGTTGAAGGCCGCGGCGCGCGCATTGGTCGTGCGCGAGCTGTTGTTACAGGAGGCGCGTCGGCTGAAGGTCGAGGCGGACCCGTTGTCTGATGCGACTGGCCGCCGCGAAACCGAAGAGGAAGCGGCGGTTCGCGCGCTTGTCGAGCGCGAAGTACGTACCCCAACGGCCGATACGGAAACATGCCGGCGCTATTACGAACAGAACCGGCCGTCGTTCCGCTCTCCGGACATTTACGAGGCTGCTCATATTTTGTTCGCAGCCAGCAAGGCCGATGTTCAGGCTTATGCGCAGGCGCGAGCGGCCGCAGAGACCACGCTCGCCGTTTTGCACGCGCACCCCGAACGATTTGCCGCGTTGGCGCAGTTGCATTCCGCCTGCTCGTCGGCATCGCAGGGCGGAAATCTCGGTCAGATTACCGCGGGTCAGACCACGCCCGAATTCGAACAGGCCCTGTTCACGCTCGCGCCCGGTTCGATTGCTCCCGAACCGGTTGCGACGCGCTACGGTTTTCACATCATTCGATTGGAGCGCAAGCACGAGGGCCGCGAATTGCCGTTCGAGCTGGTGGCGGGCCGGATTGCCGAATACTTGCAGGAGAGCGTGCAGCGGCGAGCGTTGGCGCAATACATCGCGCGGCTCGCGACCGCCGCACGGATCGAGGGAATCGATCTGACGAATGCCGAAGCCATGCGGGTTAACTGAAGAGAGCATTACGATGCAGCTCGGAGATGTGATTGCTCGCCTCGAAGACGAGGTTTTTGCCAGCGAAACGCTTTTCGCTCTTGATGACCTTGCGCTCACGGCCCGCGTCGCCGCGCTCGCGGCTGAAAATCATTTATCCGCGGGCGAATTTGCCGCACAGTCTGTCGGTCAGTTTGTCAACAGCGCGAGCGATGAGGAATGGCTCACTTTGATCGGGCTGATGTCGCGCGCCGACAACCCCGGGCAGGTTTTTCTACGGCGGATCCTCCTCGCGGCCCTGGCTTGAACAGGTGCTGCAACCCGGGCGATAAGCTGTCGGCTATAGATAGCCCGACGCTTATGGCAAGCGAAATGCGATGACACCCCGCAGCGATCGCGCCCGCTCGCGTACGGCATGGCCGTCGTTCCCGCTACGGACGATCCAATTGCCCCGATCATCGCGACCGACGATTCTCCCGACATGATGGGGCCACACCACGATGACTCCGATGGCGGGTCCGTGCGCTGCGGTTCCATATCGTTTCCACTCGACCGCACGATTGAAAGCCGGGCCGGGATCGCGCCAAACCTCTTGACGCATTTGCCATCCGCACCAGGCGCGCGGACGCGAACCGTAGTCGAAAAAAGCATGGGCCATCGGCGCACCGACAAGTGCGGCCAATATCACACCGGCGCCCAACGGCGCGCATACGCCACGCAATATGCTCATGAATTGTCCCGATGATGTTTTAGCCGATCCGTAAAATCTGATGGGCGGCGGCTTGCAATTAACGTTAAACGCCATCGCGTCTCAGAACGCGAAGGCGCTCATTCCAAATCTAAATTTTTTGATCTGCCACGCTCAAACGGCATGACATTAAGGATGAACGTCCTGGGTAAACCAGTCGGTCGGCAAATCGTAGCCCAGACCGCCTTCCTTCGCCTTGCGATATACGACTGCGCCGGCAGCCGCGAATTGAAAGCCCAATCCCAAATTATTGATGAAACAGGTGACCTCGTGATCCGAACTGCGCATCGCGGCCTTGCCGGCAATCACATCGGCTAACGTTGGCGCGCTTTTGAAGTCAATTCCCTCGCCGAGCGCCCAACCTTTGCTTTCGGCTATTTCCGGAACCGCCAGGTCCTTGGTGGTGACGTGCAACGGTTTCGTATCGTGCGTATGGATCACGACCCGATCGGCACGTTTGATCGCCGCAATCTCGATTTCTGGCACCTTGATGGAACTCACATGCATGCCAGACTCGATCCAGCGCGCGAAGAAAATGTTGTCGATGGAGTTGGTGGCGCACATCACGATATCGGCCGCGCCGACTGCTTCTTCCGGATGGCGCACAGGTTCGATTTCAACACCGAGCGTGACGCTTATCTGGCGCGCAAATGCCTCGCAATGATGGTGGTTGGGACTGAAACAGCGGATCTTTTCGATCTTGCGCACCGCGCAGGCCGCCATGAGTTGGGCGCCGGCCTGCCAGCCGGAACCAAGAATGCCGACCGTCTTCGCATCCTTACGCGCAAGATATTTGATGCCGAGACCATTGGTCGCGCCGACACGAATGCGCTGCATCACACCGTCGGGCATTATCGCCAATGGCTCGCCGTTTGCGGACGAGAACAACAGAACCAACCCCACATATCGGCCATTGGGAGCTGCGGGCACCTTGACCCGTCGGGCATTGTTGCCTCGTTTTGGCCAAGTCACGATATCGGAATCGATGCGAACCGCGCCGATCCCCAGTTTCGGGATAACGCCGTCCATGGATTTCAAGCTATAGAGCGCATCACTCCGCGCGGATGGAGCGAGACAATCCGAACGAATGCGAGTTACGCCGCGGCCTTCGCTCAATTCGATGTAGACATCTTCAAGAACTTCGACGCATTCGCGCATCGTCAAGAGCTTCTCCACATCATCATTGGAAAGGATTAGAGTCATGAATACTGTCGGGCCCCTCGGGCATGGTTATAGCAAACCGACTTGTATCAGTTTCTGGGAATTTTAGGAGAACACTATCATTTCGATCCAGACCCACCCGAGGAATGTCGGACAGGACATATCAGGGAACAGGAACGGCTCAGCGGCGTAGTGTTTATTCAAGAGAGGGGCGCCATGAATCCAATTCATGCGATGGGACGAGCCGGGCTACCGATCGCCGCAACCGTCGGTCTCGGCCTCTCGATGGCTGCGGCGGCCGAAACGACGCTGCCGGGATGGGCAGATTACCGATTCGGGATGACCCCGGAGCAGATACGCGCATTGCCCGATACTTCGTGGTCGGATTTGAAATCGTTACCGGATGGATCGATTCATTACATGACTGCCCTTGCGCCAACCAGGATCGAGGGTCACGACTTTCATGCAGGCGTCTATTTTGATGCGGACAAGAAGCTGAAGAGCATCAGTTTTACCGAGCTGTTGACGTCTAGGCCGTCCTCTGAATGCGAGCGAAGGTTTCAAGATCTGCTTCGAACCTTCGAGACGCATTACGGATCATTTTCTCCGCAACTCAGGCCGGAAGATGTGATGAAGCCCAACACCCTAGAATGGCGTTCGCTTCCTGGCAGCACATCGCAGTATTATGTTCTGACTGTCGGCACCCACAGTGTCATTGGCGGGCACGGTGACATTGGTTTTATTGCCGCAGCATGGCGTGAATTCGGTCCGGCGTGGGTCAAAGTCCAACTCCAAACTGATGGCGAGGATAGCTGTGCGCTTCGGCTGACGTTCCAGAAGGACTAACCGCCCACGTCGATACTAAGCTCAATTCAGTGCAGTTCTTCATTCCGATCTGGCTGCTCGATGTCGTCATCGGAAAGCACGCGAATGGCAGAGCCTTCAACGTCGTCATACTGGCCGCTCTTGAGCGACCAGACGAATGCCGCTAGTCCGATAAGACCAAGCATCAGCGCCATCGGGACCAGATAAACGAGCACGGTCATATCGGAACGACCTTTGGTTCGAGAGCGACGACGGGCTTTGTGCGAGATTTCCCACGGGCGCGCAGTGCATTGAGCGTCACGATCAGCGAAGAACCGGACATCGCAATCGCTGCGACCAGCGGAGTGACCAATCCGGCGATGGCAATGGGGACGGCAATGGCGTTGTAAATCGCCGCCAGCCAGAGATTCTGCAGCATCAACTGATACCCGCCTCTTGCAATTGTTACCGCATCAAGCACCGGCGCGAGACGCTCCCCGAGAAACACCGCATCAGCATGCGTTTGCGTGATATCGACCGCGCTGATCGGGGAGAGCGAGACGTTGGCGGATGCAAGCGCCGGTGCATCGTTGAGACCGTCGCCGACCATCAGGACACGGCGACCCGCAGCTTTGAGGGCCTCGATCGCGGCAATCTTATCGGCCGGCTTGAGCCCGGCACGCCACGCTGTGATGCCGAGCGCGGTTGCGATCGGTTCAACTGCCGCCGGCCGATCGCCGGAAAGAATGTGGATTTCGAACCCGCGAGCTGCCAGCGCACGGACGACGGCTGCCGCATCCGAACGAAGCTTCTGGCGCACAGCTAAGAGGATGGAACGGCCGGCGTAGGCAAAAGCGATGATCGACGTGCCGGGTTCACTCACGTTTGGGCGGAGCGCTGCTGAGGTCGCGCAAAAATCGGGACTGCCGAGCCGCGCCTCTTGCCCGTTGACGATTGCACGAACACCTTGTCCCGGCTCCTCGATCGCACCTTCGATGGGCAAACGCTCGCGCGCCTCGCGCGCCACGGCAGCGGCAAGCGGATGATGGCTGGTCAGAGCGAGACGAGCGGCAAGCTCCAGCATATCGGGTTCGAGTTCCGCGGCATTATCCACCCTCGGTTCCGGCAGCGTTAGAGTTCCGGTCTTATCGAATACGATTGTATTGGCCTCTGCCAGCCTCTCGATGGCGTCGCCGGAATTGAGAATGAGATTGGCCCGGAACATAGCTCCGGACGAGACGACCTGAACCGCAGGAATGGCCAGTGCGAGCGCACACGGACAGGTAATGATCAGCACCGAGATCGCGGTAACGATGGCATCGTGAATCGAGGCCCCGGCGATCAGCCATCCGACCGCCGTAAGTGCGGCGGCAGTGTGCACGAGCGGCGCATACAGACGCGCGGCACGATCAGCCAGCCGCAGGTAACGCGACTTTACCGCCACCGCTTTTTCAAGCAGCCGCTCTACTTCCGCGATCAACGTGCTTGCACCGGCGCTGGTCACCCTTACGGTCAACGTGCCCGAATAGTTCATGCTTCCCGCGTAGATGGTCGCCCCGGCTGCGATCGGCTCGCGCGCAGTTTCCCCGGTGACCAGGCTCGAATCGATCTCGGAAGTACCACCCATCACGATGCCGTCGGCGGGTACACGCTCGCCCGGCCGAACCAGGATCCGGTCATCGGGTTTCAACGCACCGACCGGCACCGCAACCAATTCACCACTCGCGTCGAGCCGATGGGCGATTTCCCCCTTCAGCGCGGCTAGATTGCCGGCGAAGGCCCGCGTCTTGCGTCGCATGGCGTGATCGAGATAGCGACCGCACAGCAGGAAGAACAACAACATCACGGCCGAATCGAAATACGCATGCTCGGCGTGATTGATGGTCTCGACCAAGGACATGCTGAGAGCGAGCAGCACCGCCAGAGAAATAGGAACATCCATATTGAGCTGACGAATTCGAAGAGCCCGCCAGGCATTTTTGAAGAATGGTTGACCAGCGTACGCAGCCGCTGGCAGCGCGATCAATGCCGACAGCCAGTGGAAGAAATCTCGCGTCTCCTGTGTCATATCGGTGACGTTCCCGGACCAGACCGAAACCGACAGCAGCATGATGTTCATGGCGGCAAAGCCGGCAACCGCGAGACAGATCAGCAATTTACGCGCATAGCGCGCTTCATCCGCTTCCGCCCGCTCCAGCGCGAACGGCTGTGCGCGATAGCCGAGATGCGCCAACGCTTCGATTACCTCGCCCGCCGTCATCTTCTGATCGTGCCAGTCCACGGCAAGCCGCCGATTGGTGAAATTGAGCCGTGCATCGACGACGCCGGGCAGCTGCCTGAGGCCGCTCTCGATCTTGCGAATGCAGCTGGCGCATCCCACTCCCTCGACGGCAAGCTCCATATGGGCGGTACCATTGGCGCCGTGCCGCACGAACGAAGAAAGGTCGAGGGTCTCAGGCATCCTGGCATCCATCAATGCAGACTCACGCGGTTCTTGGAGCGGAACAGGCGTTCATCGCCGCGCGACAACTCAATGAGCAGGTCCCACTCACCTTTCGACGATGTTGTTGTTCCGCGAAAGCGACCTGATGAAACTTCACTCATGACGAGAGTGTGATCGAGGCGCTTGTCGGTCGGGTGCTCAAGCCGAACCGTAGCGCCGAGGCCGGTAAGCGGCTGGCCGGTGGCGTCCTGCGCGATGATCTCGATCGCCGTCGGTCCGTCTTTGGATGGTAGAAACTGCGCCGTGACGTGCCAATGCCGCGCCTGTTGAGCATGGGCGACGGCGATTTCGCCGCCGAAAGCAAGGCCTGCTCGGTACGAACTCTCTGTCTCAAGCCCCCCGAAGGTCGAAATCGCAGCACGCACCAGGACCAGGTTGACGGCCACGACAATCGCGAAAAAGACGACGAGGCAAACCAACACCGTCCGCCCCGTGATCTCTTTGGAACGTTTGTCGGTACGCTTGCCAAAAAATTGCATCGACATGGTCGTGCTCACGGGCCGCGGAAATGATCGACGACACTTGCCATTGTGCCGTCGGCAGTGTCGACAATATGAAAGGTGATCGGAATTGCCGCAGCGGGAGGGAGCTGCTGCCGCGTCGTCACCAACACACGTATTTCGCGCGTGCGGTCGGGACCGACTTCTATGACTACACCGCGCGTCGCATCAACCGGGATATCGACAGCCTCAAGCTGCGCTCCCGGAACACCTTCGATCGACAGGACATAGCGGCGCGATTCGATCGACTTGTTGAGAATGCGCACGGCGTAGGCGTTGCGCAACGCGCCATCCGACAGACGCACGTAGATCGGATTGCGGTCGTGAATGACGCTGATGCCCTCATTACCGCGGGTGGCAAGCGCATAGAGCATGATCGAGCCGACTATCGCGATCACCGCGGCATATAACAGCGTGCGCATCCGCACGATCCGGAAGATCGGCTCCTCACGCCGGAGCCGCCGTTTGATATTGAGTTCCGTATCGTACGCAATGAGACCGGTCGGACGGCCGATTTTCGCCATCACGGCATCGCAGGCATCAATGCAAAGGCCGCATTGAATGCAGCCAAGATTGGGCCCGTTGCGGATATCGATGCCAGTCGGACAAACATAGACGCACTGATAGCATTCGATGCAGTCCCCTGTCGGCTTGCCGCTTTCTCGCAGAGCCGCGCTTTTCTTGAGGGACACGCGCGGTTCGCCACGGTCGTAGCGATAGGTGACGTTCAACGCATATTCGTCGGTAAGTGCCGCCTGAATGCGCGGCCACGGGCACATGTAGACGCAGACCTGCTCGCGCATGTGGCCCGCCAGAGCATAAGTCGTGAACGTGAGAATTCCGATCGACACATAGGCGATCAGCGGCGCCTGAAAGGTCGCCAAATCTTTCACCAGCGTCGGAGCATCCGCAAAATACAGGACCCAGGCGCCGCCGGTCCACCATGCCACCATCAGCCACAGGAAATGCTTCAGTGCTGCGCGTGCGATACGATCAAACGTCCACGGGCCGCGATCGCGCAGCAGGTGTTCGCGCCGATCGCCTTCGATCCAACGCTCGATGGTCTGAAACAAGTCGGTCCAGACCGTTTGCGGACAGAGGTAGCCGCACCAGACACGGCCGGCCACTGCGTTCATCAGAAATAGAATCATTGCCGCAAGAATCAGCAGGCCGGTGAAGTAATAAACCTCCTGCGGCCACAACTCGATGAAGAAGAAATAGAAACGCCGGCCCGGCAAATCAATGAGCACGGCTTGATCCGGCGCATATGCCCCGCGATGCCAACGCACGAATGGCAAGCCGTAGTAGATGCCGAGCGTGACGAACAGTAGAATCCATTTGATCGTCCGGTAGCGGCCTTGCACGCTTTGCGGATAAACCTTACGCCGCACGGAATAGAGCGGTTCATCATCATCCGGCGGGCTCGCCGCGTTTTTCGCCTGCTCGACAAGAGCTGCGATAGCGGGCGTGCCTGACTTTGCGACAGCCGATTCAATCGTCATGGTATCGGGAATATTCACGGACGATCACTTCTCTCCCCCGCCGAGCGTATGGACGTAGACAGTGAGCGCCTTGATCGTGCTGTCGCCCAGCCGTCCACTCCAGGCGGGCATGATGCCGCCGCGCCCGTTCCACAGCCCGTCGATGATGACCTCCCTGCTCGGTCCGTAGAGCCAGATCGCATCGGTCAGATTCGGCGCACCGAGCTCGCGCTTGCCTTTGCCGTTTTCACCGTGACAGATCGCGCAGTTCGCCACATAGACGGCCTTTCCAGCGGCGAGATTTGCACTTTTGTCGACCGGGAGACCGGCGAGCGAACGCGTATAATCTGCGACGGCTTCGATGTCCTCGCGTTTGATCATGCCTTCACGCCCGAACGCCGGCATGCTGCCCAATCTGGTTTTTTCGTGCGTCGAGCGAATCCCAAAGCGAATGGTTTGTGCAATATCGTCGAGCTTGCCGCCCCACAGCCAGTCATCGTCGTTCAAATTCGGATAACCCTTTGCGCCTCCGCCGCCCGCGCCGTGGCATGGCGCACAATTGTCGCCGAACGCTGTCTTTCCCTGTGCGCGCGCAAATTCAAGAAGCTGCGGATCGGCGACAATCTGTTCTAGCGATGACGCCGAAAGCTTCTCCACCATCGGTCCACGCAGCGCGCGAAGCGCATCGAGGTCCTTGACCACCGCCTCACGTGACTGCCAGCCCCATATTCCCTTCGAATAGGACGTCACCAGCGGCCATGAGGGATAGACGATCCAATATCCGATCGCCCAGATTATGGTGGCGTAAAAAATCCACAGCCACCAGCGCGGCAGCGGCGTGTTGAGCTCGCGCAAACCGTCCCACTCGTGGCCGGTGGTGGCGGTGCCCGTCAGTGCGTCGGTCTCTTCGTGCGGCGCAGCCATCTTGGCTAGTCCTCTCGCAGTGGCATGCGCGCGGCTTCGTCGAACCTTGTCTTGCGCGAAGGCCAAAGCGCATAGACAAGAACCGCCAGAAACAACGCCAGGAAATACAGAAGTCCCCAGGTCTGTGCGAAGTGTGCGAGCATCGTGTAGGTCGTCGACATTATTTTTCTCAACGAATGTTGGCTTTGTCGTCGTAGAGTTTGAAATCCACCTGCGTGCCGAGCATCTGCAGGTAGGCGATGACTGCGTCCAATTCGGTGATGCGCTCGGGATTGCCGTCAAAATCGCGCGACTTTGCTCCGGGATAACGGCGCACAAGCGCCGCAGCTTCGGGAGAATCCGTGGTGGCTTGGATCCTCACATCGGCAAATGCTGCCGCAATCATCTCTGGCGTATAGGGGACGCCCAGCGTTGCCTGCACCCTCATGTGCTCGTCGATATGTCCGTAGTCGAGCTCGGTCGCCGCGAGCCAGGGATAGGCCGGCATGACCGAGCCGGGCACGACTGACTTGGGTGAATTGAGGTGGTCGCGGTGCCAGTCGTCGGAATATTTATTGCCGACGCGCGCGAGGTCCGGGCCCGTCCGCTTTGAGCCCCATTGGAATGGATGATCGTACATGCTCTCGGCGGCCAGCGAGTAGTGGCCGTAGCGTTCGACTTCGTCGCGCAGCGGACGGATCATCTGCGAGTGACAATTGTAACAGCCCTCGCGGACATAGATGTTGCGGCCGGCAAGCTCGAGCGGCGTATAGGGCCGAACGCCGTCGATCTTTTCGATGGAGCTCTTGAGATAGAACAATGGGGTGATTTCCACGAGCCCGCCGATCGCGATGACGATCAGCACGCCAATGGCCAGCAGGATCGAATTCTTCTCCAGAATATGATGTTTGCGCCAAAGCGACATCCGTGCCTCCCTACTCGGCCGGCACGAGAGAGGGACGGGAGATCGCCGTATCGACCTGGCTGACGCTGATGGTCTTCCACAGGTTCCAGGCCATCAGCAGCGCGCCGGTCAGGAACAACGCACCGCCCGTCGCGCGGATCACATAGAACGGGTGCATGGCCTCGACCGTCTCGACAAAGGAATATTCAAGGAACCCGAGACTGGTGTAGGCCCGCCACATCAGCCCCTGCAGGATGCCCGACACCCACATCGCCGAGATGTAAAGCACGATGCCAATGGTCGAAATCCAGAAGTGCCAGTTGACCAACTTGAGCGAATAGAGGCGCTCGCGATTCCACAGCCAGGGCACAAGGCAATAAATCGCGCCGAAGGAAATATAGGCAACCCAGCCGAGCGCGCCGGAATGCACGTGCCCGATTGTCCAGTCCGTGTAGTGCGACAATGAATTGACCGCTTTGATTGACATCATCGGTCCCTCGAAAGTGGCCATGCCGTAGAACGCCACCGACACGACCATCATGCGCAGCACCGGATCGGTACGCAGCTTGTCCCAGGCGCCTGAGAGCGTCATCAATCCGTTGATCATGCCGCCCCACGACGGCATCCACAGCATCACCGAAAAAGTCATCCCGAGTGTCTGCGTCCAGTCAGGGAGCGCGGTGTAATGGAGGTGATGCGGGCCGGCCCAGATGTAGAGAAAAATCAGCGCCCAGAAGTGGATGATGGAAAGCCGATAGGAATAAACCGGCCGCTCCGCTCGTTTGGGAATGAAGTAGTACATGATGCCGAGAAAGCCGGCGGTCAGGAAAAATCCCACGGCATTGTGGCCGTACCACCACTGCACCATGGCATCCTGCATGCCGGCCCAGACGATGTAGGATTTGGGAGAGAATACGGACACCGGAATCGCGGCATTGTTGCCGAGGTGCAAAACCGCGATGGTCAGAATGAAGGCAAGATAGAACCAATTGGCCACATAGATATGCGGCTCACTGCGCCGCATGATCGTGCCAAGGTAGACAAGCAAATACACCACCCAGACGACCGTCAGCCACAAGTCGGCATACCATTCGGGCTCGGCATATTCCTTGGATTGCGTAATGCCGAGCAGATAACCAGTGCCCGCGATCACGATGAAAAAATTATATCCGAGCACAACGAACCACGGCGCGAGATCGCCAACCAAGCGCGCGCGGCAGGTTCGCTGAACGACATAGAAGGACGTGGCAATGAGGACATTGCCGCCGAAAGCGAAAATCACTGCCGATGTGTGTAAAGGCCGGATGCGCCCGAACGAAGTCCAGGGAAGATCGAAGTTGAGAACCGGAAACGCAAGTTCAAGCGCAGCCCAAAGACCTACTGAGAAGCCGGCTATGCCCCAGACCATAGCGGCAATGGTCGCGAATTTGACCGGTCCCATATTGTAGTTGGGCTTGTCGCCGATCATCAGCGGCGGCAGGTTGGCTGGCCGGTCGTAATAACGGTCGATGATTTTGAACGCCGCGACAGCGCTTGCCGCCGCAAACAAGTAAGCATGAAACGCGAATTCGGGGGTGTAAGCCTTCGCTGCAGTGATGATCGAGTAAAAAGCGAGCGCAGCAAACGCGAAGGCGGATCCGGCCTCTCCGAACGTCATGCGTTTGTCGGGAGTAATTGATTGCGTCATTCGAGCAGCCCCAGCACAAATAGGCCGCGGAAGCAGCCCGAACGAAGCACAATATGATGAACGCCGAAGATTCGACTTTGATCTAGGTCAAACGATATTCGTGCTTGATCCGGATCGCAATGCTTGGTTGTGAAATCGGCTGGTGCTCCACACCAATCTCAATTTCAGCTTGTCAGAATTGGGGCAAACGCCTTTGTAGAGCGCTGCACGTATTTAACAGTTACTTCGCGTCAAGCCCGCCTTTTTGTTCGATAAAAGCGCAAATTTGATCGATGCCCTGTCCGGCTCGGAGATTGCTGAACAGGAATGGTCGCGTGCCGCGCATGCGTTTGGCGTCGCGTTCCATCACCTCAAGCGACGCTCCCACGTAGGGCGCGAGATCGATCTTGTTGATCACAAGCAGATCGGAGCGCGTAATGCCCGGTCCGCCTTTTGAAGGAATTTTGTCGCCAGCCGCTACGTCGATCACGTAGATCGTAATATCCGCAAGTTCCGGCGAAAACGTTGCCGCGAGATTGTCACCGCCCGATTCGATCAGCACTAAATCCAGATCGGGAAATTTCCTGCGCATTTCGTCCACGGCTGCGAGATTGATGGATGCATCCTCCCGAATCGCCGTATGCGGGCAACCGCCGGTCTCGACGCCCGCGATACGTTCCGGCGCGAGCGCGCCGGAGCGCACGAGATATTCGGCGTCCCATTTGGTGTAGATATCGTTGGTGATGGCCGCGATTTCGTAGGTCGCACGCATCCGCTTGCACAGCGCGTCCATCAGCGCGGTCTTGCCGGAACCGACGGGCCCGCCGATACCGACACGAAGTGGGCCATGCTTTGTCATTGCAAAACTCGAAGCCTAGCTGCGGAATAGTCGCGTGTATTGCGTCTCGTGGTGCATACTCGCAAGGTCAACGCGAAACGCGCACGTCGCGATATCGTCGAGACCGGCGGCAAGCGCCCGGTCGGCTGTTGCGGCGATCTCGAGTTCGAGAGCCGCGATCAACCGCTGGCCATCCGTCTGTCCGATCGGAATGAGGCGGACCCCGGCCGAGATCAGGTTGGCCGCGAACGCTTGCAAATAGGCATGAACCGTCGCTCCAACCGGAATATCGTGACCCGCGCTTGCAACACCGGCCACGACTGGCATCGTAAACACGCCATCTGAGATTTTGCCGAGACGATCGAGCGCGTCACACGGCCATGCTGAACGCAGCGTCGCAAGAAAGGCCAGCCCTTGCGTCGTGGTCTCGACGAACCGTTCCTTGGTTGGAGCAAATGCAGCAGCAAGCTCTACGACCTCGAGCAACAAGTCAGCATCGTTTTCCGCGACGGCGCGATGCGAATGGACAAGCAGGACCGCGTCACAAAATCCGCCTCCCAGGGTGAGCATCACACTCAGCCATCGTTTCAGCGAATCGGCGTTGGTGATGTCGCCGGCCTCGACCGCCCATTCGACGCCGCTCGAATAGGAATATGCGCCGACCGGAAAGGCCGGCGAAAACCACGCCATCAGCCGGTAAAGCGCAGCCGGCGCAAGACCGTCGAAGAATTTTGTCGGCTCGGGCTTAAAAAGCATGGCCGAAATCGCTGTCGCGATCATTCCACCGCTGATCGTGATGCTGCGCGTCCGCGTAAGCGCCGGGTTCCGGATCGAACACGGCTTCGATCGGCGTCAGCCGGGCGCCGAGTGACATCAGCATCGTTTCCAGCACATGGTCTCGTCGAATGCGGAGCCGTTCACCGACAATCTGCAAGTCGACATGGCGATTGCCGATGTGCCACGCGAGGCGCACGAGGCCACGGAAACTTGAGGCCGTGATTTCGACCAGAGGTTCCGGCTTGCCGACCACCGCAATGATCGCGCCATCGTCCAGTACGAGCCCGTCGCCATGATGCAGCACCGTTGCCTGTGGCAGATCCAGTAGAAACGCAAGACCGCGCTCGCCTCGCAGCGCAATGCGGCGGCGATGGCGCTCGCTTGAGTCGAGCGCAACCAGATCGACGGCAACGCTGGCGTCCCATTGCTGCGCCGGTCGCACGGCCACGGCACGTTTCATCTCGGAATGCTCCGCATTCGGCATGTCCTGTCAGAAAAGAAAATAGCGCTGCGCCATCGGCAGCACCTCGGCGGGCGCGCAGGTCAGCAATTCACCGTTGGCGCGCACTTCGTAGGTTTCCGGATCGACATCGATTTTCGGCGTAGCGTCGTTGTGCACCATGGATTTCTTCGAGATGCCGCCACGGGTGTTTTGCACCGCGACCAGCTCCTTCTCGATACCGAGCCTTTCGCCAATGTCGGCGCTCGCAGCCGCCTGCGATACGAACACGACCGAGCTCGCGGTGCGCGCACGGCCAAACGCGCCGAACATATGTCGGTAATGCACCGGTTGCGGAGTCGGAATCGAAGCGTTCGGATCGCCCATGGGCGCCGCTACGATCGAGCCGCCCTTGATCACGAGATCGGGTTTGACCCCGAAAAATGCCGGCGACCACAGCACCAGATCGGCAAGCTTGCCTCTCTCGACCGAACCGATGTGTTTCGACACGCCATGCGCGATAGCCGGATTGATCGTGTATTTGGCGATGTATCGTTTGACGCGAACGTTATCGTTGTCGCCCTTTTCGGATTTGAAACGCCCGCGCTGCTTCTTCATCTTGTCCGCGGTCTGCCACGTGCGAATGATGACTTCGCCGAGCCGCCCCATGGCCTGGCTGTCCGACGACATCATCGACAGCGCGCCGAGATCGTGCAGGATGTCCTCGGCTGCGATCGTCTCCTTGCGAATGCGGCTTTCCGCAAACGCCAAATCCTCCGCGATCGATGGATCGAGATGGTGGCACACCATAAGCATGTCGAGATGTTCGTCGATCGTGTTGCGCGTGAACGGCCGCGTCGGGTTGGTCGAAGACGGCAACACGTTTTTCAGCCCCGCGACTTTTATGATATCGGGCGCGTGTCCGCCGCCTGCGCCCTCGGTGTGAAAAGCATGGATGGTGCGGCCTTTGAACGATGCGATCGTATCCTCGACGAAACCGCTCTCGTTCAGCGTGTCGGTGTGGATCATCACCTGCACGTCGTAATCGTCGGCCACAGACAGGCAGCAATCGATCGCCGCCGGCGTGGTGCCCCAATCCTCGTGCAGCTTCAGCGCGCAGGCGCCTGCCTCGATCATTTCTTCAAGTGCGGCGGGGCGCGAGGCATTGCCCTTGCCGGCAAATCCCAGATTGACCGGGAATGCGTCCGCCGCCTGAATCATGCGCCCGATATGCCAGGGGCCGGGCGTGCAGGTCGTGGCGTTGGTGCCGGCCGCCGGCCCGGTACCGCCGCCGAGCATCGAAGTGACCCCCGACATCAGCGCCTCATCCACCTGTTGCGGGCAGATGAAATGGATGTGCGTGTCGAAGCCGCCGGCCGTGAGGATTTTCCCCTCGCCCGCGATCACCTCGGTGCCAGGTCCGATGATGATCGTCACGCCCGGCTGGATGTCGGGATTGCCGGCCTTGCCGATGGCGAAAATCTTTCCCTGCTTGATGCCGACGTCGGCCTTCACGATCCCCCAATGGTCGAGCACAATTGCATTGGTGATGACGGTATCGACGGCGCCTTGTTTGTTGGCGATCTGGCTCTGGCCCATGCCATCGCGGATCACCTTGCCGCCGCCGAACTTCACCTCTTCGCCATAGGTGGTGAAATCCTTCTCGATTTCGATGATGAGGTTGGTGTCGGCAAGACGCACGCGGTCGCCGATCGTCGGCCCGAACATGTCGGCATAGATCGCGCGCTTCATCTTGATCGACATGCATTCCCCTCAGAGCTTGCCCATGATCTCTTGTCGAAAACCGTAGACTTTGCGCGCGCCTGCGAGTGCGACGAGCGTGACCTTGCGGCTTTGGCCGGGCTCGAAACGCACGGCCGTGCCCGCCGCGATGTCGAGCCGCATGCCGCGCGCCTTCTTGCGGTCGAATTCGAGCGCCGGATTGGTCTCGAAGAAATGATAATGCGAGCCGACCTGAATCGGACGGTCGCCGGTGTTGGCGACTGTGAGCGTCACCGTTTTGCGTTTCTTGTTGAGCTCGATCTCGCCTGTCTTGATGAAGAATTCGCCGGGCTTCATGAGCGCCTCATTCACCGAATGGGATCGTGGACCGTGACGAGCTTCGTGCCGTCGGGAAACGTCGCCTCGACCTGGATATCGTGGATCATCTCCGGAATGCCGTCCATCACCTGCTTGCGCGTAAGCACTGTCGTGCCCGCTTCCATCAATTGCGCAACGGTTTTGCCGTCGCGCGCGCCTTCCATGATGAAATCGGTGATCAGCGCCACCGCCTCCGGATGATTGAGTTTGACGCCGCGCTCAAGTCGCCGGCGCGCCACCATCGCCGCCATCGCGATCAGGAGCTTGTCTTTTTCCCGCGGCGTGAGGTTCATGCTTGCGCTCTCAGTTTAGCCAAAGCCGCGGTAGCGGCGCGCCGAGCGCAGTCAACACAGCGGTCAGATCGCTCCGTACGCTGGCGCCGTCCTTGCCGCAGAGCCGCGCCACCGCGATTCCATTCCACGCAGAAATCCCGACCTCTCCGGCAAAGCTGCCTGCCAGAGCGCGAACATTTGCGGCCAATGTCTCATCGCCTGGACAAACCAGCACGGTCGCGATGGCCGCACCTCCGGCGGCGACCCCCGGTTCGGCGAGTTTCTGCGCGACCGCTCCGTCGAGCCTCACGGTCTCTGCAAACACAAGGCGCCTGTCGCGCCGCACACGCCAGCGGTCGACGAACGATCCCTGCTCCACCAGCTCTCCCATGGCAGAGCGCCCGAACACCGCCATTTCCGCAACCGTCACCATGCCGTCGCCGGAAATATCGACGTCGATCCTTCGTGACAGCCGCCCGCGATCGAACACGATGGCCTCCTGCGGCAGCCATGCCAATCTGCCGCCCGCGCCGACATCCAATGTCACCTCGATTGACGCATCCGGTCCGATCGAGCGGTATATTTTTTCTGCCGCCGCCGTGGTGACGACGAGATTCGCATTATCTCGTGCCGAAACGCTAACCTCATGCCGGTCGCCGCCCGCGATTCCACCAGCGGTATTGACGATCACTGCCTCGAGTTCGCCGCCCACGGTCCGCGGAAACCGCACCCGCAGCGACCCGTCTTCCGCCACGCGCCTCCGGCGCGTCCTGCCATCCGCCGCGCTGACTATAAGATCTATTCGCCCGCGTGCACGGTTGGCGATCAGCGTTTCATCGCGGTCAATCGCTAAGGCTTGATTGGCGGCTCTGGTTTTCATGTCGGGGCTACTATAAGGAAAGAGATTGTTTGAGCGCCGCTTCGTTCAAATCCTTGCGCTGGCTAGCATAAACGATCGTGCCGCGGTCAACGACCGAAAATCGATCGCCGAGGTCACGGGCGAAATCGAGATATTGCTCGACCAGAACGATCGCCATCTGCTTGAGCCCGCGCAAATAGCTGATGGCACGCCCGATATCCTTGATTATCGACGGCTGAATCCCCTCGGTCGGCTCGTCCAGCAACAACAGCCTCGGCCGCATCACCAGTGCCCGCCCGATCGCGAGCTGCTGCTGCTGCCCGCCTGAAAGATCACCGCCGCGCCGGCGCAGCATCGTCGCCAGCACGGGAAACAGCGAAAACACATCGTCGGGAATGCTGCGTTGCTCACGCCCGAGTGGCGCAAACCCGGTCTTCAGATTTTCTTCGACCGTGAGCAGCGGAAAAATCTCCCGGCCCTGCGGCACATAGGCAATGCCGCGCCGTGCGCGCTCATAGGGCTTCAGCGTCGTGATATCCGTGCCCTCCCACACGACGGAGCCCGAACTGACGGAATGCTGTCCAACGATCGCGCGCAACAGGCTCGTCTTGCCGACGCCGTTACGGCCGAGCACGCACGTGACCTCGCCAAGTTCCGCCGTGAGCGAGACAGATCGCAGCGCCTGCGCCGCGCCATAATGAAGGTCAACCGCGTTCACTTCGAGCATCGCCGTTCCCGTCACAAGCTCATCGCCCCAAGTAGACTTCGACCACACGCTCGTTCGTTGACACCTGGTCGATCGATCCTTCGGCGATCACCGAACCCTCGTGCAGCACCGTGACTCGAACATCGAGATCGCGCACGAATGTCATGTCGTGCTCCACCACGACGATCGTGCGGTCGCGGTTGATTTCCTTCAGCAGATCCACGGTCTGCCGCGTCTCGGCGTCGGTCATGCCGGCGACCGGCTCATCCACCAGCAGCAATTTCGGCTCCTGCGCCAGCAGCATGCCGATCTCCAGCCACTGCTTTTGTCCGTGCGACAGGCTGCCGGCCGGGCGATCTCGCTGGGCGCCGAGCCTTATGGTTTCCAGAATCCGATCGATGCGGTCTTTATCCTCGCCGTTGCCCTGCCAGAACAATGTCGCGCGCACGTGGCGGTCGTTCTTCAAGGCCAGGGACAGGTTGTCCTCGACCGTGTGCATTTCGAATACCGTCGGCTTCTGAAACTTGCGGCCGATGCCGAGCGTCGCGATTTCGGTCTCGTCGAGTTTGGAAAGATCGTGCGTCCCTTCGAAAAACACCTCACCCGTATCAGGCCGCGTTTTTCCCGTCACCACATCCATCATCGTGGTCTTGCCAGCGCCATTCGGGCCGATGATCGCGCGCATTTCGCCGGGCTCGACCGCGAGCGAGAGATTGTTCAGTGCGCGGAAGCCGTCGAACGATACATTCACGCCGTCGAGGTAGAGCAAGGCATTGGTGGTACGGTCGTTCATCGCTTACTCCGCAAGCCTTGCCGCAGTCTCGGTGTTGGGTTCGACCGCAGATTTGCGACGATCATGCCACCATTGCTGCAGCGTGCCGACGATTCCGCGCGGCAGCAGCAGGGTGACCGCAATGAACAGCCCCCCGAGCAGAAACAGCCAATAGGGCGCCAGCATTCCGGTGGTGAAAGTCGTCTTGGCGTAGTTGACCGCGATCGCGCCAATCACGGCGCCGATCAGCGTGCCGCGACCGCCGACCGCCACCCAGATCACCGCCTCGATGGAATTGCCGGGCGAAAACTCGCTCGGATTGATGATGCCGACCTGCGGCACATAGAGCGCACCGGCAACGCCGGCCATACAGGCCGAAAGTGTGAACACGAACAGCTTGTAGTTCTCGACGCGATAGCCGAGGAATCGCACGCGCGCTTCCGCATCGCGAATTGCCACCAGCACCTTGCCGAATTTAGACGTGATGACACCGCGGCAGATCACGAAACCAACCAACAGCGCGATGCACGAAATCGAGAACAGCGCCACGCGAGTTCCCGGCGCCTGTACGTTGAATCCCAGGATTTCCTTGAAATCGGTCAGGCCGTTGTTTCCGCCGAAACCGAAATTGTTGCGGAAGAATCCGAGCAACAGCGCAAACGTCAGCGCCTGCGTGATGATCGATAGATAAACACCGGTCACGCGGCTGCGGAACGCAAACCAGCCGAACACGAACGCCAGGACGCCAGGCACCAGCAAAACCATCAGCGCCGCATAGGCAAAGTGCTGAAACCCATACCAATAGACCGGAAGTTCCGGCCAATTCAGGAACACCATGAAATCCGGCAGGATCGGGTTGCCGTACACGCCGCGCGTTCCAATCTGCCGCATCAGGTACATGCCCATGGCATAGCCGCCGAGCGCAAAGAACGCGCCGTGGCCGAGCGACAGAATTCCGCAGTAACCCCAGATCAAATCAATCGAAAGCGCGAGCAGGGCATAGCACACATATTTGCCGAGCAGCGATACGATATAGATCGGCACATGGAACGGAGAGCTCGGCGGAAATGCGAGATTCGAGACCGGCACCGCAACCGCGACAATCGCGATCATGGCAACGAATGCGACGGAAACGCTATCGAACTGGCGGCCAATAACGTGGCTCATGTTTCGACCGCCCTGCCCTTCAACGCAAACAGTCCGCGCGGTCGTTTCTGGATGAACAGGATGATGAACACGAGGATTGCGATCTTCCCGAGCACCGCTCCTGCGTACGGTTCGAGGAATTTGTTGGCGATGCCGAGCGTGAACGCACCAACCAGCGTGCCCCAAAGATTGCCGACGCCGCCAAAGACCACGACCATGAAACTGTCGATGATGTAACCCTGGCCGAGATTGGGGCTTACGTTGTCGATCTGCGACAGCGCCACACCCGCGATTCCCGCGATCCCTGAACCAAGCCCGAACGTGAGCGCGTCGACCCGGGCGGTGCGAATGCCCATCGATGCCGCCATCGACCGATTTTGCGTAACCGCGCGCATTTCCAGGCCTAGCCGGGTGTAACGCAGCAGCACGAGCAACGCGGCGAAAACGCCAAGCGTGAAGCAAATGATCCACAGACGATTGTAGGTAACGGTGATCTGGCCAAGCTGGAACGCACCGCTCATCCACGACGGGTTGCTGACCTCCTTGTTGGTCGGGCCAAACGCCGTGCGAACAGCCTGTTGCAGGATGAGCGAAAGGCCCCAGGTTGCGAGCAGAGTCTCCAGCGGTCGTCCGTAGAGAAAACGAATGATGCCCTGCTCGATCAACACACCGACGAATCCAGCAAAAAGAAACGCCAACGGGACCGCAAACACAAGCGAGACATCGGAAAGGGCCGGGTTGTGAGTACGGATCAATTCCTGAACAACGAACGTCACATAGGCGCCAAGCATCACCATCTCGCCATGCGCCATATTGATTACGCCCATCACGCCGAAAGTAATCGCAAGACCGATGGCCGCCAGCAGCAGAACCGAGCCGAGAGAAAGGCCGTACCAAGCATTTTGCACCGTGGCCCACGCGGCCAGCCGGCTTTCGATCGCCGCAACTGCATCCTTCGATGCGCGCACCACCGAAGCGGGCGCATCCGCAGCCGCTCCGGCAAGCACCGCGACCGCGTCCTGGTCGCCGCGCGCTCGCAGCACCGCGATGGCATCAAGCTTGGCCGCTTCCGTGGCATCATCGCGATTGAGCACAACGGCCGCGCGCGCTTCGATGAGCGCGCGTTTCACGGATGGATCCGATTCCTTTGCGAGCGCCGCATCGAGCGCGGGTAACGTGTTGGCTTCACGCGATTTGAATACCGCGCGCGCGGCATCGAGACGCTTGGCCGCGTCAGGCGATTGCAAGGTCAGATTACCGAGCGCCGCATCGATGGCGCGACGTAACCGATTGGTGAGGCCAACGGTCTGCAGATCTGCGGGAGCGCTCGCCACCGGCTGACCATTCGCGGCATCGAGCAGCTGATCTGCATCGGTCTTGATGTAGACCTTATGCGTCGATGGATCGTAGAGCAGCCGTTCGTTTTGCAAGGCATCGAGGACCTGAGCAGCCAAAGGATTGCCGCTTGCCGTGATCGCCTCGATGCCGGTCTCGGTCTCGCTGTAACTGTCGGTCGTGAAGCGTGCGAGCGCCTCCTCGTAGCTCTCGGCCAGTCCCTGCCGGACGCTCAGCAGCAACGCAACGAGTCCGAACAACAGCAGCGCAATTCGCGCCGAACCTGCAACCATTTGGAGCTCCGAAAAAGTAATGGAGGCAACAGAAGCCTGCTGCCTCCATTTTTAGCACGTTTGCTTTGGTATGATCAGGTACCGCTGCCGAGACACTTCTTTTTCACAGTGTCGTAGTTGCCGCACTTAAGCGTTACCCAGTCGCCAATCAGGTTCTTGGAATCGGGCAGTTCCTTCGACCATGCGTCACCCGGGACCAGCCCCGGCGTCTTCCACACGATGTTGAACTGACCATCTGCCTTCACTTCGCCGATGAAGACTGGCTTGGTGATGTGATGATTGGGCAGCATGGTTGAAGTCCCGCCGGTCAGATTGGGGGCGGTAATGCCGGGGAGAGCATCTATCACCTTGGTGGCGTCAGTCGTCTTCACCTTCTCCACCGCCTTCACCCACATGGCGAAGCCGATCACATGGGCTTCCATCGGGTCATTGGTGACGCGCTTCGGATTCTTGGTAAAGGCGTGCCACTTTTCGATGAACTCCTTGTTCGCCGGAGTATTGATCGACTCGAAATAGTTCCAGGCAGCAAGGTGTCCGACCAGCGGTTTGGTGTCGATGCCGGCGAGCTCTTCTTCGCCGACCGAGAACGCGACCACGGGGATGTCCTTGGCCTTCACGCCTTGGTTGCCGAGTTCCTTGTAGAAAGGCACGTTGGCGTCACCGTTGATGGTCGAGACCACCGCCGTCTTGCGGCCTTCTGAACCAAATTTCTTGATCGCCGCGACTCGGGTTTGCCAGTCGGAGTGACCGAATGGCGTGTAGTTGATGGAGATGTCCGAATCCTTGACGCCTTTGCTCTTCAAATAGGCTTCAAGGATTTTGTTGGTCGTTCGCGGATACACATAGTCGGTGCCTTCCAATACCCAGCGCACCACCTTTTCCTCTTTCATGAGGTAATCGACCGCGGGTATGGCTTGCTGGTTTGGCGCGGCACCCGTGTAAAAGACGTTTTTCTCGCTCTCCTCGCCCTCATACTGCACCGGATAGAACAGGATCGAGTTGAGTTCCTTGAACACCGGCAGCACCGATTTGCGCGAAACCGACGTCCAGCAGCCGAATACGACGGCAACCTTGTCCTTGGAGATAAGCTCGCGCGCCTTTTCGGCAAACAAAGGCCAGTTTGAGGCGGGATCGACGACAACCGCTTCGAGCTTTTTCCCGAGCAGCCCTCCTTTTTTGTTCTGTTCGTCGATGAGCATCAGCATCACGTCTTTCAACGTGGTTTCGCTGATTGCCATGGTGCCGGAAAGCGAGTGCAGGATTCCGATTTTGATCGTGTCCTGAGCCTTCGCCGGCATTGCCATTGCCAGACCCAACGCTAACCCCGCCGTAGCGGCAAGCCAGCGGCGGGCATGCGGTCGCGCGACCGCGGATATGGGATTGAACATTGCAAAGCCCTCTGTTGACGCACGCGTAGCGGCTGGATGCCGTTCGCGTCTGGTGCTTCGCAAGAAGGGTGCCAATTCGCGGCGTGGACCAACTTATTGACTTAATTGTCCCTTTTTTCTGTCAGAGGACTGTCACACAGCCTTCGCAAATCAAGGCACTGCTTAGACTTTGGGCAGCCTGCCGCTTGCTGCGAGCATAAATTGTGCTTCCGATCCTCGCTGAGCAGTCGTAGCGACGACCCCTCTCTCCGCCAAAACACTGCCCTCGCAATCACTTGCCGCAGCCTTTCACGAACGCTGATAGGCCGCCTGTCTGGCACATGGCTTGCAGCACGTAATACGAAATCTGGATTTCGTATTACGCAATGGAGGTGGTCATGAGTCTCAAGAGAAAATTTGCGTCGCTTGCTGCACTGGCACTCTCGCTCGCGTTATCCGGGGCAAATGCGGCTTTGGCTGCACCGCTCACGGTTGGCTACAGCGATTGGCCAGGCTGGGTCGCCTGGGAAGTCGCCATCAACAAGGGATGGTTCAAGGAGGCGGGTGTCGACGTGACATTCCAATGGTTCGACTACTCGGCGTCCATGGATGCGTTCACTGCCGGCAAACTTGACGGCAATCTCATGACCAACGGCGACACACTGGTCACCGGTGCGGGCGGCGGCAAGGGCATCATGATCATGCTCACCGATTATTCCAACGGCAACGACATGATCGTCGCCAAGCCCGGCATCAAAAGCATCAAGGACCTGAAGGGCAAGAAGGTCGGCATCGAAATTGGCCTGGTCGAGCACCTGTTGCTGCTGCACGCCATGGAAAAAGCCGGAATGAAGGAAAAGGACGTCACGCTGGTGAACGCAAAGACCAATGAAACGCCACAGGTTCTTGCGTCAGGTCAGGTCGATGCAATCGGTGCATGGCAGCCGATATCCGGCGAAGCCATGAAAGCGCTCGCGGGCTCGAAGCCGATTTACACCTCCGCCTCGGCGCCCGGCCTTATCTATGACGTCCTCGCCGTGACACCCGCAAGTCTGAATGCCCGCAAGGCCGAGTGGATAAAGGTGATCAAGGTCTGGGATCGAGTCGTGCATTACATCAACGATCCAAAGACTCAAGACGATGCCGTGAAAATCATGGCGGCGCGCGTCGGCCTTACGCCGGAAGCCTATAAGCCGCTGTTGAAGGGCACTAAGCTGATCGACGTTGCCGAGGGCAAGAAGGTGTTCAAGAAAGGCGAAGGCCTCACCTCACTCTACGGTTCTTCCAAGATCGCCAACGATTTCAATGTGAAAAACGAGGTCTACAAGGAGTCGCAAAAGATAGACAGCTACATCGACGCATCGCTCATCAACGCGCAGTAGCGCGCGGACGGGTGTAGATTGCGATGAAGTGGATCCGGTTGTTCCAGGTCCTGCGACCGCTTCCACCGCACGCCAGGCTTGTGGCCGGCTGGCTCTCGTTCGTGCTGCCGGTCCTTGTCTGGTGCATCGTCAGCTATGTCCCATTTGTCTGGCACCCGCAGGTCAGAATCACGAATCCCGGCTCGGTCGAATTTCTGCAGCCGGGCATGCGGATGAACTACGCGGCATTCGAGACCGAGGTCGAGGATGCACGGAATGAAAATCGGGCGCCGCCGCAAGGCGACCCGGCCAATCCGATCTACCTTCCTGCCCCGCACGAAGTCGCCATTGCTCTCTATGAATCGTTCAGGGAGCCGCCGCTTGCACAAAACGGCCAGTGGCTGCACCAAAGTCTTTGGCATAGTATTCAGATCATATTCTGGGGATTTGTAATTTCGTCGATCATCGGCGTGCCGCTCGGCGTCCTTTGCGGCACCTATGCGATTTTCTCACGCATCAACGAACCTTTTGTCGAATTCTTCCGTTATCTGCCGGCGCCGGCATTCGGAGCGCTCGCGGTCGCGATCCTCGGCATCTACGATGGGCCGAAGATCACCATCATAGTCATCGGTACCTTGTTTCAGCAGGTCCTGATCATTGCCAATACCACCCGGAAACTCGACGTGGCGCTGGTCGAGGCTGCGCTGACACTGGGGACACGGAACACCAAGCTTCTGTTCCGCGTCGTCGTACCCGGCATACTCCCGGACCTCTATCGCGACCAGCGCATCCTGCTCGGCTGGGCTTGGACCTATCTGATCGTGGCCGAACTGATCGGCACGATGTCCGGCATCACCTGGTTCATCACCCAGCAGGCCCGCTACCAGCATTTCGCCAACGTCTACGCCGCGATCATCATCATCGGCATCATCGGACTCGGCACCGATATGATGCTGGCGCTGGTCGGCAGGCGCCTCTTTCCCTGGGACCGGTCACTCGTGAAGACGGCTTGAGCGATGGGTGGCCAGATGAACAAAATCGTCGCGCCCCAGCCGATCCCGTCCTATCTGCATCAGAGCGCTGCCGTCCGGGCGCGCTTTGAGCGCCTGAAGGCGCGCGAGGTCATCCTGGAAGTGCGGGGTCTAAGCAAAATCTTCGACACCGGCGAGCGTTCGACCGTTGCTCTCAACAACATCAATTTCACCACGCACCGGCGCGAATTCCTTTGCGTGATCGGACCGTCGGGCTGCGGGAAATCCACGCTTGCGCGCATCATCGCCGGCCTTGAGGAAAATTCCGGCGGCGAGGTTCTGCTGCAGGGCAAGCCGGTCACCGAACCCGGCAGCGATCGCGGCATGGTGTTTCAGGGCTACACGCTGTTTCCCTGGCTCACGGTGAAAAAGAACGTGATGTTTGGTCTCGAAATCAACGGCAAAGGCAAGGACGAGGCCGTGCAACAGGCGATGCAATGGCTCGATCTTGTCGGCCTGCAAAAATTTTCCGACGCCTACCCGCACCAGCTGTCGGGCGGCATGAAGCAGCGTGTCGCGATCGTGCGCGCGCTCGCCAATCAGCCTCGCATTTTGCTGATGGATGAGCCCTTCGGCGCGCTCGACGCGCAGACCCGCTGCCGGATGCAGGCGCACCTGCTGGAGATCTGGCGCAAGATCGACATCACCATCGTTTTCATCACCCATGATCTCGAAGAGGCGATTTTTCTCGCCGACCGCATTCTGGTGCTTTCGGCCCATCCCGGCCAGGTGCAGGAAATGATCGAGGTTCCAGTTCCCCGGCCGCGCACCTCCGCGCAATTCCTTGCGCCGGAATTTCTCGCCACCAAGGCGCGACTGGAAGAGCTGATTCACCAGTCGAAGCCGGAGGACGAAGACGCGGAGAGCTATTCGATGGTCGTCCGCCTTGCCGACGTCAACGACAACGTTGAATAGGCCGGCCGGCAGAAGGTGTGTGCGAGCGATGGACTGTCAGATGTATTCCGATGAAAAAATCAAACAGACGCAGGAGCAACTGCGCGCCAAAGGCGTCAAATATTGCATCGGCGCCTATGTCGACATTCATGGCGTGCCGAAAGCCAAGATCGTTCCGCTCGACCATCTGATGCACATGGCGCATGGTTCGGAGCGCTACACCGGATACGCGCTCGATGGTCTCGGACAGGCGCCGAACGAGGACGAGCTCACGTCCGTTCCGGACCTCGATCACATCATCCAATTGCCGTGGGAGCCGAAACTTGCCTGGATGCCCGCAGACAATGCCTTCCAGGGCAAACCCTATCCGCTCAACACGCGCGTGGCCCTGAAGAACGTGCTCGCGCGAGCGGCAAACATGGGGTTCGGATTCCATCTCGGCATCGAATGCGAAGTTTTCGTGCTCAAACGAAATGGCGACGGCAAGCTTTCGGTCCCGAACCCGGACGACAAGCTCACGAAGCCCTGTTACGACCTGCGCCCCTTTCTCGACAACTTCAAATGGCTCGACAAGGTCGCAACGTGCATCAACGAACTCGGCTGGGATCTTTATTCGTTCGATCACGAGGACGCCAACGGCCAGTACGAATTCGATTTCCGTTACGCCGATGCTCTGATGACCTGCGACCGCTTCATCTTCTTTCGCTACATGACCAAGCATTTCGCCAAAGAAGAAGGCCTGCTCGCGACCATGATGCCCAAGCCGTTCGCGCACAAGACCGGCACCGGCGCGCATTTCAATATGTCGCTGTACGATCTCAAGACCGGCCGCAATGCCTTTGCCTGCGACCCTTCGAAGGATGGCCGCGGTCTCGGGCTGACCGAGCTTGGCTACCACTTCATCGGCGGCATCCTGCGCCACGGGCGCGCGCTCTGCGCCGCTTTCGCGCCTACGGTCAACAGTTACAAGCGTCTCGTCCGACAGGGCGCCATGAGCTATTTCAGCTGGGCGCCGGTGTTCAATTCCTACGGCTCGAACAATCGGACCAATTCGGTGCGGGTCCCGGCCGGTGGCGGCCGTTGCGAATCCCGCAATGCCGATGGCGCAGTCAATCCTTACCTCGCGGCAACGCTTGCGCTCGCGGCTGGCCTTGAAGGAATCCGCGAGAAAATCGATCCGCGCGAGCCGAACGAGGACAACCTCTACACCATTTCAGAAAACGAGCGGCGAGCGCGTAATATTGATTTTCTGCCTCAAACGCTACAGGAAGCGGTCCACGCCTTTGCCGCCGATCCCCTGGTAGAGGCGACGCTTGGGAGGGAGCTGCGCGATGAGTTCGTCAAATATAAAACACAGGAATGGGAGGACTACCATCTTGCGATCAGCCCATGGGAAATCGAACGGTACAGCCATCTCTTCTAGGCACGCACACGCCGGAGCCCGCCGGCCATTGAGTCGTATTAGTATATCGTTGCCTAGGAATCTGCTGCACGACCTTGATGAGATGATATCGGAGCGCGGTTTTGAAACCCGCTCGCAGGCCATCAATGACATGCTGCATCAGTTCGTCGTCGGGCACCGCCACGACCGAGGCAAGGACGTGATGGTCGGCATCATTGCGCTGTTCTACAATAATTCGGTGGCCGGCCTGCAAAAGCAATTGGCCGACCTGCAGGTTCGCTACATCGACGAAGTGATCAGTTCGCTTCACGTGCATCTGATGCACAATCAGACTATGGAAGTCATTCTGGTGCAGGGCGCCGCCCGCAAGCTGCAAATAATCGCTGACGAGATGACATCCCGTCGCGGTGTGATATCCGGGAAGATCCATCTCGTGGCATCTCTGATCCCGCAGGTGCATCCTTTCATCGCCGAGGAGCGGCTGACACAAGGAGCGATGTCATGATGGCGAACCATTTGACACGCCGCTCACGCGGAGCCGGCCTGTTCCCGCCGCCGCGGCGCGAACGGCGCCACCATCCAGATTTCGACAAGATGGCGACCCAGGGCTGGAAGGCGCTCGACGCCGAAGGAAAGCTCTCGGACGCCAGCTGGCGCAAGGAGCAGCAATGGGCGCTCTCAATGGGACTGCCCGGCGCGGACAGTCTCACCGATAAATCGATCCCGACATTTTCGCGCGGCGAGCTTCCGCATTTTGCCGGCATCAATACCTTCCTCAAGGCACCCTATGTCGAAAATGTCCGCGATGTCGGCAAATATGACGCCGCCGTGCTTGGCATTCCGTTTGATTCCGGCACGACGTACCGACCCGGCACCCGTTTTGGACCGCAGGGAATTCGTCGCATCTCGGCACTGTACACCCCCTACAATTACGAGCTCGGCGTCGACCTGCGCGAGCAGATGACGCTGTGCGATGCCGGCGACGTATTCACGATTCCGGCCAACCTGGAAAAGAGTTTCGACCAGATCTCACGTGGTGTCGCGCACGTGTTCTCTTCTGGCGCACTGCCGCTCATGCTCGGCGGCGATCATTCGATCGGCTTTCCTTGCGTGCGTGGCATTGCGCAATGCACGTCCAAGCGCATCGGCATCGTCCATTTCGATCGCCATATCGATATTCAGGAGAAGGACCTCGACGAACGCATGCACACCACGCCCTGGTATTGGGCGACGAACTTGCCCAATGTGTCGGCCACGAACCTGGTGCAACTCGGCATCGGCGGCTGGCAGGTGCCGCGCTACGGCGTGCAGGAAGCGCGTAAGCGCCAGACCAACGTGCTGACGATTTCCGACATCGAATCGTTCGGGCTTGAGAAAACCGCCGAGATCGCGCTCGAGCTTGCCTGGAAGGACGCCGATGCGGTGTATATTTCGTTCGACGTGGATTCAGTCGATTGCGGCTTCGTGCCAGGCACCGGCTGGCCGGAACCCGGCGGTTTCCTGCCGCGCGAGGCGCTGAAACTGCTGGGCCTTGTGGCCGCAGAGGGCATCTGCGGGCTGGAAGTGGTCGAAGTCTCGCCGCCCTATGACACGTCGGATATCACCGCGCTGTTCGGCGTTCGCGTGGTGGTGGAGGCGCTCGGCTCGCTCGTCGCGCACGGCAAACTCGGCAGCCAGAAAACCATCATCGACAAACCTGTGCGCTATTGAGGCAAGCCATGCACGGCAAGCACTATCATCACGATCACGACGACCATCATCACAATGGCTCCACGCATGCCGAAAGTGCCGGCGCCGGCCATAACCATCAGCGTCCGCCTGGAAAGGTGGCGCAATGGCAGACCCCGCATCGCGGCGAGCCACCGCACGCGGATCATGACCACTCCGAGCCGGATGTTGATCTCGTCGAGGCGGCGTTCATCGAGGGCTTCACGGCCGCGACCGACCCGACCAGCTTCCTGCGCCTCGCGCATGTCCCCTTCGAGATCGATCTTGCAGACGGCAGGAAGTTTTCGCTGCTGCGGGTGGAAACCGAATTTATCGCCGACGTGGGGGCGGTCATGCCGCATCTTGGCGGCAAGACCTTCCGATACGATCCCCTTCCCGCCTCGCATGTCGCCCGCCGACGCCGGCTGCGTTTTGTTTATTTCGACGGGGATGCGCTGCGTCCATTGACGCTAAAGCAAATCAGCGAGCGTCTTGTGAGGTAGGGGTTACAATACAAAAAAATTGGCATTGATGCACCGATGATTCACGGTGTCGTTCCCATCACGGGAATATCTTGATGCTCAGTGTCGGGCTCGAATGCCAAGTGGATGCAGACATCCTTGATAGGCGATTCAGCGCCAGTGACAGACTGCCTTAGCCTTGCTTCTCACACTGAGAACGATAGGCTGCGTCAGTGCAGAACAATACGGCGACCTCTCATTTTTCCCAGCTCCGCGAGATTCCCCCGGCCATCTGGGCTCTCGGATTTGTCTCGTTACTGATGGATGTTTCCTCGGAAATCATTCACGCGCTGCTGCCGGTCTACCTCGTTTCCGTCCTTGGCACGACGATGGTCACCGTTGGCTTTATCGAAGGCATTGCAGAAGCCACAGCCTCGATCACGAAGGTGTTTTCCGGCTCGATCTCGGACTGGTTGGGCAGGCGCAAACTGCTTGCTGTCATCGGCTATGGTTTGTCAGCATTCACCAAACCGATATTTCCCCTTGCATCGTCCGTGGGCTGGCTGGTGGCGGCGCGGTTCATTGACCGTATCGGAAAGGGTATCAGGGGAGCCCCACGGGACGCACTGGTGGCTGATATTGCGCCTACGCATCTGCGCGGCGCGAGCTTCGGTCTCCGGCAGTCGCTCGATACCGTCGGTGCATTCTTGGGACCGGCGTTGGCGATTGGGCTGATGTGGCTCACCGCCGATGACTTTCATGCCGTGTTCTGGTTTGCCGTTGTGCCGGCGTTTCTGTGCGTAGGGTTGCTTATTTTTGCCGTTCACGAGCCGGAACGCCCTCCGAGGTTGCGAAAGGTGCGCGCACCTCTCAGCCTCGCGGAACTGAGGCGCTTTGGCTTGGCCTACTGGTGGGTCGTTGGTATTGCGGTGCTATTCTCCTTTGCGCGCTTCAGTGAAGCCTTCCTGATCCTTCAGGCACAGTCTGTCGGACTGCCTGTGATGCTCGTGCCAATGGTCTTGGTGCTGATGAATGTTGTTTATGCGTTCGCTGCGTATCCTGCCGGAGCTCTGTCGGACCGCGCCAACCGCATCGCTGTTCTTGGCCTGGGCTTCGGAATTCTGGTTGCGGCGGATCTCGTTCTCGCATTCACGGGCAGTATCGCGGGCGTGGCAGTCGGCGTGGCCTTGTGGGGACTGCACCTGGGTTTCACCCAGGGACTGCTCGCGACCCTCGTCGCGGACACGGCTCCCCTGGAATTACGAGGCACGGCCTACGGCCTTTTCAACCTGCTGATCGGATTGGCCCTGCTTGCCGCGAGCATTCTCGCTGGAGCGCTTTGGGATACTATCGGCTCTCGGGCCACCTTTCTGGCAGGCGCGGTCTTCACGACCCTTGCGCTCGCTGGTCTTGCCGCAACCCGACGAATCGCACCCACCGTCGGCCAAGTGCCGCAACCGAATTAAAGCCCTCGTATCCGACAGTTCGTTTTACGATAAAAAGATCCGGACGACGTCATCAGGGACGCTTGGCCTTCGTCATATCGACCGGAGTTTTCACTCCCAAATCGCTGATCGAGTCATAGAGTATCTGCAGCGTGTAGGTCGGGTTGTGAGCGAACGCGCCGGGATCTTTCGTCACAAACTGATAATTGTATGCGGCTTTGAGTAGGCGCGGCGTCCATGCATTGTACTTATTGGGAAATCGAATCTCGTCCTTATCTGCGACGCCGTTGTTGTTCGTATCGATGAAGAAATACGGATAGACATCGAGATTATAGACGATCGGCTTACCGGCGACGGACTTGGCGTAAGCCATGATCGCGGTCAACAGACGCTCGCGAAGATGATCGATCTCCTGCGCGATTCCTTCGTTGGCATTGCCGTTGCCGTCGTAATCGACCTTGCTGACCCGGATAAGGTGCAGCGATGCCTTGTCGCTGACTTCCTTGTGACACGCGGCGCAGTCGGACACCTTGACGGCAACGGTGTGCAGGTCGTGGCAGGTCGTACAGCTCGTATACGGCTCGCGATGCTGTAAACGTCCGGCGTAAGTCTTACCCGGATATTCGTACGCGACACGCGCCAAAGTGCCCATCAGAGTAGCGCCCGCGGCGCGGTAATGGACATTGAGAAACTGAATCTTGGGTTCCGGTGTATCTTCGGCAAGACCCGCAATCGCCTTGTTCATGCTTACAGTCGATTCAACGCCCTGATGACATGTCATACAGCGCGCGTTGGCGCCTAGGTTCTCGACCTTGAGCCCGGACGGAAACACGACCGTCGTCAACTGGCGCGTCTTGTTGTTGTGACAGGCGATGCAGGTAATGACGGTACCGACCGGTGCAGGATGGTCGACAACGCCGATGGCGCTTCCATCCGCTCCCAAATAATCGAGAAAACCCGGCGTCGAGTGACATCTCGCGCATTCGACCGGAATTACGCCTTCCTTGTTCCAATGATTGAAAGCTTCCGCTGCGCGGCTGGCATGAGGCGAACTTGCCCAATCGGAATAGAACGGAATTTCCGTATTCGCGGTGAAGCCAGGCGGCGCCGTCGGAGTTGCCGGAGTACTGTCTTGGGCAAGCGGCGTTCCGCTTACCAGCAATACCAGTCCGATTGAAAGCGCGGATGATGAACCGGCCGCCGCAAGAAGGACGACGGTCTTCGCCCAGTTTCGCTTTGACGGTTCCATTGTCAAACCTCCAAACTAATCCGAATTTCTCATTGTGTTTGCCGGCCAAGACCGGACCCGTGAATAAAACTCGTGCCGGGCGGTACCGGCGCGTGGACCAAGTTGAAATGACAATCGATGCAGGTCATTCGGCCTTCCAGCAAGAGCGCATGCGCGGCACGGCCACGCTCGCTCGCCGGATGCACGACAGTCGCATCATGACAAGAACGGCAGGTGACGCTGTCCTGCGATCTCATTTCCTCGCGCACAAAATCCGCAAGCTGCTTGCGCCGCGCTTCCCAAACGGCGGCGTCGTCATAATTGTGAGAAATTTGAGCAATCACGTCTTTGGTACCCTTGATGACGTGCGTGTAAGTCTCGACGAACCAATTGGTCGCTGGGATGTGACAATTCCCGCAGCTTGCCCGCACGCCCGCGGAATTGCTGCGATGCACGGACTGTTTGAAATTCGAATCCGCCGCCAGACTAGCCATGGCGTGGCACGAAGTGCAAAATGAGTCCGTCGAAGTATGTCGATTGCCTTCAACCGACACAATTATGGCAATCGCTCCAACGATCGCGCCTGCTATCACTGGCGCAGCAAATGCCAACCGTCGCCGTTGCCGCATCGTGGTATTCCTAAAGATGCAAAACGCCTGTCATGGCGACCTCGAATCAACCGCACCTCCATCGATGGTTGCCACTTTCAAGTGTACTGCTAACTTACGTCGATTCAACGGGGAAGGATACCGATCCCTCGTAATCTTACGGATACCTGCACAGAGTAAATCCTCCGTGTCGATTGCACGCCACTCATTGTCATGAATCTATCGTCCTGGATCATGGGGGCGCGGCCACGCACGCTCACTCTTTCGGCGGCACCGGTGGCAGTCGGCACCACAGTCGCCTGGGCGATGGAAAGAAGGATTCTTTGGCTGGCAGTCTTGGCGGCGTTTGTCGCCAGTGTTTGCATTCAGATCGGAACCAATCTGCACAATGATGCGGTTGATTCCGTGCGCGGCGGTGACGGGCCAGAGCGCCTCGGACCACCGCGAGTGACAGCGTCGGGTTTATTGAGCGCCCAGGAGGTCAAATTCGGCGCGCTCGTCTGCTTTGGCATCGCCGCGCTCATGGGACTTTATCTCATATTCATCGGAGGCTGGCCGATCCTGCTCCTCGGACTATTGTCGATTCTGTCCGGTTGGGCCTACACGGGCGGCCCGCTGCCGATCGCCTATACCCCGCTCGGAGAAGCATTTGTCATGGCGTTTTTCGGCTTGGGCGCGGTCTGCGGCACATATTGGCTCTGTACTGCGGAACTTGATTCGGCCCCGATCATCACTGGCATTGCGATCGGCTCGCTGACGAGTGCGGTTCTGCTGGTCAACAATCACCGTGATGCCAAAACCGACGCGCGAGCCGGGCGAAAAACGTTGGCGATTCTGGCTGGGCCCACGGCAACGAGTTGGATTTTTGCTGGGCTGATGTTGCTTCCCTTTGCATTGCTCATGCCGCTGCGTGATGCGCTGTCTGCTGGTCATGTATGGCCGGCCCTGCTGACATTGCCGCCGGCGCTCCTGGTGATTTATCGCTTTGCCCACGAGCCGCGCGGCCCGGTTTTCAATCAAATTCTCGTCCAGACTGTGCAGGTTCAATTTCTGTTCGCAGTCTTCCTGTGTCTCGGACTATTACTTTGAGTCGAAAAACCGCTCGTCAGCGGCAGCACAATCTGCGCTTAAGCTTCCTTCGTTCTGGCCCACGCAATGACAATCTGCTACATTGCATCGACTGCTTTGTTGCACCAGTTTCTTGAGGCCGAGCATGGCAGTACGCACGGGCGTGTATATTGTTCCGACGCATCGCTGGTATATCGAACGGAGCGTCTGGCTGATTGCGGGCATCGTGCTGCTGACCGGCACGGCGTTGGCGCTTCTCGTACAGCCGCTGTGGATATTGGCCGTAACAGCGACCGGGCTCATCTCTATCAATGTCTCCCTCACCGGATTCTGTCCGATAGGCAATCTGCTGCGGCTGTTCGGCTTTACGCCAATGCTCGGGGACCATACCCCGATGCGCTGGAATTTGTATTTCATGCAGACGGATCGCTGGTATCTGGAACGACGCATCTACCTTGCGGTCGGAATCAATATTTCCGTCGCATCGGTTTTGGTGCTGGCGCATAGCCCATGGTGGACCCTCTTCACGATCTTCGTCGGCGGCGCAATGGTTTGGTTTGCCGCAACAGGCTATTGCATCATGGCCAATGCCTTGTACTTGCTCGGCGCGGAACCACGCCTGAATCCCGACTCGATGCCTTCGGGTCGTTGTGACAGGTGCGCATTGTCCCCCGTCTGCGTCAGCGGACACGCAAAACACGCTTGAACCTGACCAGCCGCCAGTCCGCAAAGGCCGGTTTTCGATCAGCGAATACCGGGCTTGTCGTGCCGAGCGGGCGACGCCGATAGGGAAGCTCCGTATAATCGTTGCGCTCGGTGTCTGAAGGCAGCCACCATTGTTTCGGCCTGTTCTGCCACGGTTGTTCCGATCAACATTTGCAGCAAGCGCGATCGAAAATCGTATTCGACACGATATTCGACATCCGTGCCGCCATCGTCCAAAGGTTCGAATTTCCACTGCTGTTCAAACCGCTCGAACATGGGATCATGGCTGCTGATGTCGATTCGACGCGGTCGATTAAGCTGCGCTACCGTTGAAAATCGCCTGCGCAGAAAACTTGTACCCATCGTCATATCCACCCAGACCGTATTCTCCTGTCGCCGTTGAATGCGCGCCGCGATGACCCACGGCACAAACTCTGGATAGCTACCGACGTCTGCGACCAAATCAAATAGTTGCGTTGCCGAATATTTCAGATGAGCGTGTTGGCTGTAATGCGTCATGTATCGACGGCTGTTTTGGAATTCACATATTGGATTACGGAGAGGCCTATCAGTAGCTGGGTGTCGGTCGGGACGTCCGCCAACCATCATCCTAGGCCATTACGGAACCGGATAAGACCGTTCACCCGTCCGCGGTGGCAATCAGGCGCTGGGGCACAAGCAACAGGGTGGGCAGGATCAAGGCATAGACCGCCGTGGTTGCAAACACGCAAGCAGCAAAACCTCCATAATAATCATAGAGATTAGTCCCCAGAATATCGCCGAATCGCGCGGCGATGAAATAGAGGCTGCCGGACATCATCAGTGTCGTCCCCTGCAGGCCATGAGGACAGGATCGAATGATCAGGTCCAAATAGGCGGCCGTGGCGACACCGCCCATGAGCCCGATGGGCACCGCCGCAACCAAAGCTCCCGTCACAGAATGAATGAAGAGCAAAGGCACCAATTGTGGAACTGCGATCACGGTTCCCCACAGGAGCAGCGTCTTCAAAGGAAAGCTGCGGCAGAGCACGCCGAATACCATGAAAGTCGGAATAAAGGAGGCCGCGAAAATGGCGTTCCACTGACCCCAGTGCGCGTCATCGGCGTGAAGCGTATTCTGGAGATAGTACTGGAGCGATGTGGCTGAGCCAGGTGCGAAATTCCATAGCAGCCAGATCAACAGAGCCGGATAGACTGGCCAATGTAGCACTAGCCGTTTGAGATCGTTCAGCGGATGTACGACGGTTTCTTGTTCATAGCGGACGTTGTCAAACACGCTACTGGGTTTCCATACGGCGTATACGGCGACCGAAGCCGTTGCCGCCGCACCGATCAGAAACAGGATACGGGCGGCCTGATCAACGTTCCGCTCCTCGAGCAGGTCGCTGAGCGCACCCCCGATGAGGAGAGCTGCAACGGTAGGGATCGACGCGAAGATATTCCATACCGCGCTGATCTGGCCGGATATCGCATGCTGCTGCCCGATCGTCGAAGTCAGTCCATTCTGTGCGCTTGCGACGAAAAGGAACGCCGTCGTCAACAGCACGATTGCAATGAGAAGCGCGACATATGTAACCGGGGTGAAAGCAAAATAAACGTAACAGCCGGCCGTGATTGCACCGAACAACATCATGAATCCTCGGTCTCGCATTCCGAAAGGATTCCAGGTATCGCGGATAAATCCGAAAACAAAGGAAAGATAGAGTGGAATAGCGGACACCACCCGGAATATTGCAACCTCATGCGCCTGCAAGTGGAGTTTGTTTTTGAGAAAAAAGCTGATTGGAATATCGATCAGCCCGCCGTGCGGGGAACCGAAGGCCAGCAGAATGATCAAGACTCCCAGGTAAAGGAAAATCCTTTGCCGTATCGACTGCGGTAAGGAAGTGGGAGCCGTGGCGGCGGTTACCACGGCGGCCGCTGGACGATCAGTCATCATCGCGCGCAAGGCATCCCTGGAGGAGCAACAACAGCAACCGACTTGGATTTCGGCGATTGAGGCCAAACACGAGGCTCAATTTGAACCTAATCTTATTACTTAAACTCCCGCAAGGAACTGGGTTGTGAGCGAACGAGACTGGCTGCCCACCGTGGTACGGAGTGCTGGCGTTGAGCGTCCCCTCGAGGCTGGCGAGACCTTGTTCCGACAGGGCAGTCGAACCGTTGGCCTGTACGAGGTCATCAGCGGGAAAGTGCGGCTGGTACGGGTGGATCGTTCAGGGCGCGAGGCCATTCTTCATTCGGCCTCTGTCGGTGAGACGATCGCCGAAGCTTCTTTGTTCTCGCCGACCTATCACTGTGATGCGATTGCGACCACGAAAACGGTGGTTCGATTCTATCCGAAGGCCGCGATATTGGTTGAGTTCAAGCGCAATCCGAAGGCGGCTGAGGCTTTTATGGCCATGCTCGCTCGCCAAATCATGGATCTGCGGACACGCCTCGAACAGCGCAACATCCATTCCGCCCGCGATCGCATTCGTCATTACTTTGCTGTCAATCTCGGTCCGGACGCGCGGAGCGTCGTGCTGCCCGGTTCGCTCAAGGAATTCGCCGCTCATCTCGGACTGACCCACGAAGCGCTCTATCGGACGTTGGCGAAAATGCAGAAGGATGCCGAAATCCAACGAAACAAGGGAGGGAAAATCCGCCTCCTCAAACGCCTGTATGATCATGATCATACGTGAACGATGATCGTTTGGCATAACTGATATTCAAGGGCACGTATCATTTGCAGCGGTTCTCTGAACGAGAGACGGCCTGCCACAGGGATAGCAAAGGATTTTTCAATGAACCCGCGCAACAAACGGATCGGCATCGCAATCGCGATTGTTCTGGCAATTGCAGTCGGCTCATATGCGTTCAAGGCCTCCTCTCAGGAACGCGGCCACGGCTTCGGCATGATGTTCATGCATGGCATGGGTCACGGCATGATGGGTGCCGGCATCAATTCTGCGACGAAGTCAGAAATGGACATCATCCATGAATTGATCATCAACCACGATCTCATCAGACGCACTGTGACCAACCTGCCAGACGGCATCCGAACTGTTACGGAATCGGATGATCCGCGCATCGCTCTGTTCATCAAGGAGCACGTCGCCGGCATGGGAGAACGAGTAAATACCCAACGCGACCCCGGTTTGCCGATCGAGAGCCAAGCTTTGCACATGATATTCCGGAACAAGGACAAGATCAAAACGGCAGCTGAAACAATCGAAAAGGGCGTGATCGTAACCCAGACATCGAACGATCAGGAGACGGTGGTCGCGCTCCAACAACATGCGTCGGAAGTCAGCGATCTCGTGCGCGACGGCATGCTGGCGGTGCAAACAGCAATGATGAGGAACGGGATGATGCACGACCAGGGCATGCATAGGCACGGCGGCCCGATGGGAAACAGGCCGGATCGCAGCGGCATGCCGGGCGCGCGGTAGGCCGATTTCCGTACAAAATGCAGGCGTATCTGCGGGTCGTCGGTGGAATTGCGTTAACCGTGCTCTTGACCGGGCCTGCGCCGGCGCCACACGACGAGCCGGAGGGAGGCATTTGATTTAGATCAAGGCCTCACCTCAAACGGGGCATATTTTTTAATAGTCGAGCACTCCCCTCTTCCCATCAACTCGGCAGCCATGGCCCCGGAGTCCCTCCGGGGCCATTTATTTTGTCATCCGTAGCGCTGCGACTGATGTCGTTTTTGATGTGGCTCAATTGAGTGGCCCCGTTCTTGGCTAGTATTCAATCGCAATGAATAGGAGCACTGCCATGAAAGCCAGCGATGTGATGACCCCTGACGTTGTTTCCGTGACGCCGGATTCCTCGATTTTGCATGCCGCTCGGTTGATGCTGCTGAAGCATATCAGCGGGCTGCCCGTGATCGACGCAGCCGGCAATCTTGTGGGCATTGTCACCGAGGGTGACTTTTTGCGCCGGGCGGAAATCGGAACGAAGCGCCATCGCACTCGCTGGATCGAATTTCTTGCCGGACCGGGAAAGCTCGCCGATGAATATGTCCATAACAGCGGGCGGAACGTAAACGAGATCATGACTTCGGATGTCTACACGGTTTCCGAGGATGCCTCGCTGGAGGAAGTCGTGCGTTTGATGGAACGGCGTCATGTCAAGCGGGTTCCCGTCATGCGTGAGAAGCGAGTCGTCGGCATCATCACGCGCGCAAATCTGGTCCGCGCCTTGCTCAACGTGTCACGTGACGTAAAACCCGTTTCCCAGGGAGACAAGGCGATCCGCGAAAGCTTGCTTGCTGAGTTGAAGAAGCAGCCGTGGGCACCCGTCGCATTGATTGACGTATTCGTCAGGGATGGCGTCGTGACGCTCTCAGGCGCGGTAACTGACCCGCGGGAACGCGACGCGTTGCGCGTTGCGGCTGAAAATATCCCCGGCGTGAAAAACGTCGTGGACGAATTGGTCTGGGTCGAACCGATGTCGGGCATGGTGGCCTAGATCCGATTGATTCACATCAATGCCGGCAGCCCGTCAGTCGCTTTCAATATTTTTTAAGGGTGACGGTGCCGAAGCCCGCTACCGCTCAGGTGAAGAAAATAGAAGTCAAAACGGCTGCCTGATGGAGCGGAAGGAAGCGCGTTCCGTGACCACTCGCGGAACGCGCTTTTCATTTTCCGACATCAGCATGCGATACTGCCATAGACAGACACTTCGCTCACTCATAGGTGTCGAAGCGCTCGATACGTTTCCAAAGACAGATTTGATCTGTCTCAAAGCGAACTTGCCGTGTCCAAACGATTTTATCGCAAATACTGATTTGTGCGTTCGGAGGAAGCTATGGCCATTGCAGAGCAATCATCGGCGGCAGCCGTGTCGCCAACCAAGCAATCAAGTTGGATCGGCCGAAATTGGGGACTCCTGCTCGCGATCGCGGCGCTTACGGCCGTACTCCTGATTCCGACGCCCGCAGGATTGCCGATTGCGGGCCATCGCATGCTCGCAATTTTGGCATTCGCCGTCATTGTCTGGATGACCGAATCGCTTGATTACGCGGTTTCAGCCATCGTCATTGCCGCATTGATGGCGTTCCTGCTGGGATTTTCGCCCAACCCGGCAAATCCCAAAGCACTCATGGGAACCAGCGCTGCGCTCACGCTGGCCTTCAGCGGGTTTGCCAATACGGCGCTGGTGTTGGTTGCTTCGGCTTTGTTTCTCTCGGCGGCAATGACCACAACCGGTCTCGACCGCCGGATCGCGCTCAGCATTCTTTCGCGTGTCGGCACCGAGACCCGGAATGTCGTGATTGGAACTATTCTGGTCGGGTTTGTGATCGCCTTCTTGGTGCCGTCTACCACCGCGCGTGTCGCCTGCCTGGTCCCCATTACGCTCGGCATCATCGCCGCATTTGGCGTCAGCAAGAAAAGCGCGTTCGCCGCAACGTTGATGATCACGACGGTGCAGACCGCAAGTATCTGGAACGTCGGGATCAAGACCGCAGCAGCCCAAAATATGGTCGCTATCGGTTTCATCGAGAAGGCCTTCGGCCGGACGATCACATGGCTCGAATGGCTGATTGCAGCGGCGCCATTCGCAATCCTGATGTCGTTCGCCCTTTATTTCGTGATGACACGCATGATGCCCCCCGAGTTGAGGCAATTTCCCGGCGGGCGCGAGGCGATCCGTAAAGCGCTCGCCGACCTCGGCCGCATGAAGGCGTCCGAAATGAAACTTCTCGCGATCTCGCTCACGCTACTGGGATTCTGGGCGACTGAAGGCGTTCTCCACACATTTGACACCAGCACGACCACCATTACGGCGGTCGCACTCATGTTTTTACCCGGCATTGGCATCATGACCTGGAAAGACGCTCAGCCGAAAATTCCATGGGGTACGGTTGTGCTGTTTGGAATAGGCATCAGCCTCGGCACGGCATTGTTGCAGACCAAGGGAGCGGTATGGCTCGCCGATATCGTCGTGGCGGAATTCGGCCTGAAGCAGGCAACAGCCTTGTTCATTCTCGCCACGATGAGCCTGTTCTTGATCGTCATCCATCTCGGCTTTGCGAGCGCAACAGCGCTCGCCTCGGCAATGATACCGATTGTGATCGCGGTCCTGCAGGGTGTCGGCACGCCCGGAATTAACATCGTCGGCATGACCATGCTGTTGCAGTTCGTGGTCAGTTTCGGGTTCATCCTTGTGGTGAACGCGCCGCAGAACATGGTGGCCTATGGAACCGAGACGTTCGAGGCGCGCGATTTCGTGCGCACCGGCTTGGTCCTGACGCTGATCGCGTTCGTTCTCGTTATGGCTTTGGGCGCAACATATTGGCGCTGGCTCGGTTACGTGTGACGAAAACGAAGTCGTGATTGTCGATCTTGCAGCGGGGGACGGTCGTTAGATACGCGGTTCCTCCGGCCAGTGCATAAAGGCTCTATGATTCGCTGAGATGTCGTGCGGGCAATTTCCAATCCGGATCTAATAGCCTATCGTTGAATTGCCCTGGCCATGTCTGACACCTCAACCGAACAATTTTGGCAAAGCTCCATTGCTTCGCTGTTCGAGCGCCTGTCCTGCAGCGCTGCCGGTTTGACGACGGAGGAGTCGGCAAAACGACTGGCGCGTTATGGACCAAACGCGGTCGCAGACCTTCCTCACCGGCGCATTGCGCTTAAAATTGCGAAACGGTTTGCAGAACCGCTGGTCGCGATTTTGCTGGTGGCTGCGGCAATCGCAGGATTCACCGGAGACCTCACCAGCTTCGTCATCATCCTGACTGTCATTGCGCTATCGATCATTCTGGACGTGGTGCAGGAGCACCGGGCGGAGGTCGCAGCCGATGCATTAAAACGATCGGTGGCAATTCATTCCGACGTTTATCGCGATGGCAAAATTGTATCTATTCCCGTCGAACAGGTTGTGCCCGGCGATGTGGTTGAATTGAGGGCTGGCGATCTCGTTCCTGCCGATGGTGTGGTCATCAAGAGCCGCGACGCGCATGCTAACGAAGCCTTGATGACGGGCGAACCGTTCCCTACGGAAAAACGCGCGGGTCAGTGCGACGCCAAACTTCCCGCAGATGCCTCTAACGCCCTGTTCGCAGGCACTTCGATTGTTACTGGCGAAGCAACCATGCTCGTCGTTACCACAGGCGGCTCAACCCGCTTTGGCGGTATCGCGGCGGCGCTGGCCTCAAACGAAGTCCCGAGCGCTTTCGAGCGCGGTATCCATCGGCTTGGACTGCTGATTTTAAGACTGACCCTTTTCTTGGTGCTCTTCGTCCTGCTCGTGCATCTCGCCTTCGGTCGGCCGGTTCTCGATTCGTTTTTATTCGCAGTCGCACTGGCGGTTGGACTGACACCCGAACTATTGCCGATGATCATGACCGTGACGTTGTCGCGTGGAGCATTGCGTCTGGCCACCAAATCCGTCGTCGTGAAGCGCCTTGCCGCGATCCATGATCTTGGAGCCATGGACGTCCTGTGCACCGATAAAACGGGAACGTTGACTGAGGCGCGAATAAGCCTTGTCGGCCATCCGGGCCCGGATGGAACAGACAGCGAGCGCGTCCTCCTGCTCGCTGCCGTGAATAGCTGCTTTGGCAGCGGTATACGCAGCCCGCTTGATCAAGCGATCATCGACCATTGCATTGACCGACGATTTGACGAATGGAAAAAGATTGACGAGATACCTTTTGATTTCGTGCGCCGGAGTGTGTCCGTTCTCGCCGAGCGCGCAGGCGAGCGAATTCTGATAATTAAAGGCGCTCCGGAATCGGTGCTGATGCGATCGAGCGCGCTTGATGATGGCGAAGGGTTGGCAAAACCTTTGGGCATCGCGGATCGCACTGCACTTGAGCGAATGCAGGCCGATCAGGCCGCTCTCGGCAACCGGGTTTTGGCCGTGGCCTGGAAATCGATGCCGAAGGATTGCCGGGAAATTCAAATCGAAGACGAAAATAATCTGGTCTTTGCCGGATTTTCCGTCTTCGTCGACCCGCCGAAAGCCAGCGCAGCCTCTGCCATCGCCCGCCTGAATGCCGCCGGCGTGCGCGTGATGGTCATCTCCGGCGACCACGAAGCCGTCGTTCGCCATGTCGTGAATATGCTCAAAATCCCTGCTGGAGACGTACTCACCGGGGCCGAAATCGCTGATCTGACGGACCCGGCGCTTGCGGCGCGGGTGGAAGAAATCAATCTATTTGCGCGCGTGACGCCCGATCAGAAGACCCGCATCATCCGCGCGCTTCAGGTACACGGTCACACGGTCGGTTTTATCGGCGACGGCGTAAATGACGCTCCGGCCATCCGAGCCGCCGAGGTCGGCCTATCCGTCGAAGGCGCGACCGATGTTGCACGCGGCGCAGCCGACATGATCATGCTTGCGCCGGACCTGGGCGTTCTCGCCGACGGCGTCGACGAAGGCAGGCGCACATTCGCAAATATCCTCAAATACGTCCGCATGGGAACGAGTTCCAACTTCGGTAACATGCTGTCGATGGCATTGGCTTCGCTGGTGCTGCCATTCCTGCCGCTGTTGCCCGTTCAGATTCTCCTCAACAATCTGCTCTATGATTTTTCAGAAATCGGAATTCCATTCGACCAGGTCGACGAACGCGACCTTTCTCGCCCCCAGGCTTGGAATATGGCCGAAATACTTCGTTTCACCGTGATCATGGGTGCGTTATCCTCAGTCTTCGATTTCGCGACCTTCGGAATCCTGCTGCGCATATTCCATGCGGATCCCGAAACGTTTCGCACCGCGTGGTTCATCGAATCAATGGCAACGCAGATCTTGGTGATTTTCTTGATTCGTACACACAATCGTTTCTGGACCAGCCGAGCCCATCCATTCCTGGTCCTGAGTTCCTTTGCGGCGCTCGCCGCTGCCGTCGCGATCGTCATGAGTCCGGTCGGCTTTGATTTCGGATTTGTCAGCCTGCCGACTTCAATATTTGGTATGGTGATACTATTGGTATTGTTTTATCTCGCCGCCGCGGAGAGCACCAAGGCATTTGCGACGCGCACCTCATCGAACGTCCGATGACGCTTGCGCGCGCGTTGAGGCACCCTCGGCACGCGCCTTGCGAAAGTAACAATTGCGGTTTGATCTGAATCAATAGCAACCCGCGTTGTAGCGATTAATTTAATTGGGAAACCGGAGGAAGACATGTCACGCTATTTTTCTGCATTTCGCCTTTTCGTTGTCAGCATGATTGCGCTCGTTTCGTTTGCTTCGCCGTCGTTTTCGCAAGCGCCGCCATCCGGCACGATTCGTATCGAAATTGTCAGCGGAGGCCTCATTATCGGCGCGGCCGGCGGAAACGGCACGCTCTTCTATCAGGGTCGAGAATATCCGCTTGGCATCGGAGGCCTAAGCCTGGGCGCCACGATTGGATTGGCCAAGACCGAGCTTATTGGACGGGTCTATAATTTATACAATGTCTCGGACTTGGCGGGGACGTATACCGCCGGCGAAGCCGGACTGGCCATTGCCGGAGGTAAAAAATACGCAAGGCTTAGAAATTCTAGAGGCGTTGTCCTGCGGCTCCGCGGCAGACAGATCGGGCTTGAAGCAACCATCGATTTGAGTGGGTTGGAAATCTGGCTGAAATAACCATCTAAGAGCGTATAGGCCGGCGCTGATCGCGCCGGCATAACCATCATAGAATGAACGATGAGCGTACCAGCACTTCATTCGATTCGTCGCACGAGGGATAGACCCTCGGAGGCATCTGCACCTGCGTTGTTTCGTTCCAAAGGCGGGGAGCCTGCGGTCGCCGGCACTCAGACTGACATTCGCGATTCCTACGCTGTTACCGCGTTTGCCGACATTACTGATCGCTCGCTGCATGCCGCGCTCGCCAGGTTTTCGGCCGGCGTGTCGCCGGCCGCGTTGGCTCATGCCTATTTGGATTGGGCAACCCACCTTGCCTTCGCACCGGGCAAACGCGTTCAATTGGTGGACAAGGCGGTTCGCAAGGCGGTTCGCTTCACGAATTATGCCTGCCGCTGCGTGATGCAGGGTGGTAAAACCGAATGCTGCATCGAGCCGCTGCCATTTGATAAGCGTTTCGCCGACGACGAATGGCAGAAATGGCCGTACAACTTTATCCATCAAGCCTTCTTGCTGCAGCAGCAATGGTGGCACAACGCCACGACCGGCATCCGCGGCCTCTCCAAACAGCACGAAAACATGGTCGAGTTCGCGTCGCGGCAAATCCTCGACATGGTGGCGCCGTCGAATTTCGTGCTCACGAATCCCAAAGTTCTTCGGCAAACCATCAAAAAGGGCGGAATGAATCTGGTCAACGGATTCCAAAACCTGATGGAGGATTGGGAACGCGCGATCAGCGGCAAAAAACCGGTCGGCAGCGAAAAATTCGTCGTCGGACGCGACGTCGCGATCACGCCGGGAAAAGTGGTTTATCGCAACCGCCTCATTGAATTGATCCAGTATGAACCTGCGACCGAAAAGGTTCGGCCGGAACCCATCCTCATCGTTCCTGCCTGGATCATGAAATACTACATTCTCGATCTCTCGCCGCAGAATTCGCTCGTGAAATATCTCACCGAGCAGGGATACTCGGTTTTCATGATGTCGTGGAGGAACCCCGGTCCGGAGGAGCGCGACCTCGGCTTGGACGACTATCGGACACTCGGCATCATGGCCGCGCTCGAAGCCATAAACAGCATTGTCCCCGATGAAAAGGTGCATGCTGTCGGCTATTGCCTCGGTGGAACACTGCTTGCGATTGCGGCGGCCGCAATGGCGCGCGAAGACGACGACCGGATGAAGACAGTCACATTGTTTGCCTCGCAGACCGATTTCACGGAGGCCGGCGAGTTGATGCTTTTCATCAATGAAAGTCAGCTTGCCTTTCTCGAAGACATGATGTGGGAGCAGGGTTTTCTTGACAGCCGGCAAATGGCCGGCACGTTCCAGATGTTGCATTCGAACGATCTCGTCTGGTCGCGTGGTGTCCACGAGTATTTGATGGGTGAACGCCAGCCGATGAGCGATCTGATGGCGTGGAACGCCGATGCCACGCGCATGCCTTACCGCATGCACTCGGAATACCTACGGAAACTCTTTCTCGACAACGATCTTGCGGAAGGGAGGTTTCTGGTCGGAGAAAAACCGATCGCGCTCTCGGACATACGAGTGCCCATCTTCGCTGTTGGCACTATGCGCGATCATGTCGCGCCATGGCGCTCGACCTATAAGATCAACCTTCAGACCGACACGGAGGTGACATATCTGCTCACCACGGGCGGGCACAATGTTGGCATCGTGTCAGAGCCCGGCCACGTGGGTCGCAGTTTCCAAGCGATGACGAAAAAGCCCGACAATCACTATCTTGACCCGGAAGCTTTTTTGGCAAATGCGCCACAGAAAGATGGCTCCTGGTGGCCGGAATGGGTCGCTTGGCTCGATGCGCGCTCGGGGGCGCCAATGGCCCCAAGCGGGCTTGGTGCCCCGCAGGCCGGCTATAAGCCGTTGTGCGATGCGCCGGGAACTTACGTGCTTCAGGAGTAAGATTCGGGAGTGGTTGATTCAAATCAAAACGAACTGCCATAACACCTTGTAGACAATGTTAGGCGGGAATTGTCATTGTTGATGGTGGATGCATTTCCTGTGAGCGGAGTTGAACATTGCGGAGGATGTCATGACTCAGTCTCAATCGGGTGAACACGCAAAGAAGGATAAATACAAGAATTGGAGCATTCATCCTGCACCAATGATCGACGCAATGATCGACCTGCAGAAACAGGTCCTGGAATATGCGGCCGAACTGAACCAAGTCTGGACGACGCGAGCGCAGTCGGAGTCAAAACTGGCTACGGATTTGGCGGGCAAGCTCGCCTCAGCGCGTTCCATTCCAGAAGCTGCGTCTGCGTGGCAGGAATGTATGCAACAGCAGATGCAGCTCAACGCCGAAGATGCCCGTCAATTGCTCGATCAGAACAGGAGGATCATGCAAGTCGGCGCTGAGCTGTTTTCGAATGGTGGGGCGAGCCTGACCACGTAACGCAGTCCATCGTTGACTTTCCACGGCGGCTATCGCGATGAACCTGATGAGAGGGTTGTCAGCAAGCGCTCGACGAACACCTTTTGACTGCTAGTGATCTTCTTCATCGCGGCATCCGGCGAAAACCACTCCGCGCGATCGACCTCCGGAAAGCTTGCCCGGCGTCCGCTGCGCGGAGGCCACTCCATCTCAAACCTATTTGAAACAAGTGCATCGGCCTTGAGATTGCCCTCGATCGCAAAGGCGCAGATGATTTTTCCGCTTTTTTGACGCGCCTCGCCGAGCGAAATGGCATCGCCCTCAACGGCCGTTCCGGTCTCTTCCTGAAATTCGCGTCGCGCAGCCGTGAGCGCATCTTCACCCTCGCCAATCTCACCCTTGGGGATCGACCACGCGCCGACATCTTTCCTGGCCCAATAGGGTCCACCAGGGTGCACCAACAAGACTTCGATGCCATCCGACCTGTGTTGGTACAGCAATATTCCTGCACTTCGTTTCGGCATCCGGCTCTCCGATCTTGAACCTAAGCCGGCTCAGAACGGCAATCCATTCATGGTCATGCTTGGTCGAGAGATTGATGCAGATCAAAGCGTTAGCAAGTGTTTCGCGAGATTTTACTGCAGAATTTGCAGCAGCCTAAACTCGCAGGAAAGCATTCGATGAACGAGCAACTCGCACCGCGACCGCCCAAGCCTGAGAACCGTCCACAGTTGGTCCCGTTTCCATCGGCGAAAGCCAAACAAACCGCCGGGCGGGTGTTCAGCAACTATTGGCTGATCGGGGGGTTGGCTGCGCTGCTCGTCCTGACGGTTGCCATCATTTGGTGGATTGTCGCACCGAGCAACACGGTTCGATACACCACCGTAGCTGTAACGCGCGGCGCAATCACTCGCACGGTCACTGCCACTGGCACCGTCAACCCCGAGCTCACGATCATCGTGGGCACGTACGTATCCGGCGTCATTCAAGATCTTTATTGCGACTACAATACGGAGGTAAAGAAGGGCCAAGTCTGCGCCAAAATCGACCCGCGGCCATACCAAAGTGCTGTCGATCAAGCCAAAGCAAATCTGGCAGTGGCAAAGGCGCAACTCGAAAAAGACAAAGCCAATCTCGGCTACACCAAAATCAGCTACGAACGGGCCACTCGCCTCATCCAGACAAATGCGGTTTCTCAGGATGCTGTCGATAGCGCTAAAAGCAATTACGAACAGGCGCAAGCGCAAGTCATATTCGACGAAGCCACAATCGACCAGCGCCAGGCAGCCCTTGATGCAGCGCAAGTTAATCTCGATTACACAAATATTGTCTCTCCAGTAGATGGAATCGTCGTCTCTCGCAGTGTGACGCAGGGGCAGACGGTCGCGGCGAGTTTCCAGACGCCGACATTGTTTCTCATCGCGACTGATCTGACCAAGATGGAAGTCGACACGAACGTATCTGAAGGCGACATCGGCGGCGTCAAGATCGGCAATGAATCCACGTTTACGGTGGATGCGTTCCCGAAACGCGCATTCAAGGGCACCGTCACACAAGTCCGTCAATCGCCGCAGACCGTGCAGAACGTCGTCACCTATGATGTTGTGATCAGCGTCAGCAATACGGACCTTACCCTGAAGCCCGGCATGACCGCGGCCACGCGTATTGTCGTCGATCAGCGTTCTGACGTCTTGCGCGTTCCCAATGCAGCCTTGCGTTACACGCCGAGCGGTACTGTCAAAGGCGCGCCGGAAGACCAAGCTCAAATTTGGGTTCTGCGTGACGGAAAGACGATTGTCGTTCCCGTTATCACCGGCCTTGACGACGATTTGTTCACTGAAATCGTGAGCGGAGCGGTCAAACCGAACGATCGTGTCATCACCGCCGAGCAGAACGTTACAAGCCGGACCACGACACTGCGACTACGGTTCTAAAGCTTACGCTGAGCGTGCTTCAGAACGAGGCAATTATGGCTGAGCCAATCATCAGGGTCGATAAGGTCACCCGGACCTATCATCTTGGCGAAGTGGACGTGAACGCGCTGCGCGGCGTAAGCCTCGTTGTCGAGCGCGGCGAATTTGTAGCCATCATGGGTTCGTCCGGATCGGGAAAATCGACTTTGATGGCCACTCTCGGCTGCCTCGATCGGCCAAGCAGCGGCGATTATTATTTCGAAGGCATTGACGTTGCGCGGTTGAGCGAGCCTCAACTCGCGCGTATCCGCAGCGAGCGCCTGGGCTTCGTGTTTCAAAGTTTCAATTTGCTTGCTCGCACCAGTGCGATCGAAAATACCGCCTTGCCGCTATTTTATTCCGTTTCCGATTCGGTGGATCGAGCGACGCGCGTTGAACGAGCGCGTTCGGCTTTGGCCCTGCTCGGTCTGACCGGACGCGAACGTAATACGCCTGGGCAACTGTCGGGCGGCGAACAGCAGCGCGTCGCCATCGCGCGCGCGCTCATCAACAACCCGAGCGTTTTGCTTGCCGACGAGCCGACCGGAAACCTCGATACGCGAAATTCGCATGAGATAATGAATACGCTTCGGTCGCTGAATCGCGATCGCGGTGTCACAATTGTTGTCGTTACCCACGAGGCGGATATCGCGGATTACGCCGATCGCGTGATCACCATGCGGGATGGCGAGATCATATCCGATGTACAAAAGCGCAAACCAGAACAAGTGCGCATATCCGAGACTGAGCGTGCGACCGTGGCGCCATCTTCCCAAACAGCGGCTTCCGTCATTCGGCGTGGAGCAATCGGAGCCTTTGTGATGATGATTGCTGGCGCGGCCGTGCAGGCGCTCATGCGCAATAAGATGCGCTCGATGCTCACGATGTTGGGTGTTTTTATTGGCGTTGCAGCGCTGATCGCGATGGTTGCCGTCGGCCAGGGTGCCAATGAGGCAGTGCGCAAGCAAATCGAAAGTCTTGGAACGAACTTGCTGGTCGTTGTGCCCGGCACCACCACGATGGGCGGCGCGCGCGGCGGATTGGGAAGTGCTTCCACGCTCACGCTCGCCGATGCCGAGGCGCTCCGGCGTGAAGCATCGGCCGTCGGTAGCGTCAGTTATCTCATTCGCCAGTCCGGCCAAGTCCTATACGCCAATCAAAATTGGACAACGAGTATTCAAGGCGTAAGCGCAAATTACCCTCCGATCACCAATTGGCAGATCGCCGAAGGACGCGGGATTTTGGCGGAAGACGATAGCGATGCCGGATTGGTTGTGGTCCTTGGCCAGACTGTCGCACGTCAGTTGTTCGGCACGAGCGAAAACCCGATCGGCGCCGTGATCCAGGTCAGGAGCGTGCCGTTGCGCGTTATTGGTCTCCTCGGCTCAAAGGGGCAAACCCCGTTTGGGACGGACCAGGACGACGTCATCATGGTCCCGTTTTCGACGGCGGAGCGCAAAGTCCTCGGCGTCGCTGCGCCCAGCCAACAACAGGTCCCGATCAATTGGGTTTATCCAGAGCCGCCCAATCCTTATAATCTACAGCGTCGATTGCTCGGCTTTGTGAACCAGATTTATGTCCAGGCAACGAGTCCTGACCAAATACAGACAGCCATCGGTCAAGCGACGGAGATTCTGGCGCGTCGACATCGCATTCGGCCGGGCGACGCAAACGACTTCTCAGTCCGCAACTTAAGCCAAATCGCCGAGACCGCGGAGAGTAGCAGCAAGATCATGGCACTTTTGTTGGCCGCGGTTGCTTCCATTTCGCTTGTCGTCGGCGGCATCGGCATCATGAATATCTTGCTGGTTTCAGTGACAGAGCGCACACGCGAGATCGGTCTGCGCATGGCGATTGGCGCCCGTAGGCTTCACGTCTTGCTGCAGTTCCTGGCCGAAGCGGTGTTCCTGAGCGTAGCCGGAGGAATAGCCGGCATCATAATCGGGATAGCGCTTTCCAAGACAATCTCGCTCGCCGCTGGATGGCCTACGCCGATTTCCACGATGGCGATTGCGGGCGGGTTCTTATTTTCCGCCGCAGTCGGTATCTTTTTCGGGTACTATCCTGCACGCAAGGCGGCCCGTCTCGACCCCATCGAAGCGCTGCGCTATGAATGACGACCCCCTTCCGCGACGGTCTCCCTCGACCGCAGCGCCCAACAAAGATTGACGAAGCAAATATGAAAAAGATCCCGATCGTCGCTTTCTGTTTCATCGCACAAATGGTGCTGACGGAGTCCTCGGGGTGGGCAGCCGATGCCAGGCATGGCGAACAGATAGCCCACCGATGGTGTGCGGACTGTCACGTCGTGGCGCCCAACCAGCGTCGCCCGACAAGTGAAGCCGCCCCATTTGCGACCGTTGCACGCCGCCCCGGTTTCAATGCAGAGCAGTTGGCATTTTTCCTGCTCTCTCCGCATCCGAAGATGCCGGACATGTCACTGACGCGGGCAGAAGCAACCGACCTGGCGGCTTATATAAAATCTTTGTCAAGATAGTTTGGCGCAGAGTAGTTTGGCGTTTGATTTTCGCAATTAGCCCCTGGCGATTCACCGGCTCAGCGAGGCGCGCTCATGACCTGGCGGCTTGAGCCAATATTGAATTGATCTCCCTCAAAGCAGCGAAACGCAAATCCCGTCATTTAATTGAATCATCAAGTGCAGTAACCGCAATTTCGGTTAGGAATTGGGAATTCTGCTTAAACCACGGAACAGGCCGATGTCCCTTGAGCGTATCCTGCGATCGGCGCTGGTTTTGATCGCTATTACAGGATTGGCCGCGGGAATTTTCTCCCGCGTGTCCGGTAGACCGGATCTTGCCGATCTATGTTGGACGATTGCGACCATTCCGGTGGTGGCAGGTCTTGCGGTCTCAATCGTGCGGGATTTTCTGGTCGGACGTTTCGGTGTCGATGCGATTGCGCTCGTATCGATGATTGCCGCGCTCGTGCTCGGCCAGCCCTTGGCCGGCGCCGTCGTGGCGCTGATGTATTCCGGCGGCAATGTTCTTGAGGACATTGCTGTCGCCCGTGCTCAGCACGATTTGCGCTCGCTGGTCGATCGCGCGCCGCGCGGAGCACATCGCCACGTCGACGACGGCATCGAGGACGTCCCCATCGGCGCCATCGCGGTGGGCGATCGGCTGTTGGTGCGAGCGGGTGAAGTGGTTCCGGTCGATGGCATTATCACATCGAATGCGGCAACGATCGACGAGTCGGCGCTGACTGGCGAACCGATCCCGGTTTTCAAGGCAAGAGGTGCTGCAACCTTCAGTGGCTCATTGAACACAGGCGAGACCTTCGAAATGACGGCATCGGCGGTGGCCGGCGAAAGTACCTATGCCGGTATCGTGCGTCTCGTGACCGCAGCGCAAACGGCTAAGGCGCCATTCGTGCGACTCGCCGACCGCTACGCGCTGGTGTTCCTGCCTGTAACTCTCTTGGTGGCCTTCGTCGCCTGGCTGATCTCGGGTGATCTCATTCGCAGCCTCGCCGTGCTTGTTGCAGCCACGCCGTGCCCACTCATTTTGGCAGCGCCGGTCGCCTTCATTGCTGGCGTTGCCCAATCGGCCCGGCGCGGCATTCTGGTCAAGGGCGGCGGGCCGCTCGAGGCGCTGGCGCGCGCACAAACCATTCTGTTCGACAAGACCGGGACGTTGACGGTCGGCGGCGCGCGTCTTCTCTCCATCGAGACGGCGGCAGGCGAGAAGCCCGAGGAAGTGCTGATGCTCGGCGCCTCGCTCGAGCAGGCTTCGCACCATGTGCTTGCCGGCGCCATCGTACAGGCGGCCGCCGAACGCGGTCTGATACTGCAGGTGCCACAGGAGGCGAAGGAAGCATTGGGTTCGGGACTGCACGGCGTCGTTGAAGGCAGGCGCGTGAGCGCAGGTTCGCGCGATATGATCTTTGCGCACCAGCGCACGCCCGAATGGGCTCTGCGGGCAATACGGCGTGCCTCGTGGCGATCGGCGCTCATCGTATTCGTTGCGATGGAGGGGCGACCGATCGGCGCGCTGCTGCTCGCCGACGAACTGCGGTCCGACACTCCACGTGCCATCCGTATGTTGCGCGAAGCAGGTGTTGCGCGCATCGTCATGATCACCGGAGACCGCGCCGCTACCGCGCAGACAATCGGCGCCGCGCTCGATCTCGACGCCGTGCTGGCCGATCGCGTCCCCTCCGACAAAGTTGACGCCGTGCGCACCGAGCAACGGCTCAGTCCGACCATCATGGTCGGCGACGGCATCAACGACGCCCCAGCTCTGGCAGCGGCCGACGTGGGAATCGCGCTTGGCGCGCGCGGTGCCAGCGCCTCATCGGAAGTCGCAGATGTGGTGATCCTGGCGGACCGTCTTGATCGCGTCAGCGATGCCATCAAGATCGCGCAACGTGCACGTCGCATCGCCGTAGAAAGCATTGTCGCCGGTATGGGCTTGTCGGCCCTCGCCATGCTGGCAGCGATGGTTGGATGGTTGGCGCCGGTACCCGCGGCGATCTTTCAGGAGGTGATCGACGTCGTGGTCATCCTCAATGCCTTGCGTGCCCTAAACCCGGCGGATAGCCGCGTCCGGCGCACGATACCAGCGGCCGTCGGACGCGAGATGCATCACGACCACGTGGCGCTCGTGCGTGGTCTGGACCGGCTGCGATCGATTGCCGACGAACTCGACGAAATTGCCCCCGAGAACGCATCGGCTCTGATCATCGAAGCGAATGCCATCGTCCAGAAGCAGGTGGTTGCGCACGAACGCGACGATGAAGGCACTGTCTATCCGCGACTCGCAAAGATTCTCATGGATGGCCACGGTCTCACGGCCATGAGCAGGGCACATCGCGAGATCCTCCATCTCGCGCGCTTGCTCGCCCGCTTGATCGAGGACCTGCCGTCAGAAAAGATCGATCGCTATCTCGTCCGTGATGCCCAGCGCATCATCGAGGCGATCGAGACCCTCGTACGTATTCATACCGCGCAGGAAGAAGATATCTACGATGCTGTTGTGGCCCATTAATGCCTTTTGATGCTCACGCAGCATTCGCCTTTCATGTTGAATTTTGCCAGTCAGCATGAGCGATTGCTCGCCGTCACTTACGCGCGACCGTACACCGGCACAACCGCCCCGCTCGTGACGCTGTTCTCCGGCGAGGCGAGAAACAGAATTGTCGCCGCCACTTCGTCGACTTTCGGCCAGCTGGCATGGTCGGCATTGGGCATGTCCTTGCGATTGGCCGGCGTATCCATGATCGACGGCGCGACCGCATTGACGAGGATTCCTTCCTTCACAACTTCCTGTGCGAACGCAGTGGTGAATGCCGCCACCGCGGCTTTGCTGGCAACGTACGCCGCCGTATTCGCGCCCATGCGCCATTCGAGCGCCGCCCGTGCCACCACATTGACGATTCGTCCGCCACCAGCCGCACGCCCGATCGCAGCCGCCGCGGCGCGACAGCACAAAAAACAAGTAAGAAAATTCTTGTCGAGCTGGCCCGTAACATCGGCCTTGCTCGCCTTGGCGACCGGACCGAACGCAAAACCGCCGGCCAGATGGATCGATGCCCACAAACGAGGCACGCCGTCATAGATGCGCGCGACGACGCCTTCGTCGGCAAGATCGCCGCCCGCAATGAGCTTGACCTGTGGATGCGTGCGGTGGGCAAAACGCTCAGCTTCCGCCGCCACGAAATAGGGAACATGGCAATGCGCCCCGGACGCAAGCAAGGCCCCCACGACGGCGGTGCCAAGCGCGCCGGTACCGCCTGTCACGACAACATGCCTATCGCGAAAATCCATGGGACCTCCTCGCCGCGCGTGTCCGCTTCATTATCAAGCGAAAGTTACCACCCAGCGCGCGCGCTGGAGATACCGTTTTTGGCGTTACAATGCGAGGGTGCTATGGGGCATGGGAACGACCGCGCACTGCGGGCGCGGGTTCGCCACATTCGCCGCCATCCTTTATCGACGGGCCAGCGGCACCAGTGATTTTCAGTGAGGAGGTGCATCATGAGTGATCTCAGGCCGCCGCCACGCCCGGCATCCTACGACAAGAAGGTCAGCCTCGTGCTGCAGGGGGGTGGCGCCCTCGGCAGTTACCAAGCCGGCGTCTATGAGGCACTCTCCGCCTCCGAATATTTGCCCGACTGGGTCGCCGGCATTTCGATCGGCGCGATCAACGCGGCGATCATCGCCGGCAACGCCCACGATAAGCGCGTGCCGCATCTGCGCAAATTCTGGGAGGAGATTACGGCACCGACGGCGTGGTGGCCTGAAGGCCTGAACGGAACGCTCGCCACCTGGCAGCGGATGACCGGCGGAGTCGCCGCGCTGATGTTCGGCCAGCCCGGCTTTTTTGCCCCGCGTGCGATGCAGGAATGGTTCGGGGTGACTTCGCCCACGAGCTACTACAACACGGCAGCGCTCAAGGAGACGCTGGAGCGGCTCGTCGATTTCGATCGCATCAATGATGCCAAGGAAACCCGTCTGAGCGTCGGCGCGGTCAATGTGCATACCGGCCAGTTTAAGTATTTCGACAGCGCGCATGAGCGCATTCGCACCGAGCATGTGATGGCAAGCGGCGCGCTGCCGCCTGGTTTTCCGCCGGTCGAAATCGACGGCAAGTTCTACTGGGACGGCGGGCTGGTCTCCAACACCCCTCTGCAATATGTGCTCGATTACAGTCCGCGTCGCAGCCGCCTGACTTTCCAGGTCGACGTGTTCCAGGCCCGTGGACCGCTGCCGACCAATCTTGAAGAAGTCAGCGAACGCGAGAAGGACATCCGCTACTCCAGCCGCACCCGCATCACCACCGAGAATTTCCGGCAGCGTCACGAAGTGCGCCATGCGATCAACGAGCTGATGACAATTCTGCCGCCCGAGGTCCGTCACTCGGAACAGGCCAAGCATCTCTACGAATTCGGTTGCGTCACCGAAATGGACATCGTGCAGCTCATCTATCGCCCGCACGAACCGCAAGGCGCCTACAAGGACTACGAATTCACCCGTAGCACGATGAACGAGCGCTGGCAGCAGGGACTTAGCGATGCGCTCACAACGCTGACCGCCGCCCCCTGGCTCGCGCCTATTCCAAAGGACGTCGGCGTGCGAGTGTTCGATGTCGTGCATGACATTCTCACTGGCAAGCACAAGCCTGCTCCGCAGCAAGAACCGCCGATGGAGGATGCTCCGCCGCAGTTTTTACAGGGATATCGAAAACGCGCGTGATCGGAGTGATTTTCGGTGGAACCGGCCGACGTCGTCAAAAACGCCTTTGCGATGCCGCTCACGAGCCCGTCGTTCGCGCGCGGGCCCTACCGATATATCAACCGCGAATACCTCATCATCACCTATCGCACCGATCGCGCGGCGCTCGAAGAAGCCGTGCCTGAGCCACTCACATTCGACGAGCCGCTGGTGCGCTGCGAATTCATGCGGATGGAAAGCAGCACTGGCTTCGGACGCTATTCGGGCGCGGCGCAGGATATTCCGGTGCGGTTCAACGGTCAGCCTGGCTCGTATACCCACATCAGGTATCTTGATGTGTATGCGCCGATCTCGGGCGGGCGCGAGCTCTGGGGTTTTCCGCAGAAGCTTGCGAAACCGAGCCTGGCGGTGGAGCATGACACTTTGGTCGGCGCGCTCGATTACGGCCCGGTCCAGGTGGCCAAGGGAACGATGGGCTACAAGCACCGCTCGGTCGCCGATGACGCAGTCTTGCGGACAATCAGCGAGCCCAGATTCCTGCTCAAGATCATACCGCATGTGGATGGCAAGCCGCGGATTTGCGAGCTGGTGCGCTATTTTCACCGCGACATCGTGTTGCATGGCGCTTGGACCGGGCCATGCTCACTTGAATTGCATTCGCATGCGCTTGCGCCGCTGACCGATCTGCCGGTGCGCGAGGTCGTTTCCGGCATTCACTTGATCACCGATTTCACATTGCCGCATGGTGAAGTCGTCCACGATTACCTTGCTTGAAAATATTAGGTCCGTTTGCGATGAAAGCCGACGCGGTTCGCCAAAAAGCCTTCTCGATGCCGCTGCATAGCCCGACCTATCCGCCCGGGCCGTATCGCTTCATCGATCGCGAATTCATGATCATCACCTACCGTACCGACTGCGCGGCGCTCGAGCGGGTCGTGCCGAAGCCGCTGGAAATCGTCGACCCGGTCGTTAAGTACGAATTCATCCGCATGCCCGACTCAACAGGCTTCGGCGACTACACCGAATCCGGCCAGGTCATTCCGGTGCGCTTTGCTGGCGAGATGGGTGGCTACGTGCATGCCATGTTCCTCGACGACGATCCGCCCATCGCCGGCGGCCGCGAACTGTGGGGCTTTCCAAAGAAACTGGCGTTCCCGTCTTTGCGCGTCGAGCGCGACACGCTGCTCGGCACGCTCGACTACGGTCCCACTCGCGTCGCCACCGGCAGCATGGGCTATAAGCACAAGCCAGTGGCACGCGAAGCGGTATTAAAAGCGCTGGCCGAGCCCGGCTTCCTGCTGAAAATCATCCCGCATGTCGACGGCACGCCGCGCATCTGCGAACTCGTGCGCTACCGGCTTGGCGATGTGTCGCTGAAGGGCGCCTGGACCGGACCGGCGGCACTCGAACTTTATCCGCATGCGCTGGCGCCGCTGACCGATCTTCCGGTACTGGAGGTGATCTCCGGCGTCCATCTGATCGCCGATCTCACCCTCAGTCTCGGCGAGGTCGTTCACGACTATCTCGCCAAATAATTACCTACACAAGGAGCAGCATCATGAGGCGTTTCGAAAACAAGGTTGCCATCGTCACCGGCGCTGCGAGCGGCATCGGAAACGAGATCGCACATTGCTTTGCGCAAGAAGGCGCGAAAGTGGTGATCGCCGACCTGAAACAAGATGCCGCCGATGCAGCCGCGCGTGAAATCACCGCCGCGAACGGCGTCGCCATGGGGGTTGCCATGGATGTCAGCAACGAGGCTCAGGTCAACGCCGGCATCGACGCCGTGAAATCAGCCTATGGGAAGATCGACATTCTCGTCAGCAACGCCGGAATTCAGATTGTTCACCCGATCGAGGAATTCCCCTTCTCCGAATGGAAGAAGATGCTCGCGGTCCATCTCGACGGCGCATTTCTGACCACCAAGGCCTGCCTGAAATACATGTACCCCGCCAAATCAGGCTCGATCATCTACATCGGCTCGGTGCACTCCAAGGAGGCCTCTGTTCTCAAATCGGCCTATGTGGCCGCAAAACACGGCCTCCTCGGCCTCGCGCGCGTGGTCGCCAAGGAAGGCGCGAAGCACAATGTGCGCGCCAATGTGGTGTGCCCGGGCTTCGTGCGCACAGCACTGGTCGAAAAGCAAATTCCCGAGCAGGCGAAGGCCCTCGGCATAACCGAAGCCGAAGTCGTCAAGAACGTGATGCTGAAGGAGACCGTCGACGGCGAATTCACCACCGTTGAGGACGTCGCCGAAGCGGTGATGTATTTCGCCGGCTCCAAGACCAATGCGCTCACCGGGCAATCAATCGTCGTCAGCCACGGCTGGTTCATGGAATAAAATCTGGAACGCCGCTTTCGCAGCGATCAAATTCGTATCTTTTTCAGGTAGTTAGGGCGGCTCAGCGGGCTTTGCGACGGGCCGCCAAGTCTACGATCTTACGGCGCCCATTCTTGTCGTTCTTCGGCAGCTTCTCGGCGATCCCCATCAACCGCTCGCGATACTTCATTTCGTCCCAGACGTGATGCGGCTTCACGCCGGCGGCAACCCAGAGCACGACAAGATTGTAGAGCAGATCGGCGCTTTCCTGCACCACCGCGTCGCGATCGCCATCCATGGCGTCGATCACGACCTCGACGGCTTCCTCGGCAAGCTTTTTGGCCATTTTGGCGCGGCCGGCGCGCAGCAGTTTTGCGGTGCGCGACTCGGATGGATCCGCATGCTTGGCGGCGGTGACAGCTTCATAGAGTCGCGCGAGCGAATCACTCATGTCATCCAGCATAACCGATTTATCCTCAAGATGTGTTGACGATGTACGCGGCTCGGCGAAATTATTCGGCATTGGTTAAAAAGCTGCTCTTCCCTCCGCCCCAGACGCCATGGGTAAACGCGTCATTTCCAAAATGGCTTGATGTCTTCGAACTGAGCGTATGCCTTGACGGCGTCGGCGAGTAATTGGTCACGCCGCGCCTCCTGATTACCGGTCACGAGTCCGGCCGCGAAGGCCCGATCGCGGCCATCTGCCCCATTGGCGCGGGACTGCTGGACGAGGGTGTCGGCACACAGAACTTCGCGGGTTTTCACGTCATTGAGCCCCCCGAGCGAACTCTGCAGGCGCTTCAGGCTGCTGAGAATTCGCGTGCTGCGTTTCGCAGATTTCTTGTCGTGGAAAAGGCTGGCGAAGAACTCCGTCGCATAGCGGGCTTTTTTGACCTGTATTCGCAGCATGTGTCGGCGTTCTGGATCCAATTTTTCCAACTGTTTGCCTTTTTTTCTGATCTTCTTGCAACGACGGGAGAGCTGTTCGGAGGCATAGGACTCGATCGGCCAATCGCGGCGCAGCTGTGCCAGTTCGTCCGTGGTTGTGGCCCATTCGCCGATTTCGACCCACGCCAGAGTTTCAACCAGCAGCCGGCAAAATCGCAGGGAAAGAACGGCATTTTCCGCCCGTTTGTAGCTTTGCAGGCGCTGACGGGCGAATGTGAACGAGAGGCTTCTCAACCCCCGATGGTCAGGATGTTCCTGACGCAGCGGCAAGAGCACTTCGTCATGCAAGGTGTCCTGGTCGCGGGCGGGCGAAAGCTCCTTGCCCAGCCATTTCAACTCGGTTTTGATCCGATCGATCTGGCCGTCGCGCACGATCTCGGCAAACAGCGAAATCGCGGTGCGCAGGCGCCGCAGTGCGATGCGTATCTGATGCAGCGCTTCGGGGTTGCGTCTGTGAACCAGCGCAACATTCGAGGTGAGTTGACGAAGGCAGCCGAGAGCCACGACCTGAAAGCTCTGTTCGGCGGTCATGCCCGGAACCAGCTCCATGTCCTCGGCATGGACGGATTGCTGCGGTTTGTCCTCGGCCAGCTGGTAGGCCCGGTCGGACTTGGCCTCAAGCGTGACCTGCGCGGGGATGACCTCCACGATCATTCGTGCCAGTTCGAATAGGGCGGCGCGATAGCCGAACTTGAGTTCGAGCTCGATCTCGCAAATCGGCAACGTACGGTTGCCGGCGACGATTTCGCCCTGATCGTAGGCAAATTCGATCTGCCAAGCGCTGTCGGCAAGATGATAGTAGGTACGCCTTACACGCGTCTCGAATACCGGCCGCAGGGTGGCGCGCACGTGCGCGGTAAGAACGGACTCGAGAGCGGTACCCGCGGCGGCGTCGAGATCCGGCTGACCGCCTTCGAGTTCATGTTCCCATTCCCCGCGCTCAAGAACGCTGCCGGAAGGCGACACGGATTTGATCGTTTGAATAAACTTGTCGCCCGAGCGGCGCACCCGCAGCGTGACGCCATGGTCGCGCAGGTCGCGCTGGTCAGTGTCGAAATATACCGAAGTCAGCGTCTCATGACTGACCGGGCTCTCCAGCAATTCCGCGAAGGTGGGATGCGCCTTAAGCGCGGCAAAATCTGCCGGCGTCAGAGCCAACTTGAGCTCGATTTCCCTCGCAACGTTCCGCATCGACCAACTCGAACATAACGCTTCGCTGGACTGCCCTTAAGTAGACACGGATGCCCCCGGTCTGGCACCTATATAATGGCTGCTACCGTTACATAATTGTCATAATTCACCGCCCGAATTGCAGGTTGGTGACGCATAGCCGTATATTGGGCCGATTACTCTCGTAATAGCCGCCATGGAAGCGCCCATCACCGGGTCGCGATCATGGGTTCGCGACCTATCAGGCGAGCGAGCTGCTTCAATCGCGAGAACACGCGATCCCCGGCAAGTGACGCATATTTTCCCTCGAGATGCAGGACAAGACGGCGTTTTTCGACCTTGAGCGGGGCCTTTGCGAGCAGACCAGGCTGTGATGCCGAAACCAGATAGGCGACCCGCAGCGCCGCGCCGAGCACGCGGGCGCGATCGATCATGCGGGTCGAGGCGAGTTCGCGTAACCGCGGTGACAGCTCCTCGTCGTGCATCACGCCCACATGGCGGAAAAAAACCGAGAGCGCCAGGAACGCACGTTCCGAATGGTCGATCCCGACAAATCCGGCATACGCGATGACATTGAGCGATTGCTCGCCGCGATAGTCGGGATGTGCGCGCCACCCGATGTCGGCGAGCAGGCAGGCCGCATGCCGCAACCGCTTTTCATCCCGCGATTCCTCAAGGCCGGACGAGGCCATGAACCGGTCGGTCCAATCGATCAGTTCCAAACCATGCGCGGGCGAGCGCGATCGCAGCCGATTGAGGTCTTCCGCGGCCGCGATCAGCGGATCCCTTTTCCGCTCCTCTGCATCAAGCAACGAGTAGAGCAAACCCTCGCGCACGCCCAGCGCTGAGAAAACGACTTCTTTCGGCTCCCCCTTGCGGACGATGTGTTCGAGCACCAGCGCCGCATAGGCAAGCAGCGGCCGACGGGCATCGGCGACCACCTCGATCTGCGACAGTGTGTCCGGACTGACACGGCCCACCAGCCGCGAAAATTCAAGCGCCTCTTTAGCGCGCACTTCATAGCCGTGCATGACATGCAGCGGATAGCCGGTCTGCCACATGTGCAGCCGCGCCAGCGACCGCCAGGTGCCGCCGACCGCGTAGAACGTGCGCCCTTTCAGGGATTTCAGCAGCGATACCTTGTTGAGCGTATTCTTGACGATCTTTTCCGCCTTTTTGACCGACTTATCCGAGCGATCAATGAGTGCAAGCCCACCGAGCGGCAACGTCGCGCCCATCCCGATACGCGCACCCTGCACGCGGGCGAGTTCGAGCGAACCGCCGCCGAGGTCGCCGACCAACCCGTCGGGCCGATGAAAGCCGGATACCACTCCGAGGGCCGTGAGCTTTGCTTCCCGCGCACCGGAAATCAGCTCGACCTTCACCCGGCAGAGGCGCTCGGCCTCCGCGACGAAAGCCTTGCCGTTGCGGGCCTCTCGTGCGGCCGCGGTCGCGACCACATGAAGGTCTTCGACGCGCATGACATCGCACAAGGCGCGGAATCGCTTGAGCGCCTCCAGCGCCTTGTCGACCGCGTCGGGCATCAGCAGACCTTTGCTTTGCACCTCACGGCCAAGGCCGGCGAGTATCTTTTCATTGAACAGCGGGGTCGGACTGCGCGAGAGCCCCTCATAGACTACGAGGCGCACCGAATTCGACCCGATATCGATGACGCCGATCGGCGGCCCGATACCGAGTCGCCCTTGGGCGAAATTCATAGTGTGTGGTCGAGCATCACGCCCGTTCGGCCCGGCGAACGAGACTGCGTGGAGACGATTCTTTGAGAGACTTTCCACGTCCGGACAGGCTCGGGTTGGTCATGAAGTATTTATGGGCGTTGAACGGCTCCTCGCCGTTCGCCGCCTTAATACGGATCGACGTGCCATCCGGCAAGAGCTTCCAACTTTGCTCGTTATCCTTGAAGTTTGCGACCATGATCTGGTCGAGCACCTGCTCGTGCACGGTCGGATTGAGAATCGGGCAGAGCACCTCGACGCGGCGATCGAGGTTGCGCGGCATCATGTCGGCGGAGGAAATATAGACCGCCGCCTTTGCGTGCGGCAGGCCATTGCCCGCGCCGAAGCAATAGATGCGGCCATGCTCGAGGAAGCGGCCGATGATTGACTTGACCCGGATATTCTCCGACAGGCCCGGCAGGCCGGGCCGCAGGCAGCAGATTCCACGCACCACGAGATCGACCTGGACCCCGGCGCGCGAGGCCGCATAGAGATCGTCGATGATCTCCGGATCCACCAGCGCATTCATCTTCATCCAGATCGCCGCCGGCCGCCCCGCTTTGGCATGCGCGATTTCCTGCGTGATATGATTGCGGATGCGCGTGCGCAGGTTGACCGGCGAGATCGCAAGCTTTTCCAGTTCCGCCGGTTCGGCATAGCCGGTGATGAAGTTGAATACACGGCCGACATCGCGCGCGATCACCGGATCGGACGTGAAGAAAGACAGATCCGTATAGACTCTCGCTGTTACCGGATGATAGTTGCCGGTGCCGACGTGCACGTAAGTCGCAAGTGCGCCGCCTTCCCGGCGCACCACAAGCGAAAGCTTGCCGTGGGTTTTCAGTTCGATGAAACCAAATACGACCTGCACGCCCGCCCGCTCGAGGTCGCGCGACCAGCGGATGTTGGCTTCTTCGTCGAATCGCGCCTTGAGCTCGACCAGCGCCGTCACCGACTTCCCGGCCTCGGCCGCTTCCGCCAAGGCCTTGACGATCGGCGATTCCGCCGAGGTGCGATAGAGCGTCTGCTTGATCGCGACCACTTCCGGATCGCGCGCGGCCTGCTGCAGGAACTGCACCACCACGTCGAACGATTCATAGGGATGATGAACGATCAGGTCCTTTTGCCGAATGGCCGCGAAGCAATCGCCGTTGTGATCACGGATACGTTCGGGGAACCGCGGATTGTACGGGACGAACTTCAAGTCCGGCCGATCCAAATTGACGATCTGTGCAAGCTCATTGAGCGCTAGCACCCCATCGACCAGAAACAATTCGTCGTCGGCAACACCGAGCGCCCGCTGGACAAAGCGCCTTAGCTCGGCGGGGGCCGCCGCCTCGAGCTCAAGCCTGATGACCGACCCGCGGCGCCTTCGCTTGAGGACGTTCTCGAACAGCCGCACAAGATCTTCCGCCTCTTCCTCGATTTCGATTTCCGAATCGCGGACAACACGAAACGCGCCCTGGCCCTTGACGATATAGCCGGGGAACAGCCGCCCGATGAACAGGCCGGTCACCTGTTCGAGCGTGATCAGCCTCGTCACGCCTGCATCCGCGACCTGCGGCAGACTGATGAAACGCTCGACCTTATGCGGCACGCGGATCAATGCGTTCATCGCCTTGCCGTCGCCGGACCGCACAAGATGAAGCGCGATCGTAAAGCCCAGGTTGGGGATGAATGGGAATGGATGCGCCGGATCGATCGCAAGCGGCGTGAGCACCGGATAGATGTTGCGCAGGAAATAATCCTCGATCCAGGCTTTGTCCGCCTTCGTCACATCGGGACCGTCGATCAGCACCAAGCCCTTCTCCGCGAGCGCCTCGCGCAGCTCGCGCCACTGATTCTGCTGATCGCTCGCCAGCACAGCGACCGCTTCGGTAATGCGCGCTAGCTGTTCGCTGGGAGACAGCCCATCGGGACTCTTCGTGGTAATTCCGGCGCGCACCTGGCCCTTGAGGCCGGCGACGCGGACCATGAAAAACTCGTCGAGGTTATTGGCCGAAATCGAGAGAAAACGCAGCCGCTCGAGCAGCGGATGGCCCTCGTTGGCGGATTCCTCCAGCACGCGGCGATTAAAGTGCAGCCAAGACAACTCTCGGTTGATAAAGCGGTCCGATCCGGTCGAAAGGTCGAGCGGCACGGCCGCCCGCGCGCCCCCCTCGGGTCCGGACGAGCGCGAAGTTTCCTCTTTCAAGACAATGACTTGGCTGCTTTCAGACATGACCGATGGCCACAAAATCCCGGGCGTGATGATCGCTACGTTTCGTAACGATTCGATGACTTGCTGAGGTTAGAAAACGGCAATTCCGCCGCTTTATTTAGCGAAGCGTCAAGACACCCTGCAATGATATATCTACGAAAAGCGGCACAGTGAGGCCGAATGGCGGGCCCCCGAAAGCGCCGTGCGCGGCCCCGCGAACGAAATCTCAAAGCTTTCGGTGAATCGTACGTTACAATCGGCGCCCTTAAAATCGGGCGCGCTAGGCAAGGCGCAAAGCCTTTGTTATACGCGCCCTATCGTCGTGCTTCGTGTTCCCCGGTAGCTCAGCGGTAGAGCAACCGGCTGTTAACCGGTTGGTCGCTGGTTCGAATCCGGCCCGGGGAGCCACTCCTTATCTGCGTCCATTCCGCATCGCGCGCCACACCCGTTCCGGTGTTGCCGGCATTTCGATGTGACGGACGCCGTATTCCGACAAGGCATTGACGAGCGCATTGGCCACCGCCGGCAGCGCGCCGACGCAGCCGGCCTCGCCCGCGCCTTTGGTGCCGAGTGGATTGGTTTTCGTGGGCACCGGATTGCTCTTCACTTCGATCGGAGAGAAGTCGCTCGCGCGCGGCATGGCGTAATCCATGAACGAGCCGGTGACGAGTTGGCCTGCGGTATCGAAGGCAATGTCCTCTTTGAGGATCTGGCCGGCGCCCTGCGCCACGCCGCCGACGATCTGTCCCTTGAGCAGCAGCGGGTTTAGCACCGTGCCGACATCATCCACTACGCTATAGCGCACGATCTCGACGTGGCCGGTATCGGGATCGATCTCGACCTCGCAGATGTGGCAGCCGTTTGGGAAATTCTCCACCGGCGCGGTATAGACCGCATTGGCGTTGAGACCGATCTCCAGGTTCTTTGGCATCTTTGCCGGGTTCACCGCAGCTTCCGCGACCTCCTTGATGGTGATCGTCTGGTTGGTCTTGGTGCTGGAAAAGATGCCGTCGGCGAACTTCACATCGGCGACATCCACCTTGAGATTGTGCGCGGCGATGACCTTGGCCTTGCCGACGATCTTGTCGGAAGCGTTATGGAACGCCGAGCCCGACATTGTCGCGGAACGCGATCCGCCGGTGCCTTCGCCGAAGAACACCTTGTCGGTGTCGCCCTGCAGATACTCGATGTCGTTCGGATGGATGCCGAGCCGGTCGGCGACGATCTGCTTGAGCACGGTCTCGTGACCCTGGCCCTGGTTGATGCTGCCTGACAGCATCGTGACCGTGCCGGAGCGATCGAAGCGGATTTCGGCGCCTTCAAATCCCGCCGCTGCCGCGCGCTCGATCGTGTTGGAAATGCCCAGGCCCCGCAGCATGCCGCGCTTCTTCGACTCCGCACGCCGCTTTGGGAAGCCCGCCACATCAGCGAGCTTGAGCGCCATGTCCATGCTCTTCTCGAACTCGCCGGAATCATAGGTGAACGTGAGGCTGGTTTTGAACGGCATCGCTTCCGGCGCGATGTAGTTCTTCCGCCTGATCTCGGCCGGCTCCATCTTCAATTCAGCGGCCGCGAGATCGACCATCCGCTCGATCACGTAGGCCGCCTCGGGCCTTCCGTTGCCGCGATAGGGTCGGCACGGATGCGTGTGCGTGAATACCGCCGTCGACTCCACATACATGGCGGGCGTGCGATAGACACCGGCGAGCGTGCCGAGATTGCCGGTGTAGGCTTGGAAACCTGTTTGCAGATAGGCGCCCGCGTTGACGGTCGAGAACACCCGCAAGCCCAAGAACATGCCATCCCTGTCGAGCGCAAGCTCGGCGTCCGTGACGTTGTCGCGCGCCTGTGCGTCGCTCAAGAATGCTTCCGAGCGCGTGCTCATCCACTTCACCGGCCGCCCCGTCAGCTTCGAGCCGAGCAGCACCAGTGCCACTTCATTGTAGATCGCCGATTTCATGCCGAAGCTGCCGCCGATGTCACCAGCAACCACCCGCACCTTGTGCTCGGGGACCTTGAGCACGAATTTCGCAAGCTCGGCGCGATAAGGATGCGCCCGCTGCAGCGTGGTGTAGATCGTGTAGTGATCGGCAGCGGCATCATAGTCGCCGATCGAGCCGCGCGGCTCCATCGAAGCGGTGGTCACGCGATTGATCACGAGGTGCTGCTTGACCACGTGTGCGGCCTTCGCGAAGGCGGCATCGGTCGCCGCCCTGTCGCCGTGGATTTGCACGAAGCAGGTGTTGTCCTTGCAATCCTCCCACACCAGCGGCACGCCAGGCTTGGCCGCATTCGCAGTGCCGATCGCGGCAGGCAGCGGCTCGTAGTCCACTTCGATCAGTTCGGCCGCATCGGCGGCCTGATGCTTGGTTTCCGCCACCACGAAGGCCACGTAGTCGCCGACCCAGCGTACGCGATCCTTCACCAGTGCCGGATAGCGCGGCTTATAATTGGGCGAACCGTCGCGGCGCTTCATGCCGCCCGGTACCGGCAAATCGCCCCAGCCCGAGGCGGCCCAGTCGGCCCCCGTGAGCACTGCCAGGACACCCGGTGCGACCTTTGCTGCGGTCGTGTCGATCTTGCGTATGCGCGCGTGCGCGTGCGGCGACCGCAGCACATTCCCGAACGCCATGCCGGGCAGCACGATGTCGTCCACATAGCGCCCGCCTCCTCTGAGCAATCGCGGATCCTCGAACCGCGAAACCGACTGACCGATCGCGAATTCACCCATTTCACCCTCAGTGCCTACATGATGATCTTGCTGAAATGATCGGAGTTGCCGTTCAAAACGCGGCGCTCATATTGGCTTTTCGCCCATGATGGTCACGCGCCGCATCAGCCGCCGCTCGGTGGCGCTGAAATCCGTGCGAGCGTGGAGCGTGCAGCGGTTGTCCCACATCAGCAGGTCGCCCGGACGCCAGACATGCGAATAGATGAATTCCGGCTTCTCCTGATGGTCGAACAAGAAGTTCAGCAGTTCTTCGCTTTCGGCTTCCGGCAGCCCTTCGATCCGCACCGTCATCAGTCGGTTGACGTAGAGGGCCTTGCGGCCGGTGACCGGATGGGTTCGCACCACCGGATGCACGCACGACGGCACGCCCGGCGCCAGCCGCGCCGCGCGTAACGTTGCGGCATTGTCGTAGTCATAGGCGTTGAGCGCTTTGCGACCCTCGATCCGCCCCTTGATGGCTGCCGGCAGGGTTTCGTAGGCCATATAGCCATTGGCGAACAGCGTATCGCCGCCTTTGCTCGGCACTTCGAGGGCGTACAGCATCGAGGCGCGCGCCGGCTTTTCCTGGTGGCACTGGTCGGTATGGAAATGCATTTCGCCGTCAGGCAGCGCGCCGATCGGCTTGCCGTCCTTGCGGATGTTTGAGATCAGCATCACGGCCGGGTGGTTGCGCACGAATTGCGGGGTATGGATGGTCGCCAGCGGTCCGAACCGTTGGGCGAACCGGACCTGATCGTCCTCAGTCAGTTGCTGGTCCCGCAACAGAATGACCAGGTTTTCATGCCAAGCCTGCAAGATCCCCGCAAATCGCGCATCATCCAGCTCTTCGCGCAGATCGACACCGATGATCTCGGCGCCAAGGGCCGGTGAAAGCGGCCGCGTCGCCACCCGCGCAGGTACGGACTTTGGGACGGCAGCAGCGGAAATGTCTGTCGATTCCATCACGGACCCCACTGGTCGTTGCCATGATAGGGCGCAAGCGTAATGCGGCTCAAGCCCGCCGCGCACGGCAGGCGGTTGACGCACTCTCCCCGATATTCTCAGATGGATAATCGCGACGTTGCAGCCAGGAGATGCAGATGAAATTCGGGATCGGGCAGCCGGTGCCGCGGACGGAGGATCCGCGCTTTCTCAAGGGCAGCGGCCGCTACACCGACGACTTCGCACCGCCATACCTGGCATACGGCTACGTGCTGCGGTCGCCGCACGCGCACGCCCTTATAAAATCGATTGATGTCGCCAAGGCCAAAATGTCGCCCGGCGTTCTTGCAGTGCTGACCGGCACCGACGTCAAAGCTGAGAATCTCGGCAATCTTCCCTGCGGCGCCCCTCCGATCGCCTTCGGCGGCCCACTGAAAGCCTTCATGGGTCTTCACCCGATCTTGCCGCATGACCGTGTGCGGCACGTCGGCGATCCGGTGGCCTTCGTGGTTGCCGAGTCCTTGAACCAGGCCCGCGATGCGGCCGAACTCATTCGCGTTGACTATGAGGAACTGCCCGCCGCAATCGTAACCGATCAAGCTGCCAAGCCCGGCTCCCCACTGGTGTGGGACAGCGCGCCCAATAACATCTGGTTCGCCATGGAGCGCGGCGACAAGGCAAAGACCGACGCCGCATTCAATAGTGCCGCTCACACAGTATCGTTGCGCATTGTCAACAATCGCCTGTCCGCTAATTCCATGGAGGCGCGCACGTCGCTCGGAATGCATGACGCTGCAACCGGACGTTCAACGCTCTACAGTTCCTCGCAGGTACCGCACAAGATGCGCGCGGTTCTGGCCGGCGCCATCTTCCATGAACCGGAGGTGAACTTTCGTGTCGTCTCCGCCGATGTCGGCGGCGGCTTCGGCATGAAGGGCGGCGTCTATCCCGAGGACGCGCTTGTGGTCTGGGCCGCCCGCAAGATCAATCGCCCGGTCAAATGGGTCTCCGACCGCGCCGAGGCCATCGTCAGCGACAGCCACGGCCGGGATTGCGTCAGCGAGGCCTCGCTCGCGCTCGACGCCGGCGGAAAATTCATCGGCCTGCGCGTGTCAACCGATTACGCACAAGGCGCTTATCTTTCGGCCAGCGCCGCCGTACCGGCCGGCCTGGGCTCAATGGCCTATACCAATGTGTACGCGATTCCGGCCGCACATATCAGCCTGCGCGCCGTCTATACGCACACGACTCCCACGGGCCCCTATCGCGGCGCCGGCAAGCCGGAAGCAGTTTACGTGATGGAGCGCCTTGTCGATCAGGCGGCGCGCGAACTGAGCATCGACCCTGCTGAATTGCGCCGGCGCAACTACATCACGGCGCCATCTGTCCCCTACCAAACGCCGCTTATGCTCGTGCATGACGCCGCAAACTACGAGGCCGTGATGGATATGGCGCTCGCAGCCGCCGACCTCCGGGGTTTTGCCAAACGACGCGCGGAGTCGAAGAAAAGCGGCAAGCTGCGCGGACGCGGCATGGCTTTTTTCATGGAGATCTGCGGCCCGTTCAACGACCGCATGGAAATACGATTCGACGAGAACGCCACAGTCACGATCGTTTCCGGCACCCACAGCCACGGCCAGGGCCACGAAACCGTTTACGCGCAGATGGTCGCCGACTGGCTAGGCGTGGATTTCGCCACAATCCGCATGATCCAGGGCGACACCGATCAGGTCGGCTTCGGCCGCGGCACCTACGGTTCGCGCAGCATGACCATCGGTGGTTCCGCTCTGAAGAACGCCGCCGATGTGCTGATCGAGAAGGGCAAGAAGATGGCCGCCCACATTCTCGAAGCTGCAGCCGGCGACATCACCTTCGCCGAAGGAAAATTCACCGTCGTCGGCACCGACAAATCAATCCGCCTCGTCGATCTCGTCAAACGTACGTTTGCGCCGGTCGGCTGGCCGGCTGAATTTGGCGTCGGCCTCGAAGCCGTCGGCACATTCACGCCGGCCCGGCCGAATTTCGCCAACGGCTGTCACATCTGCGAAGTCGAGGTCGACCCGGACACCGGCCGCGTCGAGCTTGCACGCTACACCGCCGTCGACGATTCCGGCGTCATCATCAATCCGCTGCTGTTCGAGGGCCAGATCCACGGCGGGCTCGCCATGGGCATCGGCCAGGCGCTGCTGGAGAAGATCGAATACGAACCGGAGTCCGGCCAGCCCTTGTCGGGTTCGTTCATGGACTATTGCATGCCGCGCGCCGAAGACCTGCCCGGCTTCGATCTGCACGAACTGCCGGACCGCTGCCGCAGCAATCCAATCGGGGTGAAGGGCGCAGGCGAATCCGGCACTGTCGCCGCGCCTCCGACCGTCATCAATGCGATTGTCGATGCGCTCCAGGATTACGGCGTCACCGACGTCGAAATGCCGGCAACGCCCCTGCGCGTGTGGCGGGCGATGCGGAACGGTGTCCGATCATCGGTCTGAGCGAGCCTCTTTTGGTCGGTCCACATGAGCGCGAATTACGCAACCATGAACTTTTTTATTGACGCCTCTACACTTTCTGCCCCTCGCTGAGCGGAATGTCGCGCATCGTGCTCGACGCGAACAAATCCTCGATCTTGAGCCGCCGCGCCGATAAGCCCTGTTCGTGGGTATACTGCAGCAGCGCCTCGATCGAGGGCTTGTTCTGCGCGATACCGTAAGGATACCAGTCACGACCGAAGATCGACTGCTCCTCCTCGATCATCGGCTGCAGCCAGGCGAACGACGCTTTCGGCGAACCGGTTTCCATGAGATGCTGGTAGCAATGTTCCTTCGCCAGGCAGAGCGCCTTGTAGAGGCTCGTAGCCACCCACGGATCGCGCTCGTAGATGTCGCGTCGGATCACCACCGTGTGCATGATCGGATAGATCTTCGTGCGCCGGTAGTAGTCTTTCTCCATCTCGGCGTAGTTCGGAAACAGCCGCTGCACGTTCTTTGCACCGCGCCGGAATGACAGCGGATTGTTGGCGGTGATCAGAAAATCGATCTCCCCGCGCTCGAGCAGATCGCCAAGCTCGGCGCCGGCCGGAGCCTGCGTGAGCTTCACATCCGCCGGCAGCTTGCGGCCCAACCGGTCGGTACGGCCCTGCACCCATTCGACGTCGCTCGGCTTCACGCCGAATTCGTGCTGCATGAGCCCGCGCATGTAGACCGCGGCCGTCATGCTGTATTCCGGCACGCCGCCGCGTTTTCCCTTCAAATCCGCGCCGCTCCGAATGCCCTTCGCGGTATTGATGAAGAAATAGCCGTGGCGGAATACGCGCGACGGAAAGGCCGGCAGCGCGATGAACGGCGGATTTCCTTCACTCACGAGCGTCGTATAGTTTGATAACGACATCTCGGAAGCATCGAATTCCTTGAACTGCAGCATCCGCCAGAAAATCTCCGCCGGCTGCAGCGTGAGATAGTTGAGCTCGATGCCTTCCGGCTTGATCGTGCCGTCGCGCAACGCCTGGGTGCGGTCGTAGGGCCCGCAGGCGAAATTCAGACGAAGACTTGCCATGAGAAATCCGTGGACGATGAAGGCAAATACCTGTCGGGCCCGTGACAAGCTGTCAAGATAATCGACCGAATAATATCGTGATGCGGACCACCCTCATGGCAAAAGCCCATTCCGTCAAATCGATCAGAGACGCTCTCGCGCAACGCTTCGGGGAGGATTTTGCTGTCGACGAATCCTTGCCCGGCCTCGACGAAATCGCGCGCATTGCGGGCCATCGCGTGATGCGGAAATATATCGCACGCGCCGTCGACCCGTCGTTGCTCCGGCTTCTCTGTGCCTGCGCGCTTTCAGCGCCGACCAAGAGCGATCTGCAGCAGGCCGACATCCTGCTGGTCGCGGACGCCGACAAGCGCCGCATGATCGCCGATCTTATTCCCGATCAGCCGTTCATCCGCACCGCGCCCGCATTCCTGATTTTCCTCGCCAACGGTCGCCGTTTGCCGGCAATTTCGAAATTGCGCGGCAAGCCGTTTCCCAACGACCACCTCGACCTGTTCTTCAACGCAACCGTGGACGCCGCACTGGCGCTGGCGACCTTCGTGCGCGCCGCCGAGGCGGTCGGACTCGGTTGCTGTCCGATCAGCGTGATCCGTGATCACTCTGCCCGTATCACCGAACTGTTCGCGTTGCCTGCGCGCATAGTTCCCGTCGCCGGACTATGCGTTGGCTGGCCCGCGGAAGCCGGCCACGTCAGCCCACGGCTTCCGCTCACTCTCACCGTCCATCACGACCGCTACGACGAGGGCGACCTCGCCGCCCGCATCGACGGCTACGACCGCCGCCGCGCCGCGCTCCATCCCCATAGGCCGCGTGATCCGGCACGCTGGGGTACAGCGCAATTCTACGGCTGGTCGGAGGACAAGGCACGGCAGTACGGCGTGCCGCAGCGCGCCGACTTCGGCGCCTATGTCCGCAAACAGGGTTTCCGCTTGGACTGATCTGTCCCTGCATTGCATGCCTTGAATGAAATAAGGCCGCTCGACACGGCCGCGTTCTCTCCTATAAAAACCAGCGCAAGAAGCGCTTTTCGGGGAAACGTCATGGCAGTTCCGCAGCTTCTCGTTCACGACAAGAAAGACACCGTCGGCGTGGTAGTGGTCGAGGGCCTGAAAAAAGGCACCGAGATGCTATGCGTGGTCACCGCCGACAATTCGTCCTTCAAGCTGAAATCCAGGATGGACGTCCCGATCGGTCACAAGATCGCGCTCGTCGACATCAAAAAGGGCGACACGATCTGGAAATATGGTCAGGACGTCGGCATCGCCAAGGCCAAGATCGCCAAGGGCGAGCACGTCCACGTCCATAATGTAAAGACCAAAAAATGGTGAGCACCATGGCGCACAAAAAATCAAAGGCAAAACCCAAGGCGAACGGCAAAACAAAAAAATCCCTGCCTGCGAAAGGTAATGGCGGAAGCCTGAGCTTCTGGGGTTGGCGGCGCGAGAACGACCGCGTCGGCGTACGCAACCATGTCATTATTCTGCCGCTCGACGATCTGTCCAACGCCGCCTCCGAGGCGGTCGCCAACAACATCAAGGGCACTCTGGCACTGCCGCACGCCTATGGCCGCCTGCAGTTCGGCGCCGATCTCGAGCTGTTTTTCCGTACGCTGATCGGGACCGGCTCGAATCCGAATATCGCGGCTTGCGTCGTCATCGGCATCGAGGATCAATGGACCAAGCGCGTGGTTGACGGCATCAAGAAGACCGGCAAGCCGGTGGTCGGCTTCGGCATCGAAGGTAACGGCGATCTGATGACCATCGCCAGGGCCTCGCGCGCCGCCAAAGACTTTCTGCAATGGGCTTCCGAACTCAAACGCGAGGAATGCGCCATTTCGGACTTGTGGGTTTCCACCAAATGCGGCGAGAGCGACACCACCACCGGCCTCGCCTCCTGCCCGACCGTGGGCAACATGTACGACAAGCTGATTCCCCAAGGCATCTATGGCGTCTTCGGCGAAACCTCGGAGATCACGGGCGCCGAGCATCTCGCCAAGGCCCGCGCGATCAACAAGAAGGTCGGCGAGAAATGGATGAGGGCTTGGCAGGCGTACGAAAACGAGGTCATCCAGGCCCACAAGACGGACGATCTCTCCGACTCGCAGCCGACCAAGGGGAATATTGCCGGCGGCCTGACCACTATCGAGGAGAAGGCGCTGGGCAATCTCGAAAAGATCGGCCGCGAGTGCAAATACATCGACGTGCTCGCGCCCGCCGAGGCGCCGCGCAAGGGCGCCGGCCTCTACTACATGGACACCTCATCGGCTGCCGCCGAGTGCGTGACGTTGATGGCGGCCGGCGGTTACGTCGTGCACACCTTCCCGACCGGGCAAGGCAACGTGATCGGCAATCCGATCGTCCCGGTGATAAAAATCAGCGGCAATCCGAGAACCGTTCGCACCATGTCCGAGCACATCGATCTCGACGTGTCCGGCATCCTGCGCCGCGACATGACCATCCCGCAGGCTGGCGACGTGCTGATCGACATGATCGTACGCACCGCCAACGGCCGTCTCACCGCCGCGGAAGCGCTCGGTCACCGCGAATACGTGATGACCAAGCTGTATCGGAGTGCATGATCCCCTCGCAAAACTCACGCGGCATATGCGCCACCAACCTAATCCTTTCCCCTTGAGCGGGAAGGAAACGTCACTCCAGCGCGTCGGCGCAAAATCGTGGAGCTATGCGCCCGGATTCGCCCTTTCTGCCGCGGTTGCTGTGGTTGCGGTGGTGTCCGCGCCCTCTGTGGCCCGCGTGTTTCCGATCCCCGCCATGGTGATCGCGCTGATTGTCGGCATTGCGCTCAATCCGCTCGCCAAGCGGCCCGCCTTCGAACCGGGCATTTCGTTCTGCGTGAAAACACTGCTGCGCTGGGCCGTGGCGCTGCTCGGCCTGCGTATCGCGCTCGGCGAAATTGCGGCGCTCGGCGCGCTCACGGCGCTTATCGTCATGGTGGCGATGGCCGCGACGATCGTGTCGGGAATCCTGATCGCGCGCGCCTTCGGCCAGCACGATTACTACGGCGCGCTCGCGGGCGCCGGCACCGCCGTCTGCGGCGCCTCCGCAACGCTCGCGACCGCAAGCGTGCTGCCGCAGTACAAGGGCAAGGAGGCCGATACCGTTTTTGTCGTGGTGGCGGTCAATGCACTTTCGACGCTTGCCATGGTGCTTTATCCGCTGATCTGTCTCGCGCTCGGTTTTTCGCAAACGACAACAGGCGTGATGCTCGGCGCCACGATTCACGACGTGGCGCAGGTCGTCGGCGCCGGCTACGCCGTCTCCGAACCGGTCGGCAACATCGCAATCATCGTGAAATTGTTCCGCGTGCTGCTCTTGCTGCCCGTGGCGCTTGGCATCGGCTATTGGTTCGCGCGGGCCGATGCGACGACGGGTCAGGCCAAGGTGCCGGTACCTACATTTGCCTTTATTTTTCTTGCGCTATGCCTCGTGAACAGCGTTGCGCCATCGTTCGCCGGCTTCGCCGCGATTTATGCACCGGTGAAAGCATGGCTGCTCGAATTCTCCACCTGGGGCCTGATGATTGCGATCGGCGCGCTCGGCCTGGGCACATCGATCACCGCAATCGGCAATCTCGGCTGGCGCCACGTGGCGACCGTCACGGCCACGACGCTGGTTATCCTATCCGTCGTGACGGCGGGCCTGCTCCTGCAGCGCTGAATGTCGTCAAGAAACGGCGTTCTGTTCCGCGGCCTGTATCGCTTTCCCCTGCAACGGCAAGGGCTGATCGCCGAGCATGCCTTGCAGAACGACACGTCGCGCAGTGTCCACATCGAGTCCGTGCTGCGCGATCAGATCGGCGGCATCTTTCACGATTGCATCGGCGTCCTGCATCACTTTCAGATGCTTGTAGTGGTCGTCCTGCTTGAGTCCCATGCTCTCGCCGATGATCTCAAGCACATTGACGATACGGAATGGCCAGTCGCGCTCGTGCGCGCAAAGTTCGCGGTGATCGGAATGATAGACCGCGACTAGCGCATCAACGCCCGCCGCGTGCGCAGCCTCAAGTTCCTTCAGCTGAAGCTCGCGCTTGTAGATCGGCAGCGTTGCGAGGTTGACGCTCTGCAGACCGACTGCCGGCACGTCGAGTGTGACGATTTCGATTCCGGGCACTGCGCGCAAGAGATCCTCGGCCGCCTCGGCGACTCCCGCCACGCCCGGATGTTTGTGTAACGCGATCCGCATCGCCACGCGTTTGCGCAGGAACGGTCTCAAATCGTCGAGCCGGCCGCGTAGAAATCGCAGGTACGGCGTCATGTCGAAAGGCTTCTCGCCAGTCGCACGTTCGAACGTCGGCAGCATATTTTCGGAGAACTGCACGAAGCAGCTCGGGCACCATGCCAGCACCTGTCCGCTCTTCGATTGCGCGAGCTTGCTGATCGTGTTGCCGGCCAACCGCGACGACGTTTCAGTATCGCCAGCGCGCAGTTGGATCACGCCGCAGCAGTGCGACGGTCCACCCATGACACGGTAGCTCATGCCGAGCCGATCCATGATATCGAGGCACAGCAATGCAATGTGCGGGGTCTTGAGCACGTTGCAGCCGGTGTAGAACACCACATCTGGCAACTCGTCCGGCATCGGCTTGCGCGACGGCTTCTGCCCGAGCCGTTCCAGCGCCTCATCGCTGAGCTGCAGCCGCGAGAGTATCCCGACATCTTCGGCAAGTTTGCGGAACACCTGTACGCCTTGCTTGCGCCGGTCCGACGGCTCGTTTGCGTGCTTCACCATTTGCACCCGCGCAACCGCCAGCAGAAAACGCGGATTCACGCCATAGTCGCACGCCTTGATGCACTCCCCGCTCAGCATGCAGGCCTTCGCCCATTTCTGCGACTGTTCGGGGCCTTTGCCGAGCTTCACAATGTCGAGCACGCCTTCGATCACGGCCTTCGGATCGGCGCCGCCAAGCCCGGCCGGCTCAGTGATCGGGCAGGCGGTAAAGCAGGCGCCGCAACGCGTACAGGCATCAAGCATATCGCTGATGCGGCCTGCGAAAGCCTCTTCGAATCCGGCGTTGTTCATTTAAAAAATTATACCGCAAAATCAGAATTTAGGCGAGGGCGCCGACGGTATCCGTAACGTCATTTCGAGATTACTGCCGCAGCCTTTTCCGCGACACTCTTCGGGGTTTTATAGAGATCGACCAGCAATTCGTCGATCGTTGCGGCCGCGACTGGCGCGATCTCGTACCGCCCCTTGTCCGCTTCGGCGAGAAACTCTGCATCCTTCATGGTGTCATCGAATGCCTTGCGCAACGCGGCCTTGCGATCATCCGGAATTCCCGGCGGCGCCATGAACGGCCGCCCGAGCACGAGACTTGCGAACACCAAGCGCAGGATTTGGCGCTGCTCCTGGTCCTTGGCGAGATCGAGCATGAAAGGCACATCCGGTATATCCGGATGTTTCGCCATGCCGAGCTGAACCAGCACGTTGATTTTCTTGTCCTTCAGCCAGTCGGTTTTCTGGCTCTTGATGCTGCTCCATGACCAGCCGCAACGACCGTCGACTTCGCCGCGTTCCATAGCGAGGTTGATGTCGTTGCCGCCCGGATAGCCGGTGACCAGCCGCATCTTGGCGCCGAACACGTTGCGCAGCAGCAGCGCAAACGTATCGGTCTCCGAGCCGGCTGAACTGCCGCCCATGGTGAATTCCTTCGCCGTGATGTCGGTCCAGGTTTTGATCGGCGACGTGTGCCAGGTCGCGCAAACGCTCACTTCGCTGGTGATGCTGCCGAGCCAGACGAACTTGGTTGGATCGAATTTGGCGTCCCCCACCAGCAGTGGATCGGTTGCCATGCCGCGGCTGACCATGCCGATGATGCTGCCGTCCTTTGGCGCCGTGCTGTAGAGGTAGTTGGCCAGTTTCAGACTGCCTGCACCCGGCATGTTCTGCGGCACGAGCGTCGGATTTCCGGGAATATGCTTGCCCATGTGGCGCGCGAGCATGCGCGCATAGAGATCGTATCCGCCGCCCGCGCTATAGCCGATCAGCACCTGTACCTGCTTGCCGCGATAGAAGTCGGCGACCGATTGAGACCGCGCCTGCGTCGCCAGCGCCGCCAGCATCAGCAGCGCAACTGCGCCAGTTCCTGCTTTCCACGCCATACGTTCCTCCCGTGCCGCGGAACGCGATCAGTCGCGACTCGATGTTATCTGAACAATAACGATTTGATAATGACGATCACCACATTCGTCGCCTCGATCACGCTGCTCACGTCCACGTAATCGAATTGCTTGAGCTGCACGCCGTCGATAGCCACCACATTGCCGCCCGGCGCGATCTCGAAATGGATCAGGCGGCCAAGGCTCAATCCCACATCCCCGTCGATCAGCAGGACGAGCGCCCCGGCCTGAACCGACTTCGGCAACGCACCGCATAGTCCTCTCGCCAGAGCCGCAAGCCGCGTGTGCGACGGTTCGCCCTGCCACCGGAACGCCAACGCAATGGCATCCGCATCATCAATCAAATCCGATTGCGCGAGCGCCTCCCGCACCTGCGCCGCCACGGTATCAGCGTCGATCTGGCCGGAAAGATCGAAGCGGCATGGCAGCACCGGCAAATTGTGCAGCGGCAGCAGTTTCCGATCCGAAATCATGATCGTGTTGCCGCTGGTCTGCACCGAGAATTGCGCCGCCCCGATCACGGTTGCGCGGATGCCCTGTCCAGGATCCCATATCGCGCCGGCAACGCCCTTATGCGCGAGGGTTTGCCGCAGCTCATGGGCAAGATCGAATCCGAGATCGCCGAATTTCTCCGGCTCGCGGCCATAGAGATATTCCGCGACGCCGCCTGAAAACGTGACGGCATCGATCGGCATGTCGGCAAGCTGTCGTGGCCACGGCTCGGTCACCAGCAGTCGCCCGAAGAGTGCATCCGGCGGTGCGCGGTTCATGGCATCGACAATGAGCTCGCTCATGCGCGCGACGATCCGCGTTCGGCCATCAGACGAAAGCTTCTGCCCAAGTTTCAGTTCAATTCCGAGGCTGCGCGCCAATTCAATCGCGGGCTCCTCGATGCGCGTGAGCCCATGCTCACCTTCGACGATCAGCCTCCCGCCGACCGCAATCGCCATGGTCGCAAGCAATTCACCGTTCTTGATCAGCGCGAGCTTGGTGGTGCCGCCGCCGATGTCGACGTTGAGTACGGTCTTGGCTCGCGACGCTGAAAGCTTCACCGCGCCGGAACCATGCGCCGCCAGCTGGCATTCCATGTGGTGTCCGGCCGACGCGCAGACAAACTTCCCGGACTCCTCGGAAAACAAATCCGCAATCGCCCGTGCGTTCTTGCGCTTGAGCGCTTCGCCGGTGAGGATGACTGCCCCCGAGTCGATCTTCGCGCGCGTTAGGCCCGCTGCCGCATAACTGCGGTTGATGAATTCAGCCAACGCGCCGGTGTCGATCGTGAAATCCGGCAGATAGGGTGTGAGCAGGATCGGCGACTGCCAGAGGATTTTCCGTTCGACCACGACGAAGCGGCTCGAAAGCCCGGTCGCAAGCCGCGACAGATGCACGCGCGCGAACATCAGATGCGACGTCGAGGAGCCGATGTCGATCCCGACTGTCGTCAACTCAACGTTGTCCGCCGCCCAGATCGCCTCGCGAATTTCGCGCGTCTCGGCTGCATCGTCGACGTGGACGTGCTCGAATTCGAGGTCGTGCAATTACTTATCCTCCCCACCGCGACGCTGCGCTCCGCGGGTGGAGTGGGTGGAGAAGTTCCTTACTCATCTACGATTGCCCGTTTCACGCCGCCTCGTTGATGTACTTCGCCATACCGGACTTCACGCTGTGCTTGGCGAGCTCGGCCAAAAAGATCTTATGGATGCGTGGGTCTTGGTTCTCGTATTCGATCTGGCAGCCACCGTCTTTCACGTTCACATCCATCCCCAAGAACACGCGTCTTTTGTCCGTCGTGAACGGATAACGCAGGCTGCCCATGGCGACCGCAAGATAGCGCGCGGGATGGGTCGACGTATTGAAATGCTGGTGGAACATCTGGTCGGGCGGCGCGAACACCACGCCATGCTGCCAGTCGACCCGGCGAAAATCTTTCTCCCCCTCGTACCACAGGAGGGAATAACCGTGGCCGGTGACGGCAAACACGTGGAAGTCGGCCCCGTGGCGATGCGCCTTCTTGTAGGTACCGACCGGCATCTGCGAGGAATGTGCATGGATCGTGCCTTCCGCCAGCACGAACATCATGCTCGACCCGCCGGCCCCGCGCTCGGCCCAGGTCTTCAGCTCGAACGCGGCGAGATCGGGAATGAAATTCGTTTCCCACATGTTGCGGCCCGGGCGCACCGGCACGAAATTGCCCTCGCCGGCGAAAAAGTTCGGCGCGCCCTCTCGATCCTGAAATTCGAATGCATTGTCGAACACGAACCTTTCGTTGTGAAATAGATTGAGCATCGTCGGCAGGCTGTTGGTCGAGGCAAGCCTGGCACGTTCGCGTCCGCTCGAATTGAAATGCTGGTAGCGGCAGTTGAGCGGCAGCGCGAACAGACTCTTCGGCCCCCACTCAAAGCTGTGCTTGTGGCCGCCGCTGGTTTCGACCACCGTGCTGCCGTGTCCCGCGAGCACATATACGACTTCTTCGTACAGATGTTTCTGCGGTTCGCTTTTTGCGCCGGCCGCGAGATCGAGTACGAACACCGAAACGAAATCGCCGCGCCCTTTCAGATGCACGATGCCACCCTCGATTCCGAGGCGAGGCCAGCGTTTCGTTGGTACCTTCAGCAAATCGACGCCGAAATCCTCGGTGATGGGCACGCCTTCGCGCTCCGCCCAGGAGAGATAGGGGTCGAGCAGCAATTTCGGCTTCGTTGCGTCGTCCATCATGTCCTCCATGGCGCGCGGACATCATAGAGCCGCCAAGCCGATTGTGAAGTAGCGCCCGTTATCGCGCGACGGCGCGCACCGGTGCGGATTTGCCGATTGCCGCATTGACGCGCGGCATGACCTGTTCCGCCAGGAGTTGCATCGAGCGCTTGGCCAGCGCCGGATCGACCCAATCCATGCCGGCGTAGACCAGTTCGCCGAAATCGCCGACCTCCTCGCGCAGCGCGAGAAGGGCATCCACCACCTTGTTCACGCCGCCATGAATGACGCAGTGGTTCATCACGTGATCGATGGTGATTTCCTCGTCCGGCTGGTCCTTGTGGCTCTTGAACACATAAAGCCGCTTGCCGCGTTTCATTTTGGCGAGCATCTGCTCATAATAAAAAAGATATGGACTGTTCACATCCATACGGCCGTAACGTGCCGCGGTCTTGTCGTCGTCGGCGACGAATACCGCACGCGCCACCCGCCAATCGGCGACATCGGGCTCGACACCGGATTCGGTCTTGCCCTTGCAATAATGCTCCCAGTGCGACTTCAAATGCTTGCTGAGCAGGAAGTTCGCCGACAGCGGATGGAAATCGCGCTTGCCCATCAGCACGACGCCCGGCGAAAACGGCGCCACCACCGTGCCGACGATTTCGGGCCGCGGCTTCTGGTAGGGCTTGCCCATATACCCCACGCCAATGGGGAGCGCCTGCGTGCGCATGGTGGAGACCTTGTAACGGTTGCCCGGAAAGTCGATGTCGTATGGCGCCTCGTTCTCCCAGATCGCGAGGATCACATCGATCGCCTCCGCGAACATCTTGTTGCGATCCTGCTCCAGGATGCCGAGCGCCTCGGCATCCGACGTGAGTGCTCCGGGGCTCACGCCCAGGATGAAACGCCCCTCCGCCATATGGTCGAACATCGCCGCCTGCACTGCGATCAACACCGGATGCATGTGGGAGAGATTCGCGGTTCCCGTCGCAAGCTTGATCGTCTTGGTCTCCGGGATCAGGGAGGCATGGAACATCATGCTGTTGGTGATGTTTTCGCACTTGTCGGTCAGGTGCTCGCCCACGAAGGCATCGTGGAAACCGAGCTTATCGGCGAGGATGACGGCTTCCCGATCCTCTTTGAGCGTTTCCACCCAGCTCCGGTGCATGGGGTGCACCGGCATCGTGAAGTACCCCAATCTCATCCTCGATCTCCGCTTTGTGGTCAGCTAGGGTAACCAAGACGTCAGGCGCGGCAAGTCCTTTGCATGCGCTTGAGGCCCTGCCAAGGACTCTCAGGGACAACCCATGCGCCATTTAGCTCCGCTCGCAATCGCTTTCGCGCTCTGTTCCGGTTATGCCGCGGCCGAGCCGACGCTCGTGCGCGTCAACACCTTTCCCAATGCGCGCTCGCTACCGTTTTTCGTCGGAATCGAGAAGGGCTTTTTCAACAAGCACGGCATCAAGGTCGAAGTGGAATTCACCGAGAATTCCAAGTCTCAGCGCGCGGGTCTCGCGGCCGGCAAATTCGAGTTGGTTCATTCCGCCGTCGACAATGCGGTCGCCATGATCGATGTCGCCAAGGTCGACGTTGTGATCGTCTCCGGCGGCGACAGCGGAACGAACGAATTCATCGTTCAGTCGAATATCAAATCGTTCGCCGATATCCGCGGCAAATCCGTCGTCGTCGATGCGCCAAACACCGCTTACGCCTTGCAGGCAAAGAAAATCCTGCTCAAGAACGGCCTGAAGGACGGCACCGATTACAAGCTCAATCCGGTCGGCAACGGAAACTACCGCTTCAAGGCCATGGTCGAGAGCAAGGACAACGCCGCCGGGGTCATGAACCTGCCTTACTCCGCGCAAGCCATCGAACTTGGCATGAAAAGCCTCGGCCGCACCGTCGACATGCTCGGCCCCTATCAGGCCGGCGGCGCCTACGTGCTGCGCTCCTGGGCGAAAGCGCATTCCGATACGCTTGAGCGCTACATCGCGGGCTATGTCGAATCGCTGCGCTGGGTGACAAATCGCAAGAACCGCGCAGAGGCCGTTGCGATGCTGATGGAGAAGCAGAAGCTGTCGCAATCGCTTGCCGAGCGCAGCTACGATCTGATGATCGATCCCTCATTCGGCTTCGCCACCGACGCCAAGTTCAACATGGCTGGCTTCAAGAACGTCCTCCTGCTGCGCCATGAAGTCGAAGGCGGCACTCTCAATCCGCCTGAACGCTACATCGACCTCACCTACTATCAGAACGCCATGAAGCGGCTCGGCCGCTGACGGCACACGGTCGCCATTGAGGAGCAACAGCGGCAATGCCGAAAAATATTCTCGATGGCGGCCAGGTCATCGTCGATTATCTCATCCGGGAGAAGGTGCCTTACGCCTTCGGCCTGTGCGGCCATGGCAACATCCAATTCATCGATGCGCTCTACGAGCGCAAGAGCGACATCAAGACCATTTCCGTCCACCACGAGACCGTCGCCGGTTTCATGGCCGATGTCTACTACCGCGTCACCGGCCGGCCGGTGGCAACCTTCACCTCATGCGGTCCCGGCTCGACCAATCTGCCGATCGCGCTTGCCAACGCTTATCTCGATTCCGTGCCATTCCTCGCGGTGACTGGCAACGTGCCGACTAGCCAGTTCAATCGCGGTGCGTTTCAGGAACTCTATCGTCAATTCCAGGCGGATTTTCCTTCGACCGTGCGCAGCATGTGCAAGAAGGTGTTTCAGCCGACGCGCGGCGAGATGGTACCGCTCGCGGTGCGACAAGCTTGGAAGACCATGGTCACCGGACGGCCCGGCCCGGTCGTGCTCGACGTACCGTTCGACGTGTTCAAGGAAGCGGCGGCCGAGGAAGCGCCCAAGCCCGAGGAGTGGAACGCCAATATCTCCTGCCGTTGCGGCGCCGATCCCGAAGGCGTGAAGAAAGCCGTCGACCTGCTGCTCACCGCCGAGCGGCCCGTCATCCTCGTCGGGCAAGGCGTGAAATACGCCGGCGCCGCAGAGGATCTGCTGGCGCTTGCAGAGAAACTGCAAATCCCGGTCGCGCATTCCATGAGCGGCATCGGCGCGCTCGACACGCATCACCCGCTCGCCCTCGGTCTGCTGTCGCGCGGCGGCGCCTATCAGGCCAATCACGCGGCGCGGCAGGCCGACGTGCTGCTCGCGCTCGGCGTGCGCTTCGACGACCGCACATCGAGCTCGTGGATTCCCGGCTATTCCTTCACCATCCCGCCCACCAAATTGATCCATGTCGACATCGATCCCGAAGAGATCGCGCGCAATTATCCGGTCGCGCTCGGGCTGATGGCCGACGTGCGCACGTTCCTGCGCCAAGTGCTCGCGGAGTTGGACAGCCGCAAGAATGGCGCCGGTGCGGCCGCGGCGCGCAAAAAATGGCTGAACGCCATCGACGGCTACCGCAAGGAATGGGAGAAGTTCATCGCACCGGGATTCGCCGATGATTCCACGCCGATTCACCCGCAGCGCGCCGCGCACGAAATCGATCAAGCGCTACCCGCCGACGCCATCATGGTCAGCGACATTGGGGTACATCACAATTGGCTGCTGCAATTCTGCAAGCCCAGACGCCCTGACTCGTTCATCGGCTGCATGGGTTTCGGTCCCATGGGCTTCGGCGTCGCCGGCGTGCTCGGTGCGAAATTCGCCGCTCCCGACCGGCCATGCATATCGGTCTGCGGCGACGGCGCCTTCTTCATGCACGCCAGCGTGCTCGGCACCGCGGTCGAATACGAGCTGCCGGTCGTGTGGGTGGTGTGGAACAACTACGCCTATGCGTCGATCCGCGGACTGCAGCGCGGCTATCTCGACGGCCGCGAGCTTGCCACCGATTTCAAACACCCGCAGACCGGTGCGCCCTATAATCCGGATTTCGCCGCCATGGCGCGCGCCGCCGGAATTTCAGGCGTGCGCGTCGATCGCGCTGGCGATCTGCATGACGCCGTGAAGATGGCCATTGCGGCCGACAAGCCGTATCTCATCGACGCCAACATCGCCGCCGACCAAAACCCCGGCGGCGCGGGCGTCTGGGAGCTTCCGGGCCTCGGCCAAAGCAAACCCGCCTTCGGCGGCCGTTATCAGCCGCGATGAAGTGTCCAATGCAAGCACTGCTTCGATCCGTCACCCTTCGAGGCTCGCTGCGCTTGCACTCAGGGTTACGGCTTGAACTGGGAGTAACCAATGACCACCATCCCCGAAGAATCAAAAAACTTCCGCGTGCTCGGCCATGATCCGTCCGCTGCCTGGGGCTGCGGCAGCCTGGTGCAGATTCACAAGGGCTATGCCTATGTCGGCTCGGTCGGCACTGCGAGCGGTCACGCGCCGGAAGGATTCACCGTCCATGACGTTCGCGATCCGAGGAAACCGCGCAAGGTCGCCGAGGTGAAATCGCCGCCCGGGGTCCATTCGCACAAGCTGCGCGTGGTCGATGGCGATATCCTCTACGTCAATTCCGAACGGCTCGGCGGCGACGCCGGCCGCAATGCCCGCACCGGCCTGTTCATCTTCGACATCTCCAAAGGCGGCGAGCCTAAGCAGGTCGGCTTCTACGATACGCCCGGCACCGGGCCGCACCGCTTCGGCGTCGACAACAAGCGCAAGCTGGCGTTCCTGCCGAACAACGCTCACGGGTGGAACGGCCGCGTAATCTGGACACTCGACATCCGCGACCCGCTCCAGCCCGAGATCGTCAGCCAGTGGGGCCTGCCGTGGATGAAAGCGAATGGCAAGGGCGAAGAAGGCGAAGCCGCCCCGCACGAGGAGGCCGTCACGCTGCATGGGCCGCCCATGATCCGCGGCAACCGCATGTATTGCGCGTGGTGGGGCGGCGGCATTTCGGTGATCGACTGTTCCGATCTGCGTAACATGAAACTCGTCGGCCACCTCTCTTGGGCGCCGCCGTTCCCCGGCTCGAACCACACCTGCTGGCCGATCGGAGACAAACCCTATCTCGTCGTCACCGACGAGGCGCGTGCCAAGCAGAAATATCGCGACGCCCAATTCATGTGGATCATCGACGCGCGCAAGGAAGACAAGCTCATTCCGATCGCCACCTTCATGCCCGACCGCGACAAATATTTCGATCGCCCCGGCCGCTACGGCGCGCACAATATTCTTGAATATCTGCCCGCCGACGGCCCGTGGAAAGACATCGTGTTTTTGACCTACTTCAACGCCGGCCTGCGCGCCGTCAACGTGAGCGAGCCGCTTCAGCCAAAGGAAGTCGGCTGTTTCGTGCCCGCGCTTGACGGCGACCGCAAGGCGGTGCAGTCGAACGATATCGGCTCCGACGAGCATGGCCGGCTTTACTTGATCGATCGCGCTGGCGCAGGGATGCACATTTTGGAATACACGGGCTGACGCGATGGATTTCGGACTCACCGGCCGCGTCGCGATCGTCACCGGCGCAAGCCGCGGGATCGGACGCGCCTGCGCCGCGGCACTCGCCGCCGAAGGCGCGCACGTAGTAATCACCAGCCTCGATCAAGCGCGCAACGAAGAAGCCGCCGTCGCAATCCAACGCCGGGCAAAAGGCCGCGTGCTCGGCATCGCGACTGACGCCACCAAGGATGACGCCGTGCGCGCGCTGTTCGACCGCACGCTCGCCGAATTCGGCCGTCTCGACATCTTGGTGAACAACGCCGCCTTCGTCGGCTCGGGCGATTTCTTCACGCTCGACGAAAAAAAGCTTGCCGAAACTTTCGAGCATAAGCTCAATGGCGCCGTACGCGCAACGCGCTACGCCGTCCCGCCTATGCGCGCGCGCAAATGGGGCCGCATCGTCAACATCGCCGGCGGTGCTGCTTGGCGGCCGCAGCTCGGCGCCATCACGATAGGCCTCAACAATGCTGCCTTGCTGAATTTGACCGTGGCGCTGGCCGCTGACCTGGGCAAGGATGGCATCCTGGTCAATGCGGTCGTGCCGAACAGCATCCGCACTGAACGCCACGAGGACAACATTCGTACCGCCATGCAGAAGACCGGCAAAACCGAAGCCGAAATTCTTGCACCACGCATTTCGCGCATCGCGCTCGGCCGCATGGGCAAGGTGGACGAGGTCGGTGCGGTGGTTGCGTTCCTCGCCTCCGAACGCGCCAGCTTCGTCACCGGCAGCATATGGCCGGTCGATGGCGGCGCCTCGTCGCGTCTCTGAGAAGGAGCAACCGGTGCGCAGAATCTTCATTGCGCTTCTTACCGCCGCAGCCTCGCTCTTTGCATGTGGCGCCATCGCCGCCGATTACCCGACGCGGCCGGTCACCATCGTCGTGGCTTTCCCGCCCGGCGGCCCGAGCGACGTGCTCGCGCGCATCGTCGGCCGCAAGATGGAGCAGCTTCTCGGCCAGCCGTTTGTGATCGAAAACCGGCCTGGCGCCGGCGGCAATATCGCGGCCGAACAGGTCGCCCATGCCGCGCCCGACGGCTATACGCTGCTCAACGGCAACAACAGCATCCTCGCCACCAATGCGGCGCTCTACAAGAAAATCAACTTCGATCCGGAAAAGGATTTCGTTCCGCTCAGCCTGATCGGCACGCAGGGCAGCATCCTTGTCGTGAATCCGAATGTCCCGGCGAAATCGCTCGGCGAGCTGATCGCGCTTGCGAAGGCCAATCCGGGTAAACTCAATTTCGCTTCCTCCGGCTATGGCGCCGCCGCGCATCTCGCCGGCGAATTGTTCAAGACCCAAGCCAAGATCGACATCGTGCACGTCGCCTACAAAGGTGCGGCCCCCGCCCTGCAGGAGCTTATCGGCGGCCACACGCAGATGATGTTCGCGACTGCGGCGTCCGTCGTCGGCCATATCAAGAGCGGCACCGTGCGCCCGCTTGCCGTGACGACGCTCACGCGCATGTCCGCGATGCCGGACATTCCGACCATGGACGAACTTGGCCTGAAGGGCTTTGACGCGAACACGTGGCACGGCCTTGTGGCGCCTGCCGGCACGCCCAAGGACATCGTCGACAAACTCAGCGGTGCGATCGTGGCCGCGTTGAAGGATCCGGTCGTACGCAAATCGCTTGAGGATCTTGGCGTCGAAATCGTCGGCAATTCACCGGCGGAATTCGCCGTCTACATCAAAACAGAAATCCCGAAATGGACCGCAGTGGTGAAAGCCTCCGGCGCACACGTGGATTAGGCAAGGTCAGAGCAACTTGAGCTGCCGATCCTCCGGCTTGCGCGGCGTGAGCTCCGGCTGTTGCAACTTCACCAGCTCGCTTTCGATGTCGGCGAGGAACGGCGAGGCGGCCAGGTTGCGTAACTCTCCGCGCCAGTGCCGCTGTACCGCACGGCTGAGGATGAGCCGGTCTTTTGCTCGCGTCATGCCCACGTAGAACAGGCGCCGCTCCTCGGCGAGCGCCGCCACGTCGCGTTCGTCGAATTTGAGCGGCAGCAAGCCATCCTCAAGCCCGATGATGAACACCACGCGGAACTCGAGCCCCTTCGCCGCGTGCAGCGTGAGTAGCGACACCCGGTCGGCGCGCGGATCGAAGAAGTCCTCTTCGCTCGCGACCGCGACCGCGTCAGCCAGCCGCCCGCGATCGAGCCCGCAATTCGCCGCTAGCGCAGTCAGCCGCTGCCAAGCCATGATAATCGCGGCATGGTCGGTTGGCGCACGCTCCTGCTGTAGCCGTTCGGCGGCGTTGTGAAGCTGTTCGGTCAACGGCCGGCTGGTCGGCTCTTCATTGAGAGCAGCCAGCAGTGCACTCACCGCCGGTTCAGCCGCGAACGGCGCGTGCGCGTGTTTCTTGAACGGGATGCCGGAGCGGATCAGCGCCTCGCACAGCGCCGCGGATTGCGTATCGGTGCGGTAAAGCACGGCAAAATCGGCAAACGATAAATCGACCTGCTCGCCGCCGCTCGCACGCCCGCTGTCGATAGAGAAAAACGAATGTCCGCCGATCATCTGCTCAATTGCCTGCACCACGTGCTCGGCCTCCGCGCGTTCCGTCGACGCGGCGTGGATGGTGATACGTTCGTGCATATCGCGGACGATTTGTGCCGCGCCCTGCGCGCGGCCGGCGGCAATGACCTGCGCCGCTGCGCTCGCGATCGTGCCGCTGGAGCGATAATTGCGCCCGAGCGTGACGATCTTGGCAGCGGGATAATCCTGCCGGAATCGCTCGAAACACGCGGCATCCGCGCCGCGAAATCCATAGATCGCCTGATCGGGATCGCCGATCACGCACAGGTCCGAATTCACCGGCGCAAGCAACATCATCAGTCTGTATTGCTGCGCGTCGACGTCCTGGAATTCATCGACCGAGATCGAGCTCCAGCGTCCGCGCGCCCACCCGGCAAGAGCCGGATCGTTCGCAAGCGCCTGCACGGTGAGACCGACGAGATCATCAAAATCGATCCAGTTTTCGAATGCCATCTCGCACGCGTAGGCCTTCGCGGCTTCGTCAATCGCGGCGCCGAGCGATTGCTGCATGCGTTTTGCTTTCGAGATCGTCTGCAACAGCTGACCAGCCTTCCGCTCGCTGACGTTCATGGCCGCAGCCAAGACCGCGGTGCGTTCTGACTCGCTCGCTACGCGGAAATCGCGATGCAGCGCGGCAGCCGAAAAGTTCTCACGCAGAAAGGCAAGCCCGAAGGAATGGAACGTGTGGATAGCGACCGCCTCCGCGCGTTCCGGCAGCAGTTGCGCGAGCCGCTCGCGCATTTCCGTTGCGGCCCGCCGCGTGAACGTGATCGCAAGGCAGTTTTCGGCGGCAACACCGCGATCCGCAATGAGATGCGCAATGCGGTGGGTCAGCGTGCGGGTCTTGCCCGAACCGGGGCCGGCCACGATCAAGACCGGACCGCCAACCGCCGAGGCCGCGGCGCGTTGGTCGTCATCGAGTGCGGTAAGGATGCTACTGCCGCCACCCAACTTCCCTCCCCCCGCCGAGCGAAGCGAGGCGGTGGGGAGCGCTCGGGGGTGGGGGACGTCTTTGCTCGAAACAGTACCCCCCACCCCGCTTGCTTCGCTCACGACCCTCCCCACCGCCTTGCGGGAAGAGGGTTCGGCACCGCCCTTCGTTTTCCTTGCGACCGGCGCATCGAACAACATTCCGCCTGCCGTCATCCGCTTCAGTTCGTCCACCTCGAACAGCCGGATCACCCCATATTCGCCGTCGTAGCCGGCCTCGCGGATCACCCTGCCGGCGCGCAGCCGCGCGATCGCTTCGGCGAGCACGCCGGACCCTGCACGCGCGATATCCTCGACCGGCACGCGCTGGAGAATGTCGAGTTCGGCCCCAAGCTTGGCGATCGCCAGGTCATAGCTCTGCTCGACCGCTTTCGATCCGGTGCCGCTTGCCGTGATCTCCGACAGCATTTCCGGCAGCGGCACCAGACTCGACACCGCGCCGGCGGTTGGCGGCGGCTTCGCCTCTGTTTCGCTGCGGTCGGCCAGCGCCTCGACGCGATGTTCGACCCCGATCGTCAACCTACCGCCGCACACCGGGCACAGCCCGCCATGCGCGATTGTTTCTTTCGGCGTCAGCCGTACGCCGCACTTGCGATGCCCATCGAGATGATATTTTCCTTCCTCGGGAAAAAACTCGACGGTGCCGACATAACCTCGGCCCGTCTCCAGCGCCCGACGGATTGCGAAATAATCCATGTCGCAATCGAACGTGGTCGCCTCACGTCCAAGCTTGCCGGGCGAATGCGCATCCGAATTCGATGTGAGCCGATAGCGGTCGAGCATGGAAAGCCGCCAGTTCATCCCCGGGTCCGACGACAGCCCGGTCTCAACCGCGAAAATCTTATCGGCGAGATCGCCGTAGCATTCGGTGATCGAATCGAACCCGCCCATCGCGCCGAGCACCGCGAACCAGGGCGTCCAGATGTGCGCCGGCACGAGATAAGCGTCAGGACCCGATTGCAGCGTGATCTCCAGGAGGTCATGTGAGTCGAGACCCAAGATCGGGCGCCCATCCGACGCAATATTCCCGATGCGGGCGAGTGCCGCCGACATCCGATCGACAGTCGCCAAGTCGGGCGCATAGATCAGATGATGTATCTTCCGGGTCTTCTCACCCTTCTTGTAGATCGTGGAAATTTCCACCTCGAGCAGGAAGCGCACCGGCTTGCGGCACGCCGGCGGGAGCTTCGCCGCTATTGCGGCCTCGATCTCGGGCTTGAGCCGGAACAAACCCGATTCCGCCGGCACGAGCTTTGCCCCAAGCTCCGCGCGCCAAGCCGGATGACAAAAATCGCCGGTCGCGACCACGCCGATGCCCTTGCGTGCCGCCCAGTAGGCCAGATGCTCGAGATCGAGATCCCGACTGGTCGCTCGCGAATATTTCGAATGGACGTGCAAATCCGCGTGGAAGCGCATGGGGTACCACGCTTGCAACCGGTTGCGATTTCGCTGGAATCACGCACGACGAGCGGCCACTATAGGCGCTGCCGGCGCCGCGCGCGACGGCACCTGTGGACAGGCGCGATATTGTCGCAAAGCCACCGGCATCAACGCGCATGGCGCAAGGGATTGCGCTCGAACCGCTGCAAGCAATAGCATCGCAGCCAGCCGCTAAAAGGCGCAAAGCACCGGCTGAACACGGCCCAAAGATGGAGTTGATGTCATGCAAGAGGCAGTCCGAATGAAGAAATCGGAGCCTGCGGTGGATCGGCCGCGCGATTTGCGCCAAACGCTGGAATGGCTGAAATCGCAGGGTGATCTCATCGAGTCGGACAAACCGGTCGATCCCGATCTGCAGATTACGGGCTTGCAGAAACACCTCGATGGCGGCTGCCCGGTGCTGTTCAACAACGTCAAGGGCAAGCCCAATCATCGTGTCGTCACCAACCTGTTCGGCGACATGAATGTGATCAACAAGATGTTCGGCTGGGCGAACGACGTGGAGCGCACGACCAAACTCGCTTATGCGCTCTCGCATCCACTCAAGCCCGTGGAAATTTCTCAGAACCAGGCGCCGTGCCAGGAGCACGTTGTCAAGAATCCCGACGACGTGAACAAATACATGGTGCCGATCCGGCACACGACCTACGAGCCCGAGCTCACCGTCGGTTCCGGCATCCGCTGCGTAACCGGCGCGCAATTCGACGGCGGCTCCGACCTCGGCTACAACCGCATGAATTTCCGCTGGGGCAATGTCGGCACGTTTCAGATCTCGCCTGGCTCGCACATGTGGCAGGTGGTTAACAAATACTACAAGGCCAACGAACCGGTTCCGATCACCATGTGCTTCGGCGTGCCGCCGGCGTGCACGCTGCTCGCAGGCGCCGGCTTCGATTACGCGGTGCTGCCGATGGGTTGCGACGAGATCGGCATCGCCGGCGCAGTGCAAGGCACCCCGATCCGCTTGGTGAAGGCACGGACGGTGGACGCCATGGCGCTCGCCGACGCCGAAGTCGTGCTTGAAGGCTACGTCAACCCGCGCGACCGCCGCTTCGAAACCAAGGAAGCGGAAGATGCCGGTGTGCAGGGCCGCTTCCATTTCCACCCCGAGTGGGCGGGGTATATGGGCAAGTCCTACAAGGCGCCGACCTTCCACGTCACCGCTGTGACCATGCGCAAGCCGGAGACCAAGCCGATCATCTATTGCCTCGGCGTGCACATGCTCGACGACCACAACATCGATACCACCGTGCGCGAGTCGGCGATCTTCGAACTGTGCAACCGGCTGCAGCCCGGCATCATCCAGGACGTGGTGATCCCCTATTGCATGACCGACTGGGGCGGCTGTGTCATCCAGGTGAAGAAACGCCACCAGATCGACGAAGGCTGGCAGCGCAATTTTCTCGCGGCGATCCTCGCCTGCTCGCAGGGCATGCGACTCGCCATTGCGGTGTCGGAAGACGTCGATCCCTATTCGATGGACGACATCATGTGGTGCCTGACCACGCGCGTGAATCCGAAGACCGACATCCTCAATCCGATCCCGGGTGGGCGCGGGCAGACCTTCATGCCGGCGGAACGCATGACCGCGGGCGAGAAGCAATGGACCGCGTCGAACACCCAGTTCGAGGGCGGCATGGGCATCGATGCCACGGTTCCTTTCGGCTACGAGAGCGACTTCCTGCGCCCGGTCTATCCGGTCGACAAGGTCAAGCCCGAGGATTTCTTCTCGAAGAAGGACATCGACAACGCGAAATCACGCATGGTCGGCTGGGTGAAGTCGTTGGCGAGAACGGGACGGTAATGATGCTGTCCGTTCTTGGGACTCTCTGAGAATCCTCAAACAGCAGCCAATGCCGCACCACCCACTGCGCATAGAATGACGACCAGCCATGGTGGCGTCTTCCACATGAAAAGCAGGAGGAAGGCAGCGCAGCCAAGTGCGAAATCTCGTGCGTTGGTGATCCCTGCGGTCCAGACCGGGTTATAAAGTGCGGCGAGCAGAAGCCCAACGACTCCGGCATTGATGCCGCGCAGCGTCGATTGCGCCCATGATTGTCGTCGAAGATCATCCCAGAAAGGTAATGGACCAATCACCAACAGGAACGAAGGAAGGAATATTGCGACAAGACACAGCGCGGCGCCCTGCCATCCATTTGGTTCCGGCCCCATGATTGCTCCGAGATATGCGGAGAAAGTGAAGAGCGGACCGGGGACCGCCTGGGCTGCGCCGTAGCCAGCGAGAAACGCATCGTTGCTCACCCATCCTGGTGGTACGACTGAAGCCTGTAAAAGCGGCAGGACGACATGTCCGCCACCGAACACCAGCGAACCAGCGCGATAGAATGCTTCGAACAAATTCAAGCTGTGATTTGGGAAGGCCGCAATGATCAGAGGCGGCCCCAAGAGAATCGCAAAAAATAGAACTATGGCGCACGTGGCAGCGGTACGTGTCACCGCATGAGGCATTGCCACGTGATCGGTTGGGGCTGCACTGCGAAGCAATGTGAGGCCTGCAACTCCGCCAAGCAGGATGGCGCCGATTTGGCCCCATGTCGAAGGAAACGCGATCGTCAGGACAGCCGCGGCCACCGCAACAGTTGCCCTCTCGCGATCCGGGACGAGCGAGCGCATCATTGAAAGGACTGCCTGCGCAACGACTGCGACGGCTGCAATCTTCAAGCCATGTAACCAGCCGGTTCCAAGCGTGTTGCCGGCTGCCGCCACACCATATGCAAACAGCACAAGTGCCACGGCGGACGGCATCGTGAATCCGACCCATGCAGCGAGCGCTCCCAGGTATCCGGCCCGCGATAGTCCGATGGCGATACCGATCTTGCTGCTTGCTGGGCCCGGCAGGAATTGGGAAAGAGCAACGAGATCGGCGTAGGTTTTTTCTTGCAACCATCGGCGGCGGACGACAATCTCATCGTGAAAGTAGCCCAGATGAGCAATCGGACCGCCAAAGCTTGTCAGGCCCAGACGAAGGAAAACCACAAAAACCTCGGGCCAACTGCCGATTGGAGTCGTTTGATCCGCTGACCGCGACGTCTCGGTTGTCATTCTTGCCCTGCCGTCGCTTCGGTCATTTCCGCTCAATCAATTCACCGAAGAGCTCACGCACTTTCTGCTTAGCCAAGCGAAGCGCCTTGCGCCCCTTCGGCGTGGCCCAATAGAGACGGCGCGCACGTGGACCAACGCCTTGCTTTTTGGCATTGAGATAACCCCTTCGTTCCAGGGCGCGCAGCATGGGGTACAGGGTGCCAGGACTGATACGGTATCCATGGCGAGCTAATTCTTCGATCATCCAGTGACCATACAGTTTGCCTTCAACGGCATGGTGCAGGATGTGCAGGCGGATCAAGTCCGCGAGCAATTCCCTGTGAAGTTCATCATTAATTCCCAACTTTGAACCTATATCGGATTTCGTAATTGGGAACCGATGCTAGCTTTCAGAGGTTAAATCCGCAATCGCATGACACTTGTATCCACTCTTATCGGAAACCAGACCATGTCCACGCTAGAAGGGTCGATGCCCCTCCTGACCAAAACGATGTTCGTGGCGGATTCTGAAAGGAACGCTAGCTGGCCCTGCTCTGCCCACACCAGCTTTGCACAAGCGCCTTCCGATCAAGTTTGCCGCGCTCAGTCTTCGGCAATGCCGAACTCAGCACGATTTTTTTCGGCGCTTTGAACGCCGGCAGTACGGCCTTGCAATGCCGTAGGATATCGTCGGCGCCGATTTTCGCATCCGGCCGAAGCACCACATAGGCAATCACTTCCTCACCGTAAACATTGTCCGGAATGCCGATGCATGCCGCTTCGAGCACCTCCGGTCGCTGCATCAAGATGGAATCGATCTCCGCCGGCGATATTTTCGCGCCGCCGCGGATGATCAGTTCCTTCTCGCGGCCGGTGAGCCGCAGAAAGCCATCGGCGTCGAGCGAACCAAGATCGCCGGTGCGGATGCGCCCGCGGCTGTGCACCTTCACGGTGCCATCCTCGGCGAGATAGCGGTAATCGTTGTCTACAAATCCGCCGAGCTCGACTTGCCCGATTTCGCCGGAGGGCAAGCGGCGACCTTCCGAGTCGACGATCGAGAGCGCGTGATATCCGAGCGGCCGGCCTACCGTGCCATATCGACGCGCGTCTCCGGTTGCCGCGGCGATCCATCCCGTCTCGCTCGAGCCGTAGCCCTGTGCCACCGGAATGCGGAAGCGTCCCTCGAACCGCCGCCACTCCTCGACCGTAAGCGGTGCCGAACTGGACGTGATGTAGCGCAGCGACGGCACGTCAACGTGCGTTACGTTGTCGTCGCCATTGAGCAGGAGATTGATCGTGGTCGGATTGCCGGTTGCGATCGTTGCGCTGTATTGCCTGACGGTATCGAAAAACCTGCTGCGCGAGAATCGCCGTCCCAGGATCAGCGTCGCGCCGCAATAAAGCGGCGGCAGTGCGCTCAATGTCTGTGCTGAGCACCAATTAAACGAGCGGAAATCATAGATGCGATCGGCTTCGCTCATCGCGAAACCATCGGCGGTCGGCTTCACGTTTGCGATCAGCTCCCGAAAACTCAGCACCACGCCTTTCGGGTGTTCGCTCGTGCCGGAGGTGAACAGGATCACCGCATCGTCGGTCGGCTTCGCATCGACATGCGCTTCGCTCGGCTCGCAATCCTGCACGGCGCGAAAAAACGTATCGACCGCAGGCTGGCTCGCTGCGCCGAGCATCAACCGCGGCGCTGAGACCTGCGCCAGGAGATCGTCGAGCCCCAATCCCGCTTCGTACACCGCGACCTTCGGCTTCAGCCGCGCGAAAATATTGTCGAGCTGGTTGCGGTTCATCTCCACATGCACGGTGCAGATCGTCGCGCCATAAGCCATCACGCCGATGTAACAAACCAAGTGTTCGATCGAATTGTTCGACAGCAGCGCGACGCGGTCGTTGATGCCGATGCCCTGCGTTTGCAGAAATGCTGCCATGCGGCGCGTGAGTTCCCTCAGTCTTGCGTAGTTGATTGCACGTCCGTCGTCGGCCGAGATGATGAAAGGCTTATCCGCATGGCGCACAGCGGCCCGGTCGATCCAATGGCGCAACAGCCGCGGACCGGCCTCGTTTGCGCATACCGGGTCTGATATGGTCATGGCACGATTTTTAAGGCATCACGGTCGCAACTTAAAGAACTGAAGGAAACGCCCGCGCAATGGCTGCCAACATCAATCCCAACCCCTTCACCACTCGGCCCGAGATCGAGGGCACCTTCGGAGTCGTCGCCTCGACCCATTGGATCGCGACCGCGGTCGGCATGTCGATCCTGGAAAAGGGCGGCAATGCCTTTGACGCGGCGGTCGCCACTGCGTTCACGCTTCAGGTGGTCGAGCCGCACCTCAACGGCCCCGGCGGCGACGTCCCGGTCCTCGTTCACGATGCGCGCAAAGGCCCCGCCAAAATCGAAGTCCTCTGCGGCCAGGGCCCCGCGCCCGCAGGGGCGACCATCGCACATTACAAGAGCGAAGGCCTCGATCTCGTCCCCGGCACCGGGCTTCTGGCCTGCTGTGTGCCCGGAACGTTCGAAACCTGGATGCTTCTCCTGCGCGATTACGGCACCATGCGGCTCACCGACGTACTGTCGCCCGCAATCGGTTATGCGCAGAACGGCCATCCACTGGTCGAGCGCGCCAATGCGACGATCGCGACCGTCAAGGACCTGTTCAAAGAGCATTGGCCGACTTCGGCGGCGATCTATCTGCCGAACGGAAAGGTGCCGGAGACCGGAACGCTGTTCACCAACAAGACCCTCGCCGCCACCTACGCCCGCGTGCTGAAGGAAGCGGAAAGCATCGGCGCCAATCGCGAGCAGCAGATCGAACGCGCGCGCAACACCTGGTCGCAAGGATTCATTGCCGAGGCAATCGACAAATTCTGCCGCACCCAGGAGATCATGGATTCGAGTGGCAAGCGCCATCGCGGTGTCCTGCGTGCCGACGACATGGCGCGCTGGCAGCCGCGCATCGAGGCGCCGGTCACGCTCGAATATGGACGCTACACCGTCTGCAAGGGTGGCTTCTGGAGCCAGGGCCCGGCGATGCTGCAGCAGCTCGCGCTGCTCAAGGGATTTGGCCTCGACGGCGCCGATCCGAAGAGCGCCGACTTCGTCCACACGCTGGTCGAATGCGCCAAGCTCGCCTTCGCCGACCGCGACACGTTCTACGGTGATCCGGATTTCGTGAAAGTGCCCGGCGAGACGCTGCTGTCGGAGGCCTACAACGCCGAACGCCGCAAGCTTGTCGGCACCACGGCTTCGATGGATCAACGGCCCGGCAATATTCCCGGCTACGGCATGCCGCTTGGCATCCGCGTGACCACCGCCAAGCGTGTAGCCGCCGGAGCGGGCGAGCCGACGGTTGGACGTCAGCCATGGACCCATGACGACGCGGTCGATCCGAGCCTCGTGGTTGACGGCGCGAAGCTCGAACGTACCGGCGTCATGCGCGGCGACACCGTGCATTTCGATGTGATCGATCGCGACGGCAACATGGTGTCGGCAACGCCGTCCGGCGGCTGGCTGCAATCCTCTCCGACAATCCCGGAGCTCGGTTTCTGCCTCGGCACGCGCGCGCAGCAGTTCTGGCTCGACGAGGGTCATCCGAACGCGCTCGCGCCGGGCAAGCGTCCGCGCACCACGTTGACGCCGACCATGGCGCTGCGCGACGGCGAACCGTACCTCGCCTGGGGCTCGCCCGGTGGCGATCAACAGGATCAATGGACTGCGCAATTTTTTGTGCGCCACGTTCACTGCAATATGAACTTGCAAGAAGCGATCGACGCGCCCGCCTGGCACAGCGAGCATTTCGCATCGTCGTTCTGGCCGCGCGAGGCGCGCCCCGGCGTGGTGCTGGCGGAGGGCAGGTTCCCGGCGGAAACAATCAAAGAACTTCGCCGCCGCGGCCATATCGTGGAAATCGAACCCGATTGGTCGGAGGGCCGGCTTACGGCTGCATCGCGTCTCGGACCGCGGCGGCGCGCCGCCGCCAACCCGCGCGGCATGCAGGGCTACGCTGCGGGACGATGACGCAACCCAAGCCCGCACGGCTTTACTTTGTGCGCGCGATTCATCACAAACGAGTACGCAAACTCGACAGTTTTTGGTGGTAGGCCGACATGGCTTCGGCAGCGTTGAACAATGCCGCGATCGTTGCGGAAAATGCGGCCAAGCTATTTCTCGACGGTTCCGTCGTCGCCTTTCGCCAATTGTCCCTGCAGGTTCGCGCGCAGGAAATCATGTGCATCGTCGGCCCGAGTGGGTGCGGCAAGACCACTTTCCTGCGCTGCATTGCCGGCCTGACCGAACTGAGTTCCGGCTCGCTGCTGGTCGGAAGCAAGCCCGTCGTCGGCCCGCCCGATGGCGTGGCGATGGTGTTCCAGCACTTCGGCCTGCTGCCGTGGAAAACCGTGTACGAAAATGCCGCCTTCGGCTTGGCCATGGCCGGCACGCCGGCAGGGAAAATCCGTCAACGCGTCGGGCACTATCTCGATCTTGTCGGCCTTGCCGGATTTGAGCGGCACTATCCCTATCAGCTCTCTGGCGGCATGCAGCAGCGCGTCGGCCTCGTGCGCGCGCTCGCCATGAATCCGTCCGTCATGCTGATGGACGAGCCGTTTGCCGCGCTCGATGCGCAGACGCGTGAAATCCTGCAGGAGGAATTGCTGCACCTCATGGAACGGCCCGAGGAGCGCAAGACCATGGTGTTCATCACCCATTCGATCGACGAAGCGATCCTGCTGGGCGATCGCATCGCGGTAATGACCGCACGCCCCGGCCGCATCAAGGAAGTACTCGACATTCCCTTCAGCCGGCCGCGCGACGTGGAAACCGTGCGCGCCGACCCGCGCTTCGCCGAATTGCGCGCGCATATCTGGCACGAGCTTCGCGCCTCGGGCCCAAAGGGAGCGCAGGCGGCGTGAGCGACGCGGTTCAAACCAATTTGGCGACGGCTGCGCTCGATGAAGCGCAGGAACAGGAACGCACGCGCCGGGTGACGGCTGACCGCAGGCGCCGCCGGAATATTCAAAATCTCGGCATCCGCATCGTCTCGCTCGCGGTTGTGCTGACCGTCTGGCAGGTGTTCGGCGGCCGGCTCGATCCCGTACTGTTCACCACGCCGATCGCCGTTGCCAAGGCCGCCATCGGCATGATCGCCAGCGGCGAATTGTGGACCTATCTGTGGCCGAGTCTCGTGGTGCTCGCCATTGGCCTTACGCTTGCCGCCATATTCGGCATCGCGATCGGACTTGTACTCGCGCGTTTCTGGGTGCTCGATGTCGCGCTCGGCGTCTACATCACGTTTCTCTATTCGATCCCGAGCGTCGCCTTGGTGCCGCTGATCGTGCTGTGGGCCGGCTTCGAGACCACGGCGAAAGTCGTCATCTTGTTTCTGTTCGCCTTCTTTCCGATGGCCATCAATACCTACCAGGGTGTGCGCAACGTCGATCCGAAACTGCTCGAAGTCGGCCGCGCATTTCGCTGTACCGAGCGGCAATTGTGGGCGAATATCGTGCTGCCGGCCGCGCTGCCTTTCATCGTGACTGGCTTGAGACTCGCGGTCGGACGTGGGCTGATCGGCATGGTGCTCGCCGATCTCTACACGGCGATTTCCGGTATCGGCTATCTGATCGTGCGCACCGCTTCGACCTATCAGGTTGACAAGATGTTCGTGCCGATTGTCACGCTCGGGCTGCTCGGAGTGACGCTGACCGCGCTGTTGCGCGTGCTCGAACGCGCGGTTGCGCCCTGGACCTCGGTGTTGGAACAGGATTAGGCAGGGGGAAACAAAATGACGCTTCTACTTCGACAATATTGTGCGGGGCTTGCAGCGGCCGGCTGTGCGCTCGCTGTGTTTGTCAATGATGCAGCAGCGCAGAACGCGCCCAACTGCACGACCATGCGCAAGATCAACATCGGGGTATCGGTCGCGCCGCCAAACGTCGTGCACACGTCGCCATACATCGCCAAGGAACTCGGCTACTTCGCCAAGCGCTGCATCGATGCCACCATCATACAATTCGAGGGTGGACAATCTGCCACTTCGGCCGCCGCAGCCTCCCAGGGCACCGCCATCGTCAGCGTGAGCGATGTCGCCATCGGCCGCGGTCTCAAAGTCAAGCAGATTTGGGGCCTCGCGCCACGCATGCCGCAAGCCTATGTGACATCGCCGGACGTGAAGACGGCGGCTGATCTCAAAGGCAAACGCCTGTCCGCGACCGGCGGCGGCGTCGGCGGATTCAATTGGCGCATGGGCCGCGAGGTCCTGCGCACCGCACACCTGACCGTGGATGACGCTCAATTCATTGCCTCGCCGACCGCCGGCCGTCTCCCCGGTTTGGTCGCCGGCCAGATCGACGGCGTGGCGCTTCATCCCGAGGATGTGTTTCTGGCGAAGAAGCAGAAGCCTTCGCTCAATCTGCTCGTCCAGCTCGTCGACCTGATGCCGCACTACATGTTCAATGCTTACGGCGCTTCGACCGAATGGATCGGCCGCGACCGCGCACTGCTGCGCGACACTGTCGCCGCCATGATCGAAGCCAATCGCACCATCTACAGGGAAAAGGCCAAGGTCGTGCCGATCATGATGAAGGCGACCGAGAAGCCGCAGGATGCCGTGGAGTATGCCTGGGAGGTGGAGACCAAGAACTGCGTATGGTCGGTCAACGAGGGTTTCACCCGCGAGCGCACCGAATGGTCGGCGCAAAATAGCGTCGACACCGGCGACATCGAGAAGGACAAGAAACCGTCGTTCGATCAGATCGTCGAACTATCGCTCGCGAAAGAGGCGGTCGATCTCGCCGGCGGCCGTCAGACCATCGGCAAGTGCACGGAGTGATGCCATGAACGAACAGCCGCGCCGGCCGCTTGGCCCGCAGCCGTGGGACGTGGTCCGCAACAAGCTCGACCAGTCGCTCCCGTTCGCCAACATGCGCGGAACGCCCTATTACCGCGACGCCGTCTACGAGCAGTTCTCGCCGGCCGAATATGCCCGCCGCTATGCCGCGCTGCGTGCCAAAATGCGCGCGCAGAAGCTCGACGCCGTCATCGTGCCCGGCGGCCCGAGCCATTGGAGCTTCGGCGGCGGCATGCTCTGGCTCACCGGCCATTGGGAATGGCACGCGCTTTGTTGTTACGTCCTGGTTCCGCTCGAAGGCGAGCCGACCATGATCTATTCAATGGGCGGCACCCACGCCGAAGCGGTTCGCCGCAACGTCGAGGTCGCGGTGAAAGACGTGCGCCACAGCCGCAATGGCCGCTATGCCGAGGTGATGGTCGAGCGCCTGCGCGAGCTCAAGCTCGAGCGCGCGCGCATCGGCTTGATGGAGATCGACCCGCGCCACGGCGATTACATGCCGGTCAACCAGTTCAACGTCCTGTGCGACTCGCTGCCCGGCGCCGAACTCGTCTTCACCAAGGGTTTTTTGCACGATCTCGTGGTGGTTCACAGCGACGAGGAGCTCGCCTGCGTGCGCAAGGCCGGCAAGCTCTGCGAGGATGCGATGAACGCCATGGTCGAGCGTGCGCGGCCGGGCGTGAAGGAATATGAGCTCCGCGCCGCCGCCGGCAGCGCCATCCTCGAAGGCGGCGGCGACATCGATTTCCTCATCATCGGCTCGACCCCGATGGCCAATCCCGCGCTGATTTTCGGCAACCCGCGACCCTCCGGCCGCGTGCTGCGGCAGGGCGACATGATCAACATGGAGCTTGCCGCCGGCTACCGCGGCTACACCGCGCAGATCGGCTCACCCATCTGCATCGGCAAACCAACCGACATGGTGAAGAAATTCTGGGACGAGATCATGCTGCCCGGTTATCACAAGATCGTCGCCGAGATCGCACCGGGCAAGACCTGCGAGGCCATCCGCCAGGCCAGCCGCTTCTTCCGCGACAAGGGCATGCAGTCGCGTCCCACGCAATGCCACGGCATCGATCTTGTCACCGACAACCCGCACATCAGCGCCGAACACGTCGCCGGCACCGAGGCCGATGCGGTGCTCAAACCCGGCATGGTGATCATGGCCGAGCCCAATCCGATCACGCCCGATGGCATGTTTGGTATTTTCCTCGGGCACACGTTCATTGTGACCGCGGACGGCCGCGAATGCGTCGACAAGTTCCCGCTGGAAATCGCGGTCGCCGGCTGAGGAGATAATGGGCGCCAAGCATTTCGGCGCACGGGTGACACGCAGCGAGGATCCGGCGCTGCTGGCCGGTCGCGCCCGTTACGTGGACGACATCACGCTTCCGGGAACGTTGCACGCCTGCTTCGTCCGTAGTCCTCACGCCCACGCCCGCATTCGCGCGATCAACACCAAGGCTGCACTTGCGCTCCCCGGCGTTCATGCCGTGCTTGTGGCCGATGATCTGCCGCCACGCATGGCAACCGGACAGATTCCAATGCTGGTGCCCAATCCGTCGATCAAGACCGCGCGCACCCAGATCGCGCTCGCGCGCGAGGAAGTTTGCTACGTCGGCCAGACCATCGCGGTGGCAATCGCCGACAGCCGCTACATTGCCGAAGACGCCGCCGCCGCAGTGAAAATCGAATACGAAATCCTGCCGGCGGTGAGCGACCCGCGCGCCGCGATCAAATCCGGCGCTCCGCGCGCACACAGCGATCTCACCTCCAACATCGCTGCCTTCGTTCCCATGAACTACGGCGATGTCGACGCTGCCTTCAAGAACGCACCGCATGCGTTCGAGGAGGAAATTTTCCAGCATCGCGGCGGCGCCATGTCGCTCGAAGGCCGCGCCGTGCTCGCGCGTCACGATGCGGCGACCGATAAGCTCGAAGTGTGGTCGTCGACCCAGACGCCGCATCTTTGTCGCGCCACGCTCGCCGATCTTTTCGAGCGCGATCTGGAATCCATTCGCGTCATCGCGCCTTTTGTGGGCGGCGGTTTCGGCACCAAGGCGCCGTTCTACCCGGAAGAGGCTGTCATTCCGGCCGCCGCCATGAAGCTTGGCCGCCCGGTTAAATGGATCGAAGATCGCCGCGAGCATTTCGTGGCATCGACACAGGAACGCGATCAATATTGGAAGGTCGGCATCGCGGTCGACAACCACGGAAAAATCCTCGGGCTGCGCGGCACCATGTTGCACGATACCGGCGCCTACGTGCCCTGGGGCATCATTGTGCCCTATATCGCGGCAACGACATTTCCCGGCCCCTATGTCGTTCCGGCTTACAAGATCGAGGTCACGGTTGCCCTCACCAATCGCGTGCCGACCACTGTGGTGCGCGGCGCCGGCCGGCCCCAAGCCGTATTCGCCATGGAGCGGCTGATGGATCGCGTGGCGCATGAGCTACGCATCGACCGCGCCGAACTGCGCCGCCGCAACATGATCAAGCCGGAGCACATGCCCTACGCGATGGGCCTCACTTTTCGTGACGGCAAGCCGCTCGTTTATGCGAGCGGCGACTTCCCGAGGGCCCAGGAGCGCGCCATCGAACTTTCCAACTACGCTGGGTTTCGCGCGCGCCAGATCAAAGCCCGCGCGCAGGGTCGTCACATCGGCATCGGTATGGCAAATTACGTCGAGGGTACTGGCCTTGGTCCCTTCGAAGGTGTCACCGTCCGCGTGCTGCCGAACGGCAAAGTCGCCGTCGCCACCGGCGCTACCAATCAAGGCCAGGGCCAACAGACGACGCTGTCGCAGATTATCGCCGACCGGCTCGGCTGCCGGATCGACGACATCATTATGTCTGTCGGCGACACCGGTGCGATCGCGCAGGGTATCGGCGCCTTCGCCAGCCGGCAAACGGTCAACGCTGGAAATTCGGCCATGATGGCCAGCGAGAATGTACGCGGACAGATCGTGGCGCTCGCCGCCCGCACGCTCGGCGTGCAACCGGCCGACATCGATGTCGAGGACGGCCGTGCCGCTGCCCGTTCCGGCAACAAGCCGTCCCTCACCTTCGGCGAGCTCGCGCGCCTCGCACAAGGCATGCCGGGATTTTCGTTCGTCGCCGGGCAGGCACCTGGCCTCGAACACACCGCCTATTTCACACCGCCGCAAGCGTCCTATTGCAACGGCACCCACGTGGCGGAAGTCGAGGTCGATCCCATGACCGGCGGCGTGCGGCTGCTCAACTACACCGTGGCCCATGACAGCGGCAACGTCATCAATCCCATGATCGTCGATGGCCAGGTGCAGGGCGGTGTCGCGCACGGCATTGGCAACGCACTGTTCGAGTGGATGAAATACGACGACGCTGGGAATCCGCTGACCACGACGTTCCAGGATTATCTGCTGCCGACCGCGCCCGGTATCCCGAGCTGCATCATCGAGCATGTGGAAACGCCGAACCCGCTCAACCCGCTTGGGGTCAAGGGTGCCGGCGAAGGCGGTACCATTCCGGCGCCTGCCGCCATCATCGCGGCGATCGAGGATGCGTTGTCCCCGTTCGGCGTGCACTTCGTCGAGATGCCGCTCACACCCGCGCGTATCGTCGAGGTGCTGCGCGTGGCCGGCGCTTATGCCAAACTCGATGCCGCATGAGCCCGCCATGAATGCCGCTGAGAAAACGCCCGCGCCAAGGCAATCGCCGTTCTGGCAGTTTTCGCTGAAATTCTACGCCGTACCCGGCGTGGCTCCGGCCTGCATCGCATTGCAGGATGAAGCCGGCGTCGACGTGAACCTTCTATTCTTCCTGCTCTGGAGCGCGACGCAGCGCCGGACCCTGATCGAATCCGAAGTCAAAGACCTGGACCAGACGATCGGCTCGTGGCGCGCCACCGCCGTGATCCCTCTGCGCGAAATGCGCCGGGCGTTGAAGTCCCCGCCTAAGGCGTTCGCGGCTGACGCCGCCGAAGCCTTCCGCACCCGCATCAAGCAGCTCGAGCTCGAAGCCGAGCGGCTGCAGCAGGAGGCGATGTACGGGCTCGCGCAATCCGGCCGCTTCAGCCGCACCGCATCGACGCCGGTCGAAGCCGCCCGCGCCAGCATTGGAGCCTATCAGGCCATTTTGCGCCGCCTGCCGCGCGCGCCCCTCGAAACCGTGCTTGCGGCATTTGCGCAGATCGCCGCCAATGGCTAAACCGCTTGCAACGGGAGTATGTGACCGATGAACAGCAAGGCTCCGCGGCGGCTCGTGATTGGTATTTCGGGTGCGTCCGGTACGATTTACGGCGTGCGATTGCTCGAGCTGCTCAAAGGCACCGATATCGAAACTCATCTCGTCATGAGTAAGTCCGCGGAAATGACCCTGGTCTACGAGACAGATTTGAAGCCCAAGGATGTCCGCGCGCTCGCTACCGTCAATCATCCGATCGCCGACATCGGTGCGTCGATCTCCTCGGGCTCCTTCCCGACCATGGGCATGATCGTGGTGCCATGCTCGATCAAAACCATGAGCGAAATCGCAACCGGCGTGACCAGTTCGCTGCTCTCGCGTGCTGCCGATGTCGCGTTGAAGGAGAAACGCCGGCTCGTCCTTGCCGTGCGCGAGACGCCGCTGCACGGCGGCCATCTGCGCACCATGACGACGCTGGCCGACATCGGTGCGGTCGTCGCGCCTATCGTGCCGGCGTTTTATAACAAGCCGAAATCCGTGGACGACATCATCAATCACACCGTCGGCCGCCTGCTCGATTTTTTCGGCATCGAAACCAAGGTCGTCAAGCGCTGGCAGGGCGGTTCGACGGAAGAGTAAAAAACGGGAGTGAACATCGTGGATCAGAAAGTATACGACACCGGGATGAAAATACGCCGTCAGGTCGCCGGCGACGCCTATGTCGATAAGGCGATGGCGAACCTGACCGACTTCAATCGCGATTTTCAACGCATCGTAACGCAATATTGCTGGGGCGAAGCCTGGGGCGACGACACGCTCAAGCGCCGCGAGCGCTCGATCCTCAATCTCGGCATGATTGCCTGCCTTGGCCGGATGGAGGAATTTCAGACCCATGTCCGCGGCGCGCTCAACAACGGCCTGACCCCGAACGAAATCCGTGCCGTGCTCACGCAGATCGCGCTCTATTGCGGAATTCCGGCCGGCGTCGATTGCTTCCGCCACGCCAAACCGATCATCGAAGAGTACGAGAAGGCAAAGAAATAGCGCCCCCTGCTCCCGCGGCAGCACTCGCGGAGTGTTTGCGATGCTCGAAAAATCCGGCAGATCGACAGCGAGCGGCGCGAAGGCGGCCGGGCCCGCGCTTGATTTCCAGGCTCATCTTGCGGCGCTGGAAGCGAACGGACTTCTCGTTCGTATCGACCGGCCGATCGATAAGGATACCGAGCTGCATCCGCTCGTCCGCTGGCAATTCCAAGGCGGATTGCCGGAGGAAGAGCGCCGCGCGTTTTTGTTCACCAACGTCGTCGACGGCCATGGCCGCCGCTACGAAATGCCGGTTGCGGCTGGCGCGCTTGCTGCCTCGCCGCAGATTTACGCGATCGGCATGGGGCGGCCGGTCGAGGAGATCGGCGCGGCTTGGATGCACGCCATCAACAATCCCATCGCGCCCGTTCAGGTCGCCTCTCCACCTTGCCAACAAGTCGTCGTCAAGGGCAGCGAGCTGCGCAATCCTGACGGCGGGCTCAAATCGCTGCCCGTGCCGGTCTCCACACCCGGCTTCGATGCCGCGCCCTATCTCACCGCGACGCTCTGTGTCACCAAGGACCCCGACACCGGCCTCCGCAACATGGGCACCTATCGCGGCGCGCTGAAAGCCGTCGACCGCCTTGGCGTGCGTATGTCCTCGCGCATCGGCGGCGCCGGCGGCTATCTGCATTGGAAAAAATACCGCGAGCGGCGCGAGCCGATGCCCTGCGCCATTGTGATCGGCTGCGCGCCGGTCGTGATGTTCACCGGTCCGCAGAAGCTCGCAATCGACATGGACGAAATGGCGGTCGCCGGCGCGCTCGCAGGCGCGCCGATCCGCACGGCAAAGTGCGTCACGGTCGATCTTGAAATTCCCGCCGACGCCGAAATCGTCATCGAAGGCTTGATCGATCCGGAATTGCTCGAGCCGGAAGGCCCCTTCGGCGAAAGTCATGGCTATGTCGCGCTCGAAGACTTCAACATGTCCATGCAGGTGACCGCGATCACCCACAAGCGTTCGGCCGTGTTCGTCTCCATCATCAGCCAGGTGACGCCAAGCGAATCGAGCGTCATCAAGAAGGTCGCCTACGAGCCGATGTTCCTGAGCCATCTGCGCGACCAGCTCGGCATCAAGGGGGTGCGCGCGGTGTCGCTGCACGAGCCGTTGAGCAACATACGGCCGGTGATTTTCGTGCAATTCGCGCACGGCGCCGCGCGCAGCGAAGTCTGGCGTGCGCTCGACGGCGCGGCCCATCTGCGCGCCGATTGCGGCAAGGTCGTCATTGCGGTGAGCGAGGATATCGACCCCTCCAACACCGACGCGGTATTGTGGTCGATCGCCTATCGGTCGAACCCGATCGATGACGTTCACATCTTCGGCGGCCGCTCGGGCGGCCACGGACCGAAATCCGGTCGCCGCGACAATGACTCAACCATGCTGATCGACGCCACGCTGAAGCAGGCCTTCCCGCCGCTCGCGCTGCCGGCGCGCGAATACATGGAGCGTGCCCGCGCGATCTGGCAGGAGCTCGATCTGCCGGCGCTCTCCCCGCAGCCGCCATGGCACGGCTATCAGCTCGGCGAATGGGACAAGGCCTGGGACGAATACGCCCGCCGCGCGGTGAACGGCGAGTGGGAAACAAGCGGCAAGGAAACCTTTGCTCGCCGCCGCGGCGGGCTCACGCCGGAAACGCCGGTTCGCAATGTCGAAGACAGGGCAAAAAAATTTGACGAATAGAGGGACGCCATGAGCCTAGCGGAACGATCCGACGCCAACCGGGCCGCATCGCCGTCGGTAAAAACGAAAGGCTACATCGCGCTTGCGAAGAAATTCCGTAGCGGCGAAACCACCCCGCGCGCCTTTCTCGACTCCTGCCTCGATACAATCGCCCGGCTGGACAAATCCGTCGGCGCTTTCATCGTTATGAACATCGAAGGCGCGCGCCGCACTGCCGACGAATCCACGGCGCGCTGGCGCGAAGGCAGGCCGCACTCGGCCATCGACGGCATGCCGCTTGGAATCAAGGACATTATCGAGACCGCCGACATGCCGACCGGCCAGGGCTCGCCGCTGTGGAAAGGTTTCGCCACGCGTCGCGACTCCGCTTCCGTGCACGCGCTGCGCGAGGCCGGCGCGATCATTCTCGGCAAGACCTCAACGACCGAATTCGCCGCCAGCGAACCATGGCCCGGCACCGTCAATCCGCATGATTATTCGCGCTCGCCCGGCGGCTCGTCGAGCGGCTCGGCCGCGGCGGTTGGCGCGGGCATGATTCCGGCCGCGCTCGGCACGCAGGTCGTCGGGTCCATACTGCGCCCCGCGAGTTATTGCGGCTGCGTCGGCTTCAAGCCCACGGTCGGCGGCCTCAACCGCGGCGGTTCCTACGATCAGTTGAGCCAGAGCGCGCACGGCGTGCTGGCTGCAACGTTGGCCGACGCATGGCACGTGGCGCGCGCGGTGTCCGAACGCGCCGGCGGCGATCCCGGCAAGATCGGTCTGCTCGGCGACGTCGATTTCGCGCGCATCGTCAAACCGAAGCGCCTCGCCCTGCTACAGACCGGCGGCTGGGTCGCGACCGGCGATGCCGCCCGTGATGCATTCGAGGGCGCGAAGCAGCTTTTGGCGACGGCCGGCTTGTCGCTCCACAACCGCGCCGACGACCCGGCGATCGAAGCGGCCGAGCACGAATTGACCGACGCGCTTGTCATCACACGCCAGATCAACGAGTGGGAGGGCCGTTGGCCGCTCAACACCTATGCCGACACCGATGTCACGAAACTCAGCGGGCTATCGCAGGAACGCCTGCGCAACGCCAACAAGATGACGCAACGCGATTACGCGGCGCTGATCGAGCGCCGCAACGCGGCGCGTACGGCCTTCGCAAGAGCCGCCGAACGCTATGACGCCTTCGTGACCCTGGCCGCGACCGCTGCGGCGCCAGTCGGCTTCAAGACGACCGGCAATCCAGCTATGAATGTCGCGGCCTCGTATCTCGGCGTGCCCGCAATCGGACTGCCCGTGCTCACCGACGAGCAATTGCCGCTCGGACTGCAGCTCATGGGCGGCGCGGATCGCGATGCCGCGCTGTTCGAAACCGCAACATGGGTGCTTGCCGCACTCAATCGCGTTGATCTGATCGGTTCATCCGACTGACCACAAAGCGCGGAACTGCACCGCGACGGCATCCTCATAGCGCGCGGCCTGTTTCGCCAGTCCCATCGCCAGAGCGAAGCGGCTGCACGCGGCGAAAGTCTCCGCCGAAATCGCCGGATCGTAGAACGGCAGATCGCGGGACACCACGTCGGCGATCAGCGATGCTTCAAATTCCAGAAACCATTTGCGCCCCACGTCAGCCGCGAGTTTCACATTCTGCTTGAGCGCGGCTTGCGTCTTCACCAGTGCACGCACGGCGCCCGCCGCCTGCTCGGGCGCGCGGTCGATCAGCGCCGCCGTCGTCACCAGTGCGGGAAACGTGTAGCCAAACGCCGCCATCGGTCCATCGCCACGCCGCACATCGAGCACGATCGATCCGACACCGCGTCGCACCGCCACCTCCGCACCCATGCCGTTGGCCCAGAACCCGTCGATCTTGCCGTCCTCCAAAGCCCTTGCCGCGTTGACGCCGAACGACACGCCGGCACCGGTCGAACCGGGCACCGGCATGATCTCGACGCGATCACGCACCTCATCGATGCCGGCATCCGCCAACAGTCGTTTCAAGCCAAAGTCGACCCATGGCGCCGCACCGATTTTACGGCCCTTCACGATCGCAACGTTGCCGCGCTTCGCGCCGAGGTCGGCGCGCATGACCAGGAACCAGTACATCCCCTGCGCCAGCGCACCGAGCAGCTTGGCGCCGCGCCACTCCGGAAACGCCGCGAGAATCGAATGTGCCGAGCCGCCGACAAAATCCGCCTTGCCGTCTCGCAACCACGCGTAGGACGTGTTGACCGGAAACACGAGTTCGAGTTCGACATCCAACCCTTCGCGCTGGAAGAATCCGAGTTCGACTGCCGCTATGGCGGGGAAGTAGGAATTCGACACCAGATCGGGAATGACAATCTTCATCGGTTGTTCTTCCTTCAGCGCGCCGTGGGGCGTCGCCGGCGTTTCACCTTAAGTTTTTGACATTACATGCTAAATCACCGATCTTAAAGGCCGGGGAAAGACCAATGTCGGTTGAAGCCATCGGCGGATCGATGCGATTGAGCGCGCCGCGCCCGCGTTTGCGGCTCGAACATTTCGTGATGGGCGGCACGATCCTGGCGCTGATCATCCTCATCGTCTTGCCGTTGCTGTTTCTCCTGTTCGGCAGCGTGCGCGGCGATCACGGCTTGAACCTCAACTATTTCGGCGAAGTGATTTCCGGCCGCCTGTATCGCCAGGCGCTGTTCAATTCCCTGATTCTCGGCGCCTGGACCGGCCTGTTCAGCCTTGCCATCGGTCTTGTTCTCGCCTGGGCCGTCAGCCGCACCGACGTTCCGGGCAAAACGTTGATCCAGATCACCGCGAGCCTGTCGTATCTATCGCCGCCGTTCCTGACCGCCATCGCCTTCGTCTACCTGTTCAGCCCGAATGCCGGCCTGATCAATGTCTTCCTGCGGGATGTCGCCGGTCTTCCCTGGCTGACCTTCAATATTTTTTCAATGACGGGTCTCGTGCTGGTCACGGTCCTGCACACATTCCCGTTCGTTTATCTGCTCGCATCGAGTGCGCTCACGTCGGTCGACGCCTCCTATGAGGAGGCCGCCCAAATATTGGGCGCGAGCAAAATACGCACCGCGCTGTCCGTCACCGCGCCGCTGGTTGCGCCGGCGATCCTGTCCGGCACGCTGCTCGCGTTCGTGAACGCCATTGCGTTGTTCGGCTCGCAGGCGATCATCGGCCTTCCCGGTCGCATCGTGACATTGCCGACGCGCATCTACGCGCTGTTCGACTACCCCGCCGAATACGGCTTGGCCTCCGCCCTCTCGCTCATTTTTGTCGTCATCACCGTGGCCGCGCTCTATCTGCAGCGCGCGTTTCTCGCCCGCCGCTCCTATGTCACGCTCGCTGGAAAAGGCGCGCGGCCGCAACTCATCGCGCTTGGCCCGGCGCGCTGGTTCCTGTTCGGTTTTTCGGTCTTGGCTTTTCTGATTGCGATCGTTGCCCCTTATACGACGCTGCTCGCGGTCTCGCTCTCCAAATCTTGGGGGCTGGCATTTTGGAAAGGCCTCACGCTCGACAACTATCATTTCATTCTGGTCGAATACAATGTGACGCAGCGCGCGATCCTGAACAGTTTGACGTTGGCCATCATCGCCGCCACGCTGGCGGTGCTGCTGGGCGCGATAATCGGCTGGATCGATCTGCGCACCCGCATGCCGGGCCGCAAATTGCTCGACTACACCGCGCTCATTCCGCTTGGTCTGCCCGGCATCGTGGTCGCGGTCGCGCTGATCCAATTCTGGCTGGCAATGCCGCTCGCGCTCTACGGCACGATGGGGATTCTGCTCTTGGCCTATGTCGGCCGCTACATTCCGCTCGGCGTGCGCGCGGCCAACACCTCGCTGCGGCAAATCGATCCCTCGCTCGAAGAAAGCGCGCAGATTCTCGGCGCCTCCTGGCTCACCACCATGCGCGAAATCACGTTTCCGCTCATCCGGCCGGGTCTGTTCGCCGGCTGGCTGCTTGTGTTCGTCCCGGTTATCCAGGAACTGAGCGCCTCTATTCTGCTGTTCAGCCCGACCTCGATCACGCTGGCGGTTGCCGTCTACAATCTCTATGAGACCGGCGCGGTCGAGCGAGTCGGCGCACTGGCGATCATCAACATGCTCATCATCGGCGCCGCGATTGTCGTTGCCAACAAGCTCGGCGGCGGCTCCATCACTAAGGCCAACTCCGCGCGCGAGGTCGCGGCCTGATGGCTGGCATTTCGATCAAGGCTCTATCGAAGAGCTTCGGCGCGCGCGATGAGAGGCTCGCTGCGGTCTCCGAGCTCGATTTGGAAATCAAGGACAATCAATTCGTCACGCTGCTCGGCCCGAGCGGTTGCGGCAAGACCACGACGCTGCGCCTCATCGCGGGCTATATCGTGCCCGACGCTGGAACCATCCACGTCGACGGCAAGCTGTTGTCCGCGCCCGGCGGCGTGGTGCCGCCGGACGGCCGCGGCATGGGCATGGTGTTCCAGAACTACGCCGTATGGCCGCACAAGACCGTGTTCGAGAACGTGGTCTTCGGCCTGAAGCTGCGCAAAATTCCCAAACATGACGCGCGCCGGAAAGTCGCCGAGGCGCTTGCGCTGGTCAATCTCACCGGACTCGAGCAACGTTATCCCAACGAGCTTTCCGGCGGCCAGCAGCAACGCGTAGCACTCGCCCGCAGCCTCGTGGTCGAGCCCGAAATTCTGCTGCTCGATGAACCGCTGTCCAACCTCGACGCCAAGCTGCGCGAGCGCATGCGCACCGAGCTTAAAGTTCTCCAACGTCGTACCGGCATCACCTTCGTCTACGTGACCCATGATCAGGCGGAAGCGCTCGCGCTTTCCGATCAGATCGCCGTTATTCACGGCGGACGTCTGCAGCAATTCGGCACGCCGCAGGAAGTCTATTCGCGACCCGCCAATCGCCTGGTTGCCGATTTCATGGGCCTGGTCAATCTCGTGTCCGGCCGGGTTCGCGACATTCGCGACGGCATGGGCAGGGTCGAAATCGGCAACGCTCTGGCAATCGATATCGCGCTTCCTGCCGGAACTTTAGTCGGCGACAGCGTTGAGGTGGCGATCCGTCCCGAAAACATTCATCTCGGCAAGGCGAACGGCTCACAAATTAGCGCAAAAGTCACCGACCGCACATTTCTCGGCAATATCAGCGAGTACTACGCCACCCTCGACTCCGGCCAGACGCTTCGGGTACAGACTCACCCGCAACAAGTTTTCGAACTCAACGAGCCAGTCACGGTCGAGATCGATGCTGCGCACTGCAGCGTCTTCCGCGCATAACAAGCCACCGTCACTATAGTCCGTCACCAGGGAGTGCCATCATGAATAAGCCGCTGTCTCACGCACCCGTTCAGGGCAAGGAGCATTGGACCAAAAAGGGCGACGTGCGCCTGTTCCTGTGGGAGAAGCCGGCCGTGCCAGGCACGAAAAAAGCCGGCACGATCCTCTTCGTGCACGGCTCATCGATGGCCTCCCAGCCGACGTTCGACCTGCAGGTGCCCGGCCGGCCTGGCGCCATGGATTTTTTCACCGCGCAGGGCTTCGACACCTGGTGCATGGACATGGAGGGCTACGGTCGCTCCGACAAGAACCGCGGCATCGATTCCACTATCGCCGAAGGCGCCGACGACCTTGCCGCTGGCACCGACTACATCCTCAAGACCCGCAACACCGGCCCTCTCCTGGTCTACGGCATATCCTCAGGTGCGTTGCGCGCCGCGCTGTTTGCCCAGCGTCATCCGGATCGCGTCAAACGGCTGGCGCTTGACGCACACGTCTGGACCGGTGAAGGCAGCCCCACGCTCGAGCAGCGTCGAAAGAAACTTCCGGAATTCACCAAGACCAAGCGGCGGCCGATCGACCGCGCCTTCGTACGCTCGATTTTCGAGCGCGATCATCCCGGCACCGCCGATGACAACGTGATCGAGGCCTTCGCCGACGCCATTCTCAAGCTCGACGACTCGATCCCGAACGGCACCTATATCGATATGTGCAACAATCTGCCCGTGGTCGATCCGGCCAAGATCAAGGCGCCGACCATTGTCATGCGCGGCGAGTACGACGGCATCGCGTCGTTTGACGACCTGATCAACTTCTTCAAGCTGCTGCCGAATCCCGACAAGCAATTCGCGGTCATGCCCGGCATCGCGCATGCGTCATTTCATCAGAAGAATTACCAGCTGGTCTATCATATCCTGCTGAGCTTCTTCACCCAGCCGGAGCCGATCTATCGCGGCGCGGGCCACTGAACACGGCGCCTAAACAAACGGAGAAAACGATGTACACGCGTAGACACCTGCTCCTCGCCGCCGCCCTCACGACGATCAGCGGCGCCGCCTGCGCGCAAGATACCGCCGACATCGCCAAGGCGAAGGCTGAAGGCAAGCTCGTCTGGTACACCTCGACGCCGATCGAGACCGGCCAGAAGATCGTCAACCTGTTCGAGAAGGAATACGGCATAAAGGTTGAAATGTTTCGCTCTGGCGGCTCCGCCATCCTGCGCCGCTTCCAGCAGGAGATGGATGCAGGCCGCGTTGCGGTCGATGTGCTGACCACCTCCGAGCCAGCCGCCGCCGCCGCAATGACCAAGAAGGGAATCTTTGTCCCGTTCAAGCCGAAGAATTTCGACAAAATTCCTGATGCGGCGAAGGATCCCAACGGCAATTACATCGCCCAGCGCCTCAACATGATGACGCACTATCTGCGCAGCGACAAAGTGGCCGCCGCCGACGAGCCCAAGAGCTGGGACGCCCTGACCGACGCCAAATACAAGGGCAAGCTCGTGATGGCCAATCCGTCGTTCACCTCGCTCATGGTTTCCGTCGTTGGGATGCTGTCGCAGTCGAAAGGCTGGGGCTATTTCGAGAAACTCCGCGCAAACGACATTTTGATCGTGCAGGGCAACCAGCAGGTTTCCGACATGCTCAAGCGCGGCGAACGGCTGATCGCGGTCGGCGCCCTCGATTCCTACGCTGCCGACGAGCGCAAGGCCGGCCATCCGATCAAGACGATCTATCCGAGCGACGGGGTGTTCGTGATTCCCTCGCCGACGTCAGTGATCAAGGGCGGCCCCAATCCGAACGCGGCCAAGCTGTTCGCCGAATTCATGATCAGCGATACGGTGCAGAAGCTGTTTCCCGAGGAGGGCGGCTATTCAGCCCGCGTCGACATGCCCGCGCCCAAGGACAGCCCGGACATGAAGAGCATCAAAATCAACGCGGTCGACAACGATTACATCGAAAAAGAATCGGCGCGCATCAAGAAGCACTTCGACGAGATTTTCCAGTAGAGCATCATGCTCATTCGAAAAACGCTCTCAGCGCGTGATCATGTGAGGCGGTAGATTGATGCCGGCGCCCGTGCTGCGCGCGTCGCGCGGACCCGACAGCCGCCGGTGCAACCGGTCGAGCAGAAGATAGATCACCGGCGTGGTGTAGAACGTCAGGAACTGCGACACGAACAGCCCGCCGATGATCGTCATGCCGAGCGGGCGGCGCAGCTCCGATCCCGGGCCGGTCGCGATCACGAGCGGCAGCGCGCCGAGCAGCGCCGCCATCGTCGTCATCAGAATCGGGCGAAAGCGTGCCAGACAGGCTTCTTGTATCGCTTGTTCGGCCGGCAGTCCGCGTTCGCGTTCGGCCGCGAGCGCGAAATCGACCATCATGATGCCGTTCTTCTTCACGATGCCGATCAGCAGAATGATGCCGATGAAGGCGATCACGGTCAGCTCGGCGTTGAACATCTGCAGCGCCAGCAGTGCGCCAAGGCCAGCCGACGGCAGCGTGGAAATGATCGTCAGCGGATGCGCGAGACTTTCGTAGAGCACGCCGAGAATAATGTAGACCGCAAGCAACGCCGCCAGGATCAGGATCGGCTGCGCACCCGCCGATTGAGCGAACTGCTGCACGTCGCCGGCTCCCTCGGCATGCAGCGTATCGGGGATATGCAGTTCGGCTACGGCTTGCTGGATCGCCCGTGTTGCCTGGTCAAGCGTCACGTTGGGAGCGAGGTTGTAGCTGATGGTGACCGCGGGGAATTGCCCCTGATGATTGACGACCAACGGCGAAAGTCCCTTGTCGATCCGGGCGACACTTACAAGCGAGACCTGGGTATTGCCGGCGCCCGGCACATAGATTCGCGTGATATCCGTCGGATCGCGCTGAAACTGCGGATCGATTTCGAGAATGATGCGGTATTGATTGCGTTCCGAATAGATCGTCGAGATCTGCCGCTGCGCAAACGCGTTGTTGAGCGCATTGTCGATGTCCTGGATGCGTACGCCAAGCCGCGCCGCCGCCAGCCGATCGATCGTCACATTGGCCTGCAGGCCGCCCTGCTCGCGGTCAGAGTTCACATCGATCAGCGTGTCTGGTTGCAGCTGCTCCAAGCGCGTCTGCACGCGCGGCAACCAGGCTTGCAGCTCATCCAGATTCGGATCCCACAATGTGAACTGAAAGGTCGAGCTCGATTGCCGGCCGCCCGCCCGCACATCCTGCGCCGCCACCATGAAGACCCGCATGCCTCCGACGTCAGTCAGCTTTGGCCGCATGCGGTTGATGAAGGCCTGCGAACTGATGCCCCGCTCCGACAATGGTTTCAGGCTGATGAACAGACGGCCGTTGTTGACCGAGGCATTGAAGCCCGATGTGCCGACCGACGACCCCACGGCCGCCACTGCCGGATCGCTCAGCACGATATCGGTGACGCGCTGCTGCAATTCCTTCATCGCCTCGAACGATATTTCCGGCGAGGCGCGCGTCCCGCCGAAGATCAGGCCGGTGTCGTCCTGCGGGAAATAGCCCTTGGGCGTCTTGATATAGAGGTCGACGGTCAACGCGATCGTCGCCAGGAAGATGAACAGCGTTATCAGCTGGTGCCGTAGCACGAAGCCAAGGCTTGTCTCGTATGCCGCTGACAGTCGCTTCAGCACGTCTTCGACGATGCGATCGAGGGCGGTCCTGTCGGGTGACGGCGGCGAATGCACGAAATGCGCGCATATCATCGGCGTGAGCGTCAGCGACACGACCGTCGATATCGCAATGGCAAACGCCAGCGTAACCGAAAACTCACGGAACAGCCGACCCACAACCCCGCTCATGAACAACAGCGGTATGAAGGCCGCCACCAGCGAAACGCTGATCGAAATCACCGTGAAACCGATCTGTCGCGCGCCTTCGATCGTGGCGCGCAGCGGAGACATTCCTTTTTCCAGATTACGAAACATATTCTCGATCATCACGATGGCGTCGTCGACCACAAAGCCCACCGAAACGGCGAGCGCCATCAGCGACAGATTGTCGATCGAGAAACCTGCGATCCACATCGCGGCGCAAGTTCCGGCGAGCGCCAGCGGCACGGTGATCCCTGCGGCGATCGTCGCCGCTGCCCGTCTCAAGAACACGAATACCACCAGCATCACCAGCATGATCGTGGCGAGCAGCGTGAGCTGCATGTCGCCGACACTCGCGCGGATCGTTTGCGTACGGTCGGACAGCACCGAGAACTCGATGTCGGCCGGGATCCATCGCTTCAGATCGGGTAAAATCTCTCGTATCTGATCGACGGTATCGATCACATTTGCGCCGCCCTGTTTGGTGATGACCAGCAGAACCGACGGCTGCGCGTTGAACCAGGCTGCAGACCGCGTGTTGCGCACGCTCTGCTCGACCGATGCGATCGCTGACAGCCGCACGACGTTTCCGTTCGCAACCTTGACGATGAGGGTCTCGTATTGCTTCACCTCGCGCATCTGATCGTTGATCGCGATCGACTGCGCGCGATTGCCGCCCTCGAAATTGCCGAGCGGTCCGGCCGCATTGGCATTGACGACCGCGGTGCGCACGTCCTCCATGCTCATGCCCATGGAAGCAATCGCGATCGGATTGACGCGAATGCGGATGGCCGGCTGCTCCGAGCCGTTGACCGACACCTCGGCGACGCCTTCGACCTGCGCGATGCGCTGGGCGATGACGCTGTCGGCCGCATCGTAGATCGCGCTCGGCGGCGTGGTCTTTGCCGTCAGAGCGAGGATCAGGATCGGCGCTGACGCCGGATTGACCTTGCGGAAATTCGGCAACGTCGGCAGATCGCTGGGAAGGTCGGTCATCGCCGCATTGAGCGCGGCCTGCACGTCGCGCGCCGCGCCGTCGATATTCCGGCTGAGATCGAACTGGATCGTGATGTTGGTCGAGCCGAGCGAGCTCGTCGACGTGATCTCGGTCACGCCGGAGATTTCCGCCAGCCGCCGTTCGAGCGGAGCGGCCACCGACGAGGCCATGGTGGCCGGATCCGCGCCCGGCCGGCTCGCGGATACGCGAATGGTCGGAAATTCGATGGTCGGCAGGCTTGCGACCGGCAGGAACCGATAGGCCACCACACCCATCAAAAACAAACCAATCGCCAGCAGCGCTGTCCCGACCGGTCGCCGAATGGCTGGGTAGGAGAAATTCATGACGCTACTCGGCCGGCCCCGGCGCCTCACCGGGTTCGCGCCGGATTGGCGGGACGAACGGACGCGGCCGCGTCAGGCGTTGCCGCAGCCGCTCCATGTAGAGATAGATCACCGGTGTTGTGTACAACGTGAGCAATTGGCTGAGCAGCAATCCGCCGATGATCGTGATGCCGAGCGGATTGCGCAGCTCCGATCCGGTTCCGCCTTCGATCGCGAGCGGTATGGCGCCAAACAGCGCGGCCAACGTGGTCATCATGATCGGCCGGAAACGGAGCAGCGAGGCCTGCACGATCGCATCGCGCGGCGACAGTCCCTGCCCGCGCTCGGCTTCGAGCGCGAAGTCGATCATCATGATCGCGTTCTTCTTGACGATACCCATCAGCAGCACGATGCCGATGAGCGCGATGACCGAGAGATCATAGCCGAGCAGGATCAGCGCAAGCAGCGCCCCGACGCCGGCAGAGGGCAAGGTCGAGAGAATCGTCATCGGATGGATGAAGCTCTCATAGAGCACGCCGAGCACGATGTAGATCGCCACCACTGCGGCAAGAATGAGCCAGGGCTCTCCGGCGAGCGATTTGGCGAATTCCAATGCATCGCCCGAATAGCTGCCGATCACCGATGTCGGCATGTTGATGTCCTGTTGCGCCTGCGAAATCACGGCGACTGCATCGCTCAGCGCCGCACCTGGCGCGAGATTGAAGCTGATCGTCACCGCCGGAAACTGCTCCTGATGGGCGATCGAGAGAGGCGCGCTCGTGCGCACGAATTGCGCAAAGGCGCTCAAGGGAACCTGCGTGCTATTCGCTGTATTGGTCCCGAGCGACGTCGGTTGTTGGCCCGCGGTCAGCGAAGTCGACTGGTTCGCGGCCGTCGAAGCCTGGTTGCCGGCAGCGGGCACGAACAGCTTCGACAGCGCGGCCGGGTCGCGCTGATATTGCGGCATCGCTTCCAGGATCACGCGGTATTGGTTGGCCTGGCCGTATATGGTGGAAATCTGCCGCTGGCCGAACGCATCGTACAGGGTGTCGCTGACCGTCTGCATCGATATGCCAAGTCGGCCGGCGATTTCACGATCGATATTCACCAGCATCCGCAGACCGCCCTCCTGCGCCTCGGAGACAACCTCGCGCAGCATCGGATTTCCGCGCAGTCGCGCAACCAGACGATCCGACCATTCGACCACGTCGCCAGCGTCCGCTCCGGTGAGCGTATACTGATACTGCGCGCGGCTTGCGCGGGTGCTGATCTGGATGTCTTGCACCGGCTGAAAATAGACCGTCATGCCGGGAATCGTCGCGACCAGCTGCTGCAGTCGCGTGACGATCTGGTCCGCTACCACATTGCGCTCGTCTCGCGGGCGCAACGCGATCGCCAGCCGCCCGGCATTGGGGGTCGGATTGATCGGGCTCACCCCGATGACCGACACCACGCCGGTCACGTCAGGATCGCTCTTGATCGCCGTCTCGACTTGCTCCTGCAGCCGCTGCATTTCTTCAAATGAAACTTCCACCCCTGCCTCGGTGACGCCGGTAATCAAGCCGGTGTCTTGCGGCGGCAGGAACCCTTTCGGAGCGATCACGTAGAGCAGGATGGTGGCGGCAAGCGTGATGATTGTCGTCATCAGCGTGAGCGGCTGATGCCGTAGCACCCACTCGAGAGTGCGGCGATAAAACTCGACCGTCCGATCGACTGCATCGTTGAAGAAGGCGGCAACAGCGTTCGTGGCAGTATGGCCGTGCAACCGCAACAGACGGCTGCACATCATGGGCGTGAGCGTCAACGAGACGATTGCCGACACGACCACGGCGATCGAAAGCGTCAGCGCGAACTCGCGGAACATGCGCCCGACGATGCCGGTCATGAACAACAGCGGAATGAACACCGCAATCAGCGACATGGTGAGCGATATGACGGTGAAACCGATTTCGCGCGCACCGCGCAGCGCCGCATCGAACGGGGATTCGCCGCTTTCGATGTGACGGACGATATTTTCGATCATCACGATGGCATCGTCGACGACGAAGCCCGTTCCGATCGTCAGCGCCATCAGCGACAGATTGTCCAGCGAAAATCCGCAAAACCACATCACCCCGAACGTCGCGATCAGCGAGAGCGGCAAAGCTACGCCCGCGATAATCGTGGCGCGGATCGTACGCAGGAAGATCAGCACCACCAGCACGACCAGCAGCACGCTCAAGACCAGCGTGAACTGCACGTCATGGATCGAGGCGCGGATGGTGTCGGTCCGGTCGCTCACGATGGTGAGCGTGATACCGACCGGCATGGAGCGCTGCAGGCGCGGCAATTCCGAGCGGATGCGCTTGACCGTATCGATGACGTTGGCGCCTGGCTGACGCTGGATGTCGAGGATGACGGCCGCATGCCCCTGATACCAGCCGCCGACCTTGTCGTTCTCCAGCCCGTCGACGACTTGTGCAACGTCGCCGAGCAGCACCGGCGCGCCATTGCGGTAAGCCACGATCAGCGAGCGGTACGCCGCAGCCGCGGCAAGCTGATCATTCGCCGTTATCGTGTAGGATTGATGCAATCCATCGAGCGCGCCCTTCGGACCGGCAACATTGGCGCCACTGATCGTGAGTCGAAGATCCTCGAGCCCGATTCCATAGGCGGCGAGCCGCGCAAGATCGGCCTGGATGCGCACCGCCGGCCGAATGCCGCCCTCAACCGTGACATGGCCGACGCCGTTAACTTCCGAGAGCCGCTGCGCCATCAAAGTGTCGGCAAGGTCGCTGAGCTCACGCAGCGAAATGGTTTCTGAAGTCAGCGCGAGCACGATGATCGGCGCGTCCGCCGGGTTCACCTTGGAGTATGTGGGCGGATACGGAAGATTGCGCGGCAGCGTCGAGCCTGCGGCGTTGATAGCGGCCTGCACGTCCTGCGCCGCGCCGTCGATGTCGCGATTGAGATCGAATTGCAGCGTGATCTGCGAAATTCCGAACGAGCTCGAAGACGTCATCGTCGAGAGCGCGGGTATCTGTCCGAACTGACGCTCGAGCGGGGCGGTTACCAATGCCACCATCGTGTCGGGGCTCGCTCCCGGAAGCTGCGTCGTCACTTGGATGGTGGGGAAATCGACCTGCGGCAGCGACGACACCGGCAATGAAAAATACCCAAGCCACCCGCCCAGCATGACAGCGATGCCGAGCAGCGAGGTTGCGATCGGGCGTCGTATGAACGGTGTTGAAACGCTCATTGCGAGGGTCCTGCAGGAGCGTTTGTTCGCGCCCCGCTTTGCCCCCCATTGCGTTGTGGCCCACGCTGGGCGCCATCGCGCGGCCCGCCTTCCCCGCCGCGGCGCGCGCCCCGGCGCGACGGCATGGTCGGCACGTAAACCGGTACGTCCTCGGCGTTCGTTACCGTAACCTTGGTGCCCTCAGCCAGCCGGGCAAATCCGGTCGTCACCACGCGTTCGTTCTGTGCCAGACCCCGGGCGATCACGGTTTGCGTCTCATCCTGTTGCGAAATGCTCACCTGTCGCACGGCGACGGCGTTGTCCTGTTGCACCACGTAAACGAAGGTCCCGACCGGTCCCCGCTGCACCGCCGCGGTCGGAACCACCACCACCTGTTTCAACGTATCGACCAAAAGGCGGACATTGACGAACTGCCCCGGCCAGAGCTGCACCTCGGCGTTGGGGAATTCGGCCTTCAGTTTGACCGTTCCGGTGGTCTGATCGACCTGGTTATCGACCACCAGAAGCGTGCCGCGATCGACCACCGTCTTATTGTCCTGGCCGAGCGCGTCGACGGCGAGCGGGCCTTTGGCGAATGCTTTGTTGACGATCGACAGTTGCTGTTGTGGAAGGGTGAAGAAGATCGACATCGGACTTATCTGTGTAAGCACAACGATCCCGGTGGTATCCGATGCATGCACCACATTGCCCTCATCGACCAGCCGGATGCCCGTTCTGCCATCGAGCGGCGCCGTGATGGTGGTGTATTCCAAGTTGCTCCGCGCATAGTCGATCTGTCCCTGATCGAACTTCACTTGCGCCTCGAGCTGCGCAACCGTCGCCTTTTGTGTGTCGAGCTGCTGGCGCGCGATCGAATTCGTGCTCGCCAGATTCGTGTACCGTTCGAGGTCGATCTTGGCGTTGGCGAGCATGGCCTCGTCCTTTGCCTTGGTCGCCACCACCTGATCGTATTGCGCCTGATAGGGTGTTGGATCGATCCGCGCGAGCACGTCGCCGCGCTTGACGTCCTGCCCTTCCTTGAACAGCACGGCGATCAGCTTGCCGTCGACTTGCGGGCGGACGGTGACCGTATTCAACGCGCGCGTAGTGCCGACGCCATCGAGATAGACCGGCACGTCGGCAAGCTTGGCGGCTGCCGCAACGACAGGCACGATATCGACCGGTACTCTGTTGCGCTGCGCCTGCTGCATCCGCGAATAGGCGATGAACGCGCCGACAATGGCGACGGCAGCGATGACAATGGTGATGAGATTTCGTCTGCTCGTCATCTCGGCCCGGCTGGGTCTCCAACGCCAGTTCAGTATAGGCATAATTGAGGCACCCCGCTGTGCCATGGCAGCACATTACGGATATTTCACCCGCAACAATGTGGGGTTAACGATTATTCAGCTGCTCTTCCACAGCAGGATGCCAGCCGCCTCCGAGCGCCTGGTATAGGCTGATCACCGCTAGCAAACGGTCAAGCCGGGCTTGCACGAGCGTATCCAAGGCCTGGAACAACGTCTGCTGCGTCTGCAATAGAGTAACCAAATCCACGGTTCCTTCACGTAATCGTTGCTCGGCGATCTCGAATGCGCGACGGGAACTGCGCACGACCTCACGCTGCAGTCGCTCGCGCTCGGCGGTCTGCTGCACCGCAATGAGCGCTTTTTCCACGTCCGTGAAACCGTTGATCACCGCTTTGCGATAGTTTTGCAGCGCTTCGTCTTGCTTACCCCGCGTCAGATCGTATTGGCCTTGCAGCAGGCCTCCGTCCAAAAGCGGCTGGGTTAGCCCCGCCGTCAGCGAAAAGAACGCCGTCTCCGGCCGCATCAGAGCGAGAAATGCCGCGCTCTGATATCCGCCCTGTCCGGTCAATGAAATGCTCGGAAAGAACGCCGCGCGTGCCGATTCGACATTCGCATTGGCGGACGCAAGCTGAGCCTCGGCCTCCCGAATATCCGGCCGCTGCGTCAGCAAATCCGACGGCATGCCCGGCGTCACCGCGGGGATCGCGATGGTCCGCATACTTGCAGTGCGAACCAGCACGCGCTCGGGCGGGTGGCCGATTAACAGTGCCAGCGTGGCTTCGTTCTGGCGTAACGTCTGCACCAGTGGGGGAATTGCGGCGCGTTGCGTATCCACCACGCTTTGTTGCTGCGCGATATCGAGCGCAGATGCGGTTCCGACCGCCAGCCGATCCTGGATCACCTTGAGTACACGCAACGCGGCCGCGAGATTTTCGCGAGCGACGCGCAACCGGTCCTCCGCCGCCACCACTTCGAAATAGGCGGTGGCGACCGCCACCACCGTAGTGAGCGCGACCACTTCGCGATCGAATCGGCTCGCCGACGCCGCCGACTGCGCTGCCACCAGCGCGGCCCGATTCTGGCCCCAGAAATCGATCGTGTAGCTTGCGCTTCCACTCGCGGTATAAATCGTTCGCTCGGAACTTGGCGACGTCGTTAGAGGTATGGAACTCGTGCCTTGCGATGCGCGGGAGCGCGTCACCGTCGGGTTCAGTGTGGCAGTCGGCAGCAGCGGAGCACCTGCGATACGCGCCTGCGCATCGGCTTGTGTGATGCGTGCAATCGCCGCCGCGATGTCGAAATTGGAGGTGAGCGACTCCTCGATCAGATCGGTGAGCTGCTGGGAGCGAAAGCCGCGCCACCAATCGGGTTTCGGGAGTGCCGCATCGGCGTTGCCAACGCTGGCGGTGAATTTGTTGGGCACATCGAGCGCCGCATCCGGCTTCTCGACGCCGACAATGCATCCGCCCAGCAGCGGCAGCAGCACAAGTCCGAACAGGAACGGAATCCGGCGGCGATGGCGGCACGCGCACACCCAATGATGCAACACGGACAGAGGCATACGCCCGCCTTCGAATGCTACAAACGCCGCTTCAGCGTTCCGCTGCTGGCTCGGATCGCCGCCGATCAGAAAAGCTATCAGTCAAACCCGTCCGCACCAATCCACGGCGCAACACCGGGCGCCGACTGTGGCGCGTTTGCACACAGGTAGCAAGCCTTTGGCTCTGCTGGTGAAAACAAGCGAAATGCACGGCGGCTTTCCGCACCTTGGGAAAATTTAAGGTGCCGCTGGCCCGAGAGGCGGTCGGTTGCGATCGATTTCCGCCTTACTTCGGCTTGTAGACGATGTCGATCAGGCCGGCGATGTCCTTGGGTGTCTTCGGGGAGGAGATGAACTTGTAGTCAAGCGCGTCCTTCAGCGAGCGTTCGAGATCGCGGATTTCACCGATCTGCATCGCGGTCTTCGGATAGAACTCGGTGACCGCCTTCTTGGCGATGTCGGGCGTCACCTTCATGTTCTGAGCGAACATCTCGATCGCTTTGGGATTGGTGTAGGCCCAGTCGATCGCGCGCTGATAGGCCTGCATGAACTTGACGATCGCCGCGCGTTTAGTCTTGAGCGATTCGAGATTCGCCAGATTGACGCGAATGGTCTGATTCTGCAGTTCCTTTGCCTCGCTCGCGCGTGCGATGATTCGGATCTTGCCGTCGTTGACGTCTTTCAATCCGAGCGGCACCACCGACCAGCCGACGTCGACCTGGCCGGTCATGGTTTGCGTGTAGCTGGCCGGCGCTCCGCCCACCGGTAGCGGCTTGGCCTTCGATCCTGACAGCCGCAACAGCGTGAGCAGGATCAAGTTCGATGACGAGCCCGGCGAGGAGAAGGCGACTGTTTTGCCTTCCGGGACATCTTTGAGGGATTTGTACGGGCTGTCGGCCTTGACGTACCAGTAGAGTTCATGCGCGCCGGTCATTTCCGCCGAAATGATGCGATAAGGCGTGGCATCGCCATTCCTGACGTAAGCTCCGATCGCGCCGAGAATGCCGTTCGACAGTGCCAGATCGGCGCTGCCGGACACGAGCGGTGCGATGCCCTGCGCACCGCCCTCGGTCCAAAACACCTCCACCTCAAGCCCCGCCTCCTTGAAGAACCCGGCCGCCTCGCCGAATTCCACCCAGGAGCTGTCCCAAAATCCCTTCTGCGGAATTGCCACCTTGAGTTTCTCGGCAGCCAAGCTCGAGCCCACCGTCGCAACGACGAGCGCGGCGGCCAGGATGATTTTACGCATCGTTCTCTCCCGTGAAGACATTGTCTTGTCGCTGGCGGTTCAATTCGCCATTGTCCCGGGCCATATTGCCTGTTGCCCCTTGCCGAGACAAGCGTGAGGCCTCGATCACAATGCCGCACGGCCTGGCTTTTCCGGCGATTATTTCTCATCAACAACGTGGATGCGCAGCGTGCCGATCTCGCTGATCTCCACTTCCAGCACGTCGCCCGCTTTCATCCAGAGCGGAGGATTGCGGCTATGGCCGACCCCTTCGGGAGTGCCGGTGGCGATGATATCGCCGGCATAGAGCTGGGTGAAATCCGAGCAGAACGAGATGATCTGCGCGACCGAGTGGATCATCATGCCCGTGCCGGAACGCTGCACCTCCTTGCCGTTGAGGCGCGTGCTAAGCGTCAGCCGCGTCGGATCGGGAATTTCGTCCACCGTCACGAGCCACGGGCCGAGCGGACCAGTGCCGGGGAAATTCTTCCCCGCGGTGACGGAAAATTTCTGATAGTCGCGCACGCTGCCGTCGACAAAACACGTGTACCCGGCCACATGCTGGATCGCGCGGTCGGGACTGATGTGACGACCGCCGCGTCCTATCACGACAGCCAGTTCGCCCTCGTAATCGAAATGGGTGGAAATCTTTGGGCGGATCATGTTCCCCTCATGGCTGACCAGTGTGTCGGGGAAACGAATGAACATGCTCGGCTGCTTCGGTACCTCGCGCCCGGTTTCCTCGGCATGCGAGCGGTAGTTGATGCCGGCGCAGAGAATCTTCGTCGGATACGTGATCACCGGCAGAAAGCGAAGCCCATCGAGCCTCTGATCCGGCTTCGCCCCCTTCGCGATTTTGCGGATTTCATCGTAGGCGCCGGCGGCGATCGCGTCGCGCAACGTGCGATAGCCACCCTTCAGCTTGCCGCCGAGCGTGACCACGCCGTCGCCGGTGACCACACCGAACGTCTCCACCCCATAGGAGAGATAGCTCGCCAGTTTCATTACGCGCCCCTTGCGTCCTGCATAACACGATTCGATTGCACGTCATCCGTCGGCACGAACAGGTCGTCGATCTTGACGGGCGACGCGATCAGCCCCTGTTCGGTCATGTAGCGCACCAGCGCCTCGAGCGTCGGCCGGTTGGGATCGATGCCGTAAGGCCAGGGATCGCCGCCGAAAATCTTCTCGATGTCGTCGATTTCGGCGAGCATCCACGGCAGCATGGCCCGCAACGTCCCGCGATACCGCATTTTGTCGAAAGCGATGCGCTTTGATTGCTCGAACGCCTTGAACAGGCTCGGTGCAATAAACGGATGACGCTCGTAGAGATCGCGGCGGATGGCGATCAGGTGCATGATCGGAAAGATTTTCGTGCGGCGGTAATAGTCCTGCTCGGCCTCGCGATAATTCGGATAGAGCCGGACAATATCGGGATTGCGCCCCAGTCCGTCGGGCACGCTGGTACCGAACAGCGCTTGGATCTCCCCCTGCTCGAGCAGTGCGTTGAGCGATTTGCCCGATGTGTTGGATGTGACTGCGACCCGCTTGAACGGCGGCAAATTCGCCGGATTGCCGTGCGGCTTCGACGAGTTGATATCACCCTCGATCCACTCGGCGGTTGACAGATCGACGCCGTGTTCATCCCGCAAAAGCCCGCGCATGAAGATCGCGGCGGTCATGAAATAACGCGGCACGCCGATGCGCTTTCCCTCCAGGTCCTTTGCCGTCCTGATGAACTTGCGATTGATGAAAATGAAACTGTGCCGGAACACGCGCGAGGCGAACACCGGAATGGCGACAAGCTTCTTATCGCCAGCGGCAAAGCGGGTAATAAACTCGGAACTGGAGAACTCGCTGGCATCGAATTCGAGACCGCCCGCCATGCGGTCGAAGATGTTGCGCGGTTCGTCGTTGACAAGGAATTTCAGATCGATCCCCTGCGGTCGCACGTCGCCGGTATGGAGCGCCAGCATGCGGTCATAGAGCCCGCATGCGAATGTCATTGCCAATTCACCCATGTGTTCCTCGACTATCGTGCTTTAGGTCACCGCCGTCGGCGCCAGCGCTTCGATATCGGTGACCACGTCGATGATCACCGGACGGTTCGCTGCGAGTCCCTGCGCCAGCGCCGCCGGAAACGCGCTCGCCTTCTCCACCCGAATGCCGAGCGCGCCCATTTCCTCGGCGAGTCGGGCGAAATTCATCTTGTTGAAGGTCCACAGTTCGCGCGCCTGCTCGGTCTGCTGCCCGCCATAGACGCGGTCGAAGCCGCGCTTGCTCTGATTGCCACCGCCGTTGTTGTTGACGACCGTGACCGCATTGATCTTCCAACGCACCGCCGTTTCGATCTCTCCGATGTGGTACCAAAACCCGGCGTCGCCGGTGAACGTGACCACCGGCCGCTCCGGTGCGCCGCATTTGGCGCCGAGCCCCGCCGGAAACGCCCAGCCGAGATGGCCGGCGCTGCGCATGTAGCTCTGGTTCGGGCTCGTCAGATCGTACATGCCGCCCATCCACATGCCGGCGTGGCCGGTGTCGACTACGACGATGGCGTTGTCCGGCACGTGCTCGGATAGCTCGTGGCAGATCCGCTCTGGCCGGATCGGAAGCGCGTCGGATTCGAGCGCGGATTTGTATTTCGCGTGCCACTCGCGGCAGATTTTTTGCGCCTCTTCGACCCAGGCGTTGCGCTTTGTCGCACGCGATTTGTCAGCCGCTGCCAGCATTTTCGCAAGCGTCACCTTGGCATCGCCGTTGACGCCGGCCTGCAGCGGATAATTGCGTCCGATCGCCGCGGGATCGATATCGATCTGGATTGCCGGCGTGCCGATCTTCGGCACCGCCCAGAAATGCGTGGTCATGCCGCCGGTCTCGGTACCGATGAAGCAAATGAGATCAGCGCGGTTGACCACGCGGTTTGCACTCTCGCGCGAATAGGTTCCGACCACGCCGACCGAGAGCGGATGATTGCCTGGAATGGAATCTTTGCCGTTGAGCGAAGTCGCGACCGGAATCCGCAAAGCCTCCGCAAGCGCGACCAGATCACGCTGCGCGCCGGACGCGCGCACGCCGCCCCCGGCGACGATGATCGGCCGCGCAGCCTCTTGCAAGATTTTCAGGGCGACGAGCACGCTTGCCTGATCCGGCTCCGGCCGGAATGGCGGCACGCGCGCGAACTGCGGCTCGATCAGCGGCTCCATCTCGGCTTCCTCGGCATCGATCTGACCTTCGTTACCGCGAAACTGCAGATGCACTGGCCCCGGCGTGCCCGAGGTCGCCACGCGGAATGCCTGCCGCACCATGTCCGGGAAGCGCGCCACGTCGTCGATTGTGGCGTTGAACTTGGTCACCGGCTCGAACGCCGGCACGTCGTCGACCTCCTGGTAGACCTTGCGGAACTTGGTGCGCGGCTCGCGGCCGCCGGTCATCGCGATCACCGGCGAATGCGCAAGATATGCGTCGCGCAGACCGGCGGCGAGATTGAGCGCGCCGATCACCTGCGCCATGCAGATGCCGGGCTTGCCGGTGGCGCGCGCATAGCCGTCGGCCATATAGGCTGCGGATTTCTCGCCGTGCACATGCAGCCGTTTGATCTTGGTCCGGCTCTCCATCACCGCGAAGGTTTTGCGCAATACCGCCGGGACGTGAAACACATGCGTCACCCCATAGGCTTCCAGCATGTCGGCCATGCACTCCGCGCCCGACATTTTTCGATTGTGTCCCAGCATTCTTCGCCCCACTGATATCCATCGCGGTCAACACATATCGGCTCCGCGCGGCGGAGTCACTTAGCGCGGTACGGCCATCCCGCTACGATCGAGGGGAAACGGAGCACGCATGAAAACCAGCAAGGACCGCATCCTCACCACGCACACCGGCAGCCTGCCGCGGCCGAAGCCGCTGGCCGACCTCATTCTTGCGCGTGAGCGAGGTGACGAGATCGACGACCGCACCTTCGAGGCGGAAACCGCCCGGGCGGTGGACGACGTCGTCGCCCAACAGATCGCCGCCGGCATCGACGTGGTCAGCGACGGCGAGATGAGCAAGCCGTCGTATACAACTTATATCCGCCATCGCGTCACCGGCATCGCGCCCGATCCGCGCGCGGCCGCGAAGGGCCGCGACATCATGATCGGCCGCGATCTGCTGGCGCATCCGGATTTCGCCAGCAAGCGGCGGAATTTTTCCGACCTGCCGTTTCCCGGCTGCGTCGGCCCGCTGAAATACCAGGACCGCAGCGCGCTCGATCGCGATCTCGCGCATCTGAAAGCCGCGGCCGACAAGGCGAAGCCCGCCGACGTGTTCATGACCGCGCCTTCGCCCGGCATCCTCACCCGCTTCATCATCAACCTGCACTATCCGAACGAGGAAGCCTATGTGGCGGCGCTCGCCGATATGATGAAGACCGAGTATGGCGCGATTGTCGAAGCCGGCTTCGTGCTGCAGATCGACGCGCCCGATCTCGGCTCATGTCGCAACAACCAGTATCGCGACCTGACCGACGAACAATTCCGCAAGATCGCCGCGCGCAACATCGAAGCGCTCAATGCCGCGACCGAAGGCCTGCCAGCGGACAAAATGCGGCTGCACATCTGTTGGGGGAATTACGAAGGCCCGCACACCCACGATCTGCCGTTGCTCAAGATCATCGACCTTGCGTTCAAGGCGCGACCGCAGGCGATCAGCATCGAGGCCGCCAACCCACGCCACGAGCACGAATGGGAAGACCTTAAAGAGGTCGATATTCCGGACGACAAGATTCTGATCCCCGGCGTCATCGATTCGACCACGAATTTCGTCGAGCATCCGCGGCTGGTCGCGCAGCGCATCGGCCGCTACGCGGAGGTGATCGACCGCGAGCGTCTGATTGCCGGCGTCGATTGCGGATTCGGCACGGCCGTGCGCAGCGACCCGATGGTAGCCGACAGCATCGTCTGGGCAAAACTGCGCGCGCTCAGCGAAGGCGCCGCGATCGCGAGCAAGAAACTGTGGGGCAAAGCCGCGTGATCGAAGCTACGCCTTCGCCTGCTCCGGCAGAAACTTCAACGCGACGCCGTTGATGCAATAGCGCTGACCGGTCGGCGGCGGTCCGTCGGGAAAGACATGGCCGAGATGGCTGCCGCAGCGGCTGCAATGGACTTCCGTGCGCGTCATGCCGTAGCTGCGGTCGGTGGTGGTCTCGACCGAGCCCTTTTCGGGATCGTTGAAGCTCGGCCAGCCGGTGCCGCTCTCGAATTTCCGTTTCGACACGAACAGCGGCTGATCGCAGCCCGCGCACACGAACGTGCCGGCGCGCTTCTCGTAATTGAGCGCGCAGCTGCCCGGTGCCTCGGTGCCGTGCTGGCGCATGATGTGGTACTGCTCTGGCGTCAGCAGCTTGCGCCACTCGGCTTCGGTATGGGTGACCGGATATTGCTTGGTGTCCATCTCGGGTCTCCGTTCTTTTCCCAACCTATATAATATCGAATCAAGCAGTCCCATGGTTACACCTCCGCTCACGCAAATCATTTGATTGCCAACGGATTGACCGGCGAGCCGACCGCGCCGGTGATCGGAATCGCCGGCGCGACAAAAAGAAATTCATAGACCTTGTCCGCCGCGCAATCATCGGCGAGTTCCTTGAGACTGAAAATCTCGCCCATGGTCATGCCCATGATCGGAATCGTGATCCAGTGCCAGGGCTGGTTGATGCCGGCCTCGCTCTCGTTCGGCCGCACTTCGCAGCCCCAGGTGTCGCTTGCGAGCGCCGCGAGCTCCGTGCGTTTGATCCATTCCAGCGTCTCGAACGCGAAACCGGGCGCGTCGCCGCCCGGGTAGCCGTCCCAGCTTCCAGCCTTCTGGCAGCGTTCCATCATGCCGGTGCGAACGATGACGTAGTCGCCGCGTTTCATCGTCACGTTCTGTTTTCTTGCGGTCCCGTCGAGATCGGCGCAGGTGATGCCGTAACCGTCGTCGAGCGAATCCACGCCCTTGAACCGCGCCACGTCGAGAAACACCCCGCGCCCGACCATCTTGTTCTTGGTCTTTTCGATGCCGCACTTCTGCGCACCGGCCGATGTCACCTCACGGCAATCGTAGCCGTTCCACATGGAGTTCTCATAAAACACATGTCCGAGCCCATCCCATTGCGTGCCGCATTGCAGCGGCATCGTCACCATGTCGTCGGCGGCGCGGATTCCGCGCATATCGAGCACGCCCGCATAGGCGTCGGTGCCAGTACGGATCATGGTGTGGATCGGATTGGTGCGCCCCATCGCGGGGTAATTGCTCTTGGCGCCCTGCGGGCCGGTATGGTCGAAGTTGAGCGCAAGCGAGATCACCTTGCCTTTGCGCACCAGCCTGGTGGCTGCAATGATGTCCTCGGCGCTCGTGTAATTGAGCGTGCCGATTTCGTCGTTCGGTCCCCACTTGCCCCAATTCTTGTATTTCTCGGCAGCGGCGCGGAGATCAGCTCGCGTATATTTTCGGGCAGGCATGACAATTCCTTTGTTCGTGAGGACGTTTTAGCGAGGCGGAGCAGCATGGGGCGTCATTTTCAAGTTTACTGCCGACCAGACAAGGGCGATGATAGCAGCAACAAATAGTCCAGGGAGGACAAGGTGAAGGCGCACTTTCATCGCGTTGCACGCTCAACTCTAGCGGCAGTGCTCGGCAGTTCATTCTTGCTCGCGGGCGGCAACGCTCAGGCTCAAAACTATCCTAGCAAATCCGTCCGCATGCTGGTGCCTTTCGCAGCCGCCGGTCCGACCGACGTCATCGCTCGTCTGGTAGCGCAGAAACTTTCGGAAAGCCTCGGCCAGCAGTTCTATGTCGAGAACGTCCCAGGTGCCGGCGGCAACACCGGCACCGCCATGGCGGCAAAATCGCCCGCCGACGGCTACACCATTCTCGTCGTAAGCACCGGTTTCGTCATCAACCCGAGTCTTTACGCCAAAGTCCCCTACGACGCGGTGAAGGATTTTGCGCCGGTGACGCTGGTTGCCGCCTCACCCAACGTGCTGACCGTCAATCCGTCGGTTCCGGCCAAGACCGTCAAGGAACTGATCGAGGTGATCAAGGCCAATCCGGGCAAGTACAGTTTCGCCCAGCCCGCGACTGGCTCGACGCCTCACCTCGCAGGCGAACTATTCAAGCTCACCTACAAGCTCGACATGGTGATGGTGCCGTTCCCGGGCGCCGGACCCGCGATCACCTCCACCATCGGCGGTCACACGCCGATCGCGTTCACAGCTCTGCCTCCGGCGATCAGCAACATCCAGGACGGCAAGCTGCGCGGACTCGCCGTATTGGCCGCCAAGCGCGTGGCAGCGCTCCCGAACGTGCCGACCATGGCGGAAGCCGGCATCTCCAATCAGGAATCCGACACGCTCACCGGCATCGTCGTGCCCGCCGGCACGCCCAACGAAATCGTCGCGCTGCTGCAACGCGAAATCGCCAAGGCAGTAGCGACGCCTGACGTGAAGGAAAAGTTGCTGCAGCAAGGCTTCGACCCGATCGCCAATACGCCCGCCGAATTCGGCGCGCGGATCAAAAGCGAGATGGCGAAATGGGCCAAGGTCGTGCACGAAGCCAAGCTGAAGATCGAATGAACACCCCCAAGGGAGAGTCTGCGATGAAAATATTTGTTCGCATCGCCGCGTTCTGCGCGACGTTGTTCATTGCCGGATCTGCTTTCGCGCAGAGCTATCCGACCAAGCCGGTGAAAGTCATCGTTCCGTTCCCGGCCGGCGGCGTGACCGACATCGCCGGACGGGTGATCGCGCAGAAGTTGTCGGAGAAGCTCGGACAGCAGTTCATTATCGAGAACATGGGCGGCGCCGGCGGTAATCTCGGCATGGCCAACGCGGCAAAATCGCCCGGCGACGGCTACACGATTCTGTTCGCGTCTTCGAGCATCGTCGTCAATCCGAGTCTTTATAAGAACGTCCCCTTCGATGTCGACAAGGACTTCATCCCGGTCACCAAGGCCGGCGGATCGCCCAACTCGTGGATCGTGACCCCGAGCTTTCCCGCCAAGACCATGAAAGAGCTCATCGAGCTGATTAAGAAGGAGCCCGGAAAATATAGCGTCGGATCACCGGGCACCGGTACGACGCCGTCGCTCGCGATCGAGCAGCTCAAGCATTCCCTCGGGCTCGATTTCGTCACGGTTCCGTTCGGCGGCGGCGGTCCCATGACCACATCGCTGCTCGGCGGCCACACCCCGATCGGATGCGGCGCGCTCGGAAATTACGTGAATCTCATCAAGGAAGGAAAGCTGCGCGCGCTCGCAGTTACGGCCAAGAAACGTTCTCCCTCGTTGCCCGACATTCCGACTCTCGACGAGATGGGCATCAAGGATCAGGAGGGCGAAACCATGACCGGCGTATTCGTCCCGGCCGGAACGCCGAAACCGATCGTCGATCTGCTGCAGAAGGAAATCTCGGCGATCGTGAACGCGCCCGACATCAAGGCGCGGCTTTTGGAACTCGGGGTCGAGGCCGAAGGCAACTCGTCGGCCGAATTCGCCGCATACGTCAAAACCGAAATCGCCAAATGGAAGAAGGTGATCGACGACGCCAAGATTCCCAGGATCTGAGCCTGAGACGAGTGGCGCGTGCGCATCGTCGACATCCGCGAGACGGCGATTCCGCTGAAATCGACAATCGCCAATTCCGGTTTCGATTTTTCCGAGATGACCACGTCGGTTGTAGCGGTGATCACCGACGTCAAGCGCGACGGCAAGCCAGTCACCGGCTTTTCATTCAACTCGACCGGCCGCTACGCCTGCGGCGCCACCATGCGCGATCGTTTCATACCACGTCTCAAGAACGCGCCGCCGGAGTCGCTGCTCAACGCCGCCGGAAATAATTTCGATCCCGAGAAAATCCTCGCCTGCATGATGCAGCGCGAGAAATCCGGCGGCCACAGTGAGCGCTCGATTCCGATCGGCACCATCGAGGTCGCGGTCTGGGACGCGGTGGCGAAAATCGAAGACAAGCCGCTGCATTGCGTGCTCGCCGAGCGTTACAACGACGGCAAAATCAGGGACAAGGTGTTCTGCTATGTCGGTGGCGGCTGGTACGTTCCGGGTGGAACGATCAATGATTTGCTCGACGAGATGAAACGCCATCTCGACAGCGGCTACACAATTCTCAAGATGAAGATAGGAGGCATGCCCCTGGCCGAGGATGTCCGCCGCGTCGAGGCGGTCAACAAGATACTGCCGACACTGGGGGAGCTTGCCGTGGACGCCAACTGCAAGTTCACAAGGGAAGCTGCACTTGCCTATGCGCGGGCACTCGAGCCCTTGAAGCTGCGTTGGATCGAGGAGCCGTGCGACCCGCTGGATTTCGCAACGCTGGCCGAGATCGCGAGCGTATACCCTCACCCTCTGGCCACCGGCGAGAACCTGTTCTCGACCCAGGATGTCGAGAATTTGCTGCGCTACGGCGGCTTGAGCCCCGACCGCTGGGACATCATCCAAATCGATCCACCCCAGGCCTACGGCATCGTGCAGTTTTCTCGTACCGTCGAAATGCTTTCCCGCTATGGTTGGCCGCGAGTCGCGGTCTTTCCGCACGGCGGAAACCTGATGTCGCTCGCAATTGCCGCCGGCTTCGGTCTCGGCGGCGCAGAGTCCTATCCCGGCGTGTTCGGCCCATTCGCGGGTTACGCCGACGACGCTAAGGTCGAGGGCGGCTATCTGAAACTGCCGGACCGCCCCGGCATCGGCTTCGAGGCGCAATCGGAACTTTATCGCATCATGCGGGAGCTTGCCGCGTAGACGCACGCGGCACTAAGTTGCTATGGCTCCGCCGCAGCGTGGGGGAAGACGTCCGGGCCAGCATGAGCGCCCAATCACAAATTGTCATCGACAAGGTGAGCCACACCTATCGCCCGCCGCGCGGCCGCCCGGTGCTGGCGCTCGACGACGTGTCGCTCAACGTCAGCACGCGTGAATTCCTAGCGCTGCTGGGACCGTCCGGCTGCGGCAAGTCCACGCTGCTCTATCTCATCGGCGGATTTCTGCCGACCGAAAAAGGCGCCATCTCCGTGGATGGCAAGCAGGTCTCGGCACCCGGTCCCGACCGCGGCATCGTCTTCCAGCATTTCGCATTGTTTCCGTGGAAGACCGTGCGCGCCAATATCACCTATGGATTGGAAAGGCAGGGCATGCCGCGCGAGCAGCGCGAGGCACGAGCGCAAGCCTTGATCGAAATGGTCGGCCTGCACGGGTTCGAGGACAGCTTTCCGTCGCAATTGTCCGGCGGCATGAAGCAGCGCACCGCAATCGCACGCACGCTCGCCTTCGATCCGAGCATCCTGTTGATGGACGAGCCGTTCGGCGCCCTCGACGCCCAGACGCGCCATCTTATGCAGAGCGAATTGCTCAGCATCTGGCAGCGCACGCCCAAGACCGTGATCTTCGTCACGCATGATGTGCAGGAAGCGGTCTATCTCGCCGACCGCGTTGCGGTGATGTCGGCGCGCCCCGGGCGCATCAAGACCATCGTCGACACCAAGTTTGACAAGAACGACAGGAACATCTTTCGTGCCAAGCATTTTGTCGACCAGGTCGACGAAATCTGGAATCTCGTTCGCGATGAAGCCATCAAGGCCCAGGGCGTTCGCGAGTCATGACGAGCAAGGCGGAAGCACTCTCCCAACGAACAAACCTGCAGGCGGCATTGGCGTCCTTGCTTGCCTATTTTCCGCTGGTCTTGCTGGCGGTCGGCTGGGAATTGGTGGCCCGCTACGCATTCGCTTCGTCGGCCTTGCCGTCGCTCAGTCAGGTGGCGGTGGCCTGGATCGATCTCGTCAAGGACGGCGACCTCATCACGAATGGCGCGACCTCGCTCTATCGGGCTGGCGCCGGGCTGGCTCTCGCGATCGTTGTTGGGGCCGTGATTGGGATACTCATGGCTTGGTGGCGGCCGGTCAACGTTGCGCTCGCGCCATTGGTTGAGATGCTCTATCCGATGCCGAAATCGGCGCTCATTCCGGTGACGGTTATCTGGCTCGGCTTCGGCGACGGTTCGAAAATTTTGTTGATCTTTCTCGGCTGCATGCTGCCGGTCACCATCGGCGCATTCAACGGCGCGCGCGGCGCGGATCGCCAGCTCGTATGGTCTGCGCGCAGCATGGGCGCCGGCAAACTTCGCATGTTGTGGGATGTCGTGGTGCCGAGCGCTTTGCCGGAAATGCTCAATGGCATCCGCACCGCTCTGGCGCTCGCCTTCATCCTGCTCGTGACGTCAGAATTGATCGTCGCTCAGAAGGGATTTGGCCAACTGATCGGAACATTCGGCAACAGCGGCGACTACGACCGCATGTTCGCCGTGGTCTTGACCGTCGCCTTTCTTGGTTTCGCTGCGGATCGTCTCTATCAACTGCTGGTTCAATGGATGTTGCGATGGCGCGAATAGAGCAAACGCAGGATCTGCATGTCCTCGCGCCAGAGCGAAGCGCGTTTGTCCGCATATTAAGTGTGCTGGGCTGGGGCGCGGTGCGCTCGCTTCCCATCGTCGCGCTCGCTGTCGCCTGGGAGCTGTTTGCGCGCAGCGGTGCGGTGACGATGTTCCAGCTGCCGCCGCTGAGCGCCGTGCTCGAACGCATTTGGAACGACGTCATCGCCGGCAACCTGTTTATCAACACCAGGCTTACGCTCTACCGCGCAATAACCGGCTTCCTTGTCTCGACCGTGCTGGGTGTCGGGCTTGGCATGGCGATGTCGCGCAGCGCGATCATGCGATGGTTCTTCGATCCGATCATTTCCGTCGGCTTTCCGATGCCGAAAATCGCGTTTTTGCCGATCGTGATGCTGTGGCTCGGTCTCTACGACGTTTCGAAGATTTCCATGGTGGTGTTCGACGCGATCTTTCCGGTGGTGACGGCGACCGTCGCCGGCATCGCCGGTATCGAACGCGAGTTGATCTGGTCGGCGCGCAACATGGGCGCCACCGACCGCGAATTGATGTGGCAAATCGTCCTGCCTGCCGCGTTGCCCCAAATCATGACCGGCCTTCAGGTCGCGCTTCCGATCGCAATGATTGTCGCCGTCGTCGCCGAGATGGTGATGGGCGGCTACGGTCTGGGCGGCGCAATGATGACATCCTACCGATTTGCCGATTCTCGTGGCGTATTTGCCGGCATCGTCGAGATTGCGGCCGTGGGCTACATCCTGGTCAAGGGCATGTCGTTGCTGCGCCGACGGCTGCTGATCTGGCACCCGGAAGCCAACGAACCCTCGACCGTATAGGTCTTGAATCGTTCGAAAATTCGCAGATTTGGCGGGCGCCGCTCACCGGCGGCCCTTGCCTTGCCCAACCGCGGATGCTCTAATTTTTGCCGAGTTGAACCAATTCCACAGACTGAAAACGCGGCGTTGCCGCCGCAAAGGGAGGAGTTCATGCGCTTGCTGAAACTTGGCTTGGCCCTATTCGCTCTCGCACTGGGCGCGAGTTCGGTTGCCAATGCCGAGCCGGTGAAGATCCGGCTTTCCTGGGTCGCCCCGATCGCAAACATCGCCTCGATCATGCTGGAAAAGAAGGACCTCGCCGTCCACATGGGCAAGTCCTATGTGCTCGAGGCCGTCCGCTACCAGGGCACGCCGCCGATGATCACCGCGGTTGCCAACAACGAGCTTGAAATCGCGGATTTCGCGTTTTCGAGTTTTCCGATCGCCATTCAGAACGCCGGCATCGACGACCTGCGAGTGATCTCCGATGAATTCCAGGACGGCGTCCAGGGCTATTACAGCAACGAGTACTACGTGCTCAACGATGGCCCGATCAAGAAGATCGAAGACTTGAAGGGTAAGGTGGTGGCGACCAATGTCGCCGGCAGCGGTGTCGACATCGCCTCGCGCGCAATGTTGCGCAAGCACGGACTCGAGGACAAGCGCGACTACACCGTGATCGAGGCCCCCTTCCCCACCATGAAGGCATTGCTCATGGAGAAGAAGGCCGACCTGATACCCGCGGTTTTGCCGTTCTCGCTCGACCCTGAACTGAACAAGGTCGCGCATCGCATATTCGATATGAGGGAAGCCGTCGGCCGGACGCAATTCGTAATGTTCACGGTGCGAAAATCCTTCATCGACAAAAACCGCGCGGCGCTCGTCGATATGATGGAAGACACCCTGCGCATTACGCGCTGGTACATCGACCAGAAGAACCATCAGGCCGCCATCGAGGCGGTGAACCGTGCGGTGAAAATCCCGGTCGAACGCTTGGGCTGGATTTTCACCAACAAGGACTACTATCGCGATCCGAACCTGATGCCTGATCTCAACGCGTTGCAACGCAACGTCGATCTCACCCACGAACTCGGGTTCATCAAGGCGAAGATGGACGTCAAGAAATACAGCGACCTCAGTATCGTCCAAGAGGCGGCAAAGCGCATAAAGTAAGTTGCGAGTCTCGGAAAAGCCCCGGCGACGAAACCCGTCGTCGGGGCTTTTCCTTTGATGCGATGTGGCTTAAGCGACCGCCATGCCTCGCCTTCTGATCCTTCTGACCTTGCCGCCCGATGTCATTGAGCAATATCGCGCGCGCGTAAGCGAAAAATTCCCCGCGCTTGCCGTCGATGTCGCCAGCCGGCACGGCGACTTCCGGTCGCTGATCGGTTCAGCCGATATCCTGCTGACCTTTGGCCAGGTGATGAAAAACCTCAAAGCGGATTTTTCAGGCGCTGGCAATTTGAAATGGATTCAGGCGCTCGGCACCGGGCTGGACGGCATCACCGATCAGCCGACGCTGAAGGCGGACACCATCGTCACCAATGTGCATGGCATCCACGGCCCGCCGGTTTCCGAAGCGGTATTGGCCGGCATGCTGGCGCTTGCGCGCGACATTCCGCGTGCTGTGCGCGCCCAGGATCAGAAGGCCTGGCTGCGCTGGCCGGCCAAACTGCTCGACGGCAAGACCGTTGGCATACTCGGCGTTGGCGCCATCGCCGAAATCCTCGCACCCAAATGCAAGGCGCTCGGCATGCATGTGATCGGCATCACCTCCAAGCTGCGAGCCATCGCGGGATTCGATCGCATGTACCCGCGCACGGAATTGCCGCGCATTGCGTCCGAGCTCGATTTTCTCGTGCTGCTGGCGCCCTATTCGGCCGAGACCCATCACTTGATCGACGCGAGCGTATTCGCTGCCATGAAACCCACGAGCTATCTTGTTAATCTCGCGCGCGGCGGCATCGTTGACGAAGCGGCGCTGGTCGACGCGCTGCGGGATAAGCGCATTGCCGGTGCGGCGCTCGATGTCTTCCAGCAGGAACCTTTGCCGGGAGACCATCCGCTGTGGTCATTCAAGAACGTCATCATCACCACCCATCAGGGCGGCTTCTGCGACACCTATATCGATCTCGCCATGCCCACCATCGACCACAACATGCGCTGTTTCCTCGCCGGCGAGATCGGCAAAATGATCAATGTCTTTCGGCGCACCAACTGATCAGGAGTCGCCATGGCGAATGACACATCGAACTATCCGCCGATTCGCCGCGTGGTGACCGGCCACGATGCCGGCACCGTCGCCAAGGTGATCTCGGACGCGCCAGCCACCAATGCCAAATATCCCGGCCCGGGCATGGTTTCGACCATGATCTGGTGCACCGATCGCACCCCTGCCGATATCGCGGTCGGCGAACGGGTCGAGGATATGGGTGCACGTATCCTTGGTACGGCGCCCCCGGCAATGGGATCGCGCTTTGCGGTGATCGACTTTCCGCCCGGCAATCGGCCGCACATGCACCGCACTGAGACGATCGACTATGTCATCGTCATTGAGGGCGAGATCGACATGGACATGGACGCATCGACGGTGAGACTCAAAGCCGGTGACGTGATGGTCCAGCGCGGCACCAATCACGCTTGGGCCAATCGCGGAGATAAGCGGGCACGCGTGGCCTTCGTGCTGCTCGACGCAGTACCACTTGGCATCGGCGCGCCGGTCACCGGCACGGCGAATGCGCGCTGAGCGCCGGTCTGAGCAACACCAATAGGCTGTGGAAATTGTTGATTGTCGCTTGCGCTGCGCTCGCCAGCGAATCAGTTGCCGGCGAATCACGGATCATAGGAATCGTGTCCGCCCTAGTCTTCGAAGACTGAAGCCCGGAAGAATTTCTGCCTCCGACAACAAATAATTCCTGCGTGAGCTAACGAAAATTAAACCATGAATATAATCTGAAAAGCATTGCTTACCAGCCTGTTAATTCTGGGTATAACTACCATAACGAATTGAATTAACGTGCGTTTTAGCGGCGACTCAACCTTGAAAAATTCGCCTGAATATTTTCCGGAACCATTTTCTTGGTAAATTTTTATCTACTGTCGAGCTACCGTTTATCACTAATGCACATGGCTTGTAGATTACCCGGCTCGCGACATTGCAGCCTAAAAATGGCCCTGATACTTTGCGTAAACCAGCAGCACTGCGTGATATCCGAAGTGGGGAGCCATTCATTTTGACTCGTATCGGGGTGATTCTCCTATGTTTTTCAGGATTGACGCTTGGCGCTGTGGGGCCCTCCGCGGCTGCCGAACCTTTCACCATCAACGACGCCATCAATCAGGCTATCCGAACCCATCCGGGCGTCGGTGAGGCCGCTGCCAATCGCCGCGCGACCGAGGCCGAGCTTCGCCAGACCCAGGGCACGCTACTGCCGCAAGTACGGCTCGAAGCGCGCACCGGCTACAATCGCTTCAATCAACCCGATTTAACACCGGCCCTGGTCGGGAACGGTCAATGGATGGCGCAGACCAACCAGACCGTCATCGTGCGCCAGCTTCTGTTCGACGGATTTTCTTCGATCAACGACATCTGGCGCCAGGCGGCGCGCGTTGATGCGGCGGCCGCAAGGGTCCACGAGCGTACGGAGCTGATCGCCCTCGATGCGATAAGCGCCTATATCGAGGTCACCCGCTACTCGCATATCGTCCAGGTGGCCGAGAACAATCTCGTCGAACACCGCAAGATTTTTGCCAATGTCCAGGCCCGTTTCCGCGGTGGCCGTGCGGGCGAAGGTGATCTGGAGCAGGCGCAGGAGCGCGTGGCATCGGCCGAAGCCGCGCTCCATCAATACCGCCGCAACTACGACGAAGCACGTGCCGCCTACCGCAGCGCAGTCGGACTGGAGCCGTTCAATGTGCGCTTTCCCGGGCGTCTGTCACGGCTGCCGAACTCCCGAGATCAAGCGCTATCAATAGCGCTGGCCGAGAATCCGACCATCAAGGCCGCCAAGGCCGACGCTGATTCCGCCCGCTACGCTTTCCGCACCACCGACGGCACGCTCTCTCCCACCATCTCGCTCGAGGGGCGCGCGCAGAAAGACTACAACGCGAGCAGCACGATCCCCGGCCATTCGACCAACCAAAGTGGCTTGCTGGTGTTCAGCTGGGATGTCTTCCGCGGCGGCCAGGATTCATGGCGCCGCGTCGAGATGAGCGAGCGTTACATCGAAGCCACCCAGCGCTATGCCCGGCTCCAGCGCGAAGCCTTCTCCTCGGTCGACAAGGCCTGGGCCGCTCGCACGATCGCATCGGATCAAGTCGTGGCGCTCCAGCGCCAAGTCGAGTCCGATCGCAAGGTCATCTCCGCCTACACCAAAGAATATGAACTCGGTCAGCGATCCCTGATCGACCTGCTCAATGCCCATAACCAATATTTCACCGGCCTCGTCGGGCTCGATTCGGCCCGTGGCGTCGCGGTATTTGGCGACTATCAGTTGCTCGCTTTCATTGGCAGGCTACTCGCCTACGTGAAAATGCCGCAACGTCCTGAGGCCGCGCCGCTCGATCCCAAGCCGCTTGGCCTCTTCCCGACCGCGATCGCCCCGATCATCGTAAATCCCCCTGAACCGAGCGGACCTGAACCGCTCAATCTCTCTGCGCCAACGCCAGAGCAAGCCCGCTAAGTCCTCCTTAGGCCCTCTGCGGCGCGCGGTGCACGCCGTCGAATCCAACATTAAGAATTCAGTAACAAGGAGCGGATCTTTTCTCGCGAGGCACTGTTATTAATGGAACCATAAATATTTAACGGCCTATATCTAATGGACTTTTTTCGTTTGATGCATGATCGGACCGTCTCTGCTATTGGTGCGGAGCAAAGACGCACAATTTGATCGGCGGGACACTTTGACTATACAGACGCCAAAGCTTGTTGCACCGGCAGGTCGTACTTCCGAACCTCCCAAAATTGTGGAGGAGCGCGGCGCCGATGCGCTCACCGATTCGCTGCTCTATCTCGCCGCGCACCATGGCCGCGCGGTCAGCCGCGAGGCCCTGCTCGGCGGCTTGCCGATTACCGACGGACGGTTGCGCGTAGCGCTCTACGATCGCGCCGCCCGCCGCGCCGGACTTGAAGCCGAGGCGATGAAGCGCACCATCAGCGAAATTCCCGCGCTGGTGCTGCCGGCCGTTCTCGTTCTACGCGACGGCACCACGCGCATCCTGCTTGCCATCGATCACAAGGCGCGCTCGGCCAAGGTCGTCGACCCGAGCTCGAACGCGCCGCCGCAAATCCGCACCTTCGATTCATTGAATGCCGATCACATGGGCTACGTATTTTTCGTACGCCCCGTTGCGGCAACGGATGCGCGCGCAGCCGCCGCCGGCGACATGCCGAAGGATCACTGGTTCTGGTCGGTCGTCCGCCGTTATTGGTCCAACTACAGTCACGTCGCAATCTCGGCCTTCATCATCAACATGATCGCGTTGATGACGCCGCTGTTCATCATGAACGTGTACGACCGTGTCGTGCCCAATGGCGCCGTCGCCTCCCTCATTGCGCTTGCCATCGGCATGGGGATCGCGATCGTTTTCGACTTCATTTTGCGAACGGTGCGCAGCCGCATCATCGACATGACCGGCAAGAAGATCGACGTGGTGCTTGCCGCCAACATTTTCGAACACGTGCTCGCAGTGAAAATGGCGCAACGGCCGACATCGGTCGGCATCCTCGCCAATCAGCTGCGGGATTTCGATTCCGTGCGCGACTTCTTCACCTCCGGCAGTGTGGTCTCGGCGACCGATCTGCTGTTTGCGATCCTCTTTGTCGCGGTCCTTTATGCGGTCGCCGGGCCGTTGGCTTGGGTGCCGCTCATCATGCTGCCAATCATGATCACGATCGGTCTTGCGTTGCAGCGTCCGCTCGATCGCGCCATGCGGCGATTGCAGGCTGAATCCGCGGCCCGCCACGGCGTTCTCGTGGAGTCGCTGTCCGGCGTCGAAACCGTGCGCGCCACCGGTGCCGAGGCGCGCATGCAGACGGCTTGGGAGCGATCGGTCGCCGCCACTGCGCGATCGGGCGAAGAGGTGCATTTCTGGGCCTCCCTTGCGCTGACCAGCGCCAGCACCGCGCAACAGCTCACCAGTCTGCTGCTGGTCATTATCGGCGTGGTTCTCATCATCGACGGCAAGCTCTCCGTCGGTGCGCTGGTCGCATCCAACATGCTCGCCGGCCGCGTACTCGCACCGATCGCCGGCATTGCCGCGGTGATCACGCGCGGTACGCAGACGATATCCGCACTGCGCGCCATCGATCGCGTCATGTCGCTGGAGCGCGAACGCGCCCCCGGACGCACCTACGTGAAGCGGCGTATCGACGAGGGCCGTATCACTTTCGAAAAGGTGGGCTTCACCTATCCGAACGCGCCTCAGGCCGCGCTTGAAAATGTCAGCTTTCAGATTTCGCCGGGCGAACGGGTCGGCATCATCGGCCGCGTCGGTTCCGGCAAGACCACGATCGGACGCCTGTTGCTCGGCTTCTACGAGCCCAAAGACGGCCGCATCATGATCGACGGCATCGACTCGCGGCAATACGATCCGGCGGATTTGCGCACCGCCATCGGCTTTGCCTTGCAGGACACCGATCTTTTCTTCGGTAAGCTGCGCGACAACATTGCCCTGGGCAAGACCGACGCCACCGACGCCGAAGTGATCGAGGCCGCGCGGCTTGCCGGCGTCGAGGGCTTCATCGCCGGTCATCCGCTCGGCTACGAAATGCCGATCGCCGAGGGCGGACGCAGCCTGTCCGGCGGGCAGAAGCAAGCCATCGGGCTTGCCCGCGTTTTGATTCGCAAGCCGCGCGTGCTGTTTCTTGACGAGCCTACGGCGCATTTCGATATTCGCAGCGAGGCGGAGTTTCTCGATCGGCTGAAGACGCTCGCAGCCGCAAAAATGACAATTATCATTGCCACACATCGGCTCTCGGTTCTGACGCTGCTCGATCGGCTCTTGTTGTTCGATAAGGGCCGCTTGATCGCCGATGGACCGCGCGATCAAGTTCTAGCAATCGTGCAGGGCGCCAAGCGCGCACCGGGCCAATCCCGGCCGCAACCCGCACCCGTGTCACCGGTTCCGAAATCCAATGCAGCGATCTGATTTCTCATTCGCCAACGACATTCGCGCCGCGACCGAGCTGCGCACGCCGCAGACGTCGCGCATGCTTTTGTTCACGACGTTGGGATTCCTTTTCGTCGCAATCATCTGGGCGAATTTCGCGATCCTGGATGAAGTCAAGCGCGGCAACGGCCGCGTCATCCCCTCGCGCCAGACCCAGGTCGTGCAAACACTCGAGGGCGGCATTGTCGGCAGCATCCTCGTGCGCGAGGGCGACATCGTCAATCAAGGCGAGCCGCTGATGCGGATCGACGATACCAAATTCGCCGCGGAATTTGGCGAAGTCCGCGAACGGCGCGCCGCCATGGCGGCACGCGTCGTGCGTCTCGAAGCCGAAGCGCAAGGCCAGGACAGCGTGACCTTTCCCCCGGATCTCGTGCAGATCGCACCGGGTCCGGTCTCGGCGGAAAAAAGCGTGTTCGAGACCCATGCGCGCAAGCTCGCGCAGGACATCGACGTCCTCATGCAGGATCAGAACCGTCTATCCGAAAGCCTGAAATTGCTCGACCGCGAGGTTGAATTGACGCGCCCGCTGTTTCAGCAAAAGGTCGTCCCGGAAATCGAATGGGTTCGGCTCCAACAGCGCGAAGCCGACATGCGCGGGCAGTTGGCCGGTGTTCAGTCGAAGATCACCAATGCCAAGGCCGCTTTCCGCTCGCAAGCCGACGATGATCTCGCGAAGTCGCGGGGCGATCTCGCGGTGCTGGACGAGAATATCAAATCTGCCCAGGATCGCGTGCGGCGCACCGAACTCAAATCTCCGGTCTACGGCATCGTCAACAAGCTCAACGTCACGACCATCGGTGCGGTGGTACAGCCCGGCGCCAACGTGATGGATATCATCCCGCTCGACGATACGCTGCTGGTCGAGGGAAGAATTCGCCCACAGGACATTGCCTTCATCCGCCCCAATCAGCCAGCGGTGGTCAAGATCACGGCCTATGATTCCTCCGTCTACGGCACGCTTAAGGGCCACGTGGAGCGTATCAGCGCCGACACCATCATCGATGACAAGAGCCAGCAGCAACAGGACCAGCAGCAGCGGCCGGAGAATTTCTATCGGGTCATCGTTCGAACCGACAAGAACTATCTCGGGTCGTCCGAACATCCGCTGCCGATCATTCCCGGCATGGTGACGACCGTTGAAATCATGACCGGCGAAAAGTCCGTGCTGGATTATATGATGAAGCCCGCCCGCATGCTGCGCGACGAAGCTCTGCGGGAAAGATAATCATTAGAATTTTCAGAAAATCAGGCTGAAGATTTCAACAAATGCCATCGAATTTTATGGCGGTGGCTATACCCTGACGCCGACAATCCCGCTGAATCTTGACATTGTTTAACCAGCCTAAAGAGGCCATCCGCTATCCAATGCCCTGAAAAACAACAGGGCACGGCACGCGGCGCGCACGCCCCAGCCGATGCCCCGACAGGGCGGCATTCGTGGCGGAAGTCCTTCGCGGCAACCTTTTCGCGCGTTCCTTCGGTATTGCATTTGTCGTCGCCATGCTCTGCGGCAGCGGCGCCGGCGTGCACGCGCAAACGAGCCGCGCCGCCGAGCCGGCCGCTGGCTCGATCATTTTGGCGATGGGCCCCGGCGCGCCCGCAAGCGAACAGCGTGAAGCTCCGACTTTGCCGCGCTATTTCACCATCAATGAGGTCTTGGCCAAGCTCGACAGTCAAAAAGTGAACACGGCGACCAACCGCCCGTCGACGCAAATTGCGAGACTCGAACATTCCGTTGCCGTCCCAGACCCTGTCCCGCAACCAAACCCAACGACGACGGAGAGCGCAGAGCCGTTCGGGCTTACCACCTTCCGCGCGCCTGAAGGCCAGTTGTGGGAGAAATGGCGTAAGCTGACCGCCGACCTCAGGGCCGAGGCCAAGGTGCTCGATCGGTGCCGAACGAACCCGGCGCAATGCTCTAGTCCCGCCGCGCTGAAATTCTTGCGCCTGCTCGACGAGACCCGAAACCTGTCAAGCCGCACCAAAATCGACCACATCAATCGTGCGATCAACGCTGCCGTCCGCTACACCACCGATCTGGTCCAGTACGGCGTCCCCGACCTTTGGTCTGCCCCGCTCGCCACCTTGAGCACCGGCCGGGGCGACTGCGAAGACTATGCGATCGCGAAATATGTCGCGCTGCGCGATGCTGGATTCTCGTCCGATGATCTGCGCCTCCTGCTCGTGCACGATCGCATGGCGCACCAGGATCATGCCGTCGTTGGCGTGCGCCAGAACGGCCGCTGGCTGATGCTGGACAACCGCCACGAAGTCCTGCTCGAGCAAAAGGACGCCTGGCACTTCACGCCCCTGTTCGAGCTCGACCAGGAGGGCGTCAAACTGTTCGCCGCGCCCTATGGAGAGCCGGCGACAACGCCGGCGCTTGTCGCAACCGGACCGGCCAATTCCATGAAGCCGGCGCCGGATCTCGATGCGCCGAGCGCCGAGGAGCTCGGTCTGCGGACGGACACATTCGATCCGCCCAAATTGCGCGGTGGGCTCTAGGGCCGACGCAGCATCTATGCAGAAAGCCCGCCGGCATGTCATGCCGGCGGGCTTTATTCTTTTCGATCGCGTCGACCTGATGCGTCAGGCGACCATCAGGATGTGAGCCGCATCGATCGTGCCGCCATTCTCCAGCACGGCCAGCGAAACCTGTGTGCCACCGTTGCTGCTGCCGTTTGAGTCATACAGCAACGTATGCGTAGCCGTGTTGAAATGGAAACGCTCGCTCGACGATCCGAACGTATCACTCGCGCTGCTACCGAAAATCCCTGACGCATTGTTGCCGATCCCGGGCAGCCCGCTGAACGCAGATGTCGAAATTTCGATCACGTCGCCGTCAGCGATGTTGAAGTCAAGGATATGATCGGCCCCGGACTGATTTGAGATCGAGCCGCCATCCGCCGTCGAGGTATAGCGGAAGTGGTCCGCACCCGTGCCGCCGGTCAACGTATCGTTGCCGTCTCCGCCGATGATGGTGTCGTTGCCGGCCCCGCCATCGATGATGTTCTTGCTGCCATTGCCGGTGATCACGTTGTCGAGGCTGTTGCCAGTGCCGTTGATGCTGCTGTTGCCGGTCAACGTAAGGTTCTCGACGTTCGCGATCGAGGCCAGGCTGAAGGTCACAGACGACTGAACCGTATCGGTGCCTTCGCCGACATTCTCGATAATCGTGTCGGTCGTGCTGTCGACGACGTAGGTGTCATTGCCCGTGCCGCCCACGAGAATATCATTCCCGCTGCCGCCTTCGAGCGTATCGTCGCCGCCATTACCAAAGATGATGTCGTTACCATTGCCGCCGTTCAACGACTGAGCGTTGTTGTCGCCGGCCACGATGTCGTTGCCGTTACTGCCGCTCCAGGTGCCACTATGGTCGGTAGGCAGGTTATAGGCACCCGACCCGAGGCTGACGCCGTTGAAGGTGGCGCCGCCGCTGAACGTGATCGACTCAACGGGTGTACCGTTGAAGTGGTTCGTGACAGTGATCGACTCACCGTTGAACGCGATCTGAAGGTTGTTGCCGCTGGCGATGGCATCGAGGCCCGTCAGCGCCGCCCCGCCCGCATTGACCACGATCGCGTCCGTGCCACTGGTATCGGAGATGATGTCCGTACCATCGTTGAGACCGAAGGCATAGGTGTCGTTACCGTTGCCGCCAAACAGCATGTCGTTGCCCGCACCGCCGGTGATGGTGTTGTTCCCGTCAGTGCCGCTGATGACGTTGTCGAGGCTGTTGCCGGTGCCGTTGATTGAGCCGGTCCCGAGCAGCGTCAGGTTCTCGATGTTCGCCCCGAGCGTGTAGCTGAACGCCGCTTGCACCGTGTCGGTGCCCTCGCCGGCGTTTTCCACGATCACGTCGGCGGCATTGTTGACGACATAGGTGTCGTTGCCCGCACCGCCGGTCAGCGTGTCGATTCCGGAATTGCTGGTGATCACGTTGTCGAGGCTGTTGCCGGTGCCGTTGATGTTGGCGCTCCCGGTGAGCGTCAGGTTCTCGAGGTTTGCCGCGAGCGAATAGCTGATCGACGCCTGCACCGTATCGGTGCCCTCGCCGGCATTTTCGACGATGGAATCTCCAGCGCTATCAACCACATAGGTGTCATTGCCCGTACCGCCGACCATCAGGTCGTTGCCGCTGCCGCCGTCCAGCGTATCGTTGCCGTTGCCGGCAATGAGCACATCGTCGCCGCCGTTGCCGGTGAGGATGTTGTTGGCGCCGTCACGGCCCATGAGAATGTCGTCAAGGCCGGTGCCGTCGATCGTGGTGCCGGTTTGACTGCGATCGACCGTGACGAGCCCGGTATCGGAAGCCGTCGGCGAAGACGTCGAGCCGGTGTAGGTGAAGGTGCCCCCGTCGACCGCATTGTTGCTGTCCTCCGTGAAGGTCACGTTGGTGCCCGCATGCGAGACCGTACCGCTAGTTCCATTGGTCACGCCGGTAATGCTGATCGCCTGACCTTCCGGATCGCTGTCGTTGTACAGCAGCGCAAAATCCGGAATGACGATGTGATCCAGGCCGGAGGCGCCCTGCTGGTTGGTGATCACATGATCGTCGCGCACGATCGGCGGGTGATCCTGAGTGGACACCACGATGGTCAGCGAATTGCCCGCCGTGTCACCGTCATTGTCCTGCAACTGCCACAGAATGACTTCAGAGAAATTGGGCGCGACATTCGTCGGTGCATCGTATGTGAACGTGCCATCGTCCATGTCAAGCGAGAACGTGCCGCCGGACGCAAGATTGATGGTTTCTACATGCGTGGCCGAATTGAACGCGCCGTGATCGGGGCCACCGCTAGCCGACATGGTGTGCGCATTCGGATCGTATGAATAGGTGGTGGTTCCGTCGACGGTGATCGACTTGATGAAACCGCCGTCGGCGCCGAAGCTGTTGGGCAGCACGCCATCGGCCAGAAGATTGCCGCCGACATGTGACACGGTGCTGACCAGCGTCTGCGAGAGCTGCGACAGGTCGGTCACGACGACCGAGCTGGTATTTGTATTGGTCTGGCCATTGAAGGCCAACGGATCGAGCGCGCTCTGCGTCACGCCCGAGCCCATGCCGAGCGCGAACGAGTCGATCTGGTGCGTGTTGAGGAAGTTCGTCCAGGTCGATTCTTCGGTCGCATTGATGCCGACACTGCCGTTCGGCAGGTTGGGCACGCCGTCCGACATGAAGTAGGAGACGTTTTGCACGCCGGCCGTCGCGAGTGCACCGGCATTGCCGTAGATTGATTCGGCCGTCGTCACCGCCGCGTCGTAGTTGGTATTGCCGCCAGCAGTCAGGGCGTCCACCGCAGCCTTCGCCTGGTCGATGGTCATCCAGTTGCTGCCGACCTGCTGGGCGCCGGTGCTGAACGTGACGATCTGCACGCGCACCTGGCCGAGGTCGCCATATTGGTCAAGCAGCTCGCTGACCGAGGCCTTGAGTACGTCGAGGCGCGTAAGCCCCGGCACGCCCGAGGCGTCGTCCATGCTGCCCGAAACGTCGAGAACCAGCATCACATTGGTGTCGTGGCCGCTGGAAAGAATGCTCTTTGTCACCTGACTGGCTTGCGGCACATCATCGACAACGTCGATGGAGAGCGTGTCATTCGCGGTCTTCCCGTCGATATCCTTCAGCACCACCCCGAAGTCCTCGAACAGGCTGTTGGTGCCGTTTCCGGTCGGGTGGCTGTCGTTGTGGTTGAGCGTGTAGCTGTAGCTGACCTGGCCGGTCGCCGGGTCGAAGCCGGTGAACGACAGCGTGTTGCCGAGCCCGGTCGTGAACGTCGTGGCGTGGAACACCCCGCCGGTGATGACCGCCTGGCCGCCCACCGTCAGGCTGTCGAGCCCGTCCGGCGCGCTGATGTTGAACGTGCCGGTCTGCGTCAGCGCCGGCGCGTTCGGCGCCGAGCCGTTCGCCAGGTTCGCCTCGTTCACCGCCGCATCCCCGCCCTGCGCCTCAGGCGTCAGGTTGGTGATGCTGACCCCGTCGTCGGTGCCGTTGATCGTGATTGTCAGCGTCGCCGGCGAACTGTCGCCGTCGCCGTCCGTGATGGTGTAGCCGAACGTCTCGGTCAGCGATTCGCCGTTCGAGAGCCCCTGCACCGCCGCGTCGCTGTTGTTCAGCGCGTAGGAATAGTTGCCGTTGGCGTCGACCGTCAGCGTGCCGTGCGTGCCCGCCACATGGCCGCCGGCCGCGCCCGTCCAGGCAATCGACGCGATCCCGTCCGCCCCGGCCGTGTCGGCAACGCCGTCGGTCGCATTGGCATCCGAGCCGCCCACGCCGGTGATGACGTTGCCGTCCGCCACCAGCGTGGTGTCTTCCTTCACCGCGTCCGTGTCGTCGTGCGCGGTCGGTACGTCGTCGGCGATGTTGATCGCCAGCGTATCGTTCGCCGTCGAGCCGTCGGTGTCCTTCAGCACCACCCCGAAGTCCTCGAACAGGCTGTTGGTGCCGTTCCCGGTCGGGTGGCTGTCGTTGTGGTTGAGCGTGTAGCTGTAGCTGACCTGGCCGGTCGCCGGGTCGAAGCCGGTGAACGACAGCGTGTTGCCGAGCCCGGTCGTGAACGTCGTGGCGTGGAACACCC